>ERZ1030944.14-NODE-14-length-57723-cov-40.180481_pt1 | contig 57723 bp, 56 predicted proteins | sample MGYA00518599_ERZ1030944 | MGnify/ENA primary metagenome ERZ1030944 (study PRJEB33718, sample SAMN03159697) | human skin metagenome | collected 2014-05-20 | study: EMG produced TPA metagenomics assembly of the PRJNA266117 data set (Human skin bacterial metagenome... | reverse complement strand
CGGAGTTGTCCCACTCGTCGTAGTCGCGCATCAGCTCGTCCACCACGGCCTGCGCGCGCGCCGCCACCTCGAGGCGGCTTTCCCCGCGCGGCGGCGCCCACGTCGCGTCCGTGCGCCACACCGCCCGCGCACCTTCGTGCTCCGTGTCGACCTCGGTGTGGGTTTTTCCTTGCCAGTCGCCGAGGTGTGTTTCGCGCAGCCGCTTATCGACGTCTACAGTCAACCCCAAATCCGCCGCCACCACGTCAGCAGTGTTTTTCGCGCGCACGAGGTCGGAGGAGATGATCTTGGAAATACCCAGGTCACGCAGCTCTTTGGCGGCGGCGTGGGCCTGGTTCACACCGCGTTCGGAGAGCACGGTGTCCAGCTGCCCCTGCATGCGGGAGGTGGCGTTGTACTCCGTTTCGCCGTGGCGCAGCAGGATCAAACGTCGTTGCATGCGCGACGCCTAGAACTCGTCGTCTGCGGCCGCCGGGCCGTCGCCGGCCAGCGGCAGGTCCTCGATGTTCTGCGCCTCGCGCAGCTCGGCCTCGTTGCCGAAGGTGGCGGGGCGCTCGTAGGGCTCCAGGCCCTCGACCTCGATGGCCGGGCAGTCCGCGTACAGGCGGTCCAGGCCGTAGAACTCGCGCTCTGCCTCGCGCTGGATGTGCACGACGAAGTTGCCGTAATCCAGCAGCACCCAGCGGTTTTCGCGGTTGCCCTCGCGGCGCTTCGGCTCCACGCCCTCATCCGTCAGGTCGTCCTCGACCTCCTGGACGATGGCGGCGACCTGGCGCTCGTTGTCGGCGGAGACGATCACGAACACGTCCGTGATGGCCATGACGTTGGAGACGTCGATAACAGCGATGTTCTTGCCAAGCTTTTCGTCGGCCGCTTTGGCGGCAATCTTGGCCCGGTCGATGGAGATCTGCGGAGCGGTCAAGTGGCAAACCCTTCGTTGGTTGGACAGACCCCGCCATTGTCCCACGACACAGCCTAAGAGTGCTACTTAGGCATAGAGGGCGTTTTTGGTGATGTACTGCACCACCCCGTCCGGCACGAGGTACCACACGGGCCGGCCCTCGGCGGCACGCTCGCGGCAGTCGGTAGACGAGATGGCCATCGCCGGGATTTCCACCAGGTGCACGCGCTCCTGGATGTCGGCCGGCAGCATGTCCTCGCGCAGGTCGTAACCGGGGCGGGTCACGCCGACGAACTCGGCGAGCTGGAACATCTCCTCCCAGTCGTGCCAGGACATGATGGAGGCCAGCGCGTCGGCGCCGGTGATGAAGTACAGCTCCTCGTCCGGGAACTGTTCGCGCAAGTCCCGCAGCGTATCGATGGTGTACGTCGGCCCGTCGCGGTCGATGTCGACGCGGGAGACGGAAAAGCGCGGGTTGGAAGCGGTGGCAATCACCGTCATCAGGTAGCGGTCTTCCGCCGGGCTGATGGTCTTGCCCGCCTTCTGCCACGGCTGGCCGGTGGGCACGAAGATGACCTCGTCCAGGTTGAACCGGTCCGCCACCTCGCTGGCGGCGACCAGGTGGCCGTGGTGGATCGGGTCGAACGTGCCGCCCATGACCCCGATGCGCCGCGCCTGCTCCAAGGAAGCTGCGTAGTGCTCCGTCATGCGCCGTTACCTCGCCGGGGGCAGCATGCGGATGTCCACCGACTCGATGAACAGCAGTCCGGCGCCGAGCACCAGCGCGACCAGCGCGCCGACCACGCCGACGACAGCACCGATGCTGAGCTCGTCGCGTGTGTCGTCCGCCCACTTGTTGGCGCTGCTCGATGAGCCGGCGGCAACCTCACGCTCCTTGCACACCTGCTTGCCGTCCACCTCCACCGGGATCGGGTTGCCCTTGGCGTCCAGGATCGGGTTGCCCTTGGCGTCCACTTCCCACTCGCAGGTCTTTTCCACCGTCACGCGCTGCGTGGTGTCGCGCGTGATGGTCTCCGCGCCCGCAGGCGCAACTGAAAGCGCGACGGCGCAAGCGGTCGCGGCGGCGGTGGTTCGGATTAGCTGCCTCATTAGCCGTACCGTACCTGATCCACGAAGCGCCCGAACGCGTCGGAGACTTGGTTGTCCCAGCGGGAGCTCCAGCGGAAGTAGCGGGCGTGGTTGCCGCCGGTGGCGCGGGAGGCCTCCAGCGTCTGCACGGACAAGTCGCACACGGCGTCCAGCGGCAGGCAGTAGTTGACGCGGTTGCGGGTCGCCGCGGCGGTCTTGGTGTTGAACGGCAGCGCGCCGAGGATGCCACCCGCGCCGCCGCCGCGCACGCCCACGGTGGACCAGTCACCCGGGGCGGTGTTCGGGTTGCCAAAGTAGACCACACCGGCGAGCTGGCCGCGCCGCGCCAGTTCACGCTCGTGCTCCAGCAGAATCATCGCGCCCTGGGAGTAGCCGGACAGGATGTACTTCGGGCGGCAGCCGGTGGCGCCCTGGTAGTCGTTGATCATCTGCATCACGCCGCCCCTGCCGATTTTCACCGAGTCCAGGAACTGGTTCGAGGCCCTGCGCGCCATCATGAACATCGGGTTGGCCCACTGGATGGCAAGGCCGAGCGCCTGCAGCAGCGTCGACGGCACGGCGACCTCGGGCACGTCGTACTCCGGGAACGTCGCCGGGTAGTAGCGCGGCTCCAAGCCGATGACCTCGACGTCCTTCATCAGCGAGTTGCCGCCGTGGGTGGCGGTGTAGCGGCGCTCCGCGTGCTGGAGGAAGGCGCGGATGGTCTCCGCTTCCCAGCCGTTGGAGGTCCAGGCCGCCCCGCCCGAGTAGCGCGTGGGGTAGATCTGGGTGTTTTGGCCGGAGCCGCGGGCGGCGATGACCGCGACGGCCGGGCAGCGGGTTTGCGCGTCGGCTTCCTGCACGGGCGCGACGGGGGAAACGGTGGCTGTCACGGCGGTGGCGACAGCGGTGGCGAACAGCCCGAAGCGGGCGCGCCAGGAGGAACGGGATTTTTTCACGCGGATAGACTAGCGCACCTGGCCGGTACCTTCCAGGATCCATTTAGTGGTGGTCAGCTCCGGCAGCGCCATCGGTCCGCGGGCGTGCAGTTTCTGGGTGGAGATGCCGATTTCGGCGCCCATGCCGTATTGCTCCCCGTCCGTGAAGGCGGTCGATGCGTTGAGTACGACGGCGGCGGCGTCCACGGCGTCAGCGAATCGTCGTAAAGCATGTGCGTCCTGGGCCGCAATCGCCTCGGTGTGGCCGCTGGAGTAGCGCGCGATGTGGGCGATCGCCCCCTCGACGCCATCTACGACGGCGCTCGCAATGTCCATGCTGAGGTACTCCTCGGCGAAATCGGCCTCGGTTGCAGGCGCAACGTCCGCACCGAACGCATGATGCTTCTCGACGTCTCCGTGCACCTCAACCCCCGCATCCTGCAACGCAGCAACGACCGCGCGTTTGTCCTCGTCCGCGAGAGCGGCGTCAATGAGCACCGTCTCGGTGGCGTTGCACACGCTGACCCGGCGCGTCTTGCCGTTGAGCAGCATCGCAATCGCCTTCTCCACGTCGGCGGAGGCGTCGATGTAGAAGTGGCAGTTGCCGGTGCCCGTCTCGATGGTGGGCACGGTTGCGCCGGTGACCACCGCCTCGATGAGGCGGGCGCTGCCGCGTGGGATGACCACGTCGACAAGCCCGCGCGCGGTGATGAGGTCCTGGACCGAATCGTGGGACTCGCAGGGCAGCAGCTGCACCGCCTCGCGAGGCAGGTCGTGTGCTGCGAGGGGCTCCTGCAGCACCTCGACCAGTTTTTCGTTGGAGCACCGCGCCGTCTTCGAGCCACGCAGCAGCGCCACGTTGCCGGATTTCAGCGCCAGGCCGAACGCGTCGACGGTGACGTTCGGGCGGGCCTCGTAGACCATGCCCATCACGCCGAGTGGGACGCGCACCTTCTTCATCTGGATGCCGTTGGGCAGCGTGCGGCCGGTGAGCACCTCCCCCACCGGATCCTGCAGGCCCGCCACCTGGCGCAGGCCGCCGGCGATGCTCTCGATGCGGTCTTGATCAAGCGCAAGCCGGTCCAGCACCGACTCCGCCAGGCCGTTTTGGCGACCTAACTCCAGGTCGCGGGCGTTGGCCTCGAGGATCTCCCCGGCGCGCTCCGTCAGCGCGGCCGCCGCGGCCAGCAGCACCGCGTCCTTCGCCGGGGTCGGCAGCGCGGCGATGACCGGCGCGACCTCCTTCGCGCGGCGCGCCTTCGCGAGCACCTCCTCGCGCTCGGCCTGTCTTTGCTGGTCAGTCTGCTGCGCACTCATGCAGCAATCCTAGCGCTAGTACCCGGCGTCGACGTCGACCTCTGTGGCCATCTTCTCGCCCGCGGCGTACAGCTCCCAGTTCTTCGCGGCCAGCCCGCCGATGCGGCGCTCCATAAAGCGCGGGATGTTGGCCACGTGCGGGGTGATCACGCAATTGTCCAGCCCCCACAGCTCGTGGTCGGCGGGCAGCGGCTCGGGCTCGGTGACATCCAGGCCGGCGCCGCGCAGGTGGCCGTCGGCAAGTGCCTGCGTGAGCGCCTGCGTATCGACGAGCGGCCCGCGCCCCACATTCACAATCACGGCGCTGTCCCGCATCTTCCCGATGGTTTCCGCGTTGACCATGTGACGGGTTTCCTCGGTGAGCGGGGCAAGCAGGACGAAGTAGTCGTGGTTTGCCCAGACGTCGTCGGAGAGTGTCACGGTGTTATCCGCACCCTCGACGGGGTTGCCGGAGCGGTTCACCGCCGTGATCTCCATACCGAACGGCTCAAGGAAACGGATCAGCGTTTTGCCGATGCCGCCGGCGCCGATGATCGCGAGCTTCTTGTTGTCGAAGAGGTACTGCTTCTCCTTGAACAGCTGTGTGTTGTTCCACTCGCGGTCCACGGCCTTCATGCGGTGCTCCACGGCGAGAAGCAGGGCGAGGGTGGACTCGGCGACGGTGTCATCATAAAGCCCGCCGGCGTTAGCGAAACGCACGCCGTTCGCCGAGTGCTTTGCAAAGACATCCTGCAGGTTCTCCACACCGGCGTACTGGATCTGCACAACCTTCACGCTGTCCGGCAGCTCATCCGGGGAATCCTTCGGACCGCCACCGAAGAGGACCATGTCCGGGTTGTCCTCCAGCGCCACATGCTGGTGGCCCTGCGCCTCCAGGGCTGCGATCGGCTCGTCTTTGGGCTTGGGCAAAAACGTGAACTTCATGCCCGCCCAGACTAGCTACTACAGGCGCGAGGCGTAGTTGGACAAGTAGTCCGCGTGCACCACGGCGCGGCGCTGGTGGGCGGGCAGCTCGTCGGAGTGGCGGCCGCACATCGCGGCGAGCTCCGCGGCGTCGTAGGCCACCTCGCCGCGGCCCACCGTCTGCGAGTCCGGGCCCAGAATCTCCACGATGTCGCCGGCGTGGAACTCGCCCTCGATGCCGGTGATGCCCACAGCGAGCAGGCTGGTACCGCCGCGGGTCACCGCCTCGACCGCGCCCTCGTCCAGGCGCAGCACGCCCTCCGCGTCCGCGGCGTAGAGGGCCCAGAATTTCCAGGCGTTGAGCTTGCTTTCCGGGCGGGTGTGGAACACGGTGCCCACCGACGCGTCCCCGAGCGCGTCCTCGATCTTCTCCGTGGCGGTGAGCAGCACCGGCACGCCGCCGCGGGTGGCTAGGCGCGCGGCCGAGACCTTCGCCGCCATGCCGCCGGTGCCGAACACACCCCCGTCGCCGGCTTCGACGTCGGTGAGGTCGTTGCCGGAGCGGACTTCGTCGAGAAGCTTCGCCCCTGGATCGGACGGGTTTTTGTCGTAGAGGCCGTCCACATCCGACAGCAGCACCAGCGCATCCGCCGACACAAGGGTGGCCACGATGGCGGAGAGGCGGTCGTTGTCGCCGAAGCGCATCTCGGAGGTGGCCACGGTGTCGTTCTCGTTGACGATCGGCACCGCCCCCATCTGGCGCAGCCGGTCGATGGTGCGCTGCGCGTTGCGGGCGCGCTCGCGGGACCCGGCGTCGCTTTGCGTGAGCAGCACCTGGCCGATCGTGCGGTCGTAGCGCGCGAACGAGGCGCCCCACACCTGCGCGAGGTGGATCTGCCCCACCGACGCGGCCGCCTGCTTCGTTGCCAGGTCGCGCGGGCGGGCCTTCAATCCGAGCGGCCCCATGCCCGCGGCGATGGCGCCCGAGGACACCACAACTACTTCGGAACCGCGCGCGATGCGGTGTTCAATAGCGTCCACGATGCGGTCGATCTTCGCCGGATCCAGCTCGCCTGAGGCGTTGACCAGGGAACTTGTGCCCAGCTTGACCACAATGCGGCGGGCGGAGGCGATCTGGGCGCGAAGCGTAGTCATGCGTGTGAAGTCTACGCCTGTGAATAACCCGCTCAGCGTTATCCACAGATTTCGGAAGGGTCTTGCGCGTGTCGTTTTCACGGGGAGTTTTCGGCGCAAGAACAAATTTGACACGCGGCGGGATCTCCTGGCGCTCCCCGCGCGGGCACCGCGGCGCAATGGACCTGCTGTTTGGCAAACGCCGGCCCTAAAGCTTTCATCAATTGCACAGCAGATTGACAGCCAATGCGCTATAGCTATACCCATGAAACGCCTTCTAGCGCCCGTTGTCATTTCCGCGTGCCTGCTTCTCACCGGTTGCGGTGAGAAAGAACCAACCTTCACCGAACTGCAGGCATTTCCAGGGGTAGAGCTACCCGAGTTCACGGAATCCCAGATCGTGAACTATCAGGCCGACGAAACCGGCCAGCTGACCACCATCCACTACCCCGACGCGGCACCGCAGGAGATTACGGAGTATCTCGAGTCCGACTATCCCGGCGCCGGATACAAAGGTGTCAAATTCCGCTCGACGATTCCGGGCTCCACCAAGATGATCCAGATCGGCAACACCACTGTTCAACACCTTGGGACGCAATGCTACGCCACCGACCGCGTGAATATGCGCGCCGATAGGACGCTAACGATCACCCCTATGGCCGACACGGACGGCGGCACCTACCTCGAACTACTGGAAGGCACGAATACGTGGGGTTGCCGCGACAAGGAATACCAGGACAACAAGTTCGCTTTTGATGCGACCATGTGGGCGGACAAGAAACTCAAGCAGTTTGAGCAGTGGCTCGTTAGCGGCAAGTGGAAGGGCACCGCCTGCGCCGCAGCCATGGGCGGGCTCGGCGCCGACTTCGATGACGTGATGGAGGTGTGCAGCGGCTTCTAGCCCTGCCAGCGTTCGCGGTCGGCCTCTTCGCCCGTGCCGTAGTCATATTCGTCGATCAGGCCGCGGCGGGCCTGCGAAGCACGCTTGCGCTCCGCCGCGGAGGTGCGGTCCGTGCCGCCCAGGCGCGCGTCCTGGCCGCGGCCGGCAAGCGTCGGGTCGCCGCCGATGGACGGTTCCCAGTCGAACGAGATCTCGCCGATGGTCACCGTGTCGCCCTCGTGGGCGCCGGCCTTGCGAAGCATGTCTTCCACGCCTGCCTTGTTCAGGCGGTCCGACAGGTAGCCGACGGCCTCGTCGTTTTCGAAGTCCGTCTGGCGCACCCAGCGCTCCACCTTCTCGCCGGTGACCAGCCAGCCCTCCGGGTACATCGGGTCGCGCACGACTTCGACGCCGCCGTCCTCGCCGCGTCGGCTGAGGGCTTTCGGGCGGATGACCTGTGGCTCGTCGACAGGCAAAGTGCGACGCTTCTTGCGGGTGCGCTTCACGATGTCCCACAACGCCCACTTCAACTCGTCCAGCCCCTCGCGGGTGGCGGTGGAGATGAGGTAGACCGGCCAGCCGAACTTCTCCTCGATGTCCGCGCGCAGGAACTCGGCGAGCTCCTTCGCCTCCGGGATGTCCATCTTGTTCAGCACCACCAGGCGCGGGCGCTCGCGCAGGTCGCCCAGGCCGGAATCCATGTCCAGGGCGTCGGCGTAGGTGTCCAGCTCGTGTTCGAGGGCCTCGATGTCGGAGATCGGGTCGCGGCCCGGCTCCATCGTGGCCACGTCCACGATGTGCGCGAGCACCGCGGTGCGCTCGATATGGCGCAGGAAATCCAGGCCCAGGCCCTTGCCCTCGCTCGCGCCCGGGATCAGGCCGGGCACGTCCGCGATGGTGAAGGTGTCGTGGCCGACGTTGACCACGCCCAGGTTCGGCGCAAGGGTGGTGAACGGGTAGTCTGCGATCTTCGGCTTCGCGGCGGAAACCACCGAAATGAGCGACGACTTGCCTGCCGACGGGAACCCGACCAGGCCCACATCCGCCATCGACTTCAGCTCCAGGATCAGGTCGTGCGCCTCCCCCGGCTCGCCTTTCAGCGCGAAACCGGGGGCTTTGCGCTTCGCCGTCGCCAAGGCGGCGTTGCCCAGGCCGCCGAAGCCGCCCTCGGCCGCGATGAAGCGGGTGCCCGGGACGGTGAGATCCGCGAGCACCTCGCCGTCCTCGCTGCGCACCACCGTGCCCACCGGCACCTCCAGCACAAGGTCCTCGCCGCGGGCGCCGTTGCGCCAGTCGCCGGCGCCGTTCGCGCCGCGCTGCGACTTGATGTGCGGGCGGTACTGGAAGTCCAGCAGGGTGTGGACCTGGGTGGACACCTCAAGCACGATGTCGCCGCCGTGCCCGCCGTTGCCGCCGTCCGGTCCGCCGAGCGGTTTGAACTTCTCGCGGTGGACGGACGCGCAGCCGTGGCCGCCGTCGCCTGCTTGCAGGTGCAGGGTTGCGCGATCAACGAATTGGGCCATGGTGGGTTTTCCCGCCTTTCTTTAGGACACGGACGATGATATGCAAAAAGCGCCGTCGGCCCGAATGGACCGGCGGCGCCTACGCTTCGCGGTTACGCGGTGGCGGTTGCCTCTTCGGCGGTGCCTTCGTCGACAACGCCTGCTGCCTCGGCCTGCTCGAGGACCTCGGAAGCGACGCCCTGGCCGTCGGCCGGGACGATGTTGACGATGCGGCGCTTACGCTTGATGCCGAACTGGACGGAGCCTGCGGTCAGTGCGAACAGCGTGTCGTCGCCGCCGCGGCCGACGTTGTCGCCCGGGTGGAACTTGGTGCCGCGCTGACGGACGAGGATCTCGCCGGCCTTGACCTGCTGGCCACCGAAGCGCTTCACACCGAGGCGCTTGGACTCAGAGTCACGACCGTTCGAGGAGCTGGATGCACCCTTCTTGTGTGCCATTGTTCAAATTCTCCTATGTGTTTACTTGATGCCGGTGATCTTGACGGTGGTCTGCTGCTGGCGGTGGCCCTGGCGGACCTTGTAGCCGGTCTTGTTCTTGTACTTCAGAATGTCGACCTTCTTGCCCTTGCCGTGCTCGACGATCTCTGCGGTCACGTTGACCTTGGACAGTGCGTCTGCGCCGGAGGTGACGTCTGCGCCATCTACGAGAAGGATCGGGGTGAGTTCGACCTTGTCGCCTGCTTCACCCTCAAGCTTCTCGACCTTGACGAGGTCGCCCTCGGCAACCTTGTACTGCTTGCCGCCGGTCTTGACGATCGCGTACATAGAGGGTTACCCCTTATCTCTACTCGCCCGCCCCCTGCATGCTCGGAGGCGGAAATGGAACAGTTTGAGCGTTTCGGGGCCGATGGTGAGCCTGCCGTGCCCGCATGCGTAGGCAACGAGGCGGCACGCCCCGAAACAGCGACTCGGCAAGACTACACCGGCACCTTGCGCTTTACCAAACCGCGTTAGCTGCTGCGGCGTGTGGCGCGCCTGCGTCCGCGCCGCGGGGATGCCTTTGCTTCTCGACGGGGCTCCGCCTGCCCCTCTTCCTTCTTCGGCCTTTCCTTCTCGGCCGCGCGGGCGTTGGCGGCTGCGGCGGACGTGGCGTTGGACTTGCGCACTGCGCGTCGGCGGCCCCGGCGGCCCGCCGTCGGCTTCTTCTTTTCTGCCGGCTCAACCTTCTTGGCATCCGAGTCGGCTGCTGCTGCGGTGGTCTCCTCGGCGGCATCCGGGTAGTCCTCGCGGCGCGGGCGGTGATCCGAGCGGGAGTTGCCGCGGGTGCGGCGCTTGCGGCGCGGCGAGTTGTCGAACTCGTCCACCGCCTCCTCGAAGCTCTGCTGCGGGGCGTCCTCCTCGCGTGCCGGGCGCTCGTCGCGCTGCTCCTGCGCGTCTGTCTGGTCCGTCCGGTCCGTCTGCGGGCCGCGCCCACGGTTGCCTCCGCGGCGGCCGCGGCGGCGCGGGGAGCGGCGGCGCGGCTCGGAGCTGTCGTCGTCGGCGCCGGAATCTGCAGCGTCAGCGGTGTCGCTGTCGTCGCTGAAGATCGAGTTGAGCAGGTTGTCCATCTCGTCTTCGTTGAGGTGCTTGCGCTTGGAGCGGCGCGAACCGCGCGACGGCTGCTCGTCGCGGCCCGAGTCTCGCCCGGTGTCGTGCTCGGTGTCGTGCTCCGCCTCGGCGGGCTTGTTGCGGCCGCGGGAGGAGCGGTGCTCGTCGTCACGCGAACGGCGCTTGGAGCGTTCCTCGCGCCCGCGCTCGGAGTAGGGGTCGTGCTCGACGGGGTCGTCGGAGACGATGATGCCGCGGCCGCCGCAGCACTCGCACTCGGTGGAAAAGGTCTCCAGCAGGCCGTTGCCCAGGCGCTTGCGGGTCATTTGCACCAGGCCCAGGGAGGTGACCTCGGAGACCTGGTGGCGGGTGCGGTCGCGGCCGAGCGCCTCGTTCAGGCGGCGCAGCACGAGCTCCTGGTTTTCGGGCAGGATCATGTCGATGAAGTCGATGATGATCATGCCGCCGATGTCGCGCAGGCGGATCTGGCGCACGATCTCCTCGGCGGCCTCCAGGTTGTTGGAGGTGACCGTCTCCTCCAGCGAGCCGCCGGAGCCGGTGAATTTGCCGGTGTTGACGTCGATGACGGTCATGGCTTCGGTGCGGTCGATGACCAGGGTGCCGCCGGACGGCAGCCACACGGTGCGCGACAGCGCCTTCTGCAGCTGCTCGTCGATGCGGTGGACCTCGAAGGCGTCCTTGCCGTCGTGCTTCGAGCGGTCGAACTTCTCCAGGCGGTCCAGCAGGTCCGGGGCGACGGACTGCACGTAGGCGTGGACGGTGTTCCACGGCTTGCGCCCGTCGACGATGAGCGACGTGAAGTCCTCGTTGAACAGGTCGCGCACGACCTTGACCAGGATGTTCGGCTCCTCGTAGAGGGTGACCGGCTTCGCGCCCTTGGAGTTTTTCTCCTTTTCCGCCTGGTTCTGGATGGCGGTCCACTGGTTGTGCAGGCGGTTCACGTCGGCCGCGATGGCCTCTTCCGGCACGTTCTCGGCGGCAGTGCGGATGATCGCCCCGCCCTTGCCGGGCACGACGTTGTTCAGGATCTCCTTCAGGCGCTTGCGCTCCGGCGCCGGCAGTTTGCGGGAGATGCCCGCGCTGCGGCCGCCCGGCACGTACACCAGGTAGCGGCCGGCCAGCGAGATCTGGGTGGTCAGGCGCGCGCCCTTGTGGCCGACGGGGTCCTTGGTCACCTGCACCAGCACCTGGTCGCCGGACTTCAGGGCCTGCTCAATGCGGCGCGAACGCCCGCCCAGCCCGGCGGCTTTCCAGTCCACCTCGGAGGCGTAGAGCACGCCGTTGCGGCCCTGCCCGATGTCGATGAACGCGGCCTCCATGCTGGACAGCACGTTCTGCACGCGGCCGAGGTAGATATTGCCGATCATGGAGGACTGGCTTTCGGCGGTGACGAAGTGCTCCACCAGCAGCCCGTCTTCGAGCACGCCGACCTGGGTGATCTTGCCGTGGCCGTCGTGGCGGTCGCGCTCGCGCACCACCATGTGACGCTCCACGGATTCGCGGCGCGCCAAAAACTCCGCCTGGCTGACAATGCGGGAGCGTTTGCGCTGCTCTTCGCGCTTCTCGGTGCGGCGGCGGCGCTGCGCCTCCAGGCGCGAGGAGCCTTTGATCGCCTTCGGCTCTTCGATGACTTCGGGCTCTTGCGTATCGACGTCCTCCGGCGAAGCCTCGTCGTCAGGCTTGGGCTCCTTCTCCTCGCTCGGGGCAGCCTGGCGGGTGGCGCGGCGGCGCTTGCGCTCCGGGGCCTTGAAGACGGGCGCGCGGTTGGTGGTCTCCTCCGGCACGGGGGTGATCTCCGGCTCGACGTCGGTCAGCGGGCCCTCGCGCAGGTCCGCCTCGACTTTTTCCTCGATCTGGTGGATCTCGTTTTCCACGTCCTTGCGCACGCGCTGGCGGATCTTCTCGTCAGCGGCGTCGTCGGCGGTCTCGTCGCCGGTGGTGTCTGAGGCGGCGGCGTCGGCGAGCGCGTCGAGAAGCTGCTCGCTCTCAGCGCGCGTCAGCGTGGATTGCGCGACCTTGACCACCCCGAGCTCCGACAGCGCCACCACGAGCTCTTTCGACGGCACGCCGAGGGCCTTGGCCAGTGTGAAGACGCGGGTTTTCTCCGCGAGCTGGGAGCGGTCGAATTCGGCATAAATATTCTTGTGACCAGCCAATGTGCGTCACTCTCCAATTTTGCTCAGCCGCAACCCGCCGGGGTGTGCCGGGCGCTGGCAAAACGGTGCCGAAGCGGCCGCGCGGCGAACCCCACGGTGCGGTACATGTGAAAGTTTCCTAGCGTCGCGTGGCGGCGCTTGCGCTCCCCATTGTGGCACAGCGGGGCAGTGTTTACTTCTCGGCCAGTCGCAGAAGGTCGGCCACCGCGGCCACGGGGGCGTTCTCGTGGGATTCGGTCAGGGCGGTGCCCACCACGATTTGCAGCACACGCGCGGCGTTGAAATCCACACCCGCGCGTTGCAAAAGCTCCGCGATGAGCTCTTTGAGCTCGTCAGTGGATTGGCGGACGTAGTCGCCGACTTTGCCTGTTTCGCGCTGGGCCTCGATGAACGCGGCGACCACCGCACTCGCGCGCGGCGTCTGCCCGCACGCCACAACGTCGACGACCGACTCGGCCAGCTGCACCGGGTCTGAAAGCTCCACCCCTGCGCCCTTCGCGCGCTCCATCGCCTCGCGGCGGCCCTGCACCAGTTGCTCGAAGCAGGTGGCCACAAGCTTGTCGCGTGTGGAGTAGTAGTACCCGATGGATCCCACCGGCACCGATGCCGCCGCCGCGACCTGCCGGTGCGTCAGCCCCTTGAGCCCCTCCGCAAGCAACAGGTCAATCGCCGCATCCAGGATCGCAGAGCGCTTCTCCACCGCCCGTGCCTGCTCGCTGCGAGATGCCACCACGATTCACCTTTCTCACTATGCGGATCACATGCGACTCTATTTATACAACAAGTAGCCCGTCCCGACTGAAATTCCCCCGCCCGAGACGTGAAAAACACCGCAGCCGTGGCGGCTGCGGTGTGCGTGACAACGTGCGCTTAGAGATTCGGGAACCAGATGCCGATCTCACGCTCAGCGGACTCCGGCGAGTCGGAGCCGTGGACGACGTTTTCCGCCACGGACAGAGCGAAGTCGCCGCGGATGGTGCCCGGGGTGGCCTTGGCAACCGGGTCGGTGCCGCCGGCCAGCTGGCGCCACGCCTCGATGGCGCGCTCGCCCTCGACGATGCCGGCGACCAGCGGAGCGGAGGTGATGAAGTCCACCAGCTCACCGAAGAACGGCTTGTCCTTGTGCTCGGCGTAGTGCTTCTCAGCGGTCTCGCGGTCTGCGGTGCGCAGGTCCAGCTCCACAAGCTTCAGGCCCTTGCGCTCGATGCGGGAGATGATGTCGCCGACGTGGCCGTTTGCAACACCGTCGGGCTTGATCAGGATCAGAGTACGTTCAGTCATAGCCCAAAATCTTACCCCAAAGTCGTATTTATGCCTCCCGCACGAGGCGCGTTGCGTCTTCCGGTGTGGCGCCCCGGAACCACAGCTGCACCTGCTGCACCGCCAGCTGGAAGTTGCCCTCGGCTTTCATGCGCTGGACGGTGGCACGTTGTTCGCTGTCAAGCTCGGGCGCGACGTCTTCCCGAAGCTTGTACTGCTCGTAGAACCCGAGCACCAAAAACAGCCCGGCGGCGACGATCGCCGCGGTGCCCACCCACCCGGGCAGGGTTGTGTACACGGCCACCACAGCGATGATGGAAAACACGGCGGCCAGGGCGAAACTCACGATGCGCATGAGCCATACCGTAGCCTTGTTGCCCATGGTGCACAGCTCTTTCCTGCCGGATGTCGCGCTGCCGAACACTGCGCTCGACCGCCTGGTCCCGCGCGGGGAGCTGCCCGCTATCACGGAGTACGACACAGGCCGCACCGTCACCTACGACGAGCTGTGGGCGGTAGCGGACGCGGCCGCCACCCGCCTGCGCAACCGCGGCGTGGGCCCGGGCAGCGTGGTTGAGCTGCGGCTGCCCAACTCCATCGACTTCGTGGCCGCACTGCTCGCCGTCGCGCGCACGGGTGCGACGGCGTGCCTGATCGGGCATTCGCTTATCGACGCCGAAGCGTCGCGCCTTTCTGCCCTCGCCGGCGTCACCCACCGAATCGAGCCGGGCGATCTCGCTCCCGGCCCCGCCGACGCTTTTCCTCCGGCGGACCCGGGCTCGGTGGCGGTCATCCCGTTTTCCTCCGGCACCACCGGGCTGCCCAAGGGCGTGGAGTTGACCCACCGCTCGATCACCGCCAACGCGGTGCAATTCAACGCCGCGCTATCCGCCAGCGGCATCGGCGAGGGCACCCGCGTGGCCGCGCCCCTGCCGTTTTCCCACATCTACGGGCTGAACACGCTGCTGCTGTCCTCGCTTGCCGCGGGCCGGCACGTGTTCACCGCCGCGCGCTTCGACCTCGCCGAGTTCGTGCGCGCCCACCGCGCGCACTCCATCGAGCTCAGCTTCATCGCCCCGCCGATCGCACTGGCGCTGGCGGACTCCCCCGCCATCAACCCGGCTGATTTCGCCGCCTGCGCCCACATGGTCTGCGGCGCCGCCCCCTTGGACGAGGCGCTGGCTCGCCGGGTCGAGGACCGCCTGGGCACGGTCATGCTGCAGGGCTACGGCACCACGGAGTCCTCACCGGTGACCCACGTCGGCATCGCCGGCAGATCCAACCCGGGCACCATCGGCTTCGCCATCCCCAACACGCAGTTCCGCGTGGTGGACTTAGGCACTGGCGCGGAGCTTCCCGACGGCGCAAACGGCGAGCTGCAGATCCGCGGCCCCCAGGTCATGCGCGGCTACCTCCACAACCCTAAGGCCACCAGCAACGCAATCGTCGGCGGCTGGCTGCGCACCGGCGACATCGCGCGGGTGAACCCGGACGCCACGGTCACGGTCGTGGACCGCGCCAAGGACGTGTTCAAGTACCACGGGTTCCAGATCGCCCCGGCCGAGCTCGAGGCGCTCATGCTCACGCACCCGCAGATCGATGATGTGGCTGTGGCCGAGCGCGGCGGCGTGCCGAAGGCTTTCGTCGTAAAGCAAGGGCCCTTAGATGAGGCGCAAGTAATGGAGTGGGTGGCGGCTCGGGTGACCGCGTACAAAAAGGTGCGCGCCGTGGCGTTCGTGGACGCGATCCCCCGCAACGCCGCCGGCAAAATACTGCGCAAGGATCTTTAAGTGCCCAAGTGCTGGGTGGTGAGGTAGCCGCCGCGCATGCGCTGGACGATTTCGGAGCGCATGCGGATGACGAAGTACCAGACGATGCCGAAGATGATGCCCACGGCCGTGACGGACCAGTGGATGAAAAAGCCGAAGATCAGCGGGATCTGCAGCGCCAGGTCGATCCACAGCGCGGCCGGCTTCTTCTGGAAGAACGCCATGACCACGTGCGCCAGCCCGACGACGGTGATGTAGACCCAGTTGAAGGTGGTCCAGTGCTCGCCGCCGTCGACTTTGAGGATGACGGTGAGGATGAGCAGGACGGTGATGGCCTCCATGATCAGCGTGCCGGCGAGCACGCCGGTCAGCCCCGACATCGGGTCCTTGACGGGCGCCTTGCCGGGGCCGAGCGGGCCCATCTGCTGCTTTTTGCGTGTCATTGCGGGTCCTTTCCAAACATGGCGCGGGCCTCGCCGGCGGTGACCACCGAGCCGGTGATGATCACGCCGGAGCCGGACTGCACGCCCACCTCGGCGAGCGCTTCCTCCGCCAGCTCCACGGCGAGCTCGTAGGCGGACGGCAGGTGCTCCTCGACGTGCACGCGCTCGTCGCCGAAGACCTCGCGTGCGGTTTCCGCCAGCTCGTAGGCGTCCGTGGCGCGCGAGGAGCTGTTCTGCGTGATCACCACCTCGGTGAGCACGGGCTCGAGGGCCTCCATGATGCCCCGGGCGTCCTTGTCGCCCAAGATGCCCAGCACGCCGATGAGGCGCGTGAAGTCGAAGTCGCGCTCCAGCGCCGCCGCGAGCGCCTTCGCGCCGTGGGGGTTGTGGGTGGCGTCGATGAACGTGGTCGGGGTGGCGCGCACGCGCTCCAACCGACCCGGCGAAGTGGTGGCGGCGAAGCCCTCGCGCACGGTGTCCGCGTCCAGCGTGCGCTCCGACGACGCGCCGAGGAACGCCTCCACCGCCGCCAGCGCCACCGAGGCGTTGTGGGCCTGGTGCGGGCCCGACAGCGGAATGAACACGTCCGCGTACTCGCCGGACAGGCCCTTGAGTGTGAGCGTCTGCCCGCCCACGGCCACCTCGGAGGCGGCCACGCCAAACTCCTGGCCGAAGCGGGCCACCGGCGCGCCGATCTCCACGGTGCGCTCCAGGATCACGCGCATCGCGTCCGGTTCCTGCTGGCCGATCACGGCCACGGCGTCAGCGTTGCGGATAATCCCGGCCTTCTCGCCGGCGATTTCGGCGATGGTGTCGCCCAGGTAGGTGGTGTGATCCAGGCCGACGGGCATGATCACGTCCACGTCCGCGTCGACGACGTTGGTGGCGTCCCAGGTGCCGCCCATGCCGACTTCGACCACGGCGACGTCGACAGGCGCATCCGCAAAGGCGGCGAACGCGAGGCCCACCATGACCTCGAAGTAGCTCATGGGCACGCCGGTGCGCTCGTCCACCATCTGGATGTACGGCTCGATCTCGCGGTAGATGCGCACGAAATCCGCCGGGTGGATCGGCTCGCCGTCGATGCCGATACGCTCGGTGACGGACTGCAGGTGCGGGCTGGTCGTGCGGCCCACGCGGTTGCCAAAGGAGCGCAGCAGCGACTCCACCATCCGCACCGTGGACGTTTTGCCGTTGGTGCCGGCGACGTGGATGACCTTGAAGGACTTCTGCGGCTCGCCGAGAAAGTCCATGAGCAGCTCGATGCGCTCCAGCGACGGGTCGATGTCCGTCTCCGGCCAGCGGGCGGTGAGCTCGTGCTCCACCTGCGCGAGCGCGACGAGGTCTTCTTCGCTCACGCCGCGCGGGGCGAGCGCGTCGTCCTCGCGCCCCTCCCCCGGCGCGCCGAGGTTGAGCGTCAGGCCAGTGTCGGTCTGCTGGATGTCGTACTGCTCCGGAAGTTCGGGCAGCTCGAAATCGTTGTCTGCCACTTAGGCCTCCGGCAGCTGTTCCAGGCGTGCGGTGACGCGCTCGAATTCTTCCTGCGCGACCTGCTGGCGCACCTTGATCTTTTCCACGACCTGCTCCGGCGCGTTGGCCAGGAACTGCTCGTTGGCGAGCTTGCCGCCGGTGGTGTCCAGCTCCTTCTGCGCCGCGGCGAGCTCCTTTTCCAGGCGCTTGCGCTCCGCGGCGACGTCCACGGTGCCGGAGGTGTCCAGCGCGACGTCGAGGTTGGCTTGGCTCAGGCGCATTTCAATGCTTGCCGACGCGCTAAAGTCCTCCCCCGGCTCCTCCACCCTGGCAATCTGGCGGACCACGTCTTCGAGCTCCGCCAGGTCCGCGGACGCGAAGTCCACGCGCGCCGGCACCTTCTGCGAGGGCTTGACACCCTGGTCGGAGCGGAAGCGGCGCAGCTCGGTGATGAGCTTGATCGCGTCCTCGACGCGGGTGCGGGCCTTCGTGTCGGTCTCGGCGCCGCCGTTGGTGTCGTCCGCGGTCGGCCACGGCGCGGTGGTGACGGTGTCATTGCCGGTGAGCGCCTTCCACAGCACCTCGGTGACAAACGGCATGGTCGGGTGCAGCAGGCGCAGCACGACGTCGAGCACGCGGCCGAGGACGATCTTGGTGTTTTCGCCCTGCTCGGTCTCGCCCTCTTTGGGGATCTGCGTCTTGGCGATCTCCAGGTACCAGTCGCACAGCTCGTCCCACGCGAAGTGGTAAAGCGCCTCGTTCGCCTTGGCAAACTGGTAGTCGTCCAGGTAGGCGTCCACCTTGGCGCGGACTTCCTCGGCGCGGTCCAGGATCCAGCGGTCCGCGTCCGTGAGCGCTTCGCGCGCCGGCAGTTCGCCGACGTGCGCGCCGTTCATCAGCGCGAACTTGGTGGCGTTGAACAGCTTGGTGGCGAAGTTGCGGGCGGCGGTGGCGTGGTCGTCGCCGATCGGCAGATCCACGCCCGGGTTCGCGCCGCGGGCCAGGGCGAAGCGCAGCGCGTCCGCGCCGTACTGCTCGACCCAGTCCATCGGGTCGATGCCGTTGCCCAGGGACTTGGACATCTTGCGGCCCTTTTCGTCGCGTACCAGGCCGTGCAGGTAGAGGTGCTCGAACGGGATCTGCGGGCGGCCCTCAGCGCCCTCGCCCAGGATCTCAGGCGTTTCCTGGCCAGCGAAGGTGCCGAACATCATCATGCGCGCCACCCAGAAGAACAGGATGTCGTAGGCCGTGACCAGCACGGTGGTGGGGAAGAACTTCTCCAGCTCCGGGGTCTTCTCCGGCCAGCCCATGGTGGAAAACGGCCACAGGGCGGACGAGAACCAGGTGTCCAGCACGTCCGGATCCTGCTCGTAGCCTGCCGGCGGCTCCTCGTCCGGGCCGACGCAGACGACGTCGCGCTCACCGTTTTCGTCCTCCGGGCCGTACCAAATCGGGATGCGGTGGCCCCACCACAGCTGGCGCGAGATCGTCCAGTCGTGCATGTTGTCCACCCAGTCGAAGTAGCGCTTCTCCATGGATTCCGGGTGGATCTTGGTGTCGCCCTCGCGCACCGCGTCGCCGGACATCTTCGCCAACTCGTCGACCTTGACAAACCACTGCAAGCTCAAACGCGGCTCGATCGGCTCGCCGGAGCGCTCCGAGTGGCCCACGGAGTGCACGTACGGGCGCACCTCCTTGACAATGCGGCCCTGCTCCGCCAGCGCCTCGCGCACGGCCACGCGGGCGTCTTCGCGCGTCATGCCGTCGAAGCGGGTGCCGGTATCGGCGATGCGGCCCTTCTCGTCCATGATGATCGGCATGTCCAGGTTGTGGCGCAGGCCCATCTCGTAGTCGTTCGGGTCGTGCGCCGGGGTGATCTTCACGGCACCCGTGCCCAGTTCCATGTCCACGTAGTCGTCGGCGATGACCTCAATTTGCAGGTCGTCGCGCAGCGGGTGCGGGAAAACCTGGCCGATCAGGTCGGCGTAGCGCTCGTCGTCGGGGTGGACGGCGATCGCGACGTCGCCAAGCATTGTTTCCACACGGGTGGTGGCCACGACCAGGTGCGGCTCGTCGTCGTTCAGCGAGCCGTAGCGGATGGAGACGAACTCGCCCTCGACGTCCGTGTACACCACCTCGATGTCGGAGACGGCCGTTTCCAGCACCGGCGACCAGTTGACCAGGCGGTAGTCACGGTAGACCAGGCCGCGATCGTAGAGCTGCTTGAAGATGGTCTGTACGGCGCGCGACAGGCCGTCGTCAAGCGTGAAGCGCTCCCGCGACCAGTCCACCGAGTCGCCGATGGCGCGCATCTGCGTGGTGATGGTGCCGCCGTACTGCTCCTTCCACTCCCACACGCGCTCGATGAACTCCTCGCGCCCGTAGTCGTAGCGGTCCTTGCCCTCTTCCGCCTTGAGCTTGGCTTCCACCTTGGTCTGGGTGGCGATGCCGGCGTGGTCCATGCCCGGCAGCCACAGCACCTCGTAGCCCTGCATGCGCTTGCGGCGCACCAGGGAGTCCATCAGGGTGTGGTCGAGGGCGTGGCCCATGTGCAGCTGGCCGGTCACGTTCGGCGGCGGCAGCACGATCGAGTACGCGGGCTTGTCCGAGGCCGGGTCCGCCGTGAAATAACCGGCGTCTACCCAACCTTCGTACAGGTCGCGTTCGTGGGCGCTGGGTTCCCACGACTTGGGCAGGTCATTCGCAAGATCGTTCTGAGTCACGCGCCCTATCTTAACCAGCGCCCTAAAACAGCTTGTCGGCGATGGCGGCTTCCTCCCGCAGGGCCTCGATGTTGGCGTTGATGCGGGTCCTTTGGTCGTCGGAAAGCTCGAGCCCCTCGACGACATGCCAGCTGCCGTCGCTGACGGCCGGGAAGCCGAAGACGAGGCCCTCGTCCACGCCGTATTCGCCTGTCGACGGCAACGCCACCGTCGCCCACCGCTCCCCGGTGCCCTGGACCCAATCGCGCATGTGGTCCACGGCCGCCGACGCCGCCGACGCCGCGGAGGACTTGCCGCGCACGTCGATGATCTCCGCGCCACGCTTGGCCACGCGCGGGATGAACTCGCCGGTGTACCACTCGCGGTCCACCTCAACCGGGTTGCCGTCCGCGGTGGCGTAGGTGACGTCCGGGAACTGCGTGTCGGAGTGGTTGCCCCACACCACGAGGCGCTCAATGCTTCTCGACGGGCACCCCACGCGGTCCGCCAACATCGACTGCGCCCGGTTGTGGTCCAGGCGCATCAGCGCGTTGAAGCGGTCCTTGGGCACGTCGGGCGCTGCCTTGGAGGCGATGTAGGCGTTGGTGTTGGCCGGGTTGCCCACCACCAGCACGCGGATGTTGTCCGCCGCACCGTTGTTGATGGCCTTGCCCTGGCCGATGAAAATCTTGCCGTTGGCGGCGAGCATGTCCGCCCGCGACTCGCCCTTGCCGCGCGGCTTCGCGCCCACCAAGAACGCGGCCTCGGCGCCGTCGAAGGCCTTCGTGGCGTCGTCGGTGACCTCGATGGAGTTCACCAGCGGCAGGGCGGAATCGGCGAGCTCCATGGCGGTGCCCTCGGCGGCGCGCACTGCGTCCGGGATTTCCAGCAGGGTCAGGTCCACCGGTTCGTCGCCGAACACGTCGCCGGCGGCGATGCGCCACAGCAGGGAGTAGGCGATGTTGCCGGCGGCGCCGGTGACCACAATCTTTGTCATGTGTCTCGCTCCTTCGCTCAAACGGTTTGTGTGTTGCCTCACAGTAACCTACCCCCAGCCGGGGCAGAATTTCAGCGCTATACGTCCGAGAGCGGACATCTAGTGCACGATTGAGGGGTATTTCGAGCAGAAAGGGGACGGACGTGACCGACGTTGTCGACAACGCGACTTCCGGCGCGCCCTCCCCCGACACGGTGGTCCGAGCAGCGCTGGTCGCGTTCGCCCGCAAGGGGTACTCCGGTGCGAAGGTGGAAACGCTGGCCAAGAAGACCGGCATGACCAAGCGCATGATCCACTACCACTTCGGCGACAAGCGCGGCCTCTACACCGCGGCGCTGCGCCTCGCGCTCGAGCAGCTGGCGCCGCCGGAGAACATCCTCAACCGCTCGCACGCCGTGCCGGTGGAAGGCATGCGCCGCTTCGTCGACGCGCTCTACCACGCGTTTTTGCACAACCCCGATGCCGTGCGCCTGGTGCTGCGCGAAAACCTGGACCCAGAAGTTAAGGCGGAGGACGCGTCAATGCTCGCCGGCGTGCGCGAGGTGAGCCTGCACGCCGAACGGCTCCTCCTCGCCGGCCAGGACGCCGGCGCCTTCCGCCCCGGCATCACCGCAGTTGACCTGCTCGCCCTGATTTCTTCGCTGTGCTTCTACCGTGTCGGCAACGCCGCCACCGCCAAGCACGTCTTCGGCGTGGATGCGGAAAGCCGCCGCAACGTCGACGGCATGCGCCGCATGGTCATCGACGCCGTGCTGGCGTTTTTGACCTCCAACATCTCGTACTCCGGCTACGAGTCCTACCTGGAGGCCGCCCCGGCACCCGCCGAGGACGCGGAGCCGGACGAGCTATTCGATATCTACGGCGACGAAGGCTGGATCGTCTAACGGCCCGTCGCTAAGCAGACTGCTTTTCTTCGGCCTCGATGTACTTCGGCTCCTCCGTGCCGAGCGCCACGGCCTCGTCGACGACGACCTCGGCGACGTTCTCGCGGTCCGGCAGCTCGTACATGATGGGCACGAGCAGCTCCTCCATGATCGCGCGCAGGCCGCGGGCGCCGGTCTTGCGCTCCGCCGCCTTATCGGCGATCACGCCGAGCGCCCCGTCGGTGACGGTCAGCTCCGCGCCGTCCATGGCGAACAGGCGCTGGTACTGCTTGACCAGCGAGTTCTTCGGCTCCGTAAGCACGCGCTTCATCGAATCACGGTCCAGGTCGTTCACGTGCGCGAGGATGGGCAGACGGCCGATGAACTCGGGGATCAGGCCGAACTTGACCAAATCGCCCGGCTGCACCTGGGCGAGCAGGTCCGCCTCGTCGCGCTGCTCCTTCGAGTCGATCTCCGCGCCGAAGCCGATGCCCTTCTTGCCCACGCGCTCCGCGACCACCTTGTCCAGGCCCGCGAAAGCGCCGGCGACGATGAACAGGATGTTCGTGGTGTCCACCTGGATGAACTCCTGGTTCGGGTGCTTGCGCCCGCCCTGCGGCGGCACGGACGCGGTGGTGCCCTCCAGGATCTTCAACAGCGCCTGCTGCACACCCTCGCCGGAGACGTCGCGGGTGATCGACGGGTTCTCGGACTTGCGCGAGATCTTGTCCACCTCGTCGACGTAGATGATGCCGTGCTGGGCGCGGTTGACGTCGAAATCCGCCGCCTGCAGCAGCTTCAGCAGGATGTTCTCCACGTCCTCGCCGACGTAGCCGGCCTCGGTGAGGCTGGTGGCGTCCGCGATGGCGAACGGGACATTGAGCATGCGCGCCAGCGTCTGCGCCAGGTAAGTCTTGCCGGAGCCGGTGGGGCCGAGCAGGAGGATGTTGGACTTGGCAATCTCCACGTCCTCATCGCGCTTGCGGCTGGACACGTTGGACGTCTCCGCCTTGATGCGCTTGTAGTGGTTGTACACCGCCACAGCCAGGGTCTTCTTCGCGGTGTCCTGGCCGATGACGTACTCGTCCAAAAACGCCGTGATCTCGCTCGGGCGCGGCAGGCGGTCCGGGTCGTCCGCGTCCTTCGTGTTCTGCGCGCCGGCGAGCTCTTCCTCGATGATCTCGTTGCACAGCTCGATGCACTCGTCGCAGATGTAGACGCCGCCGCCGGCGATGAGCTTGCGCACCTGCTGCTGGCTCTTCCCACAGAAAGAGCACTTGAGCAGGTTCGCGCTGTCGTGCGTAGTTGCCATATGCGCCTATCTACTCCCGTCTTCGGTCAATCCCCACCGAGTGTAATGCTTGCGTCAAACCGTACCCGCCGCGCCGACACAACTGTCGCGCGCGTGCGAAAATGGGGCCCATGACGTTTCTTCACACGCAAGAATTCGGCACTCCCGACGGCGAAGCGGTGGTGCTGCTCAGCTCCATCGCCACCACCTCTGACGCGTGGTCCGAGGTGATCCCGGCGCTGTCCGGCTACCGCGTGATCACCGTCGACCACCGCGGCCACGGCGGCTCTGGCGTGCCCGCCGAGCGCCCAACGGAGGTGGGCACGCTCGGCCGCGACGTCCTCGCCGCACTCGACGAGCTCGGCGTGGATCGCTTCAGCGTCGTCGGCGTCTCCCTCGGCGGCGCGATCGCGCAGTGGCTCGCCGCGAACAGCGGCCGCGTGGACAAGGCCGTCTTCGCCGCCACCGCCACCTTCCTCGGCGGTGAAAGGGCGTGGGAGCAGAAGATCAACACCGCGCTTCACGACGGCACCTCCGGCCTGACCTCCACCCTGATGGGCAACTGGTTCACAGAAGCTTTCCGCGCGGAGCACCCGGAGGTGGTGCAGCGCGTGGCCGACATGATCGACTCCGTCGACGACGAGGGCTACGCCCACAACGGCGCCGCGCTTGCCACCTGGGATTTCGCCGGCGAGCTGGGCAAGATCATCTGCCCGGTGCTCACCATCGCCGGCGCCTCCGACCCGACCTGCCCGCCGGAAAAGCTGGCCGAGATCGCCGCCGGCGTGGCGGGCCCGTCCCAGTCCGTGGTGGTGGACCCGGCCGCCCACCAAGTGGCCATTGAGAACCCGGAAGAATTCAACTCCGCACTAACGCGGTTCCTCGGAAACTAATCCGCTAGCCTGTACACGTTAAAGCACCGCGCCCCGAAAGGAACCGATCCGTGAATCGCAGCCGCACACTTTCTGCCTTCGCCGCAGCCGCCCTCGCCGCGTCGCTGCTGGCCGGTTGCTCGGACTCCGGCGCGGACGTAGAGCCCCTGGCGGAACCCATGCTGGACTTCCCGCAGACCAGCACCACCGCCACCCCGACCCCGACGACCACCGAGACCGACAACGAAGAGGAGACCACCACCTCGTCGTCCACCACGACCAAGAAGTCTTCGGAGAGCTCGTCTTCGTCGTCCAAGTCGTCGACGCGCACCTCCACGAAGTCGAGCTCGAAGCGCTCGGAGTCCCGCAGCTCCAACAACTCAGACTCCGACAACGCAGCTCGCGAGCCGGAGCCGGTGCGCGAGACCATCGTCGACGACCGCCCCGGCGCCACCTGCGCCTGGCCCACCCAGGGCGCGTCTTCCGGCAACCAGGAGTACAGCACCTTCTGCGACCGCGAATGGGCCCGCACCGTCACCTCCGACGGCCAGGACTACTACTGGGCCGCCAAGGGGCAGGGCTGGGTCTCCGTCGACCCCGTCACCACCGACGAGGGCGGCATCTGCTGGGCTCGCGAGGACTTCGAAACTGCGCCGGAGGCCATCCGCAACGCCGTGGCATTCTGCGACCCGGCGTCCGGGGAGGCTGAGGAGTAGCCGGAGGTTTCGTCGCAAAGCAAAATGCGCCCGGAAGTGAACCGGGCGCATTTTTTGTGGGCTCTTAGCCGTTGAGCTTGCGGTAATCGAAGACCTGGTCGATGATCCCGTAATCCACAGCCTCGGAGGCGGTGAGGATCTTGTCGCGGTCCGTGTCGATGCGGACCTGCTCCGACGTGCGGCCCGTGTGGTGCGCGAGCGTGTCCTCCATGAGGCGGCGCATGCGCTCGATCTCCGCGGCCTGAATCTCCAGGTCAGACACCTGGCCCTGGGTGCCCTGGGTCGCCGGCTGGTGGATCAGCACGCGCGAGTTCGGCAGCGCGGCGCGCTTGCCCGGCGCACCAGCGGCGAGGATCACCGCGGCTGCCGACGCAGCCTGGCCCAGGCAGACAGTCTGCACGTCCGGGCGGACGTACTGCATCGTGTCGTAGATAGCCATCAGCGCGGTAAACGAGCCGCCCGGGGAGTTGATGTACATGGTGATGTCGCGGTCCGGGTCCTGGGACTCCAGCACCAGAAGCTGCGCCATAATGTCGTTCGCCGACGTGTCATCCACCTGGGTGCCCAGGAAGACAATGCGCTCCTCGAACAGCTTGCCGTACGGGTCGATCTGCTTCGTGCCGAAGCTCGTTTCCTCCAGGAACTGCGGCAGCACGTAGCGGGAGTTGGGCATCTGGAAAGTCATAGTGGGTATCTCCTTAATTCCTCGTGTGCCTTAGTTCTCGCCGATGGAGTGCTCGCCAGCCTGGGCCGCATTCTCAATGACGTGGTCCACGATGCCGTACTCCTTCGCCTGCATAGCGTTGAACCAGCGGTCGCGGTCCGAATCCTTCGTGATCTGCTCGAATGTCTGGCCCGTGTGCTCCGCGATGAGCTGCGCCATCTCGCGCTTCGTCTCCGCGAACTGCTCCGCCTGAATAGCGATGTCGGCTGCCGTGCCGCCGACGCCTGCGGACGGCTGGTGCATCATAATGCGCGCGTGCGGCAGGGCGTAACGCTTGCCCTTCGTGCCGCCCGAGAGCAGGAACTGGCCCATCGACGCCGCCAGGCCCATACCGTAGGTGGCGATGTCGCACGGGGAGTACTTCATCGTGTCGTAAATCGCCATACCGGCGGTGACAGAACCGCCCGGCGAGTTGATGTAGAGGTTGATGTCGCGCGTCGGATCCTCCGCCGACAGCAGCAGAATCTGGGCGCAGAGCTTATTGGCGATCTCGTCGTCCACCTGCTGGCCCAGGAAAATAATGCGCTCCCGGAGGAGACGCTCATAAACGGAGTCTCCCAGGTTCATGCCTTGGGTCGGGGAAGTCATAACAGACGCTCCTTTGCTAGTTCATCCGGTAACGCCACTACCCTACTCGGGTGATTCTGTAACTCCGAGCCTGTTCGCTACCGGCGTACGGGTCGGAAGTTTGGGGCCGGTTCGGACCGGTTTTGGGGTGGCCGGCGGCCGGTTCCTGACAGATTACGGCGGGCGTTTGCGGCGACCTGGGGCGATCGGGGCAGCCTGACAGATTCTGCCGCGAAGTGTCGGGGCCGGGGTTCCCCAGGGAGATTTGTTCACCGCGGCGTGAATCAACCGGGTTCCGGGATTTTTGCCACCTGGGGAAAGTGAACAAACTATCCGACTGAAACGGAATTCATTCACCGGCACGGTCTGTGAGAGTGAACAAATCCGGCGAAGGTGCCCAGAAAACGCGAAAGCGGCCGGGGCACCAACGCGCCCCGGCCGCTAAAAGAACGGCTTAGTTCTCGTCGGACTCTTCAGCCTCGTCCTCTTCGATCTCGCCGAAGTACTCGTTCGGGTCAACCTTGTTGCCGGCCTCGTCCTCGACCTGGGTGCGGGAGATGGCGATGGCCAGCGCCTTGCCACGGCGCACGTCGGAGAACAGGTTGGCAATCTGGCCGGACTGCTGCAGCTGAGCCACAAACTGGTTCGGGTCCATGCCGTAGGACTGCGCGGTGAACAGGATGTGGTCGGTCAGCTCCTGCTGGGAGACCTCCGGCTGCTCCTGCTCTGCCACAGCGTCGAGGAACAGCTGGGTGCGCACGGACTCTTCGGCCTGCTCGCGGGACTGCTTGTCAAACTCCTCGCGGGTCGTGCCCTGCGCCTCGAGCAACTGGGCGAAGGCGTTCTCGTCGTGCGCCATCTGGCCCAGCAGCTGGTGGAGCTGGTTGTGCACCTGCTCGTCCACCACAGACTCCGGCAGGGCGAACGTGGACTCTGCCAGGGCGGCCTTGAGCACCTCGTCGCGGATGTCCGCAGCCTGCTTCGCCTTGGCGTTCTCCTCAACCTGCTCGCGGGTGGAGTTGCGCAGCTCCTCGACGGTGTCGAACTCGGACGCCATCTGAGCGAAGTCGTCGTCAAGCTCCGGCAGCTTGCGCTCCTTGGTCTGCTGGACGGTGACCTTCACGGTCGCCTTCTCGCCCTTGTGCTCGCCGTACTGGATCTCGGACTCGAACTCGTTGTCCTCGCCGGTCTTCAGGCCGCGCAGCGCGGTGTCCAGGCCCTTCATCAGGTCGTCGGCGCCGACGCGGTAGGTCAGGCCCTCGGCGGAAGCTTCGTCGATCTTTTCGCCGTCGACGGTGGCCTCGAGGTCGATGATGGCGTAGTCGTCGGTCTTCAGCTTGCGCTTGGTGTCCTTCAGCTCTCCAAAGCGTTCGCGGAGGGTGTCCAGCTCGGCGTCGACTGCTTCGTCGTCAAGCTTGAGCTCCGGGACCTTCACGGAAATCTTGGAGAAGTCCGGCACCTCGATCTCCGGGCGCACATCGACCTCGGCGGTGAACTCGACGACGTCGTTGTCCTCGATCTTGGTGACCTCGATCTCCGGCTGGCCCAGCGGGTTGATCTCGTTTTCTGCCAGGGCCTGCTCGTAGCGGGTCGGCAGCATGTCGTTGACGACCTGCTCCAGGATCGGGCCGCGGCCGAAGCGAGCGTCGATGAGCTGGCGCGGAGCCTTGCCACGACGGAAGCCCGGGATGTTGACCTGCTGGGCGATGGCCTTGTAGGCCTGGTCAATTTCCTTGCCCAGCTCGTCGAACGGCACGCTGACGTTGAGCTTCACGCGGGTGTCGCTGAGCTTGTCGACGGAAGTCTTCACGGATTTCTCCTGTACTAGATCGAAACAACGTTTGTCAGATGTTTATATGCGGCGGGCCCGCGAAACACGGGCCCGCCTTGGTCGGGGCGACAGGATTTGAACCTGCGACCCCCTGCTCCCAAAGCAGGTGCGCTACCAAGCTGCGCCACGCCCCGTTGCGGTAAAACCGCACGGTATGAACCACATCCGTTGAACGTGTGTAGTTCAGGACAGTCATTGTAGCGGTGCTTGAATCACTGTCCGCATTGAGGGCACAAAAACACCGGCCCCGCAACCGGAACCGGTGTCTTGTGTGGAGGGAATGACGGGAATCGAACCCGCGTCTTCAGCTTGGAAGGCTGAGGTATTAGCCACTATACGACATTCCCAGGCGCCGAAAGCGCTGTTCGGAATGTTAGCGCAGCCGGTACGGTTGAACCAAACACGTGACTAGACACGCAAAGGAGCCACTGTGTTCGGACTACTTTTCCTGCTGTTCATTCTTGCCCCCATCCTGTTTTTGCCGATGATGGGCGGGCAGCGCCAGGTGCAGCCGTCGCGGCGCCAGGTGGCGCAGCAGCAGCAGCTGTCTTTCGACGACGCGTACGCCGACGCCAAGCGCTGGACCGACCGCTTGGGCTCGCAGGTGCTGAACCTCTCCGGCAACGACACTGCGTCGCAGCAGGCGATGGCCGACGCCTCGGAACGCTTCAACGCGGCATCCGCCGGGCTGAGCGAGGCACGCTCCGTGAAACAGGCGATGCTGGCCCGCGAGTCCGCGTTGGAGGGCCTGCACTACGTCAACGCCGCCCGCGAGATCATGGGGCTGCCCGCCGGCCCGCAGCTGCCGGAGCTGGAGGGCCAGCGCCAGGCAGGGCGCGTGACCGAGCAGCGCACCGTGACCCAGGAAGACGGCACGCAGGTCACGGCGTCGCCGCACGCCACCGCGCAAACGCCGCACTACTACCCCGGCGGCGCCGTTGCGGGCCGCCCGGTCCCGGCCGGCTGGTACTCCACCGCGTGGTGGGGCCCGGCGATGATGACCGGTGTATGGGCCGCAAGCTCCATGATGTTCTACTCCACCATGTTCGCCGGGATGGCCGGTGTGGCCTCGGCGGAGACGTTTGAGGCCGGCGGGCTTGGCGACGGCATGGACGGCGCCGGTATGGAAGGCATGGACGGCGCCGGTATGGAAGGCATGGACGGCGCCGGCGACATGGGTGACATGGGCGATGCCGGCGGCGACTTCGGGGACTTCGGCGGGTTCGGCGACGGCGGCGGCTTCGACTTCGGGGGATTCGACTTTTAGCCGTGCGTTACACTGCACAGCGATCGCGAACCCCAGAAAGCTCGAGAGCAAGGAGTGGCCGTGCGCATTGCTGTGCTGCTGAAAGAAGTGCCGGACACGTACAGTGACCGCGAAATGAACCTGGAGACGGGTTTGACGGACCGCTCCGGCGACGTCGTCGCCGACGAGGTCAGCGAGCGCGCCGTCGAAGCCGCGCTGCGCATCGCCGAAGCCGGCGAAAACGTCGAGGTCGAGATCTTAAGCGTCGGCCCGGAGTCCTCCGCCGACTCGGTGCGCCGCGGCATCGCCATGGGCGCGAGTGAGGCCTACATCGTCTCCGACGACGCGCTCACCGGCGCGGATGCGACGTTGACTGGTCAGGTGTTGGCGAAGCTCGTCGAGAAGCAGGGCTACGACCTCGTCATCGCGGGCGCCGAATCGTCCGACGGCGGCACCGGTGTCATCGCCCCCTTCATGGCCGAGCTGTTGGACTGGCCGGTGCTGACCAACCTCACCGAACTCACGCTCGACGGCGGGACCGTGCGCGCCACCCAGGCCTCCGACGTCGCCACCGCCGAACTGCAAGCGCAGCTGCCGGCCGTGGTGTCCGTCGCCGACGAGTTCGCAGACCCGCGCTACCCCAACTTTAAGGGTCTGATGGCCGCGAAGAAGAAGGAACTGCGCACCGTCACCCTCGCCGAGCTCGGCGTGGACCCGGCGGACTTCACGCACCCGCGCGCCATCATGACCAGCATCGAGCGCCGCCCGGAGCGCGAGCGCGGCGAGATCATCGACGCGAGCTCCACCGCCGCGGCCCGCCTGGTGGACTTCCTCGAATCCAAGAACCTCATTTAAGGAGCAGCCATGACCCAGATTCTTGTTGTCCCGGACCGCTCCTTCGACGGCTCGGTCAGCCCCGTTGCGGCCGAGCTCATCGGCGCCGCGTCCGCCATCGGCACCCCGGTGGTGCTGGCGCAGGACACCGCGCACGCAGAGGAGCTGGGTGCGCTCGGCGCCGCGGTGGTGCTGGTGTCCAACGCCCCGCTTATCGAAGCAGCTGCCGCCGCGTTCGACGACCTCTTCCCTGCCGCCGTCCTGTTCGCCCACACCGTGCGCGGGCGCGAAGCCGCCGGCCGGTTCGCCGCACGCACAGGCAAGGCGCTGCTCACCGACGCGGTGTCTGTGAGCCGCGACGACCAGGGCATCGTCACCGAGCACCAGAACTTCGGCGGGGTCTACACCGCTTCTGCCGCTGCGACGCACTCCGCGCCGGTGATTACTCTGCGCAAGGGTGCGGTGGAAACGCGTACCGAGGCGGCCACGCCTGAGGTGCGCGAGTTGGAGGTGGCGCCGTCGGGACGTCGAGAGGCAGAAGTGCTCTCCGTGACCCCCGTCGAGCGCACCTCCGACCGCCCCGACCTGCTCACCGCCGACAAGGTGGTCGCAGGCGGTGTGTCCTTGGGCGACGAGGACATGTTCGAAGACCTCGTTGGCGGGCTTGCCGACGCGCTGGGTGCCGCCGTCGGCGCCACCCGCTCCGCCGTTGACGAAGGCCAGGTACCGTACGAGGCGCAGATCGGCCAGACCGGCGTGATGGTCAGTCCGAAGCTCTACATCGGCGTCGGCATCTCCGGCGCGGTGCAGCACCTGGTGGGTATGCAGACCGCCGACACCATCGTGGCGATCAACTCCGACGAGGACGCCCCGATCTTCGACATCGCCGACTTCGGCATCATCGGCGACCTGTTCGACCTGGTGCCGGACATCATCTCCGAGATTGAGGCGCGCAAGTAATGCAGGTAGAACTCCGCCGAGGACTGCCCCGCGTGCCGGGCGGCGAGCCGTGGCCGCCGGCCGGCACCGTCGACGTTGCCGACGCGCCGGTTGAGGCGGCGCAGGTTGAGGCCGCGCCGGCGCCGGTCTCCGACGACACCGTCGAGGTGCCGCTGCGCCGCGGCCTGCCGCGCGTGCCGGGCGGCGAGCCTTGGCCGCCCGCTGGCACCGTGAAGGTTGCCGTGCCCGCCGGTGCCGCCGCAGAACCCGCCGCCGTTGACGACGCGGAGTCGGCGCACACGGTCGAGGTGCCGCTGCGCCGCGGCCTGCCCCGCGTCGAGGGCGGCGACCCGTGGCCGCCCGCCGGGACCGTGCGCGTCGCCGCCCCGGCACCGGAAGCTGAGCCCGAACCGCATCCGGAAACCGAAACAGAACCCGCTGCGCCTGTGGCGGCGACGGTGGTGGACGACGCTGTCGCCAAGACGGCCCCCGAGCCAGCCCCGAAACCGGTTCCGAAACCGGCCCAGCAGCCGGCACCCGCGTCGGCGACGGCGGGGAAACCGGAGGGCGTCGCAAGGCAATGGCTCCCATGGGCGATCGGTGCGCTACTGCTGCTCGCCGCGGCGGTCTTCGGCGCTCGCTGGTTTGTCGGCACCGAGACCGGCGCCGGTTTCATCGAGCGCTACGACGGCATCCAGCCGCTGCCGGATAATGCCCCCGTGGGCTTCCCTGCGTGGCTGAACTGGGCCCACTTCTTCAACATGTTCCTCATGGCCCTCATTGTGAAAACGGGCCTTGACGTTCGCCGCGAGAAACGCCCCGACGCCTACTGGCAGCCCAAGAAGGGCGGCAAGAAGATCTCCGTGACACTGTGGCTGCACCAGGTGCTGGACGTCGCCTGGGTCGTGCTCGGCGTCGTGTTCTTCGTGCTGCTGTTCGCCACCGGGCAGTGGATGCGCATCGTGCCCACCAGCTGGGACGTGTTCCCCAACGCGGTGTCCGCGGGGTTGCAGTACCTCTCGCTGGACTGGCCAGATGAGAACGGGTGGGTGTACTACAACGCCCTGCAGGAGCTGTCGTACTTTGTCACCGTGTTTGTGGCGGCGCCGCTGGCCATCGCGTCCGGTTTCCGCATGAGCGGAATGTGGCCCGCCTCCTGGAAGGCCGTCCCGGTGTCGTGGGCGCGGGCGGTGCACTTCCCCACCATGGTTTACTTCCTCATCTTCGTCGCCGTGCACGTATTCTTGGTCGCCGCAACCGGGTTGCGCGGCAACCTCAACGCCATGTTTGCCGCGCGTGACGACGCCTCCGGATGGCTCGGCCTCATCCTCTTCCTTCTCGCCGTCGCGGTGACGGCCGCCGGCTGGTGGGCGGCCCGACCCTCTGTGGTCACGCCGGTGGCGCAGGCCACGGGCAAGGTGACGCGCCGCTAGGCTGGCACACCTTTTCGGGGTAGCCAGCCTAGCCTAAGTTAGGTAAGACTTGCCTGAATCACGCGCGGCGGTTTAGCGTAAGTCTATGTTCCTCGCCGCATTCCTGGTCGGCCTGCGTGAAGGCCTCGAGGCCTCGCTGATCGTCGGCATCCTGCTCGCCGGCTTGGACCGGCGCGATGCCGCCGGGGCCCGGCGCAGCCTCTGGTGGGGTGTCGGGCTCGCGGTGGTCATCTGCGTCGTCCTCGGCGCCCTGTTCACCTTCGGCCGCTACGGCTTAAGCTTCCGCGCCCAGGAGGCCATCGGCGGCACACTGTCGCTGGTTGCGGTGGCCATGATCACCGGCATGGTGCTGTCCATGTCCAACAAAGACGGCATGGTGCGCAAAGTCCTCGACGCCAAGACGGGCGACGCCGTCGCAGCCGGCGCGAGGGCGATGTTCTGGCTCGCGTTCATCACCGTCGCGCGCGAGGGTCTCGAGCTGACGCTGCTCATGTGGGGGTGGGTGGTGCAGCCGGCGGCGGTCATCGGGGCGTTCCTCGGTATCGGCGTGGCGCTGGTGATGGGCTACGCCATCTACAAGGGTGCGCTGCAGATGAACATGCGCACGTTCATGCAAGTGTCCTCGGCGTTGCTCATCGTCGTGGCCGCGGGCATCCTCGCCTACGCCATCCACGACCTTCAAGAGGCGCAGTTCTTGCCGGGGCCGTTCTCCGGCGCGCCGATCGCCCCGACACACCCGCGCACCGGGGAGGTGCTCGTGGGGTTTGCGACGTACCCGTTCTGGATGGCGTCGTTCCCCTTCGGTTGGGCATTCGATTTCGAGCACGCCATCGACCCCACGGGGCCGATCGCCACCTTGGTCAACGCGCTCACCGGGTTCGAGCCGAAGATGAGTTGGCTGCAGGTCATCGGCTGGGCCATCTACATCGCGGTCATTGTCCCAATTTTTGTCAACCACGTTCGCCGGGATCAGGGGGTGGGGCGGCCGGAGGTCGTCGATACGCACCCTGCTCTCGTAGGAAAGGAAGTCTAATGTCACACCACCGAACCCTCGCCGCCGTGGCCGCGCTGCCGCTGGCACTGACGCTCACGTCGTGCGTGGAAAACGCCGCCAACGCCGACAGCATCGAGGTCACCTCCGACGCCGACACCTGCGCCGTGAGCACCGACAGCACCGAATCCGGCGCGCGCACGTTCAAGATCAACAACACCGGCAACCAGGTGACGGAGTTTTACCTGCTCGCCAACGACGGCCTGCGCGTCATCGCCGAGCGCGAGAACATCGCCCCCGGCGAAACGGCCGACCTGACGGTCTCGCTCATGCCGGGCGACTACTTCACCGCCTGCAAGCCGGGCCTGCGCGGGCCGAACGTCGGCCAAAGCGCGTTCACGGTTACCGGCGAGGCCGTGGCCGTCGACGAGTCGGACCAGCAGCGTTTCGACGACGCCGTCGCCTCCTACGTCAACTTTGCTAAGAACGAAGTGGCCGAGTTCGTCCCCCTCGCCGAGGAGTTCGCCGCCGCCTACGCCTCCGGCGACGACGAGAAGGCGCGCGAGCTCTACCCCACCACGCGCGTGCACTACGAGCGCATCGAGCCGATCGCGGAGGCGCTGGGCATCCTCGACCCGAAGATTGACTACCGCGAGGTGGACTACATCGCAGAAGCCGATGAGCTGAAGGCGGAAGACCCCGCCTTCGACCAGTGGCGCGGCTTCCACCGCATGGAAAAGGATCTGTGGGTGCCAGAAAAGGACGCCAAGAATGCCGACGGCGCCGACGCCTGGCAGGACTGGGAACCCTCCACCCCGGCCCAGCGCACACAGGTCGCGGAGCTGTTCGTCGCCGACGTCAACCAGCTGCTTGACACGGTTAACGACCCAAACTTCGCCGAGGACCAACAGCTGACCATCGACTCGGTGTCCAACGGCGCGATCTCGCTTCTGGAGGAGGTGGCCACCACCAAGGTCACCGGCGAGGAAGACTGGTGGAGCCACACCGACCTCTACGACTTCGCGGCGAACATCCAGGGCTCACGCATCGCGTTCGACCTGGTCGCCCCCATCGCCGCGGACCGCGGGGAAAACGGCGCCAAGCTGGTCCAAGATATCAACGACCGCTACGACGACGTCGAGGAGCTGCTCAAGGAGTACGGCTCGCTGGAGACCGGGTTCGTCTCCTACGACACCGTCGACGCGGCCGCGCAGGCGGAGCTGACCCGGGCGCTCGACGCGCTGCGCGAGCCGCTGTCCCAGCTCACCGGCACCGTACTGGGGCTGGGCTAATGGTCAGCCGGCGACAGCTTCTCACCCTCGGCGGCCTGGGCACCCTGGGCGCGGCCAGCGCGGCCGCCCTCGCCGGGTGCGCGAACGAGGACGGGGCGAAGAACAATGATGCGGCGGGTGGGGCCGGGGGTTCGTCGTCAAGCGAAGAGCTCATCGTGGACTTTGCCGGCGAGCACCAAGCCGGGATTATCACGCCCATGCAGAACAACCTGCACTTCGCGGCGTTCGACATTTCGGAGAAGGCGGATCGGGAGGACGTGATCGACCTGCTCGAGCGCTGGACCGCGGCGGCGCGCCGGCTCACGCTCGGCGGCGACGTCTCGGCCAAGGGCGCGTTCGGCACCGGCGATAGCTTCCCGCCGGACGACTCGGGCGAGGCGGTCGACCACGGCCCCTCCGGGCTCACGCTGACCTTCGGCTTCGGCCGCTCCTTCTTCCGCGAACAGCTGGGCACCGCCGGCAAACTCCCCGCCGAGTTCACCGAGATGCCCACGATGACCAACGACTTTTTACGCCCCGAGTTCTCCGAGGGCGACATCTGCATCCAGGCGTGCGCGAACGACCCGCAGGTGGCAAGCCACGCGATTCGCAACCTCACCCGCCTCGCCGTGCCCACCGCGACACTGCGCTGGACCCAGCTCGGCTTCGGGCGCGCGGGCGCAACCGGGACGGAGCAGCCGACACCGCGCAACCTGTTCGGCCAGAAGGACGGCACCGCCAACATCCGCGCCGACGAGGACGCGGAGTTGGCGAAGCACGTGTGGATTCCCGCCGACAGCTCGCAGCCGTGGGCCGCGGGCGGGACGTACATGACGGTGCGCCGCATCGCCATGAACATCGAGGTGTGGGACACGCTGCAGCTGCGCGAGCAGGAGCGCGTGACCGGCCGCGACAAGCCGGTCGGCGCGCCGCTGTCCGGCGGCGACGAGTTCACCGAGCCCGATTTCGATGCGGTCAACGAGCGCGGCAACCCGAAGATCGACCGCGCGTCCCACCTGTTCAACGTGCACCCGGCGCAAAACGACGGCATCCGCATGCTGCGCCGCCCCTTCAACTACGTCGACGGCACGAACGAGCAGGGCCGCATGAACGCGGGTCTGTTCTTCATCGCGTTCACGCAGACGCCGGAGCGTTTCGCGCGCGTGCACAAGTCGATGTCGCGCGACGAGATGTTCACCGAGTACCTGAAAACCACCAACACCGGCACCTACCTCATCGTGCCGGGCGTGGGAGACGAGGGCTACATCGGCGAAGGCATGTTTGCTTAACGACGTCTACAGCGGGCGGCCCATGTCGGTGCGCGAAATCTCCACGGCTTTACGGATCACCTCGGCCAGCGCGGCCTCGACGCGCACCCGCGACTCGTCGGATTCGAGCAGGTCCTTGCGCACCTCGAACATGACGGCCAGCACGGCGGTGTTCTTGTCGTAGTCCACCGGCACGTACGCCCCGGCGAACGGGGTGTTGCGCTCGACGTTGAAGCCGGCGGCGGTGAAGGTGCGGTCGGCTTCGTCGGCAAGCACGGCGGGTGTGTGCACAGAGTGAGTACCGATGCACACATCCGGGAGGAGTTTGCCGGGGTGGATGCGGTATTCGTCGGGCTGGTTGTTGTAGGAGTGCACGTCCACGATCACCGCGCAGCCACAGTCTTGGATGCGGCCGGAGACCAGCTTGGACACCGCATCGGCGTACGGGAAGTAGTACTCGGCCTTCAGGTCGGCGACGTCCATGTCCAAAGGCCGCAGCGGGTTGCCGTCGCCGAGTTTGAGGAAGATGGCGCCGCGTCCAGTCGAGTCCATGGATTCGCGTTCGTTGGAAAACCGCCCCGGGTCGGCGACCAGGCGGGAGAGGTTGTTCACGATCATCCACGGCGCGCAGCCGGATTGCTCGGCGGCGGCCGCGGCGAGGGTGTCGGTGTGGTCGTCGGTGACGCGGTCGAGCTCGCGCGCAATTTGGTCGTCGGTGGCGATGAAATCAGCGGCAACCTCGGCCGGGATTTCGCGCGACGCGTGCGGCACGTGCACGATCACTGGGCAGTCAGTGCTTCCTTCGTGGATGGTGAAGTTCATAGTTCCGCAGGATATAGCGCTTCGGGGCTTCTTGCTTCTCGACGGCACCTTCGGCCTCGAACGCCTCCAACCAACTTTCCATGGGGAAGGTCCCCCATTTGTCGTGGAACCGGTTGGCGTTGGCGACGATGTCCTCGATGTGCTCCCACGGCGGCGAGGACACGGGGTGCCACTGGTGGTAGGCGTGGGCCCCGCCGACCCAGATCAGCGGGATGCGGTGGCGCTGGAGCTCGCGGGCGAAGTCGGTGTCTTCCCCGCCGTAGCCTTCAAACGTGGGGTCGAAGCCGCCGAAGTCGTGCTCGATGCGCGCCCACGTCTTCGCGGTAAGGGCGAAGGAGAGGGACCAGAACAGGTTGTAGTTGTCGGCGTCGACGAGCTCGCCGTCGGCTGGGTTGGGTCGGGCGGGGTGCGGGTCGGGGTCGGTGACGCGCAGCTCGCCTGGCTTCATGTAGGTCACCGGGCCGGCGGCGACAGCGTCGGGGCGTCGCGTAAGCGCCGCGACGTAGCGCGGGACCAGCGCGTCGGAGGCCAGGCAGTCCGCGTCCAGGAACACGAGCACCTCGGCGCCGCGTTCGATGGCCACCTGCGCGCCCAGGTTGCGGGCGGCAGCGAGATTCCGCGGTCCTGCCACCACGTGGCTTTTCGGCACCGCCTTGGCCAGCACGTCCGCATCGGCGAGCGCGACGGTGACGTGGTCGACGCCCATCGGCATGAGGTTGACCTGGTGGGTCAGGTGGTCGCGCCGGTTCGCGTCGGCGAGCGTGATCACGCAGGTCGCCGGCTGGCCGGGGTCCTCTGCCACGCCGGCGATGACCTCGGCGGCCCGGCGCGCCGCGCCGTCTGCCTGCCAGCGCGCCCAGTCGGTGTCGCGGCGGCGCAGCAGTTCGGGCCATTCTTCTGCGGCGGGGAAGGCGTTTCGGACCGTCGCTAGGCCTTCGAGTGCTTTCGCGCCCGCCTTTTGTTCGGTGAAGGGGCGCGGCTGCGGCAGGATCACCGCCGGGGTGTCGGTGGCTGCCAGGTCCGCCACGGAGTTCTGCCCGCCGGCGGTCACGGCGATGCCTGCGGACTGCAGCAGCTCCGTCGGGTCGTCGACGTGGTTGTCGCCGCCCAAAAAGGTGAACCGGTACTCGGGGCAGGCTGCCTGCACCGCCTCCCAATCGGCCGGCGACCACGTCGAGCCGCCCAGACCCGCCATCACCACCACGTGGTTCGGGTCGCGCTTCACACCCTCGCGCGGGCTAAGCCGCGAGATCCCGCCGACGGCGTGCAGCCGGTCGGCGTGCGCGCGCAGGTGGCTGGGCACCTCGACCCAGTCCGGCCACGCGGCCACGATCGCGTCGGCCTGCGCGTAGGCGAGCTGGTGCGGGGCGTCGCCGCGGTAGCCGGGCATCGCGTGCACCACCACCGGCACGCCCATGAGCCGCACGAACGCGGCGACCTCGTTGGACACGTCCACGTAGAACGCCTCCGGCTGGTTTTCTGCCACCCAGTCGGCGATCTGCGCGAACCGCGACGCGATCTGCGGTGCCCCGTACGGCGCGTAGTGCAGCGTGCCGCCGGCGGTCATCGCGCGGCCGCTGCGTAACTCGCGTGGGGGGTCGCTGGCGTCGTCGAGAAGTGCAACGTCCCCGCCCGCCGTGGACAGGATCTGCGCCTCGCGACCCATCGCGCGCAGTTCGCGCTGGATGGCGCGGCAGCGGTGCAGGTGCCCGGAGCCGTGGTGGTGGGCGTAAATCCCGATCATTTCCCTACCTTTCCAAACGCCGCCACCTGGCGGAAGATGTCGGTGTAGTGCTTCGCGGTTTGGGCGAGCGAATGCCTCTCGACGACCCAACGGCGCACCACGTCCCTCCCAATCCCACGCGCCTGCGTAATCGCGGCGGCGAGTGCGTCGACATCGTCGGCGGGTGCCAGCGCGGCCGGGGCGTCGCGGAGCAGCTCGCCCATGCCGCCGCGGCGAAACGCCGCAACGGGGGTGCCGCACGCCATCGCTTCGAACGCGACGAGGCCGAACGGTTCCTCCCACCGCGGGCTGACCACGGCGACGTCGCACCCGGCGACCAGGCGCCGCAGCTCGGCGTGGGAGAGCTCGCCGATCCACTGCGCGTCGTGCCCGAGCCGCGGCTCGATTTCGTCGCGGAAGTAGTGGTGGTCCCCGTTGCGTCCCGCCAGGACGAGGGGGATGCCGGCTTTGCTGCAGGCGTCGATGGCCAGGTGCGCGCCCTTTTCTGGAACGAGGCGGCCGAACCACACCGCGGTGCCGCCGCCGCTGCCGGGACGCCAGAGGTCCACGTTGACGCCGTTGGGGATTATCACCGGCTCACTGGGCAGGCGCCAGTCGCGGGCGGTGGTGCGGCTGACGGCGGCGAAGCGCCCGGCGCGCAGGCCGGCGGCGGTGATGGCGGCTTGGATCTCCTCGACCATCGGGGTGTGCAGCGTGGTCAGCATCGGCAGCGGCTCCGGCGACGCGGCCGAGGGGAAGATGTACGGGTTGAGGCTGTTGTTGTGCACCACGTCGTAGCCGCGGGCGACCAGCAGGCGGCGCAGCTGGACAAACGCGGCGTTTTCGCGCTCGCGTCCGCCTTCCGGGTAGGTGGTGTCGGTGGCCTCGGCCGCGTGCGCGCCCCAGTCCACCCCGGGCAGTTCGAGTGTCTTGTCGTTGCCGTCGGAGCCTTCCGCGGCGAAGAAGTCCACGTCGTGGCCGAGGTCGCGCAGCGCGGCCACCATGGTGTGGCAGAACGCTTCCAGCCCGCCGGCGTACGGTTCGCGCACCGGGTAGCGCGCGGGGCCGACCAGCGCGATGCGCAGTTTGCCGGTGCGCGAGGCGCGCGGCGCGGGTTTCGCAGCAACGGTCACTCGCTCACCACTTTCCTGTAAATCTCTTCGTGCGCGCGGCGCACCTCGTCCAGCTGTTTCGCCCGGTCGCCCGCGTACGGCACCGGCCCGCGCGCGAGCAGCCGCGCCGCAGCCTCACCGGCCGCGCGCCCGTCGGCGGTCCGATACACCGCCACCGCGTCCGGGGTGTCAGCTTGCCCGGCGTAGCAGCCGCAGTCCGGCACCGCCACGGGCACTCCCAGGTCGCGGCACATTTCCAACCACCCGGAGTGCGTGCCGCGCGTGTACGGCAAAATGCACACCCTGGCACGGCCGACGGCGGCGTGCAGCTCGTCGTCAGTCATGGGCTCGTGCACCACAGTGCCTATCGACGTAAGCTCCGCTCCCCCATGCACATACACATCCAACGGCACCTGCGCCGCGATATCGCGGTAGAACTGCGCGTCCGCGACCACGTTAGAGCGCACCGACTTCAAAAACACCGCCGCGCGATCCCCCCGTTCCACCGCCACCGGCCCGTCGACGATCCGCGGGTGCGGCACCACCCGCACGTCGCCCGCGCCGAAGTCGCGGGTAAGAATGTCGGCGGCTTGGTCGGTGAGGGTGATCAGGGCGGAAGCTTCGTCGATAAGCAATTGCAAGCGTTTGTGGTGCTCGGTCTGGTCCACGAGATGCGGGTTATCCAAGTCGTGGACCGTGAGCACCAGCGGCACCGGTAGCGCGCGGCAAAGCTCCGCAATCTGCGCGGGCGTGCGGTGCTCGAAGCCGAAGTGGATGTGCACGAGGTCCACGGCGGGCGGGTCGCGCCAAAACTCCGCCTCGAAGGCGGGGTGCGGCCACCAGTTGCCGCCGATGTCCGGGTCCGGCAAAAACTCCACGCCAGCAGGGCGGATAGCCTGCGTGTACGGGTGGCCGGAGGGGATAGACAGAACGCGCACCCCACTAATATAAACGTTTTCGCATACTGTGTTGGCATGCTGCTTGTTGTCGTCGGTAACTGCCAAGCGGAGTCCACCCGAAAGCTTTTGATGTCCACCGGGCGCTTCACCGGCGAGCGCATCGCCCCGGTCCACGAGCTGGAGGCGGCGGACATGGGGTGGTTTTTGGACCTCGTCGCCCGCGCCGACGTGCTGGTGACGCAACCGATCCGCGACAACTACCGCGGCCTGCCCGTGGGCACCCGGCAGCTGCAAACGTCGGCGCGGCGCGTGGTCGTGCCGGTGCTGCGTTTCGACGGGCTCATGCCCCACCAGGCCATCATCCGCGACCCTGAGGATCCGTCGTTGAACCCGCCGGTCGTGCCGTACCACGACCTGCGCACCCTGGTCGCGGCCGCAGGCTACTCCCCAGCCGCGGCGCCGCCGCCGGATGCGTATCGGCGCGCCGCCGCCATGTCCGTCGAGCAGATCCGTCGCCGCGAGCAGGCCCACGGCACGGTTGTGGTGTCGGATTACCTGGAGACCAACCCGGTGTGGCACACCGTCAACCACCCCGACAACGCAACGCTTACGTTTATGGCGTCGCGGGTACTCGAAGCACTTGGGCTTTCCGACGAGCCCGTCGCCCCGGACTACGAAATGCTCGGCGGGCTGGACGCGCCCGTCGACGCCGAGGCCGCCGACGCCCTGGGTGTTTCGGTGCACGGCCGCGATCAGTGGCGCGAGCGCGGCGGCGGGGTCATCGACGCCGAGGAGATCCGCGCCGCGCAGCTAGAGTTCTACCGTGAGCGCCCGGCGCTTGTCGCCCACGGGTTGCAGCGCCACGCCGAGCGCATTGCGAATCTAGGGTTGCTTGCATGAAACATCTCATCGTCGGCCCCGCGGGCCACGGGGTGACCGAGTACGCCGTCGGGCTCGCCCGCGCCACCGGTGCCGAGGTGATCCGGGAAGAGACGTTCGGCGACTCCCCGCTCACCGGCCCCGTCCACGTCACGTTCACCGACCACCTCTTCGGCGACACCGCCGAGCGCCTGCTTGCGCGCATCGACGGCCCCGTGTCCGTGAGCCTGCACGACATCCCCCAGCCCGAGGAGGGCGCCGAGCGCTACGAACGCCGCGCACGCGTCTACCGCGAGCTCGTCGAGAAGGCGGACGTCGCGGTGGTCAACTCCAACCACGAGGCCTCGTTTTTCGACGCCGAAACGTCCGTGATCCGCCTGCCCATCCCGGTGATCGACTCCCCCTTCGACCCCGAGCCGGGCAGCGTCGGCGTGCTGGGGTTCCTCTACCCCGGCAAGGGCCACGAGGACCTCATCGAGGCACTGCCGGGCCGCAAACTCCGCTTCCTCGGCGCGGTCTCACACGGCCACGAAACATGGGCCGAAAACCTCGACGCCGAAATCACGGGCTGGCTTTCCGACGCCCAACTCGCCGTCGAGATGGGCCGCATCGCCCACCCCGTGTGCCCGCACCGCCACTTCTCCGCCTCCGGCTCGCTGATGGCGTGGCTGGGCGCGGGCCGCACCGTGCTAGTGCGCGACTCCGACTACGCCCGCGAGATCGACGCGTGGCTGCCCGGACGCGTGACGTTGGTGGCTGACGGCGGGTGGCAGGAGGCCGTCGATAAGCATGTGCCTAAGCAGATGGACCCGCCGCGCTACGGCTGGGCCGATGTCGCGCGACTGTGGGAGGAAACATGGCGTTTAGCTGGCCTGATGTGAGCGTTGTCGTCCCGCATTACAACGACGCGGAAGCGCTCGAGCGGGTCGTCGCGGCGGTGCGGGCGCAGGACTACGCGGGCGAGGTGGAGATCGTCGTGGCCGACGACGGCTCCGCCGAACCGCCCAAAATCGAGGGGGCGCGCGTGGTGCGGCAGGAGGACAAGGGCTTCCGGGCAGCCGCGGCGCGCAACCTCGGCGCGGACGCGGCGCGCGGCGAGGTACTCGCGTTTCTCGACGCCGACACCGTGCCCGAACCCGGCTACCTCTCCGCGGTGGTGCCGCACGTCGTGGGGGATGCGCGGGCGGTGGTCGTCGGCGCGCGCCGCACCGGCGCCGATGATAAAGAGCCGCAATGGCTTATCGACGCCTGGTCCGCCACCGCCAACCTCCGCAACGCCGACCACAGCTCCTGGCGCTACATCATCTCGGCGGTGCTGACGTGCTCGCGCGAGTTCTTCGACGAGGTCGGCGGCTTCGACGGCACGCTCGTCGGCTACGGCGGCGAGGACTGGGAGTTCGGCTTCCGCGCCTGGAACGCCGGCGCCAGCTTCGTGCACGAGCCGGCGGCCGTCGCGCACCACGCGGAGGAGGACTTCGGCAGCCGTTTCCCCGATGCCGCTGAGGAAGCCCGCGTGAAAAATGTCGAGACCACCGCACTCGCCCACCGGATTACGCACCCGATCGCCCGCCCTGCGGGCGTCCGCTTCGACACCACTGACATCAGCGTCTATCTCACCCACCACTCCGCATTCGACAACCCCGGTGTCCTCGAACTGGTGGTCAGCTCCTGGCTCGCCCTCGACGCCACCATCTATCTCAACTCCGCCCTCGACATCCCCGATCTCTTCCAGGCTGATCCCCGCGTGCGTCTTTTTCCCGCGACCGGTTACGGCCCCATTGCGGACCACCGCATCACGGTCGATGTCGACGGCGCTTTCCTCCTCGACAATGCCGCCCAGTTCCACCGAGCGCTCCGCGAGACGAAGGACGGCGTGTATGTGGAGCTGGCCGCCTCGACTTCCTCGACGCTGACCATCCGTTCGCATCGCTCTCGTGTTCTGTGCACGCGCCCGCGCGAGCTGAACGCATCCGGTGACACCCTCGCCGAGTTCGGCCTTTCGCTCGTTGACGGACCAGTCCGCCTCGAACGCCACTTTGCCGGCTGGTAAGAATGAGCTCATGGACCTCGGCACTCTCCTCCAACTCGAACGCGACGGTTGGGACGCACTGTGCTCCCAGACCGGCGGCACCTTTTACGGCGATCTCATGACCGACGACGCGGTAATGGTGCTTGTCAACGGCATGGTCATGGACCAGCCCACCATCGCCAGCACAATGAACCAGGCGCCCGTATGGGATAGGTACGACATCCGCGATGCCCGGGTCATTCCCCTGGGCACCGATTCCGCCGCTCTGGTGTACAACGCCACTGCTATGCGCGGCGCGGATACCTTTGAGGCCCTCATGACCAGCACGTACACACTTGTGGGCGGTCGCCCCCGCCTCAAGCTCTACACCCAAACCACCACGACCCATTGACCTCCAAAAATGTGCGATAGTAGGAGTATGAAAGCACTGCGCGTCATCGGGAAAGTCTTGCTCTGGCTACTTGCCGCCATTCTCATGCTGGTGCTCGTGGTCGTCGGGCTACGCGTCTACAACGGGCAGAAGTACCCGATCACGGACGCGTCGAATAGTGGCATGAGCTCGGACAAATCCTCCTACGACACATCCGAGCGTGTCACCGCCATCGAAGGCGACTACCTGAACGGCTTCCACTTCCACCCGGTAGAAAAGAAGCACCGCGGGGTGGTCGTGGTCTACGGCGGATCGGAAGGGTCTCCCGACTACGACCGTGCAAAGCAGCTTGCTAGCGACGGCTACGAAGTCTTAAGCCTGTTCTTCTTCGGCCAGCCGAATCAGAAGCCTACCCTCGCGAATGTCCCGCTCGAGCAGTTCGACGAGGTCGCCGACTATATCGAGGAAAATACCGACAGCACGGGCCCCGTCACCGTGATCGGCACATCGAAGGGCGCTGAATTCGCAGAACTGCTCACAGCGCACGGCTACCCGGTCGACAATCTTGTCGCCTTCGTGCCAGCCCACTATTCGTACAGCGGCTTGGACTTCGCCAGGGGCGAGGAGCTGCCCTCATTCACCGACCGGGGTGAGACGGTGGGGTATGCGTCGTTCAGGGAGGCGTCGATAAGCGCAGGCGCGAAAATGATGTGGGATATGGCGACAGGCTACCCGGTGTCCTACCGCGCCACGTACGAAGCTGCGGCGGCGAATGCGGGCGGCGATGCACGAATCGAGCTCGGCGATTTCGGCGGAAACGTGCTACTCTTCGGCGGCGAAGATGACCAGATGTGGCAGTCTGCTGATGCCGCGCGTGCGCTGGCGGAGCAGGGCGGGAATATTGAGGCGCACGTCTACCCGGACGCGGGGCACGCGTTCTTCCCGAATGCCGATGATGTCCCGAACGGGTGGCAGATCATGCTCGGCGGGACGGTGGAAGGAAACCGCGCCGCCCACGACGACGCGGAAAAGATTCTGCGCGAACGGCTCGCGCAGTGGCACGGGTAGATCACGCAGCTTTGCGGTCAGCGCGGAGAAGGCAACGGATGTCGTCGATGAGCTTGCCTCCCATCACATCGCGCCACCCCGCGCGGATCACCGTGAGCCCTAAATTCTGCAACTGCTTCTGACGCTCGAGCTCAGCGAGCATCACGTCCGTCGGCGCGCCGTAGGTGCCGTCGTATTTGAGGCGGCCATCAAGCTCAACGACAAGACACCCGTTGATCAGCGCGTCCACCACTGCGGTCCGGTGCTCACCGAACGGCCCCACGCACTCGAAACTCACCTGAAACTCGATCTTCTCTATCTCCGGGATATTCGCCCGTAGCACCGCGTCGCGGCCGATCGTCTCCAGCGGGCTTTGCGAGGTTCCCGCGCTAAACCGGATCAAGTCTTTGAACGCACGAATCCCATTTGAGCTGGGAAGACTCTCCGCGTTGTACAACAACTGCTCGACTGAGACGTTGTAGTGGAAACGGATCGCTTCCATCGGAACGAGCGCCGCTAGCTCCCCGTAGTAACGGAAAGTGTCGAAGAGCATACGGATCGGCTTCACGTATGCGACCCCGTCTTTTTCCAAGAAGCCTTCCTCGACGGTGCCGCTGCGGTAGATCACCCGCGGATCCTGCAACTTCCCGTAAGCGTTGGCGCCGCTCCTGAAACGAAGATCCACGACGGTCACGCGGTCGAGCGTGGGTAAGCCAATCCAGCGCGCTGCAGCTGGGCCCGTTACCGCAGCCCGTGTCCGGCCTTTCATGACCGAACAGATGAGTTCCAATTCCCCTGAGTCCCCATGCCACATAGTTTGCCGTTCGCCGCCTGCTGACACAACGCCTCAGTGCGCATTACAGTGCGCATTTTCTGTGCACCTTGCAGTCGGCGACCAAACCGTGAAAACGGCCCACTAGATGCGTCTGAAATCCAGATCACATGAATCACATAAGAAACAGATGACCTGGGGTTTTAAAAATCGATTTCAAACGCATCTAGTGGGCCGCCAAGAATGCGGCGCGCAACCAAAAATGCGGCGCGCAACGCGACAACGCTGCCGAAGCAGCGCGACTCTACAGTGTCTTCGGTGCCGGGATCTCCTCGGTCTCGCCGGTCTCCTCGTAGCGGGCGAGGATGTCGATGCGGCGCTGGTGACGCTCCTCCACCTGGTGGTCCGGGCCGATGCCGACGAACGCGTCGACGATCGCCAGCGTCTCCTCAAGCGAGTGCATGCGCCCGCCGATGCCGATGAGCTGCGCGTTGTTGTGCTCGCGGGCGAGCTTCGCGGTCTCTTCCGACCACGCCAGGGCGCAGCGCGCACCCTTGACCTTGTTCGCGGCGATCTGCTCGCCGTTGCCGGAGCCGCCGAGCACGATGCCCAGCGAACCCGGGTCAGCCACCACGGCCTCAGCCGCGGCGATGCAGAACGCCGGGTAGTCGTCCAAAGCGTCGTACTCGTGGGCGCCGCAGTCGGTCACCTCGTGACCCTGGGCCTCAAGGTGGGCCTTGATCTGGTTCTTGCGCTCGAATCCGGCGTGGTCTGCTCCAAGGTAAATACGCATGGCGTTTAGCGTACCTGGGGCATCTCCGTGCGGGTGCGCTTGAGTTCGAAGAAGTACGGGAACTCGGCCAACCCAACCGCGTGGTCGAACAGCTTGCCGGCCTCTTCGCCTTCCGGCACGCGGGTGATCACGGGGCCGAAGAACGCGTTGTCGCCGAGCTTGACCACTGGGGTGCCCACGTCGTCGCCGACGGCGTCCATGGCGGTGGCGTGGAAGCCGCGCAACAAATCGTCGCAGTCGGACGTGTTGGCCACCTCAGCGAAATTTTCCGGCAGGCCCACCTCCGCCAGCGCCTTCGCGATGATCTCGTCGTAGGCGCCGTCGCCCTTCTTGCCGCCTTCGCCGCCGGCGTGGATCATCGTACCCATCGTGGTGTACAGCTCGTCGACCTTCTCGGGCTGCTCCTCCTTGACCTTCGCGAACACGCGCGCCGGACCCCAGTTGGCCTCCATGGCTGCGGCGTAGTCCTCGGGGATGTCGCGGCCGTCGTTAAGTACTGCGAGCGACATGGGCACCCACTCGATCTCGATGTCGCGGACCTTTTCCACCTCCTTCATCCAGCGGGAGGTCTGCCATGCGAACGGGCAGGATACGTCGAACCAAAATGTCACTTGTTCCGTCATGGCGCCCACAATAGCGCGTGTAGGTTGGGGCAAATGAAGACAAATTTGACTCGCAAGGACGCGCAGGAGCGCGCCGAACTGATTTCCAACGTCCGCTACGACATCGCCGTGGACATCACTGGGGCGGACGAGTTCACCACGGTGAGCACCGTCCACTTCGATTCGAAGGCGGGCACGACCCACTTCGACCTGGTCGCGGCCGGGTTCGAGGCCACCCTCGACGGCGAGGAGACGGGGCGGGAGCTTTCGCTTAGCGACGGCGCCCACACGCTGGTCGTCACCTCCCACGACGCGTACAACCGCACCGGCGAGGGCCTGCACAAGTTCACCGACCCGGTGGACGGCAAGGACTACCTGTACACCCAGTTCGAGCCGGCGATGGCGATGAAAGTGTTCGCCGGCTTCGACCAGCCGGACCTGAAGGCCACCTACACCGTCAGCGTGAAAGCGCCGGAGCGCTACACCGTGATCCTCAACGAAGCCGTCGAGCGCACAGACAACGGCGACGGCACCTCCACCTGGACCACGGTGATCGACTACCCGCTGTCGACCTACCTCATCGCGATCTGCGCCGGCGAGTTCGAGCGCATCTCCGACACCTACGACGCCGGCGACGGCAGGACGATCGAGCTCGGCCTGTACGCGCGCGCCAGCCTGATCCCCCACATGGATTCCGAGCGTCTGTTCCGCCAGACCAAGGACGGCTTCGACTTCTACCACGCCAACTTCGGCCGCACCTACCCGTTCGGCGACAAGTACGACCAGGTGTTCTGCCCGGAGTACAACATGGGCGCGATGGAGCACGTCGGCTGCGTGACCTACCGCGACGAGTACATCTTCACCTCCGAGCCCACCCCGTACCGCCTGGAGCGCCGCAACGACACCATCCTGCACGAGATGGCGCACATGTGGTTCGGCGACCTGGTGACCATGCAGTGGTGGGACGACCTGTGGCTCAACGAGTCGTTCGCCACCTGGTCCGCGGCCACCGCGCAGACGGCGATCGGCGAGTACGCGGATGCGTGGACCACCTTCGCGTCCGTGGAAAAGGCGTGGGCGTACCAGCAGGACCAGCTGCCGTCGACGCACCCGATCGCGGCGGACGCCCCGGACATTGAGACCGCGGAGCAGAACTTCGACGGCATCACCTACGCCAAGGGCGCGTCCGTGCTGAAGCAGCTGCAGGCGTACGTGGGCTACGAGGAGTTCTTCGCGGGTGTGCGCAAGCACTTCGACAACCACGCCTACTCCAACGCCACCTTCGACGACCTGCTCGGCGCGCTCGAGGAGGCCTCGGGCCGCGACCTGTCGGGCTGGGCCGAGCAGTGGCTGCGCACCACGGGCCCGTCGACGCTGCGCCCGGAGATCGGCGAGGGCTTCGCGGTGCTGCAGGAGGATCCGCGCCCGCACCGTGTGCGCGTGGGGCTCTACAAGCTTATCGACGGCTCCGTTTCCCGCGTCAAGCAGATCGAGACCGACATCGACGGCGAGCGCACCGAAATCCCGGAGCTGGCCGGCATCGAGCACGACCTGGCGATTGTCAACGACGACGATCTGACCTACGCCAAGATGCGCCTGACGCCGGAGCACCAGAAGTTCGTGCTCGAGCACATCGGCGAGATCGAAGATTCGCTGGCGCGAACTGTGATCTGGTCGTCGCTGTGGGAATCGGTGCGCGACGGCGAGCTGGCCGCCCGCGAGTTTGTGAAGCTGGTCGCCGCCCACGCCGCCGCCGAGACGCACCCGAGCGTGCAGGAGCGTCTGCTCGCCCAGGCCACGCAGGCGGTGCGCCAGTACGTCGACCCCGCCTGGGAGGGCGAGGGCATGGACCTGCTCAACGCCGCCTTCCGCGGCGCGGAGCCGGCCGCCATCTTCGACCGCGCCCTGGCCCGCCTGACGCCGACCGAGGAGACGATCGCGTACTTCAAGGAGCTGCTGGAACGCTCCGACAACCAGGAGGTGCGCTGGCTGGCCATCACCAACCTCATCGCCGCCGGCGCCCTGCCGCTGGAGGCGGCGGAAAAGGAGCAGGACAACACGTCGGAGGGCGCGATTTCGCGGCTGCGGGCGAGAGCTGTCGTCGATAAGCGATGGGCTTGGAACAAGCTCGTCGAAGACGACCTGACCAACCTCGAAGCCCGCTACCTCATGGACGGGCTGACGTTCACCTACGACGGGCTCGAGGGGCTGACCGACGAGTACTTCCGCGCCGCGCCCGCGCTGTGGGAGCGGCTGACCAACGAGATGGCGCAGCGCACCCTCGAGGGCATGTACCCGCGCTGGGACGTCACCGCCGGCGCCGTGGACAAGGCGAACGCGCTGCTGGGCGGCGACGCCCCGGCCGGGCTGAAGCGCGTCATCGCCGAGGGCCAGGACCGCATCGCGCGGGCGGTGCGCAACCGCGAGGTCGACGCTACAAGCGCGTAAGCGCCTGCTCGAGGTCGGCGATGAGGTCGGCCTCCTCCTCGATGCCCACCGAGATGCGCACGAGCTCGCCCGGCACCTCCAGCGCGGAACCGGCGACGGACACGTGCGTCATGGTGGCGGGGTGCTCGAGCAGGCTCTCCACGCCGCCGAGGGACTCCGCCAGGCAGAACAGCTTGGTGGACTTGCAGAACGTCTTCGCCTGCTCGGTGGTCTGGAACAGCACGGAGACCATGCCGCCGAAGCGGGTCATCTGCTTCGCGGCGACGTCGTGGCCGGGGTGGGATTCAAGCCCCGGGTAGCACACGCGGGCGACTTGCGGCTGGGCGTCGAGAAACTTTGCGACGGCTTCCGCATTGTCGCAGTGCTTGTCCATGCGCACGGAAAGCGTCTTGATGCCGCGGCCGGTGAGGTACGTGTCGAACGGGGACGGGTTCGCGCCGACCCAGCCGAAGAAGAAGCGCAGCTGCTCGTGGAAGCCGGGGACGCGCGCGTCGTCGCCGCAGACGATGCCGCCGACCACGTCGGAGTGGCCGCCGATGTACTTCGTGGTGGAGTGCACCACCACGTCCGCGCCGAGGTCGAACGGCTTTTGCAGGTACGGCGAGGCGAAGGTGTTGTCCACCACCAGCGTGGCCTGCTTTTTCACGGCGGCGATGGCTTCGATGTCCACGATGTCCAGCATCGGGTTCGTCGGTGTTTCCACCCAGATGGCCTTGGTGTTGTCTCTAACGGCCGCGGCGACCTCGTCCGGGTTGGTCATGTCCACCACGGTGTTTTCCACGCCCCACTGCGTGAACACTTGCTGGATCAGGCGGTAGGTGCCGCCGTAGGCGTCGTTGGACACGACGATGTGGTCGCCGGGTTTGAGCAGGATGCGCAGGATGACGTCGATGGCCGCCATGCCCGAGGAGTAGGCCACGGCGTACTCGGCGCCCTCCAGCGCGGCGACGGCTTTTTCCAGTGCTGTGACGGTGGGGTTGCCCACGCGGGTGTACTCGTAGCCGCCGCGCAGCTCCGCCAGCCCGTCCTGGGCGAAGGTGGTGGAGGCGTAGATCGGCGTGTTGATCGGCCCGTACAGGCTGTCGGGTTCGTAGCCGGCGTGAATGGCGTCGGTAGCAAATCCAGTCATGCCCACAGACAGTAGACCAAGCGGTTCATTCCGTGGCCATTTTTATGCACTAGACTCGTGACTCGATGAAAGCGCAAACAGATACTGCAGAAAAGGTCGACGAGGCCGTCGACGGCGTCACCAACTGGTGGAACGACCCAGCCACCCACGAACTCGTGGTGGAACGCCCCCTGAAAATCCTGCTGATCATCGTGGTCGCGCTGGTGCTGAGCTGGGTGGCGCGCAAGGTGATCAACCGCGCCACCCGTCACGGCATCGAGCGCACCCCGTTCATCGCCCCCACCGTCGAGGACACCCCGCAGTACCGGGCACAGGAGGCCCGCCGCCAGCAGCGCATGAAGACGCTGGGCAACGTGGGCCGGTCCGTCGCCGCGATTGTGATTTGGACGTGGGCGATCCTCGCCGTGCTGGACCAGCTTGGCGTGAACGTCGCGCCGTTGATCGCGTCCGCCGGCGTGGTCGGCGTGGCCATCGGTTTTGGTGCGCAGTCGCTGGTGAAGGATTTCTTCTCCGGCATGTTCATCCTCATTGAGAACCAGTTCGGCGTGGGCGACACTATCCAGGTCGGCGACATTGTCGGCGAGGTGGAGGACATGTCGCTGCGCATCACCACGGTGCGGGACATGGACGGTGCGCTGTGGCACATCCGCAACGGCGATATCGAGCAGGTGGGCAACCACTCGGCGCGTTTTTCCACGGCGCGTCTGCAGATCCCGGTGTCGGTTATGGCGAATCCGGACAAGGTTTCGCGCGTCATCGAGGACACCGCCGTCGCCGCGTGCCAGGACCCGGAGATCCGCGATGTGGTCATGGGCACGCCGACGATGCTGGGTCCCAGCGAGTTCAACCCGACCTACGTGTCGTTCCGTTTGAGCGTGACCACGATGCCGGGCGAGCAGTGGGGCGTGGCTCGCCACCTGAACCACCGCATCCTCGCGGCGCTGCACGAGCAGGATGTGGTGCTCACGGCGATGGATTCTGTGCTTGTAGAGATGAAGGAGAGCAATGGAGATCGGTCCTAAGCAGGAGCAAACGCTTTACGACGCCGTCGGTGGCGACGCGTTCTTCCACCGCCTCGTCGAAGGCTTTTACGCGCAGGTCAAGAATGACGACCTGATCGGCCCGATGTACCCGGACCAGGATTGGGACGGCGCGCAGGACCGCCTGCGCTGGTTTTTGGTGCAGTACTGGGGCGGCCCGCGCACCTTCCAGGAAAAGCGCGGCAACCCGATGCTGCGCAAGCGCCACCTCCCGTTCGCCATCGGGGAGGCGGAGGCGGACCGCTGGTTGGAGCTCATGGGCAATTCCATGGAGCAATTTACTGACGACGAGCTGCCGCCCGCCTACCGCGCCCAGATGTGGAACCACATGCAGCGCGTGGCCTACATGATGATCAACCAGGGCCCGCGCGCGTACTAAAACAGCAGGTTCGGGCGGGTGCTGCGGTAGACGGAGCCGAACGGCGCGTCTAGTCGCACCCAGCTGCCGGAGGTGGAAACGCGCAGGTGGCGCGGGATCTCGGCGGGGGCCTCGAACCCGGGGATCAGCCCGAGCGAGGTGCAGGCGAAGATCATCCGCATGGGGATCTCCACGGGGTTATCGCTGTCGGCGTCGGCGGTGAGCACTACCCCGTCGAGAAGCGAGCGGGGTGGGCCGGCCGGGCCGGAGAATTGCCGGGTCAGGTTGCGGCCCTCGTCCGCCAAGCGGCGGGCGACGCCGATGGGCACTTCCTCGCGCGCGATGAAGCCGCTGGCCGGCGGCAGGGCCCCGGGCCAGGCGGCATCGCGGGCGGGGCCGACCTCGGTCGCACCGGACTTCAACGCGTCAAGCATGGCGCGAACGCGGACGGTGGCGCCGGGGTGGGTGGTGGAGCCGGAGGTGCGTCGAGAAGCAATAGCATCAAACGGCGTGGTGACGAACACGTCGAGCTGGCCCTCGCCCACCTCCTGGGTGCGCGCACTCGCCTGGGCGTCCAGCGCGAGCGCACGCGAAAGCAGCGCGGTGAGCCCGCGCGCGCCCTGCTCGATGCGAACCTCGACCACTTAGGCCCCGGCCGTCTTCGACAGGATGCCGATCTCCTTCTGCGTGATCTCGCGCGGCGAGGTCGTGGTGGTATCCACCGTGACCTGCACGCACTCGACCACGCAGCAGACCTTGCCCTGCGCATCCTTGATTTCCTGGCGGGTGGTGAACGACGTGTTGCCCACGTTGGACACCTGCGTCTCCACCGTCACCGCCGTGGTGTTGGGCAGGATCGGGCGGACGTAATCCACCTCGAGGCGGCGCACGAACACCACGAACTCGTGGCCCTGGGAGTAGAAGAACTCCTGCGCGAACGCCAGGCGCGCCTCCTGGGCGAGCTCGATGTAGGCGGAGTTGGTCACGTGCCCGTAGCGGTCGAAGTCGCTCCAGCGCACCGAGATTGTGTGGACGTGGATTTCAGCCATGACGTGCTCCTAGCGGGTGAGCTTGCGGTGGGTGACGCGCGACGGCTTCGCGGCCTCTTCGCCGAGGCGCTCGACCTTGTTGGCCTCGTAGTCGCCGAAGTTGCCCTCGAACCAGAACCACTTGCCCTCTTCCACGTTGCCTTCCCAGGCGAGGATGTGGGTGCAGGTGCGGTCCAGGAACCAGCGGTCGTGCGAGATCACCACGGCGCAGCCCGGGAAGGCCTGCAGCGCGTTTTCCAGCGAGCCGAGCGTCTCGACGTCCAGGTCGTTGGTCGGCTCGTCCAGCAGGATCAGGTTGCCGCCCTGCTTCAGGGTCAGCGCCAGGTTTAGGCGGTTGCGCTCGCCGCCGGAGAGCACCTTGGACGGCTTCTGCTGGTCCGGGCCCTTGAAGCCGAAGGCGGACAGGTAGGCGCGCGACGGCATCTCGTTTTGGCCGACGTGGATGTAGTCCAGGCCGTCGGAGACGACCTCCCAGACGGTCTGCTCCGGGTCGATGTTCTCGCGGTTCTGGTCCACGTAGGAGATCTTGACGGTGTCGCCGACCTCCACGGAACCGGAATCGGCTTCCTCGAGGCCCACGATGGTCTTGAACAGCGTCGACTTGCCCACACCGTTGGGGCCGATCACGCCGACGATGCCGTTGCGCGGCAGGGTGAACGACAGGTCCTTGATCAGCACGCGGCCGTCGAAGCCCTTGTTCAGGTTCTCCACCTCGACGACCTTGTTGCCCAGGCGCGGCGGGGTGGGGATCTGGATTTCTTCGAAGTCGAGCTTGCGGTACTGCTCGGCCTCTGCCGCCATCTCCTCGTAGCGCTCGAGACGGGCCTTGTTCTTGGCCTGGCGGGCCTTCGGCGACGAGCGGACCCAGTCCAGCTCCTTCTTCAGGCGCTTCTGCAGTTTCTGGTCCTTCTTGCCCGCGACCTCGAGGCGCTCGGCCTTCTTCTCCAGGTAGGTGGAGTAGTTGCCCTCGTACGGGTAGAGCTTGCCGCGGTCGACCTCGCAGATCCACTCGGCGACGTTGTCCAGGAAGTAGCGGTCGTGGGTAATCGCCAGCACGGCACCCGGGTAGGTCTGCAGGTGCTTCTCCAGCCACAGCACGCTTTCGGCGTCGAGGTGGTTGGTCGGCTCGTCGAGGAGCAAAAGGTCCGGCTCGCTCAGCAGCAGTTTCGCAAGTGCTACTCGACGGCGCTCGCCACCGGACAGGTTGGTCACCGGTGCGTCGGAAGGCGGGCAGCGCAGTGCCTCCATGGCCTGCTCGATCTTGGAGTCGATCTCCCACGCGTCGGCCGCGTCGAGCTCTTCCTGCAGCTTGCCCATTTCTTCCATGAGCTCGTCGGAGTAGTTCGTCGCCATCTCCTCGGCGATGGCCTCGAAGCGCTGCTTCTTCTCAAACAGTTCGCCGAGTCCCTCCTCGACGTTGCCGCGCACGGTCTTTTCCTCGTTCAGCGGCGGCTCCTGCAGCAGGATGCCCACGGACGCGCCCGGCTGGAGGAACGCCTCGCCGTTGTTCGGCTGGTCGATGCCGGCCATGATCTTCAGCAGCGACGACTTACCGGCGCCGTTCGGGCCCACGACGCCGATCTTGGCGCCCGGGTAAAACGCCATGGTGACGTTGTCCAGGATGACCTTCTCGCCGATGGCTCGGCGGACGTTTTTCATCGTGTAGATGAACTCAGCCACTACGAATCCCCTTTGTTAGTGCGGAGGTAAATACCGCACTTAGGGTACATGACGCGCACGCGCGCCCCACCGCTTCCAAGGCGCACCTGAAGCGGCGGGGCGAAGGCGGCGAAAACTAGAACGGGGCGCCTCCGGTTGCGGCGAGCTCCTCCCCTGCCGTGTCTGCGTCTGTGTCGGTGTCGGTGTCGGTGCGGGTGACCCCGTCGACGTCCTCGGCGCTGACGCGGCGCTCCTCCACCTCCGGTGTGTCCGCGAAGCTGCCCCAGCCGCCCTTGGGCTCAGTGTCGTCGGCGTCCTCGCCGTTGAGCTTCCGGTTCAGCGCATTCGCGTCCATCGGCTTGGGCATGTCGTGGCCTTCGAGCGTGTTTCCGGAAGCGGACGTGCGCACCGAGTTGACCTGGTAGCGCGCGAGGTCGAACGCGACGTGGCGGGCCTTGAGCGTGGTCTTGGAGCGCAGCGCCACCTCGCCCTTGTCGTCTTTGCCCTCCCAGTACTCGTGGACCAGCTTGCCGATGACAATCACTGGGAAGCCCTTGCGCAGCGACGCGCCCGCGTTGACCGCGAGCTGGCCCCAGCACTCGACGTCGACGTAGAACTGGTTGTAGTCGCGCCAGACGTCGTCGCCGTTGTCGTTCTTTTCTTTCTTCACGTCCGAGGTGGCGACGCGGAAGCGCAGCACGGCGTTGCCGGAGTTGAAGGTTTTGAAGTACGGCTCGGCGATCAGGTTGCCGAGCAGCGTGTAGTCGATGTTGGCCATTTCAAGGCCCCTTTCTGCATGCGTGCGGATGGTGTGAGCTGGAGGGGGCGGAGTGTGCCGTCGATAAGCAATTGCCCCCTGCGCGAGCAGAGTCGCACGAAACGCAAGCCGGAAAAAGGGGTCGGCGAAATTGTGGATAACTTAACCTGAGAAATTCACAATCCGCAGCTAGCGGCCATGAATTTGCGAAAGCATCTCGTTGTAGCGGCGCCATTCCTCGTCGTCGGTCTCCTCCGCGCGGCGGTCGGAGGCGGCCGTTTCCGCCTTATCCTCGCGCCACCAACGGAGGAACAGCTCGCCGAAGACGATCACCAGCGGGAAGGAGCCGGACGCCCACGCGATGCCGCCGCCGTCCTTCTGCACGGCGAGCAGGTCCGGGTTCCACGGCAGCTCCAGCGAGCGGTAGAACTCCTCGCCCATCACGGAGCCGAGCTGCATGAGGTAGACACCCATGAACAGGTGGAACGGCATGGACACCCACAGCCACAGCAGGCGCACCTTCGCGGTGGGGCGGCCCTCGATCTCGTCGGGGCCGATGAGCTCCCAGAAGTAGAGGTAGCCGGAGATGAGGAACGCTGCGTTCATGATGACGTGGCCGGCGTGCTCGGAGATCATGAGCTCGTAGAACGGCTGGATCACGTACATGGCGTAGAAGACCACCAAGAACTGGATGGTGGACACCGGCGAGAACGTCGCCGCGTGCAGGAACTTGGAGCGCTGGAAGCTTTCCGCCCACAGGCGCGGGTTGAACTCGCCGGCCGGGTACGCCTCGCGCACAAGTGTCAGCGGCGCGCCGAGCACCAGGAACACCGGCACGCCCATGGACAGGATCATGTGCACCGTCATGTGCGCGGAGTAGGAGGCGGGCATGTGCATGCCCATGCCGGAGCTCAGCGTGACGACGACCATCGCGCACCCGGCCAGCCACCACAGCGTGCGCGCGACCGGCCAGCCGTCCACCCGGCGAACCAGGTGCAGGTAGTACGCCGCCAGCAGGATCGCAATGACGCTGAACAGCAGCTCCGGGCGCCAGGTGGTGATCCAGTTGGTCCAGGTCAGCGGCTCGGTGAGGTTGTAGCCCATCTGGATCTGCATGCGGGTCAGGTTCGGGTCCAGCGGCGGCGGGGGCGGGGTGCGGCCAAGCGTGACGGCCAGGCCGGAGATCGCCGCCATGACGAGCACCTCGCCCGCGGCAAGGCGGGTGAACGCCCTGGGCTGGGTGTCGAGCTGTGGGATGGTCCGCTCGCGGTGCACGTAGCCGATCATGCCGAGGACGACAATGCCGACAGTCTTGATGATCAGCACCCAGCCGTAGCTGTACTGCGTCAGGTCCTCCAGGCGCACCCGCACCAGCGCGTTGACCACACCGGAGATAGCCATGGCCAGGATGGAAAACAGCGCGATGCGGGAGTAACGCTGGGTGGCGGCGGTGAGGCCGGGGCCTCGTCGTAAAGCATGTGCGACAAGCGCCATCAGCCCGCCGACCCAGAGCAGCATGGCTACCAGGTGCCAGATCAGCGAGTTGGTGCCGAAGTCGTGCGCGCCGCCGGTGGCCGAGTGGCCCGTCAGCGCGATCGGCATGACCACCACGATCGCGCCGACGAACAGCCAGACCTGGGACCACCAGCTGGTCGCGGTGTAGGCAAACGCCGCGACGACGGCGGCGAAGACGGCGACGATGAGCCACACGCGCGCGTCCGCCACCTGGTCCAGCGCCTGCGACCATGCGGCTGCCTCGAACAGGACGGTTTTGAGCGGCTGGCCGGAGACGTCCGAAAGCACCAGCGGGATCATGGCGAGCCCGATCAGCGCGATGCCCGCGCTGGCGTGGGCGCCGGTCCGCGAGGCGAGGTGGCCGTCGACGGTCAGGCGGGCGCCGTTGAGGTCTTCTTGGGTCTGCTTCGGCGGGATGAGGAAGGCAGAGAGCAAAAACGAGCCCGTGGCCAGCGCCATGAGCAGCCACGCGACGCCACGCAGCGCCGGCAGCCCCACCGTGGTGGCCGCGCCCGGATCCGGGATGCCCAGCTCCGCGAGCGAGCCACCCGAGAACGCCTCCCCCACCGCGCCGGCGACAACAGCCGCGATGGCGAACGCGGCCAAATACAGCGGCCAAGCGGGGGCGACGGTGCGGGTGCGCGCAGGTGCAGTCATGCCGCATACCCTACTTTCGCACTGCGCAGAGCCATAACTACAATCAGCCGGTGTTGCCCCCATAGCTCAGTGGATTAGAGCATCCGGTTTCTACCCGGCTGGTCGCGGGTTCGAATCCTGCTGGGGGCGCAAATGTCATGAGTCGCGTCATGCTTGACGCCTGAGTCGCGACATGCTGGACGGACCGG
>ERZ1030944.13-NODE-13-length-61998-cov-8.797669_pt1 | contig 61998 bp, 51 predicted proteins | sample MGYA00518599_ERZ1030944 | MGnify/ENA primary metagenome ERZ1030944 (study PRJEB33718, sample SAMN03159697) | human skin metagenome | collected 2014-05-20 | study: EMG produced TPA metagenomics assembly of the PRJNA266117 data set (Human skin bacterial metagenome and... | reverse complement strand
CCGAGATCTACACAAGGAGTATCGTCGGCAGCCGTCAGATGTGTATAAGAGACAGCGACAAAGACGGTGCGCACCGGCATCGGCGAGCTCGACCGCGTGCTAGGAACCGGCATCGTGCCCGGCTCAGTGGTGCTCATGGCCGGCGAGCCGGGCGTGGGCAAATCCACGCTGCTGCTGGAAGTAGCCTCGCGGTGGGCCCAGCTCGGCCGTACCGTGCTCTATGCGACGGCCGAGGAATCCGCCGGCCAGGTCCGCTCCCGCGCCGAACGCACCGGCGCCCTCCAAGAATCGCTGTACTTGGCGGCCGAGTCCAACTTGGATGCGGTCTTTGGACACGTGGATAAGCTCAAGCCGAGCCTGATCATCGTCGATTCGGTGCAGACCATGCACGCCGTGGGCGTGGAGGGCGTATCTGGTGGCGTGGCGCAGTCGCGCGCGGTAACGGCCGCGCTGACTTCGCTGGCGAAGTCCACCGGCATTCCGGTGCTGCTGGTGGGCCACGTGACCAAGGACGGCAACGTGGCCGGCCCGCGCGTGCTGGAGCATCTTGTCGACGTCGTCTTGAACTTCGAGGGCGACCGCCAATCCAGCCTGCGTATGCTGCGCGGCATCAAGAATCGCTTTGGCGCTACCGACGAGGTGGGTTGCTTCGAGCAGACGGCCGGCGGCATTCGGGAAGTCGCGGACCCTTCCGGGCTGTTTCTATCGCACCGCGGCACGACGCCGGATGGCTCGGCCGTAACGGTCGCAATGGACGGCGTGCGGCCGATACTCGCGGAGGTGCAGGCGCTGACGGTGGACCCGGTGGCAAAGAACCCGCGGCGCGTGGTGACCGGGCTAGATTCCAACCGCGTGCCGATGGTGCTCGCGGTCCTGCAGGCGCGCGCCGGCCAGCGCACCAACGACAAGGATGCCTACGTGGCCACGGTGGGCGGGATGCGGATTACGGAAACCGCGACGGATTTGGCGGTTGCGCTGGCGACGTGGTCCACACTGCACGAGCAGCCGCTGCCGGCCAAGACGGTGGTCATCGGCGAGGTGGGCCTGGCCGGAGAGTTGCGGCCGGTGCCCAATGTGGAGCGGCGCTTGATGGAGGCCGCGCGGCTGGGCTATAAGAACGCGATTATCCCACGCGGGGATATCGAGCCGGTAGAGGGCATGCGCGTGCACCAGGCCGGGACGCTGGGGCAGGCCATCGCCGCGGTGTCGGGATAGCGCCTAGCGCAGCGTGAAGTCCTGCGGCGGCGAAGAGTTATCGCCGATGACGGTGTGGGCGAAGTAGGCTCCAGGTTCGGCCACGGGGCGGTCGGTGCACTCGCCCGGCTTGGAAGCCTGGCGGGACCACTCGGCCTCGAATTTCACGTCCTTGCCGGCCGGGAAGGTCTGCGAGCCGGTCTGTACGGAGGCGTAGCAATCCGTATCGGACCACACACGCTGGTTATCGGCCATCTTGTAGACCTCGAAGCGCAGCAGGTTCTTGTCCAGGTCGATCGTGCAGTCCGCGGCCGTGGGGTTGGTGACCGTCATAAAGAACTTCGGCAGCTCGCCTTCCGGCACGGAGTAGTTCAGCATGGAGGTGCGCACCTGGAGGTCCGCGAGATCGCAGGTCTTCTTGGCTGCCTCAGAGCTTGCAGGCGCAGCGCTCGACGGCTCACTTTCGGCCGCCTTGCTTTCCGATGTCCCCTCGGACGCGGCCTCTGCAGCCGTCTCCGAGGCAGCCTCGGAGGTCTCCGGAGCGGCAGAAGACGAGGTCTGCTCCGGCGTGGGCGCAGGGGCGGCGGTATCGGCCGACTCATCGCTGCTACCCCCGAAGGCGGCCACAGCCGCCCAGATCAGCACCACGGCCAGCACGAGCACGATGATGAGCGCCGCCACGCGGCGGCGCTTGTAGATCTCTTCAGGTAGGGGCTTTTTCTGCGTCACGCTGTCAATTTTAAGCGGTGGGTGCGGGCCGGTGCGCTAAGCCGGCGCCGCGTGTCAGGCTGGGTTATTCCACCCCGAAGGTCTGCAGGGTTTCCACGCTGGAGTCCTCCAGCAGGTAGCGCGCGCCGACAACGCCCAAGGCACCCTCGTCCAGCAGGCGGCGGACGTTGGGCACGCTGACCACCAGCTGGGCGACGGTCTGGCGGGTGTGTTCCCGCTCGACGTCGTCAGTCGTGGCATTCGGGCCTGCCACTAGGGCGGAGGCGGCGACCTTCTCGATAATGGGTCGCTGCAGGCCGGTGGGTAGATCGCCGCCGGCCACGAAACCGGTAGCCGCGCCCACCGCGCCACAAGATTGATGGCCGAGGACCACCAGCAGGTTGGGTTTGAGGGCGGCGAGGGCGTAGTCGAGGGAGGCTACGACGGCGTCGTCAAGAATGTGGCCCGCGGTGCGGATGACAAAGGCATCGCCGAAGCCGATATTGAAAACGTGCTCGATAGGGGCGCGAGAATCGGAACAGGAAATGACCACCACGCGGGGATCCTGGCCGTGGGTTAGACCCTCGCGGTTATAAATCTCGCGCACGTCGACGGTCTCGCCGTCCAGCACGCGCTGATTTCCCGCCTTAAGGGCCTCCCATACGGCCTGCGGTTCGTGGGCAACATTACGTAAAGGCATAGGCCACATTCTAATGCCCTAGACTATCCCCCACGATGGATTCGCAAGCTCTTCTTTCCTGGTTTGATGCCAATGAACGCGACCTGCCGTGGCGCCGGCCTGGCACGAGCGCGTGGGGTGTGCTGCTCAGCGAGGTCATGAGCCAGCAAACCCCGGTCGCGCGCGTAGCTCCGGTGTGGGAGGAGTGGATGCAGCGCTGGCCCACCCCGGCGGACTTTGCCCAGGCCAGCCGGGCGGAGGTACTGCGCGCCTGGGGCAAGCTGGGCTATCCGCGGCGCGCGCTGCGTCTGTGGGAGTGCGCGGCGGCCATTGGCGAGGGCGAGGTGCCGGCGGACGTCGATAAGCTGCTGCGCCTGCCGGGCATCGGTGACTACACCGCGCGCGCCGTGGCGTGCTTCCATTTTGGGATAAACGTGCCGGTGGTCGATACCAATGTGCGCCGGGTGTATGCGCGCGCGGAGGACGGTAGGTTCTTGGCGCCGCAGCCGTCGAAGCGGGAATTAACGGCCGTGGCGGAGCTGTTGCCGGCCGAGAATGGGCCGCGTTTTTCGGCCGCGCTCATGGAATTGGGAGCGCTGGTGTGCACGGCGAAGAATCCTTCCTGCGAGCAGTGCCCGCTGCGCGCGAGCTGTGCGTGGCAGCTCGCTGGCCGGCCGCAGCCCAGTGCAGAGGAGCAGGCACGGGCGAAAAAGCGCGTGCAAAAATTCGTCGGCACGGACCGACAGGTGCGCGGCAAGATTCTGGACGTGCTGCGCGCGGCGGAGCGGCCGGTACCGCAGTCCGAGATTGACGTGGTCTGGCCCGATGCGGCACAGCGCTCCCGGGCGTTGGCTTCGCTGCTTGCCGACGGCCTCGCCGAGCAAAACGACGCCGGCCTGTTCCACCTACCCATTTAGAGGGTTAATAATGGCCGGCTATAATCGCAGGTCGCGATCCAGGGCGTGCGATCTGGTTAACGCCAGCGGCCGCGGAAATTGAATCCACCCGGCAGGTTCACCCACATGCCGCCGCGGGAATTAAAGGTGACCGGCCCTACCTTGGTAGACATCGACGCACCGGATCCGGAGACGTTGATCCAGCTATTCTTGCCGGTCTTTTTTCTTGAACGATACTGAAGTCCCATAAGCATTTATTTTAGCAATTCCACTTCCACCGTTCCTACTGCGCAGTAGGTTTTGGGCCTTGAAAAGACTCGACGGGAAACCGGCATCTTCTGATTGCGCGCGCCAAATGGGGGCCGAATGCAGAGGATTGCACGCAAAAAGCCACCCAGCCTCGCAGAAAGCGAGGTACTGGGTGGCCTTAATCGTTGCCCCGAGTTACATCGGCTGGCCGGCGCCTGCTGGCGGCGGGTTGTGACCGTCGTCATCGGAGTCAGAACCGGAGCCGGACTCTAGGTCGGTTCCGGCGGCGGTGGAGCCGCCATCGCCCGGAACGTCCGGGGTGATCGTGTCGGGCTCGCCGGCATCGGTGGAGTCGGCGTCGTTGTCGCGCACCTCGGCGTCGTCAAGCTGTGGCTCCTCAGTGTCCTCCGGCAGAGGCTTCGGGCGTGGGCTGAAGGTGAACTTCGCGCCCGTGTTGTCCTTGGACTCGCCATCCCAGCCCTCGACGTCGACGGTGATGATCTCACCGGCGCCGATTTCGCCGAAGAGGATCTTCTCGGAGAGCTGATCCTCAATCTCGCGCTGAATGGTGCGGCGCAGCGGACGAGCACCCAATACTGGGTCGAAGCCGCGCTTAGCCAGCAGGTCCTTGGCCTTCTGCGTGAGCTCGATGCCCATATCGCGCTCATCCAGCTGCTTGGCCACGCGGCCGATGAGTAGCTCGACCATCTCCACAATCTGCTCCTGGGTGAGCTGGTGGAAGACGACGATGTCATCGATACGGTTCAAGAACTCTGGGCGGAAGTGCTTCTTCAGCTCGTCGTTGACCTTCTGCTTCATCCGATCGTACTGAGCATCCGCATCATTCTCGGAGGAGCCGGTAAAGCCCAAGCCCACCGGTTTCGAGATGTCCTGCGTGCCCAGGTTCGAGGTGAAGATAAGTACGGTGTTCTTGAAGTCGACGACGCGACCTTGGCCGTCAGTAAGGCGGCCATCTTCCAGCACCTGCAGGAGGGTGTTGTAAATCTCCTTGTGGGCCTTCTCGATCTCATCGAAAAGCACGACGGAGAACGGCTTGCGGCGAACCTTCTCGGTCAGCTGGCCGCCCTCTTCGTAGCCAACGTATCCCGGAGGGGCACCGAAGAGGCGGGACGCGGTGAAGCGATCGTGGAACTCACCCATGTCGATCTGGATGAGGTCATCATCCGAACCGAAGAGGAAGTTAGCCAGGGACTTCGACAGCTCGGTCTTACCCACACCGGACGGGCCGGCGAAGATGAAGGAGCCGGATGGGCGGCGCGGATCCTTGAGGCCTGCACGGGTGCGGCGGATGGCGCGGGAGACGGACTTGACCGCCTCGTCCTGGCCAATGATGCGCTTGTGCAGCTCTTCTTCCATGTTGAGCAGACGGTTGGATTCCTTCTCCGTCAGCTTTAGTACAGGGATGCCGGTCCAGTGCGCCAGAACCTCGGCGATCTGGTCCTCGCCTACCTCGGCGATTTCCTCAAGGTCGCCGGAGCGCCATTGCTTTTCCTTTTCCGCGCGCTCCTCGCCCAGCTTGCGCTCCTTATCGCGCAGGCCGGCTGCCTTCTCAAAGTCCTGGGCATCGATGGCCGCTTCCTTTTCCTTGCGGACCTCAGCGATACGGTCATCGACCTCACGCAGGCCCTTCGGCGCGGTCATGCGCTTGATGCGCATACGAGCGCCAGCCTCATCGAGGAGGTCAACGGCCTTATCCGGCAAGAAACGGTCATTGATGTAGCGATCCGAGAGGGAAGCTGCAGCATGCAGTGCCTCATCGGTGTAGGACACGCGGTGGTGCGCCTCGTACTTATCGCGCAGGCCCTTCAGGATCAAGAAGGTGTCATCCAGGGAAGGCTCTTCCACCTTGACTGGCTGGAAGCGGCGCTCCAGGGCGGCATCCTTCTCGATGTGCTTGCGGTATTCCTCAAGGGTCGTAGCACCGATGGTCTGCAGCTCGCCACGAGCCAGCTTCGGTTTGAGCAGCGAGGCTGCATCGATGGCGCCTTCGGCAGCACCAGCACCAACCAGGGTGTGGATCTCATCGATGAACAAGATGATGTCGCCGCGCTGGTTAATCTCCTTGAGCACCTTCTTCAGGCGTTCTTCAAAGTCACCGCGGTAGCGGGAGCCAGCAACCAGGGAGCCCAAGTCGAGCGAGTAAAGCTGCTTGTCCTTAAGGGTCTCTGGAACCTTGCCGTTGACAATGTCGAGCGCCAAGCCCTCGACGACGGCGGTCTTACCAACGCCCGGCTCACCGATGAGGACCGGGTTATTCTTCGTGCGGCGAGACAGCACCTGCATGATGCGCTCTACCTCGGACTCACGGCCGACGACCGGATCGAGCTTGCCGTCCTTAGCGGCCTGGGTGAGGTTGCGGCCGAACTGGTCGAGCACCAGGGAATTGGAACGCTCGCCGGAACCGCCGGAGCCACCACGGCCGCCCGCGCCGGCACCAGCACCCGCGCCGACCGGACCGGAGCCCTGGCCGTTGGAGGATCCACCCTCCTGCTGGCCGCCCTCATAACCGGACAGCAGCTGGATAACCTGCTGGCGCACGCGCGGCAGGTCGGCGCCGAGCTTGGTCAGCACCTGGGCGGCAACGCCGTCGCCCTCGCGAATGAGACCCAATAGCAAGAACTCAGTACCGATGTACTTGTGTCCCATCTGCAGGCCTTCGCGCAGGGAAAGCTCCAAGACCTTCTTGGCGCGTGGGGTAAAGGGGATGTGGCCGGTGTGTGGCTGGCTGCCCTGGCCGATGATTTCCTCGACCTCGCGGCGGACATCCTCCAGGGAGATACCCATGGATTCCAGCGCCTTGGCGGCTACGCCTTCGCCCTCATGGATAAGGCCGAGCAGGATGTGCTCGGTGCCGATGTAATTGTGGTTAAGCATGCGTGCTTCTTCCTGCGCCAAAACGATGACGCGGCGAGCACGATCGGTAAACCTCTCGAACATGATTCCCCTATACTTTCGCTTCTAATGTGATACCCACTCTAACGCGGCAGTCCGCCGATAATTTCCGGTTTTGTTCCCAGATGCCCGCAATACCGCCAGAATCCACCATATGCGCAGCTCACACGGGTGTACGCCGGTAGCGAACAGGGGCATGGGCATGTAATCTAGAATCGTTTTATCGTTCCCTGCCCCTCCCCACTATTAAAGGACGTAGCGACCGTGCCCCAGCTTCCTGAGTTCTTTGCTACCCAGCACAACCTGCACGAATTGGCCGTGTTGGATGAGGCTCCATCGTCTACCCTCTTTGCGGTCGAAGATGGAACCACGCACCAGCAGCTAAGCGTGGAAATCTTCGCGCCGGAAATTACCGGTGTGGTGGACAAGTCCACGGCACTGCATGGGTTGCGCCACCCAGCCATCGCGCCGCTGGTGGGCACGGGCACCACCGCGGACGGGCAGGAATTCATCGTGCGCGAAGGGGCTTCCGGAACCCAGCTTTCTGAGCTGCCCAGTACTCTCAGCCGCGAGGAGGCTGCCGACGTCTTTGGTCCGCTGGCGGGTGCGGTGGACTTCTTGGTGTCGCGTAATCGGGCTGATTTTGCGGTGCATGGGCTAAGGGAGGCCCGGGTGGGCGTCGATAAGCAACGCCAGCTTTCGGTGCTGGCTGCGGCCGGTCCGTCCGGCGAAGAGCACGGCGATGCAGTGGCGGCGTTTGAAGAGCTCATTGCCCGCAAATGCCCAGAATACAAGCCTACTGGCACGGCGGAGAGCGCCAAGGATGTGGTGGCTCAACTGCGCCCGCAGCGCGAATTCGATACCGCGCAGATTCCGCGCGTGCAGGAGCCAGAGCCGCGCCCTCAGCAGCAGTTCGCCCCGCCGCAACAACCGCAGCCGCAACCGATGGCCCAGCCCATGGCACCCGCCCCGAAGAAGAAGGGCAAGGGCGGGCTCATTGCGCTCATCACGGTGCTGGCGGTGGTCGCGATTGCTGCTGCGGCCGCGCTGTGGTTCTTCCTGTCCTACCCCAGCTGGAATGATAAGGAGCAAAACCTCGCGGATGCGTATCCGGACTTGGTGGGCTCCCGCAGCGGCCAGGATGGCTTCGATGGGGCTAAGTGCTCCTCGCGCGAGCCGGAACCTGGCCAGGAGGCCAAGATTTCCTGCGTGGGCGATGGGTTCAACTACATCGTGACCTACTACCCCAGCGTGGAGGAGCGCGATGCCATGCTTCCCGACGCCGAACCGGTCGAGCTTTCCAATGATCAGTGCACCATCCAAAGCTTTGAGACCACCGCGGATGTTCCGACCTACGTGATGGCCGTGGAAGGCACCCAGTCCGCATTCCTGGTGTGGGGCGATAAGGCTGAAGAGGGGCGGCTGAACCTGCCGCTGTGCGCGTCTTAACTCGCGCCCGAAAGTTAAAGGCCCGCTGGTGCGGGCCTTTATTTTGTCCTTGTGCCTATTCTGCGGAGGGTACGCGCTTGAGGAACGGAGCGAGCGCAACGACCACCAGCGAAAGCACGCCGGCAAAAAGGAAGGCCCAGTGCGCGCCGTGAGCCGTCGCGGCTGCCTCGTTCATGCCTTGGGCCGCACCGGACTTGGTGCCACGGGTCAGGAAGGTCATCAGGAAGGCAGTGCCGGCCGCGCCCGCCAGCTGCTGCAGGGTATTGAGGATGGCGGAGCCGTGCGAGTAGAGCTCGTCTGGCAGGGAGGCCAGGGACGTCGTCATCAGCGGCGTCATCATAAGCGCGATGCCCAGCGCAAAGAGGATGTGCATGCCAATGACCATCCATACCGCACTGTCCTCGTTGAGCAAGGTCATCAGCCACGTGCCCGCGGCGAGAAGGAGGGCGCCTGGGATCATAAGCGGGCGGGGCCCGTGAATGTCATAGAGGCGGCCGACCATCGGCGAGATGCCGCCTTGGAGCAAGCCACCAGGCATGACGACAAGCCCGGTGACCAGGGAGCTTACCGCCAGTGAAGTCTGCAGGTAGATCGGCAGGATATTGACCACGCCGAGCAATAGCCCAAACATGAGCAGCATGCCCAGTACCGCCACGGTGAAGTTGGGAACCGTAAACGGGCGCATGTCCAAAAGAGCGCGATTGTCCTTGGCCAGGCGCAACTGGCGGCGGGTGAAAAGCACCAAAGCCACGAGTCCAACGATGAGAACGACGATGTCTACCAGGCCATCGCCCTCCAGCATGTTTTCCAGGGACGATACGGCGTAGACCAACCCGCCAAAGGCGATGACGGACAGGACTACGGACGGGAAATCCAGCGGGGTATCGCGCTTATCTCCCACGTTGACTAGGCGGAAATAGCCGGCGGCGCAGATGAGGCCGAGCAGCGGCACCATGGTCCAGAAGATGACATGCCAGCTAGACATGCTCAACACGAAGCCACCTACAGTGGGCCCGAGTGCTGGGGCCACGGAGATCACCACGGAGATAATGCCCATCACGCTGCCGCGGCGCTGCGGCGGGACGAGGGTCATCGCCACCGTCATCAGAGTGGGAATCATCAAGGCGGTGCCGGCTGCCTGGAATATTCGGCCTACTAGCAGCACGCCGAAGGCCGGGGCGAGCGCCGCCAACACCGTACCGGCAAGAAATACGCCCGACGATGCCAAGAAGATCTGCCGGGTGGTGTACTTATCCATGAGAAAGCCGGTGGTCGGGATGACCACGCCCATGGTGAGGAGGAAACCGGTAAGCAGCCACTGGGCGGAGGTCGCGGGGATGCCAAAGTCCGCCATGATAGTGGGCAGCGCCACCGACAGGGCGGTCTCGTTCAGGATCATCACCATCGCGCCGAGGACGAGGATGGTGAGGTTGATTTTTACCTCTGCGGAAATGTGGGGATCTGGTTTCTGAGACACCCAGACAGGATACTGAGGCCGCGGGTGCGGGGAAAGTCGAGGAGTATAGTTTTAGTGTCTTCATTCGCGCGGTGAGACCGCGCCACCCGAGCCTAAAGCGAGGTACACCCCAGTGCGTTTTCTCAATGATTCCCATCCGCCGTACGAATTGACCTACTCCGACGTATTTATGGTCCCGAGCCACTCCGAGGTGGGCTCGCGCCAGTCGGTAGACCTCACCACTGAGGACGGCACCGGAAATACCATCCCGCTCATCGTGGCCAATATGACCGCCGTGGCCGGGCGCCGCATGGCCGAGACCATCGCCCGGCGCGGCGGCCTGACCATCCTGCCACAGGACCTCTCCTTAGAAGCGGCCGCAGAAACCATTGCCTCTGTGAAGGCGGCGGACTTGGTTTATGACACCCCGATTACCGTGAAGCCGCACCACACCGTGGGCTATACCAGCAACCTTTTGCACAAGCGCGCCCATGGTGCCGCCATCGTGGTCGAGGGGAACATGCCCATCGGCATCATCACCCCGAAGGACCTGCGCGGACAGGATAACTTCACCGCCGTCGGCCAATTGATGACCACCGACTTGGTCACGCTGCCGGTGGGCATTGACCCACAGGAGGCTTTTACCAAGCTGCGCAAAACCTCCCGCAAGCTGGCGCCAGTGGTCAACCCGGATGGCACCTTGGCCGGAATCCTCACGAGGAAGGGCGCGGTGAGGGCGAAGATGTACCGGCCGGGCGTCGACAAGCAAGGCCGCTTGCACATCGGTGCTGCGGTGGGCATCAACGGTGATGTGGAAGGCCGGGCCCGTGCCCTAGCGGAGGCCGGTGCTGATGTGCTGGTCATCGATACCGCACACGGCCACCAGGAAAGCATGCTTACCGCGCTGCGCAAGGTCAACGCGCTGGAACTGGGGCTTCCCATCGCTGCCGGCAATATCGTTACGGCCGAGGGCGTGCGCGAGCTGGCCGCGGCCGGCGCGGACATTATCAAGGTCGGTGTGGGCCCGGGCGCGATGTGCACCACCCGCATGCAGACAGGCGTGGGCCGCCCGCAGTTCTCGGCCGTCCTAGAGTGTGCTGCGGCCGCCCGCGAGGTAGGCGCCCACGTTTGGGCCGACGGCGGCGTGCGCGACCCGCGCGATGTCGCCCTCGCACTTGCCGCAGGTGCCTCCAATGTCATGATCGGCTCCTGGTTCGCCGGCACCTTTGAATCCCCAGGTGACCTGCACAAGGAAGCCGACGGCGCCTTTTATAAAGAATCCTTCGGTATGGCGTCGCGCCGGGCGGTGCGCGGCCGCAATTCCGATACCGAGGCCTTTGAGCGCGCCCGCCGCGAGATGTTCGAAGAGGGCATTTCTACCTCTCGCATCTACCTCGACCCCGAGCACGGCGGCGTGGAGCACCTGGTGGACCGGATTGTCTCTGGCGTGCGTTCCTCGTGTACCTACGCCGGTGCCGATTCCCTAGCCGCCTTCCGCGAGCGCGCCACCGTGGGCGTGCAGTCCGCCGCCGGCTTTGCCGAGGGGCAGCCACGGGCCACGAACCGCTAACAGGCCGCGTGCTACGTTGACAGATATGTTGACTCGCTATGACCAAGCGGCCTCCCGCGCGGCCGCGCAGGTTATGGGGCAGTACTCCACCAGCTTCTCCCTGGCCACGCGGCTTTTGCGTGGGCGGGTGCGCGCTGATATCCGCCACCTGTATGCGGTGGTGCGCATTGCAGACGAGCTTGTCGACGGCGCCGCAGCCCAAGCCCACACCGACCCCGCCGCCGCGCTGGATGCCTACGAAAAGACCATCTTGGCCGCACCGCAACGGCGACTGCACACCGACCCGATAGTGCACGCTTATGCCATCACCGCTCGCCGTTGCGGCTTCCACCGCGAGTACCTTGCTGCCTTCTTTAACTCCATGCGTGCGGACCTCACCCAGCGCGAGTACTCCCCATCGGAATTGCAAGACTATATCTACGGCTCAGCGGAAGTCATTGGGTTATTGTGCCTGCAAATTTTCTTGGCCGAAGAGGACGTCTCCCCCGCCGACCGCGCCGCGATGGAGCGCGGTGCCCGCGCTCTAGGGTCAGCCTTTCAGAAGATTAATTTCCTGCGTGACCTGGGTGAGGATAGCTCCACTTTGGGCCGAACCTATTTTCAGCAGGCCCCATCGGGCCGGATTGATGAGGCCACCAAGTCCGCGCTCATCGCAGAGATCCGCCAGGAGCTCGCCACCGCCGCGCTCACCATCGACGTGCTCCCGGCTTCCGCGCGGGTCGGTGTGAGCGCGGCGGCAGATATCTTTGCTGAGCTCACCAATCGCCTCGCCGCCACTCCGGCTACGGCGCTTGCCACCACGCGAGTATCCGTGCCGAACCACACCAAGGCTTGGCTCGCGGCCCGCGCGGTGCGCCGTCGCGGCCACAGCAACCTGACCCCGCCCCTAGCCGGAAATTAAGGAGAACAACATGCACGCCGTCGTCATTGGAGCCGGCATCGCCGGCCTCGCCACCGCCGCTTTGCTCGGCCGCGAGGGCTACGAGGTCACCGTCGTGGACTCGCTGGATGAGGTAGGCGGGCGCGCCGGCAACTTTGCGGAGGCCGGCTTTCGCTGGGACACCGGCCCGTCGTGGTACCTCATGCCCGAGGCTTTCGATCACTTCTTTGCGCTGTGCGGCACCTCCACCGAGGCGGAGCTGGATCTAGTGGACCTCTCCCCTGCCTACCGCGTCTTTCATGGCGATGCACCGGTGGACGTGCACTCCGGGATCGAGGAAGTCACCGCGCTTTTCGAGTCACTGGAGCCCGGCGCGGGGGAGAAAGTTCGCGCGTACTTGGCGCAGGCCAACGATACCTATGAGATGGCGCTTAAGCACTTCCTTTACACCACCTTCTCCGCGCCGCAGAACCTGGTGCACCGCGATATCCGCAGCCGGCTTTCCCGCCTCGTGGCTCTGCTGACGGTGAACCTAGAGCAGTACGTGGGCCGAACGTTTTCTGATGCCCGCTTGCGCCAAATCTTAAGCTACCCGGCGGTCTTTTTGTCCTCCGAGCCGGCCGCCGCACCGGCACTGTATTCCTTAATGAGCCACACCGACCTGGTGGAGGGCGTGTGCTACCCGCAAGGTGGCTTCGCCGCCGTGGTTCAGGCCATCTACCGGCAGGCACGGAAGTTTGGCGCCACCTTCCGCTTGGGCGAGGAGGTGACCTCCATTAAGGTTGCCAACCGGCAGGTCACGGGCGTGCGCACGAATAAGGGCGCCATCCACGCCGATATTGTGGTGTCGGCGGCGGACTTGCACCATACCGAGACCCAGCTTTTGCCGCCCCAGCTGCGCACCTACCCGGAGCGCTACTGGGGTCGGCGTAATCCGGGCCTGGGCACCGTGCTCGTTTTGGCCGGGGTGAGGGGCGAGCTGCCAGAACTAGCACACCATACGCTGCTTTTTAGCCAGGATTGGGATCCGGATTTCCGCGCCGTCTATTCCGGTCCGGCGCCTTCCCGGCCGTTGGGGGCCTCGGAGTCCATCTACGTGTCCAAAACCTCAGCCACCGACCCGAACGTAGCGCCCGCGGGCCACGAAAACCTCTTCATTCTGGTGCCGGTGCCGGCCGCGGAGGCGCCCGGGTTCGGCAATGCCTACCACGCAGAGGAATCCGAGCGCGTTGCCGCGATTGCCGACGCCGCCCTTAACCACATTGCAGCCACGGCTGGGGTGCCGGATTTGGTAGACAGGGTCGTCGTCAAGCGCACGCTCGGCCCTGCCGATTTTGCCGAGCGCTACCATGCCTGGTCGGCCAGTTCTATTGGGCCCGCGCACACGCTGCGGCAATCGGCGTTTTTGCGCGGGCGTAATGCCTCGCGCAAGGTCAGCGGGCTCTACTACGCAGGAGCCACCACCGTGCCGGGCGTGGGCGTGCCGATGTGTCTGATTTCGGCCGAGAACATTATTAAGCGCCTGCGTGGCGATACCTCCGCCGGGCCGCTTCCGCACTAGCCCAGACACGACAAAAGCCGCCAGCCACGTGGGCTGACGGCTAGCGATGAGCCGCTACGCGCTACTTCTGTTCCGGCTTAACCAGCGGGAAAAGCACGGTTTCGCGGATGCCCAAGCCGGTCAGGGCCATCAGCAGGCGGTCCATGCCCATGCCGGTGCCAGCTGTAGGAGGCATGCCCTGCTCCATAGCGGCAAGGAAGTCCTCATCTAGCACCATGGCCTCGTCATCGCCACCGGCGGCCAGGCGGGCCTGATCCTCAAAACGCTCGCGCTGGATAACCGGGTCCACCAGCTCGGAGTAGCCGGTTGCCAGCTCGAAGCCACGGACGTAGAGATCCCACTTCTCGGTCACGCCCGGCTTGGAACGGTGCTGACGGGTCAGCGGGGAGGTCTCAACCGGGAAGTTCTTGACAAAGATGGGGCCTTCCAGCTGGTCCTCGCACAGGACTTCCCAGATTTCCTCCACCAGCTTGCCGTGGCCCCAGCCGCCGTCCTTGGGGACGTCAAGGCCGATGACGTCGGCAATGCCCTTGAGCGTTTCAACGTCGGTATCGATGGTGACCTCCGGCTGGCCCGGGAACTTGCGCTGTAGGGCCTCATTGAGGGAGGGGTACATCTCGATTTCGGGCCACTCTTCGCCGCCGAAATCGAACTCGGTGCCATCTGCCAAGGTGACGGTGGTCGAGCCAAAAACGTCGCGCGCTACGGCCTGGATGGACTCGCGCGTCATGCGGGCACAATCGTCGTAGTCGCCCCATGCAGCGTAGGTCTCGAGCATGGCGAACTCCGGCGAGTGGGAGCGGTCCACGCCCTCATTGCGGAAGTTACGGTTGATTTCGAAGACGCGGTCAATGCCGCCGACGACGGCACGCTTCAAGTACAGTTCTGGCGCAATGCGCAGGTAGAGGTCAATATCCAGCGCATTGGAGTGGGTGATAAACGGGCGAGCGGCCGCGCCACCGTGCAGGGTCTGCAGCATCGGGGTCTCGATTTCAACGAAGTCCTGGCTTTCCAGGTAGTTACGCAGCGCGCGCATGACCTTCACGCGGATCATGGCGTTCTTGCGGGCCTCTTCGCGGATAATGAGGTCGTTATAGCGCTGGCGCACACGGGTATCTTCTGCCATATCGGCAAAGGACACCGGTAGCGGGCGCAGGGACTTAGCGGCCATGGTCCACTCTGAGACCATGATGGACAGCTCGCCGCGGCGGGAGGAAATTACGCGGCCGCGCACGGAGATGAAATCGCCCAAGTCAACATCGGACTTCCACGCGTCGAGGCGCTCTTTGCCTACCTCGGCCAAAGAAAGCATGGCCTGCACCTGGGTGCCGTCGCCATCTTGCAGGGTGGCAAAGCACAGCTTGCCGGTATTGCGCATAAAGATAAGGCGGCCGGCAATGGCGTGGGTTACCTCGGTTTCCTCGCCTGGGGCCAGGTAGGTCACGCCTTCTTCCGTGCCCGGCTCTTCCCCCTCGGCCACTACGCGGAAATCGTGGCGCAAATCCTTCAAAGAGATGGTGCGCTCAACGGTGACCGGGTAGGCCTCTACGCCGGATTCCAGCAGGCGATCGCGCTTCTCGCGGCGGATGCGCAGCTGCTCAGGGACATCGTTTACTTCATTATTCTTCTGCTCGCTCACGTTAGCCTAGGGTAGTCGATCCCCACCGCAGCACGCGATTTAGCCCACGCCACCCTCACCCCGGAAAAGATTTACGCATAATTCACTTCACCGTCACCTCCGCGCCAACGCACAGTTACTGAGATCTCCTTATATATATGGCTGTCCCCGTGTGTAAACAATATTTTCGACCCTTTTGGAGCAGTAATAATGGCGCTTAAAGGCCGCAACCTTCTCTCTAGTCTCTTTGCCTCCTCTCGTTCCAGCCTGACCTGCACCTACAAGTGCGGTAATGCTTGCTTTGGCGAGTGCGAGAACAAGTCCAATAACCCGTACTTTGCTGACCAGTTCTCCCGCCGTACCGCGCTGCGTGCGGGCAGCTTGTCCGTCGTAACCGTTGGCGGCGGCGCTGCTTTGGCGGCCTGCTCCAATCCGGATGATGCGTCTAATGAGGCTTCTTCCTCCGAGGACAAGGGCGGCAAAACCTCTGAGGCGAACGTTGAGCTCACCTCCGCAGAGGGCATGAAGTTCGACCCAGTACAGCCAAATGAGAAGGACGAAGTGGTCATCCCGGATGGCTACGAGCAGTCCGTCCTCATTGCCTGGGGCGACCCGCTGTTTGAGGACGCGCCGGAATTCGATGACAAGAACCAGACCGCCGAGGCAGCTGAGAAGCAGTTCGGCTTCAACAATGACTTTGCGGGCCTTATCGAGCACCCGGACGATGACAACCGCCTTATCTACGTCTGCTCCCACGAGTACACCACCGAGCCGCAGATGTTCCCCAACTACGATGCGGATAACCCCACCGAGGAGCAGGCCAAGATCGGCTGGGCTGGCCACGGCCACTCCATCGTGGAGGTATCTAAGGTTGGCAAGACCGGCGAGCTCAAGCGTGAGTTCGGCCCGCTAAACCGCCGCATCACCGCCACCACCGAATTCACTCTGGTGGGCCCAGCTGCCGGCTCCGATTACGTCAAGACCTCCGCCGATAAGACCGGCAAGAAGGTCAAGGGCACCCTGAATAACTGCTCCGGCGGCATCACTCCGTGGAATACCATGCTCTCTGGCGAAGAGAACTTTGACCAGTACTTCGCCCACGCCAAGCTGGATGACAAGAAGGCGCAGGAGTCCCTAGAGCGCTTCGGCATGGAAGACGGCGAGTCCCAGCGCAAGTGGGAGCGCTTTGATAAACGCTTCGACGTCTCCAAGGAGCCGAACGAGCCGAACCGCTTTGGCTGGATCGTAGAAATCAACCCGCTGGACCCGAAGTCCACCCCGGTCAAGCACACCGCGCTGGGTCGCTTCAAGCACGAGGCCGGCAACATCCACATCGCATCCGATGGCACCGTCGTGTGCTACTCCGGCGATGACTCCCGCTTCGAGTACATCTATAAGTTCATCTCCACCAAGAAGTACAAAGAAGGCGACATCGAGCACAACCTCACCATCCTGGACCACGGCACCCTGTACGTGGCCAAGGTAGAGGGCAACTCCCCAGAGGACGAGATTGACGGCTCCGGCGTGCTGCCAGAGGATGGGGCCTTTGACGGCAAGGGCGAATGGATCAAGCTGCTGACCTCCGATACGGAGAACAACAAGTTCGAGTCCCACGTTGATGGCATGTCTGCCGAAGAGGTTGCCGTCTACACCCGTGAGGCCGCCGATAAGGTGGGCGCCACCAAGATGGACCGTCCTGAGGATATGCAGGTTCACCCAGACTCCGAGAAGGTCTACGTCGCCCTGACCAACAATAAATACCGCGGCGCTACCGGCGAGAATGCCAAGAAGAACAAGGAAGAGCCGATGGAATGGGCTCCCATCAAGGAGAACAAGAACGGCTTGGTCATGGAGATTGAAGATGACCACGCTGGCGAGAAGTTCACCTGGAACCTCTTCTTGGTCTGTGGTGATCCGAAGGAGGCCAATACCTACTTCGGCGGCTTTGATAAGGAGAAGGTATCCCCGATTTCCTGCCCGGATAACCTGGCCTTTGATAGCCACGGCAACCTATGGATCTCCACCGACGGCAACGCCCTTGAGTCCAACGATGGTCTCTACGCGGTGACCACCGAAGGCGATACCCGCGGCGAGCTCAAGTGCTTCCTGACGGTCCCGGCAGGCGCCGAGACCTGCGGCCCCATCGTCACCGATGAGCGCGTGATGGTTAACGTTCAGCACCCAGGCGAGACCGATGACGCTACCTTTGAAAAGCAGACCTCCCACTGGCCAGAGGGTGGCAAGTCCACCCCTCGCCCAGCAGTGGTTGTGGTGTGGAAGAAGGACGGCAACATCGGCGTCGATAAGAAGTAAGCACCACCTGGTTTAAGCACCCACCGCGCGGCCCTCGTTCCTCCACTGGAACTGGGGCCGCGCTGTTGTTTTTCCTGCCGGCAGCATGAGGTACTGCGCCGCCTGCGCCTTCCAAATATAAATCCACCCGCCGGTCTCCCCCACAGGCTAATACCTATGTGAGGTGTGGCATACTATCCGCACGTGTGAGACACGCCATCCAACTGCCCATGAGGAGACGCGCACCATGAACTCTGTAGTCCTCGCCATCATCGGCATTGCGATGATGGGCGCCGGCTATCTGCTCTATTCCAAGTTCCTTGGAAAGGGCATTTTCCGGCTATCCCCGAACTACTCCACCCCGGCCCACACCATGGAAGACGGCGTGGACTTTGTGCCCACCAATAAATACGTCCTGTGGGGTCACCACTTCACGTCCGTGGCGGGCGCCGCGCCCATCATTGGTCCGGCCGTAGCCGTCATCTGGGGCTGGGTTCCGGCGTTTCTCTGGGTCACCCTCGGCACCGTCTTCTTTGCCGGCATACACGATTTAGGTGCGCTGTGGGCGTCGCAGCGCCACAAGGGCCAGTCCATCGGCACTTTGTCCGGGCGCTACATTGGCAAGCGCGGCCGCAACCTCTTCCTCATCGTGATCTTCCTGCTGCTGTTGATGGTGAATGCGGCCTTCGCCGTGGTCATTTCGAACCTGCTGGTCTCCACTCCTACGGCCGTAATCCCCACATGGGGCGCCATCGTCGTCGCGCTGCTTATCGGCCAGGCTATCTACCGCCTGAATTGGAACCTGCCGCTGGTCTCCATCGTGGGTGTTGTCGCGCTCTACGCGTTGATGATCATCGGTGACCGCGTGCCTGTGGTCCTACCAGATACGGTCCTGGGCATCCCCGCCAACGGCGTGTGGATCATCTTGTTATTCATCTACGCCTTCATCGCTTCGCTGCTGCCGGTGTGGGTGTTGCTGCAGCCGCGCGACTACATCAACGGCCTCCAGCTCTTTGTGGGCCTGGCCATCTTGTACGGCTCCTTCCTTATTACCCGCCCTTCGCTTACCGCACCGGCGTTGCGCGACAACGTGCCGGACGGTACCCCGGGCATTTTCCCGCTACTCTTTGTCACCATCGCCTGCGGCGCTATCTCCGGCTTCCACGGTGTCGTGGCCTCCGGCACCTCGTCCAAGCAGGTGGATAAGGAAACTGACGTGCGCTTTGTGGGGTACTTCGGCGCCGTGGGCGAGGGCCTACTCGCGCTGGGCACCATCATCGCCACCACCGCGGGCTTTAAGTCCCTGCAGCAGTGGGAAGAAATCTACTCCGAGTGGAATGCCGGCGGCGTGGAGGCTTTCGTGCAAGGCGGCGGCGCACTCATGAATGAGGGCATGGGGATTCCCACGTCCCTCTCCGGCACCATCTTGGCCACCATGGCCGTCCTCTTCGCCGCCACCACCATGGACTCGGGCGTGCGCCTGCAGCGCCTAGTGGTGCAAGAAATTGGCGAGATCATGGGTGTGCGCATCAAGGCCCTGGCCGCCACCGTCATCGCGGTGGGCTTGGCCTTCGGCCTGACCTTCTCCGCCGGTGCGGATGGATCCGGCGGCATGACCATCTGGCCGCTATTCGGCACCACCAACCAGCTCATGGCGGGCCTTTCCTTGGCCATCGTGGTGGTCATCCTGACCCATCTGCGCCGGCCGACGTGGCCGGTGGTTTTCCCGCTCATCTTCGTTACCGCCATGTCACTATGGGCCGCACTGCTCCAGCTGAAGTCCCTCTTTACCAGCCAGAACTGGCTGCTATTCTGCATGGACGTCATCATCGTGGTCGCCGCCATCTGGGTCATCGTGGAGGCCGTCGGCGCCATTTCCCGCGCCCGCAAGGAGACCCCGCTGGAGTGGTCCGATGATGACCTTGACGCCCCGCTGCCCGAGCATGCTCGACAAGCTTAAAGCACTTGCGGCCGGGCTCAATGAGTACTACCAGGCCCCGTATCGCGCCAGCTTTGCCAGAGCCCAGCAGCAAGAAGATGATCTCTTCCTGATGCTGGTCGCCTCGGAGGCGCTCGGCATCCCCAACCCGGCCAGCTATTACACCCTGGAGCTTTTGCCGCTGGTCTATGAGGATTTCCACGCCTGGCATACGCGCATGGGAATGGATAAATCCCCGCTGGAGAATATTCAATGTTGTTAGAGACCGCACCCATCATGTTCTTCGGCGGCAAGGGAGGGGTGGGTAAAACCACCCTGGCCACCGCCACCGCGCTGCGCCTGTCCTGTGAGCACCGCGTCTGCCTGGTGTCCACGGACCCGGCGCATAACCTGGGGCATATTTTTGGTGCCTCGCTTGGCGACGCCCCCGTAGACCTCACCCCTACCCTGTCCGCCATCGAGATCAACCCTGCGCGCGCGACCGAGCAACACCTAGCGCAGGTGGGAAACTCGATGCGCCGCTTTATGCCCGAACACCTACATGGCGAGGTCACAAAGCACCTCGACCTAGCCCGGCAATCTCCCGGCACGCAGGAGGCGGCGCTATTGGAGCGCATAGCGGCGCTGGTAGTGGGGGAGTCGAACTTCGACTACCTCGTCTTCGATACCGCTCCCTCTGGCCACACTTCGCGGCTGATGGCCTTGCCGGAGATCATGGCCGCCTATACCGATGGGCTACTCTCCCGGCGCGAGAAATCCGATAAATTCGGCTCGCTGGTGCGCGGGATGTCTAGCGGCAGCGGCGCAGATAATGACCCGGTGGACCGGCGCAATCAGGAAATTCGCGCCACGCTTTTCCAGCGCCGCGAGCGCTTTGCCCAGCTGCGCACCGCGCTTACCTCCCCGCGCACCGTATTCCACATTGTGCTCACCGCCGAGCGCCTGCCCGTGCTGGAATCTGCCGAGTTCCATGCGGATCTTACGAGCAACGGTGTGCGTGTGGGGTCCATGCTGGCTAACCGGCGCACCCCGGCCGACCAAGGTGAGTTCTTGGCCGCCCGGCGCGCCGCCGAGGATGAGGCGCTCGCGCTCCTGCGCACCCAGCTGCCTGATACACCAGTGCGCGAGGTTCCGTGGTTGCCGGAGGAAGTGGGGACTCCGGGGGCCGTCGGCAAGCTGGCGGCATACCTCTAGCGTCACCCGCCCGCGCCGCTGTGGGCCCGGGTCTGCTAAAACCGAAACTATGACTTTGCTCACCAACGAATACCTATCCCACTTGCGCGAGGAGGCCGCGGCCGATTCCCGGCTGCGCATCGCCCGCAACGCCATCACCAATGTCGGAGCGGCTAAGGCGGCCCTAGACCGCGACCGTATTACGGCCCTCTACCCCACCACCGAGGTCAAGCTGGATAGCTTGGGCGTATCGGACCAAAAGCGCTCGGGCCGCTGCTGGATGTTTGCGGCGCTGAACGTCTTCCGTCACCGCGCGGCCAAGGAACTCAATGTAGATAACTTCGAGTTTTCCTTCACCTACCTGCAGTATTTTGACAAGCTAGAGCGCGCCAACCTGGTGCTCAACCAGCTGCTGGATAAAAAGGGCGCTGGCTGGGATGATCGCACCGTGGCCGCGGTACTCGATCACGCCAGCGCCGATGGCGGCTGGTGGTGCTTCTTTAGCAACCTCGTAGCCAAGTACGGTGCCGTGCCTGCCGAGGTCATGCCGGAGGTACGCTCGTCTGGAAATACCGCGGAGATGAACCGCGATCTTGCCACCGTGGTACGCCGCGCCGCCGCTCAGGACGGCCCGCGCGAGGACATCATCGCCCAGGCACGCACCGATTTTCACCGGATCCTGGCCATCCACCTGGGCATCCCGCCGGAGGAATTTACCTGGGCGTATCGCACCAAGGACGAGCAATTCGTGCGCCTGCACTCCACCCCGCGCGAGTTTGCGGATAAGTATCTGCCGAACTTGGACGAGTACGTGGTACTGGCCGATGACCCCCGCTCCACCAACCCCAAGCATCGAGTATTAAGCAGCGCCGATGAAACCAATGTCCTGGGCGGAGCACCGCAGGAGTACGTGAACGCAACCGTGGAAGAGCTCAAGGAGACAGCCAAGCGCAGCCTGGCGGCCGGCGAGCCGGTGTGGTTTAGCTGCGATGTCAACCGCCAGTTCTCCTTCCTCAACGGCGTTTGGGATGAAGGCCTAGTGGATACTGATGGCCTCTACGGCATCGATTCCTCCATGAGCAAGGAGGAGCGTTTTACCTCCGGCGAGACCGCACCTACCCACGCGATGGTCCTCACCGGCATCGATGGTGACCGCGCCTGGCGCGTGGAAAACTCCTGGGGCTCCAAGCCACCGCGCAAGGAAGACGGCGAGGATGTGCCCGGCAAGGGCTTTGCCACGATGGCCGATGCCTGGTTTGACCAGAACGTCTTCCACATCGCCGTGCGCAAGGAGCACCTGAGCGACGAGCTGACCCAGGCCCTTACCACCGAACCGATTGAGCTTCCCCTCTGGGACCGGATGAACTAAGGAGAATCGAGAAATGACAGAGATTAACCCGAACGAGGTTCATGCCGCTACTGCCGAGCTCACCAGCGATGCCGCTCTGCGCCTGGTGCGCAATGGGGTGGCTCAGGAGGGCGTCGACAAGCTCAGCCTCGACCGTGAGCAACTACGCAGCCTCATCCCCGTGACCAGCCACAAGCTAGATTTCTGGGGCGTGGCCGACCAGAAGGCTTCGGGCCGCTGCTGGATTTTTGCCGGCCTCAATTCCCTGCGCGGCGGCCTGATGGACAAGGCCAAGCTCAAGGATTTTGAGCTTTCCCAGACCTATATTTACTTCTTTGACAAGCTGGAAAAGGCCAATTGGTTCCTTACCGCCATGGCTGAGCTCAAGGACCGCGATATTAAGGACCGCACCGTAACCAAGCTCATGGATGATCCCATCGATGACGGCGGCCAATGGTCCATGTTCGTCGCCCTGGTGGAAAAATACGGCGTCGTGCCGCAGTACGCCATGCCAGAAACCGCGTCTTCCGAGGCCACGGCGATGCTTAACCGCAACCTGCAGACCGTGCTGCGCCGCGCCGCCCACCAGATCCGCAGCGGCGAAGAGGGTGCGCATGAGCAGGCGCTTGCCGACGTCTACCGGATCCTTACCGCCAACCTGGGCCTGCCACCCGAGGACTTTGTATGGCAGTATCGCGATAAGGATGATGAGTTCCACCGCGCAGGCACCTATACCCCACAGGAGTTTGCCCAGGAATACCTGCCTGCGGACCTAGGCGAGTACGTGTGCGTGGTCAACGATCCGCGCAATGCCTATGGCGAGCTCTACACCGTGGAGTACCTGGGCAACGTGGCAGGTAAGCGCGTGACCTATTTGAACGCGCCTGTGGAGGTGCTGCGCGATGCCGCGCGTGCCTCCATCGAGGACGGCCAGCCGGTCTGGTTCGGCTGCGATACCGACCAGCAATCTGATGATGAGCACGGCGTGTGGGCCAAGCACCTGCACGATTATGAGGCCTTCTACGGCGTGGAGATGGATCTGGACAAGGCACAGCGTTTGCGCCTGCACGAGTCCATGATGACCCACGCGATGGTCTTTACCGGCGCCGATATCGAAGAAGACGGCACCGTCAATCGCTGGCGCGTGGAGAATTCCTGGGGTCCAAAGAAGGCCGATAAGGGCTTTTGGACCATGGCCGATGACTGGTTCGACGAGTTCGTCTTCGAAATCGCCGTGCACCCCTCCCGCCTGCCGGAGCAATATCAAGCGGCGTTGCAGTCCGAGTCCGTGACCACCCTGCCGGCCTGGGATCCGATGGGAGCGTTGGCCCGTTAAGGCTGCGGCACGCTAAGACTGCGGCGTGCCAAGGCGGCGCACATAGAGCATGCACAATAAGTCGCGGTCCTCGTTGACCGCGATGGTGCGCTCGCCTACCTGAGTGAAACCGCGGCTGTCATAGAACTGATAAGTGCAGCCGTCATCGGTAAACAAATAGGCATTCTTTCCCTCATGACGGGCTTCGAAGGCCTCTAGCAGAGCCGTGCCCACGCCGCTCACGCCGGAATTGGGAGCCGCGACGAGGAAGCCGATTTCGCCATCAATGGGGTGCTTACCCAAGTACTTGAGCAGCATGTCCTGATTGGCGGCATCGTAATCATCGCGGTGTCCGCCTGGGCGCAGGTTGTTGAAGATTTCCACCGCGCGGACATAGGCCTTGCGCCACCAGGGATATGGCAGCGCGGGCTTGCCCTTCATGGAGGCCAACAGCACGCCGAGGAAGCGGTCGCCATCATAAGCGGCCAAGATATCGGTGGCCTTGGCGCGCTCTAAATCCCAAAAGTAGCGGCCGTATGCACGCTCAAAGCGCGGGTTCTTCACAAACCAGTGCAAGTGCATGCCCTCGATGGCAAAAGAAATGGCTTTGGGCTCATCGCGCGGGTCAAGGTCGCGGATCTGGATATCGGTCATTAGTCCTCCGATGGCTGCTGGGAAGCGGTATCCTGCGCGCGTTGTTGCTCGCGCTCGAGCTCGGCCTTGGCTTCGTGCTCTTCAATATTATTAAAGCCGATGCCCAGCGGCAGGCCCACATTATCGATGAGCCGGACGCCGCCGATTGTCGCGGCGACGAGCAAGCGGGCATCACCCTCCTCGGGAGGGGTGCCGAGGTCGCGACCGCGCACCTCGAGGTAGTCCGGCTCAACGCCTGCTGCGCGCAGGACTTCCGCGGCGACCTCGCGGACTTTCTCCGCACCGGCTTCGGCGGCATGCGCGCCGGCGGTCAGCGCGGCGGATAGGGCGGCTGCTTGGTCACGGGATCCGGCCGGGACGTTGGTATTGCGCAGGCTCATCACCACGCCATCGGGCATGCGTACGGCGGGCACGCCCTGCACGCGCACGCCTAAGTGGAAGTCTTGGACCGCGTGGTGGATGGCGAGGAGGAGCTCATAGTCCTTTTCGCCAAGGAGGACGTCGGTAGGCGAAAGCGTCAGGATGAGCGCAAGGTACAGGGAGAGGCCCTCGCTGAGGTCCGGCTCGAGGGCAGTCGCGGCGTCGACAGGGGCCACGGCGATCCGGCGGCCGTGTGGCCACAAGGAATCTGTTGAGTAATTCCAGACAATGTCCACGCCCTCGGCGCGTAGGAGCTCAAGGTCCTCCTCGTGTGGGGACTGCAGGGCCACGACGGTAACCGCGCCGCGGATGTGCTTGGCCGCGCGCACCAGCGCGATATGGCCGGCGTGCACGCCGTTGGTCAGCGGCACGAAGGCCACCGGACGGCCAGTCTTATGAAAGGCGCTGCCAACCATACGGATGCGCTCAATCTCACTGATGACGGTGGCGTTTCCCAGCTCTAGGCTCATCGGCTCTCCTCTTGTAGGGCCCACATTTCCAGCTCCTCGCGGCCGTCCACCTCACCTAGGCGGCGGGCAACCTCCACATAACTGCGGCGCAGGCCGGGGTCGGTGGCGCCACGGTAGGCGGCGATGATTTCTTCGGTGTCCATGTCCTCACCCACCAGGGGTGGCTCTTCTGAGGGCGAGAGGAAATGAGCATCAACTGCAGCAGAGATATGCAAGCGCCGAAGCATTTCGGCGTAGTAGGCGCGGGCAGCGAAGGGGGCACGTTCGGCGTCGGAAAGCGCTACGGTTTCTGCGCGAAACTCGGCGATATTAAGTTCCACGACGGTCTCGCCCAGCTCATCCAGGGTGGTCACCGCCCAGCGCTTAAGCGTAAATGGGGCGAGCGCCGCGACAACGCAGCCGTGGGTTTCCAGTGGATCCAATACCTGCACTCCGCGCGAAAGGCAGGTGTGGAAAACGATTAATCCGCGATGTACGTATGGCTCAAGCAACTCCACGGTAGCTTCCAGGCGGGAATCGCCCACGGCGATAATGAGAGTTTCGAAGGAAGAAAGCTCGGCTGGGTCCGAGAGCATCTGCACCTCATGGCCGGCGCTTTCCATGGCATTGGCCAAGGTAAAGCCGGCCAGGCTCCGACCAAAAAGAGCTACCCGCATGCGTGGCGGGCGCATTTATTTGTCCTTCTTTTTCTTTGCCTGGGCCAAAAGCTCGGCCACAGACACCGCGCCCTCACGCTTATCGTCGCTGCGACGGCGTCCGCGTGTCTGCTCCTCCGGCTGAGGTTCAGCCGCACGGTGGTGCGGGCGGGCTGCCTTCTGGCGTACTGGTTCGGCCGATTCCGGAGCCACATGTTGACCCGAGCCTGGATATTCCGCGCGTTCGTCGCACTGCGGCGCCACCTGCTGCGGCATGTCCTGGGTCTCGTCATTGGCCGTGGTCGCAGCCTCTGGCTTGCGGTGGCTGCCATGGTGCTCGCTGGAGGCGGAAGCGTGGGTGGTCTTCAGGGAATCATCGCCGCCGGTATCCCAGCGCACGGCCTGGAAGCCACCAGTATTGAAGGTGGAGGCACCAGAAGTCTTGCCGGAAGTACGCTGCGCGCGGGTCTTTTCGCTAATGATGTCATTGAGCGGGTTGGACTCGGCGTGAGCCGCGGACGGCTGGTTACCCAAGCGGCCGGCGATAGCGTCGGCGGACGGGGCGCCGGAAGAGGACTGGGTGAAGTCCACATTGCCCTCCTCAGAGCCAGGGCGAGCAGCGGCCGCAGTCTGGGCCTCGAGCTGCATGATGCGGCGCGCCTCGGCGTGCAGAGCGGCCGGTTCATAGGTGAAGTTCTGGCCGGAAAGATCCTCGATCTGCTTGCGGATGGAAGCCAGCTCGGTGCGGATTTCATCCAGCAGTTCCTGATCCGGCAGCGGCTGGCCATCGGCTGTGCGGGCCTGCTTGAGCTCGGCGCGGTGAGCGCGCTCCTGCAGCTCCAGCTTGGTTACGGACTCCTCAGCCTGGCGGCGATAGCGCATGACCAAGAAGAAGCCGAGCACCGCGGCCCACAGGGCAGCAATGAGGGCAATCTTGAGCGCGGCGGCAGAGCCGGAAATCAGCATGACGATGCTGGCCACCACGGCCAGCACCACGAGGACGATGAGCCCGGTCTGGCCCAGATCCGGCTTGGTCGTCTTGGCGGAAGTATTGCTAGAAGAAGAGCGAGGCTCAGTCATGCTCACTAATGTACCGCTTGAACCCCATCTGGTGGGGGCGGGGTCTCGCAGTGTCGCTCTAGCCGTAGGCCAGCGGCGGCCATCGCGAGACCGCCGAGCGCGGAGGCAATGACCCCCACGAGATCATCGGAAGCTGCCGCGAGCGTGCCGGCATTGGGGATGACATAAACGGCAATGCCAGCATAAATGCCGCCCACGATGGAACCCGTCCATGCCGAGGCCTTTCCTACCAGCATGAACTGCGTGATGGTCATGGGGTTGAGCTGCGAATTATCCAGGCCAATGCCATGCTCATCCTCGGTGGCTTGGTCCACTTTCCAGGTCAGCACCAGGCAGATAACGGCCATAAGCCATAGCGTGGCCGAGACCGTTACCGGGATTTGCAGCATGGAACCATAAAAGCGCGTGGTGAGGATGGCCGCCGCGGCGGCGAAAAAGACCCCGGTGCCGATGAGGGCACCCAGCGAGGTCCGTGTCATAGCTCCTCCATCATGCCCAGCCGGCGAATCTCGGCGCGCTCTTTCGGGTCGAGTGCTGCTACCCGCTTGGCGACGCCCTCCCCACTCAACCTAGCACCACCATCGGCCGCCAACCACGGAATCAGCACGAAGGCACGCTCGTGGGCATAAGGATGCGGGACGATAAGCTCTGGGTCGTCGGAGGTATAGCCCTCGATATCAATGATGTCTACATCCAGCGTGCGCGGGCCCCAGTGGCGCACGCGGACACGCTCGGCGGCCTCTTCAAGCTTCTGCCCGCGGCGCAGGAGTTCCTTCGGAGTCTCCTCGACGTCCACGATGAGCACCGCGTTGAGGAATTCGTCTTGGTCCGTCACGCCCCACGGCGGGGTGGCATAGACGGGCGAAGCGGCAACGATCTCGCTGGCAAACTCGTCGAATACCGTGCGCAAAAGCTCCACGCGGTCATCCATATTGGAGCCGATGGAGAGCACCGCGCGCATTAGAGGGTCCTCGCGTGCTTGCGGGAGCGGCGGGCGACCACGGCGACGTCGGCAAAAGTGCGTGGAATCGGCGCCTGCGGCTTGTGCAGGGTGACCTCCACAGCATGCAGGCCTTCGAAGGTCTCCATGATGGTATCGGCCACCTCGCTGGCGACGGTCTCGATAAGGTCGCGGGCGGGGCCTTCGATGATTGTTGCGGCGACGTCGGCAAGCTCGGCGTAATTGATGGTCTTGGTCAGATCATCGGTGGCGGCGGCCTCGGCGAACTCGGACCAACAGGTAATGTCCACGATGAAGGGCTGACCGGTGCGCTTTTCTTCTTCGAAAACGCCATGGTAGCCAAAGCATTCTAGGCCGGTGAGCTCGATGCGGTCTGCCATGTTTTACTCCTCAGGGTTGCGCGGTAGGGCGGTGGATTTCATGGTGCCATTGCCATCGGCGCCATTGCTATAGCTGCCGGTCGCCCTGGCGCCGCCCGCGTAACCGTTGCCGGCGTTCCAAGCCGCGGCCACATCGACGGCGTCGCGCGAGACGGCGACCTCGTGCACGCGCACGCCCCACGCGCCCATCTGGGCGGAAATGGCGGTCACAGCCGCAGTCGCAGGATCGGCCAGCAGCGGGCTGGACTCCACGCCGCGGTCCTCCCGGATGGCGGCAAGGAAGCGCTTGCGCGAGGCTCCCACCAGCATGGGGAATTCGGCGTCGAGAAACTCCGGCAGGGCCTTGAGCAGCGCCCAGTTATCCTGCGGGGTTTTGGCGAAGCCCAAGCCCGGATCGAGCACGATATTATCGCGGCGCACGCCGGCGGCCAGCGCGTTATTCGCCAAGCGCTCGAGGGTCTCATGCACATCGCGCACCACATCGCCGCCGTGGTCGGCGCTACCGGCCGCGGAGCCAAAGGCGCCTTCCTGCAGCGTGCGCCAGTGCATCAGGCACACGGGCACGCCGGCCTCGGCCATCGCGCGATACATCTCCGGATCAGCCAGGCCACCGGAGACATCATTGATCATGTCCACACCGGCCGCTGCCGCCGCGCGGGCCACCGAGGCCCGCATCGTATCCACGGAAGTGCGGATGCCCAGCTCGCTCAGCGCCTTAATGACGGGAACCACGCGGCGCTTTTCCACATCCGCTTCTACCCGCACCGCACCCGGCCGGGTGGACTCGCCACCGACGTCAATCATGTCAGCGCCCTGCGCCACGAGTTCGCGGGCGTGGTTGATGGCGGCATCGACGTCCAACCACTTACCGCCATCGGAGAAGGAATCCTCCGTGACGTTGACAATGCCCATCACCAGCGTGCGTTGGGCAATGGTCAGATCCGATACCGAGGTTGCCTGCTGCATGGCGTGCTCCTTTTCGCTTTCGTGGTAACCGGGGTGGGATTAGCTGCGAATCAGGCTGAGCACCTCGGCGCGGGAGGCGGCATTATTTTTGAAGCCGCCGCGCACCGCGGAGGTGGTCGTCGTCGCCCCCGGCTTGCGGATGCCGCGCATGGCCATGCACAAGTGCTCGCACTCAATGACCACTATGACGGACTGCGCACCGAGGACCTCCACCAAGGCGTCCGCTACCTGCTGGGTAAGGCGCTCTTGGACTTGGGGGCGCTTAGCGTACATATCCGCCAAGCGGGCGAGCTTACTCAAACCGGTGACGTGGCCGTCTTTGCCCGGGATGTAGCCAATATGCGCCACGCCGTAGAACGGCACCAAGTGGTGCTCGCAGGTGGAATAGATGGGGATATCGCGCACCAGAACTAATTCTTGGTGGTCCTCGGCGAAGGTTTTGTGCAGGACCTCGGTGGGGTCCTCGTGCAGGCCGGCAAAGACCTCGCGGTAGGCGCGGGCCACGCGGGCCGGGGTTTCGCGCAAGCCCTCGCGGTCAGGGTCCTCCCCTACCGCAAGGAGCAGCTCACGCACCGCTGCCTCCGCTCGGTCTTGGTCGAAGGCGGCGCGAGCGGGAATGTGATTATCAGGCATTAGTTATCTTCTTGCTTGTCGTCCTCGCGCGCATAGGGGTTCTTGCGGCGATCCTTTTCGTCCCAGCCAGGGGTAAACCACTGACGGGTCTCGGCATCAGCCTCCGCGCCGGCGTCCGGCTTGTGGTGCTTGCCACCGCCGGTAGCGGGGCGTGCGGCAGGACGGGCGGTTGGCTCGGAAGCCGGAGCAGACTGAGCGTCGCGAGCCTGCTGGGCAGGCTGGTCCGGCGCGGAGTCCTCGGAATCCTTTGCGGCTGCGGGTCCGTTGCCCAGCTCGCGGGCGGTGTCCGGGTCGACGTAATCTCCGGCGTGCTGGCCAAAGTTGAAGCCCACCTCACCCTTCGGCTCTTCGCCGGCGAGGCGGCGCTCGCGGGCGGCCCGGGAGGCATCGAGAAGCGTCATGCGCTTAGGCAGCTCCTCGCCGCGCTCCTTCGCCAGCTCAACCGGGGTCTTCACTGGGGCGTAGCCAATCTGGCGTGGGAAACGATCGTCCTCACCTGGGAAGACATCGAAGGCCTCGCGCGGCTCGATGCCGTCGAAGATGCGCTCCAGGTCAGGGCGGCGCAGGGTTTCCCTCTCCAGCAGGGCCTCGGCCAGCTTGTCCAGGTAGTGACGGTTACTGCGCAAGATGTCATAGGCCTGCTCGTGCGCGCGCTCGAGCAGGTAGCGCATCTGCTCATCAATCTTGGAGGCAACCTCATCGGAGTAATCGATGGAGCCACCGCCACCCATCTGGCTGAAGGGATCGCCCTGCTCCTTGCCGTACTTCACGGTGCCTAGGTCCGGGGAGAAGCCGTACTCGGTGAGCATGGAACGAGCGATCTTGGTGGCGTTTTCGATATCGGAGGACGCACCAGTGGTCGGCGCACCGAAGACCAGCTCCTCGGCCGCGCGGCCGCCCATGGCAAAGACCAACCGGGAGAAAAGCTCGTCGCGGGTGTACATGCCCTTGTCGTCTTCCTGGGAGGTCATGGCGTGGCCGCCGGTGCGGCCACGGGCCAGGATGGTGACCTTGTACACGCGCTCAATATCCTTGAGTGCCCACGCAGAAAGCGTGTGTCCGCCCTCGTGGTAAGCGGTGACCTTCTTCTCGTGCTCGGAGATAATCTTGCCCTGGCGGCGCGGGCCGCCCACGACGCGGTCGGTGGCCTCTTCCAAGGCGTCATAGGTAATGACGTTGCCGCCGATGCGGGCGGTAAGCAAAGCGGCCTCGTTGAGTACGTTGGCCAAGTCCGCACCGGACATGCCGGCGGTGCGCTTGGCCAGCTGCGCTACGTCGACCTCTTCTGCCAGCGGCTTATTCTTTGCATGCACGCGCAGGATCTCCTCGCGGCCGGCAAGATCCGGGTTGGTGACCGGAATCTGGCGGTCGAAGCGGCCGGGGCGCAGCAGCGCCGGATCGAGGATATCCGGGCGGTTGGTGGCGGCGATGAGGATAACGCCTTCGCGGTCACCAAAGCCGTCCATCTCTACCAGGAGCTGGTTGAGGGTCTGTTCGCGCTCATCGTGGCCGCCGCCAGTACCGGAACCGCGCTGGCGGCCCACGGCATCAATCTCGTCCACGAAGATAATGCAGGGGCTATTTTCCTTCGCCTGCTTGAATAGGTCGCGCACGCGGGAGGCACCCACGCCGACGAACATCTCCACAAAGTCAGAACCGGAGATGGAATAGAACGGCACACCGGCCTCGCCGGCCACAGCGCGGGCAAGCAAGGTTTTACCAGTACCCGGAGGGCCGTAGAGCAGCACGCCGCGCGGGATCTTGGCGCCTAGGTCGTGGTAGCGGGTGGGGTCTTCCAGGAAGTCCTTGATCTCCTGCAGCTCGTCCACGGCCTCATCCGCGCCAGCCACGTCCGCAAAGGTATTGGTCGGCATATCCTTGGTCAGTTCCTTGGCCTTGGAACCGCCAATGCCAAACATTCCGCCAGCACCCTGCTGCATGCGAGACATGAGCCAGAAGAGCACGCCGAAGAGGATGATCATCGGCAGCAGCATGCTAAGCATGGAGCTCAAGAAGGATTCCTGGGTGACATTGGTCTGGTACTTCTCGGCGCCGGAATCCTTGACGGCGTTAAAGACCTGCTCAGAAGCGCGGGCCGGGTACTTGGCCACAATCTCTTTCACGCCTTCGCGCTCGTCTACCGTGATTTCATCCTTGAGCTTGATGCGCAGGCGCTGCTCGCGGTCATCAATTTCCACCTCATCGACGTTTTTGTCTTTGAGCTGGGTCAGCGCAACCGAGGTATCCGCTTGCACGTAGCCGCGGGCATCGTTACTAAAGAAGGTAAAGGCGTACAGCGCGATAAGGATGAGGGCCGCAATCCCGCCGTAGCGAAGAATCTTATTGTTTTTCATTACTGCGCGATTTTAGTTGGTGGTATAGACATCGGGGTGGAGGGTGCCCACGTAGGGGAGATCGCGGTAGCGTTCCGCATAGTCCAAGCCATAGCCGATGACGAATTCATTCGGGATATCAAAGCCCACATCCAGCAGATCAATATCAGCCTTGACTACTTCGGGCTTGCGCAGCAGGGTAACCACATTCAGCGAAGCGGGGCTGCGGCCTTCCAGGTTGCGGATGAGCCACGACAGGGTGAGGCCGGAATCGATAATGTCTTCCACGATGAGCACGTTGCGCCCGGCAATATCGCGGTCCAAATCCTTCAAAATGCGCACCACGCCGGAAGAGGAGGTGGAGGCGCCGTAGGAGGATACGGCCATAAACTCCAGCTCGGAGGGGATGGATAGCTTGCGCGCAAAGTCCGTGAGGAAGAATGCGGCGCCCTTGAGCACGCAGACCAACAGCAGGTCGTGCTCAGAGTCGGCATACTTTTCCGAGACCATATCCGCGAGTTCTTGGACGCGGTTTTGCAGTTCCTCTTCTCCAATGAGGATTGCTTCTACATCGTCACCGTAGCGGTTTGCGGGAACGGCGAAGTCTTTCTTGTCGTGCACGTGTGCGCTCCTTTAATGACCAGACAATAGTGCCAGTTTGCCACCTATACGGGCTACTTCCAACCTCTGCCCCACCTGCCGCACCGATCGCACGGCCACCGGGCCTTGCCCGTGCCAGTGGGTGCACAGCTTGCCGACGTCCCCCACTGCCCTCCTTGTCACTTCTACCTCCTCGCTGACCAGCCACGCCGCGATTGCCCGCCGGCGCCGCGGTTCCGCCATCGCCGCCAGGTCGGCGCAGTCCGTGGTGGGTGGGGTGCGCAGGGCGGCGTCGTCAAGCGCCGCATCGCCTGCTGCTTGAGCCAGCGCTGGCACCGCATCCCCGCCGATGATGTGGTTCAGCTGCGGGATAACCTCGCGGCGCAGCGCCACGCGGCGGAAATGGGTGTCCGCGTTCTGCGGGTCCTGCCACGCCGATAGGCCCAGCTCCGCGCAAGCGCCTTCGGTATCGGCGCGGCGCACGTTCAGCAGCGGCCGCACCACGCGGGCGCCTTCCACCTCGCTGCGCTCGCTCATACCGGTCACCCGCCCGCGCAGCGCGCCGAGCAATAGCGTCTCCGCCTGGTCATCGGCCGTGTGTGCCACGGCTACCTCCAATTCCTCGGCCGCACATGCGGCGGCAAGGGCCCTATAGCGCGCCACTCGCGCGGCTGCCTCCATCGACTTCTGGCCCATTGCGCCGGCCTCAACGTTCAGCACCCGCGCCCGCGCGCCTAGCTTTCGCGCCTGTTCGGCCGCGCGCTCGGCCTGCGCCCGCGAACCGTCCTGCAACCCGTGGTCCACACACAGCGCGAGCACGTCGTGGCCCTCCGCCACGAGCGCGGCCATAAGCGCCAGCGAGTCCGCGCCTCCGGATAGCCCAACGGCCACCGCGTGGTCGAGGGCGGCGGCGCGCACGCCGCGCCGACACGTTAGAAAGTGCGGCGAAACCCGCGGCCAAAAGGGCTTTTTAGAACTCATGCAGTGCAGAAGCCAACGCGTCTTGAGCCTTGCGGGCGGCCAAGATATCGCCGTCATTCACAAGGAAGGCAAAGGCATACACGCGCCCCGAATTGCCCTGCGCGGTGCCGGCCAAGGCCGAGACCCCAGTCAGCGTGCCCGTCTTGGCGCGCACATAGCCCTTGGCCGCGGAATCCCCGTAGCGCTCGTACAAGGTGCCATCGCCGCCGGCCACCGGCAGGTAGGACACCAACGGGCGCAGGCGCGGATCATTGACCGCGCCATTAATGAGCTGCGTCAACAGCCCGGCGGTGAGCCGATTGTTCTCCGAGAGCCCGGAGTTATCCTTAATGTCGACGCCCTCGACGTCGAATCCTTGCTCCCGCAGCACCTCGAGCGTGGCCTGCGTATCGCCTTCAAAGCTGGCTTCCTTGCCACGGGACATCGCCAGCTCACGCGCAATGGCCTCGGCCATGACGTTATCCGAGTGGCGCACCATCTCCCGGGCGCGGTCCGCTAGCGGCGGCGAATCCACGCTCGCCACCTCCTGCGCATTCTCCGCGACGGAGCCCATGCCTACCTTGCCCGCGCCGAGGCGATCGCCTAGCTGCTTAGCGACGTCCAAAGCAGGCTCATGACTCCTCGGCACATCCCCCGTCGTCGCGCCCAGGCGACCGCCGTAGAGCATGGCCGGTTCCATCGGCGCGACGAAGCCGCCGTCCACGTTTTCCGGATCCCAGCCCGGGGCCTGCGCCTCGCCGGACCACACGGAGGTATCGATGTAGACACCATCGACCTGCTCGACGTTTTTCGAAATCTGCTCGGCCAAATCGTCGAGCTGTTCGTGCGTCATCCACACATCGCCCGCGGCCTTGATGACCACGTTCTTTTCGCTTGACCCACGGTAGACCTTGGTGGTGATTTTCTCATTCTCATCCAGCGCTAACGTCGCCGCCGCAGTGGTGAGGACCTTCGTGGACGAGGCCGGGGTAAGCCGCTTATCCGCGTCGCGCTGCCACACCACGCCGCCGGTTTCGGTATCGATGACCTCGCCGCCGAACGTGGCAAGGTCCTTATTCTTAGCGAGCTCATCCAGCTTCGCGCTCAGCGCATCCAGGTCCACCTCGCCCGGCTCTGCTGCGCTCAACGGCTCCTCAGGAGCCTCGACCGCCTGCGCCTCTCCGTGCGAGAGATCGCCGTATTCGCGCTGAAGGGTAACGCCCAGCGCAGCCGTACCTCCGACCGCTGCCGCTACCACGAGCGCGGTCGCTGACCACCAAACATGCTTTGCTTTCATTGCCTTTAACCCTAGCGCGAATCCGCAACGCGCTAGACTATGGGCAGTAATTGATACCCAATCCCCCATGGAGGACATCGCTGTGAGCGTTGAAGTAACCATTGAAATCCCGAAGGGCTCCCGCAACAAGTACGAGGTTGACCACGAGTCCGGCAAGGTCTACCTCGACCGTTACCTGTTCACCCCGATGGCTTACCCGGCTGACTACGGCTTCATCGACCACACCCTGGGCGAGGACGGCGACCCGCTCGACGCCCTGGTCATCCTGCCGGAGCCAGTCTTCCCGGGCGTAGTCGTTGAGGCCCGCATCGTCGGCGTCTTCAAGATGACCGACGAGGCCGGCGGCGATGACAAGCTGCTCGCCGTCATCGATGACCCGCGCTGGGAGCGCTACCAGGACATCGACGATGTGGAGCAGCACATCAAGGACGAAATCGAGCACTTCTTCGTCCACTACAAGGACCTGGAGCCGAACAAGGAAGTCACCGGCTCCGGCTGGGGCGACAAAGCCGAGGCAGAGAAGATCCTCGACGAGGCAAAGGCTCGCTTCAAGTAAAACTTCTGGGCGCGGGCCCCGCGGGTCTGAGCCCGCGGGCTCCCCTTAGGGCGTTTCGATCAAATAGCACTGCGAAAGCAGCTGTTTTCAAGGCCGTATTTGATCGAAACGCCCCCCTTTTTGTCTTTTTCACACCAGCAAGGCCCTCCCCGCGACACAATCCCGTCCCCGCAGTACAATTCGATCACATAGCAGGCCGAAACCACCGGCCTCGGGGGCCTAAATGATCGAAATGAACGCCTAGGGGTGGGCGCATGAGAATCTTCACCACGCGCACGGCCGCGCGCCGCGCTATCGACAACCAAGCCGTGAAAATCTGTCACGGACTCTATACCGAAGGCAAGCCCTCGCCGCGCGAACTCGCGGAAATCGTCTCCCGCCGCTGGCCCGATTCGGCGCTCGACGGCTACTCGTGCGCCCACCACTACCTCGGCCACGCTTTAAGTTTCCCACTCCATTTCCTGCGCGCAGGAACGATGGCCTCCAGCCCGTACTTCCGCAGCCGCCGCGCCCGTCCGAAGGCGCTGGGCCAGCTCAATGGCATTAACGTGTGCAATCCACTGCAGGCCACAGAAATAATGGCGGGGGAAGACGCCGTCGCGTTCCTCGAAGCCTACTTTGCCGGCCGGTACGGCGCTACCCAGATGGAGGGCCACATGCTCGACTTCCAGCGCTTTCCGCAGCACACCCGGCGCGTACTGGAAAACACCATCCTCGGCGCTGATAGCGTCCCCGAGCGCAACCTCACCCGCGCGCTTCGGCCCCATGTCACCGTGCACAACAACAGATACATTGGACCTTACCGCTGGGACCTGCTCTTGAAGGAGCACAAGCTGGCCATAGAGGTCGACGGCTACGCCTACCACCAGGGCGAGAACCGGCAACGCTTCGAAATTGACCGCCAGAAGCTTAACGACGCCGTCCAAAGAGGCTACAAACCCCTCCACTTCACCGCCGCCACAATCGAGCACCACCTCGACATAGCTGTTGACCAAGTCCTCGCGATAGTCCACGGTAAAGGCGACACTGTACAGCCACCGTGGCAGTGGCATCACTACTGGCGGTTCCAGCATTAGCACAAGGCCACCGGTCGGCTGATCCACAAGCGCGCTAGTAACTAAGGTGAATGGCATGAAGAACGTTCAACCAACTGAAGTACCAGAAGGCGCTCAGCTCATTGATGTCCGCGAGAATGACGAGTGGGCGGTGGAGCGCGCAAAGGGCGCGACCCATATCCCAATGAGCGAGATTACGGGTCGCATCCAAGAAATCGACCCGGACAAGGATATTTACGTCATCTGCCACGCGGGCGGCCGCAGCATGCAGGTCTGCCAGTATTTGGAGCATGCGCTGGGCTGGGACACCATTAACGTCGATGGCGGCACGGATAATTGGAAGGCTTCCAGGCTTCCCATCGAAACGGATTAATTGGCCTTAACCAATCTTTTGGGATTATGATGATGGTATGGCTTCCACGAATAATTCTGTAATCCCAACTGCCCTACTCGAATCCCCGTCGTTCCAGTTGGAGCGCCTCCGCCGCCGCACCCGCGATGGCGTCGAGGCCGCTCTGCAGACCAAGCAGACGACGCTGCGCGAGTACTGGGTCCTTACCTGCCTGGTGGACGCGGATGCCGCGTCGCAGTCCTACCTCTCCGAGACCCTGGCCATTGATGCTTCTGACATGGTGCGTCTTATCGACGCCCTCGAGGACCGCGGCTGGGCCAAGCGCGAGCGCGACCCGAAGGATCGCCGCCGCCAGATCGTCGCGTCTACCAAGAAGGGCGCAAAGGTCCACAAGGATTTGGCGGAGCTTGTTTCCGCCGCCGAGGACGAGGCTTTGGATGAGTCCACCAATAAGCAGCTCAAGCACCTGCGTAAGTTGGCCAAGTCCATCATTGCCGCGGACGAAGAAGAGGCATAAATGGCAGGACCCGAATCACGTGTCCCGCAGCAGTACCTTCTAGGTGGCGCGGCGCCGCGGCCGCGCACGCTGTGGGACATCATCACGGCCACCGCGGAAATGCATCCAGACGCCGCCGCGCTTGACGACGGCGAGATCATCACCTACTCCGAACTCATCCACGAGGTCGAACTGTGGGCCACCGAGCTGCACGCCAATGGTGTGCGCCGAGGCGATCGCATCGGCATTCGGATGACCTCCGGCAAGCGCGAGCTCTACCTCGCCATTTTGGCGACCCTGGCGGCGGGCGCGGCCTACGTGCCTGTCGACGCCGATGATCCTGACGAGCGCGCCGAGATGGTCTTCGGCGAGGCCGATATCGATGGCGTCTTTACGGACGAGGGCTTCCGCTTCCTGCGCGATTCCGTGCGCCCGGACGCCCCGGCCGAGGAGTCCAATGCCCCGCTCCCAGAAGACACCGCGTGGATCATCTTCACCTCCGGTTCTACCGGCAAACCGAAGGGCGTGGCCGTGAGCCACCGTTCCGCGGCTGCCTTCGTGGATGCCGAGGCCAGCCTCTTTTTGGTAAACCACCCGCACGGGCCACTCGGCCCGGAGGATCGTGTGCTCGCCGGGCTGTCCGTCGCCTTCGATGCCTCCTGCGAGGAAATGTGGCTGGCCTGGGGCCACGGTGGCTGCTTGGTCCCGGCGCCGCGATCCCTGGTGCGCTCCGGCATGGATTTGGGCCCGTGGCTCATCCGCCGCGATATCACCGTCGTGTCCACCGTGCCTACCCTGGCGGGCCTGTGGCCGGCCGAGGCGCTGGATAATATCCGCCTGCTTATCGTCGGCGGCGAGGCCTGCTCGCAGGAACTGGTAGACCGCCTGGCCACCGAGGACCGCGAGATGTGGAATACCTACGGCCCCACCGAGGCCACCGTCGTCGCCTGTGCGCAGCAAATGCTGCCCGGACGGCCGGTGTCCATTGGCTTGCCGTTGAATGGGTGGGACCTGGTGGTCGTCGATAAGCTGGGCATGCCTGTGGAAATGGGCGGCGTCGGCGAGCTAGTGATCGGCGGCGTGGGACTGGCGTCCTACCTGGATCCGGCCAAGGACGCGGAAAAGTACGCCCCGTTGGAGTCGATGGGCTGGCAGCGTGCGTATCGCACCGGTGACCACGTGCGCCTAGAGGAAGACGGACTGTACTTCGTCGGCCGCGTAGATGACCAGGTGAAAATTGGTGGGCGCCGCATCGAGCTCGGCGAGGTTGAAGCCAACGTCGCGGCCCTGGATAACGTCTATAACTCGGCCGTGGCCGTGCAGAAGACCCCGGGCGGCGAGTCCGTTCTGGTGGGCTATGTTTCCCTCGAGGATGAGGCCAAGGGCTTCGATCACGAGGCCGCGCACGCCCGCCTGGCCGATACCATGCCGGCCGCGCTCGTCCCGCGCATCTGTGTGATGGAAGAGCTGCCGGTGCGTACCTCCGGCAAGGTGGATAAGAAGGCCCTGCCATGGCCACTGCCTGGAGTGGGCGTGGAATCGACCACGCTGACCGAGACTGAGAAGTGGCTCGCGGAACTGTGGGTAGAAACACTCGGCGTATCCGTGGAGGACGAGAACGCCGATTTCTTCTCTCTCGGCGGCACCTCATTGGCGGCCGCAACCCTCGTGGGGCATATCAGGGAGCGCTACCCCAACGTGGCGGTGCGCGACCTCTACGACCACCCGCGCTTGGGTTCGCTGGCCGAGCTCATCGCCGGTGCCGAACCGCGCCCCGCGGCTGCTGACGTCCCCATGCGCGAGGTCACCAAGGTCGGCTTCGGCACCCGCCTCGCCCAGACACTGATTCAGATCCCCGTCATGACGCTGGCCGCCTCCAGCTGGCTGGCCTGGCTCATGTTGGGTTCCACCGTGGCGGCATCGTTGGGCTTCGAGTGGGCCGCGGCCTATCCGTGGTGGCTGGTCATTGCCATGCTCATCGTCTTTGTCACCCCAATCGGCCGCATCCCCATCGGCGGCTACGGCGCGCGTCTTATTACGGCCGGCATCAAGTCGGGCGATTACCCGCGCGGCGGTTCGACGCACCTGCGCATCTGGGCGGCCGAGCGCTGGGCTAATGCCTCCGGCGCGAGCTCCCTGGCCGGTGCCACACGCGTGAATAACTACGCCCGCGCGCTCGGCGTCAAGGTCAAGCGCGGCGTGGATCTGCACTCCCTGCCGCCGGTGACCGGCCTGCTCACGCTGGGCAAGCACGCCGCCATCGAGCCCGAAGTGGACCTTTCCGGTTATTGGCTGGACGGCGATATCCTGCATGTGGGCGCCATCGACGTCAAGGAAGGCGCTCGCGTGGGCGCGCGCTCCACGCTGCTGCTTGGCACCGTGGTGGGCAAGTATGCCCACGTGGAGGCCGGTTCCACCGTCACTGGCCGCAAGAAGATCAAGGACGGCCAGCGCTGGTCGGGCTCACCTGCCAAGAAGGTGGGCCGCTCCAAGCATCGCTTCCCGTCCCATACGCCAAAGCGCCGGCCGTGGTGGGTGGCTATCTATGACGCCACTTCCGTCCTCCTCGCCATCCAGCCGGTTGTTGCGCTGGCGATAGGCGCGGCCATCGTCTTGGCCCTTGTGCATTCCACAGGCGGCGATAGCTTCGTCGGTGCGGTTTTCTTCGCGCCCGTCGGCGCACTGGCGGCCTTTGCCACCTATATGCTGCAGACCTGGCTGGGCGTACGCATTCTCTCGCTCGGCATTAGGCCGGGCGTGGCACCCGTGCGCTCGGTCACGGGCTGGCGCCTGTGGGCCATCGAGCGCCTCATGGACGAGGCTCGCACCAAGCTCTTTCCGCTCTATGCCTCCCAGCTGACTCCAGCATGGCTGCGCTCGCTCGGCGCGGAGATTGGCACCAACGTGGAAATCTCCACCGCGGTCATGATCCCCAAGCTCACCGAGGTCAAAGAGGGTGCCTTCCTGGCCGATGACACCATGATCGGCGGCTACGAGCTCGGCGGCGGTTGGATGCGCACCGGCGAGACCAAGGTGGGCAAGCGCTCCTTCGTGGGCAACTCCGGCATCACCGCACCCGGCCGCAAGCTATCCAAGAACTCGCTGGTTGCCGTTCTTTCTTCTACCCCGAAGAAGACGAAGGCCGGCGCCAACTGGTGGGGTGCGCCACCAGAGCGCATGCGCCGCGTGACCGTGGAGGTGGACTCCCCCGCTAACTCGGGTGAGGCGCTGACCTATAACCCGGGCTTTGCCGTCAAGGCCGCCCGCGGCGTGGTGGAAACCATGCGCCTTTTGGCACCGATGTTTTCCGCCATGCTGCTCGCCGCGACCCTTAGCATGTACTACACGCTTCTCGACGCCCTCGGCTTCCCCCTCACCTGGCTCCTCTCCGGCCTCGTGCTCATGGGCATGGGTGCCGTAGCCATGGCCATTACCGTCGCGGTGAAGTGGATTTGCGTGGGCAAGCACCGCGCGGCTGACCACCCGCTGTGGTCCGCTTTTGTCTGGCTCAATGAGCTGCAGGATACCTTCGTGGAGGTCGTCGCCGCGCCGTGGTTCTTCCAGCACACCTACGGCTCCGGCGAGATCAACCTGGGGCTGCGCGCCCTCGGCGTGGAAATCGGCCGCGGTGCGTGGATCGATTCCTACTGGTTCCCGGAAACGGACCTCATCCGCGTCGGTGCGGCCGCCACCGTGGGCCCCGGCACGGTGGTGCAAACCCACCTTTTCCAGGACCGCGTGATGAGCCTGGATACCGTCACCGTCGAAGCCGGATCTACACTGGCCTCCCATTCGGTGGCGCTGCCTGCCTCACTGATTGGCAAGGCCTCCACCGTAGGCCCCGGCTCGCTGGTTATGCGCGGCGACCGCGTTCCCACCAACGCCGTATGGCAGGGCAACCCCATCGAGCCGTGGAAGCGATAGGCCACCGGCAGGCACCTTCGCCCTACCGCGCGAAGTCCTGATACTTAATCATTTCGCCGGACTTGAAGTCCCAGGCCTCCACTCGGACGCGGTCAGCAAAGACCTTGACCCGCAGTCCGGTGGAGGCTTCTTCCTTTTCTTTGACGATTTTCTCGTCATTATCGCCATCCGGCAGGTACTCATTGAGGATGGCACCGGTATTGACTACCGGGAAGCCGGTGCGGCCGGCCTCGCCCGTGCCGTCGTAGCGGCGGGTTCCCCACCAGTTATTCTGGCGCAGCGAAGAGTGACTGTGGCTGCTAAACCACACGATGTTGTTGTACTTATTGACCACGTTGGATAGCGCTTCAAGGTCTTCGAAATCATTCTGGTACCACGCCGAATGGGACATCGATACCGTCTGTGGCAGCAGCGGATGGCTAAAGACCAGCGCCGGCGTGCCCTTAGCATCCCAATAGGCCAGGCGCTCATCTAACCAATCGAGCTGCTCTTTGCTGATGCGCTGGAACGGCTCCTTGCCGTGGCGCAGGATATCGGAATAGAACTCGGTATTCACCGAAATCAGTGGCACCCCGTCAACTACCTCTTCCTTCCACGGCTTATCCTGGCCGGAGTATTTGAGGAAGCGCTCGAGGTAGGTCTTAGATCCTTCCTTGCCATACATTTCGTGGTTGCCGATGGTCCATAATTCCTTGCCCGAATCGTGCGGCACCTCGCTGTGCGCGGCCAAGAAATCATCCCACTGCTGCTGCGAGCCATCATCGACGAGGTCGCCGTTGAGCACCAGCGCCCCGGCCTTGTCCTCCATACCGTTCAACTGGCGGACCGCGTCTTTGTAGTCTTGGGGGTCGCCTTGGACGTCGGAAAGCACGTCCACGGTAGCCTGCGGCGAGCCTTTGAGCTCACCCAGCGGCTTGACGACGCCCACGTTGTCCACCGCCCACCACCAGTCATCATTGCCATTGTTGTAGCTGAAGCTGACCTGCATGGTCTTCGCGCCGACCGGCACGTCCACGCCGATGGACTCGTGCTTGGAGAATACGTCTTTGTCATAGGCTGCGATTTCCTGTGCTTCCCCACCATCGAAGGCGACCTTCACCGTCGCGTTCTGTCCTTCCTTGCCCTGGCGGTAATGCTGATCGAATTCCACATTCACTCGGTCCTGCCCCGCCACCGAGATGGCCGGGCTCTTCAGTCCGGCGGTCATAGAATCGCCCTCGGCCAAACGCTGCTGCTTATTGTCAATGATGGCGAAGGTGTCATGCGCCTGGGTGAAGTAGTGGCGCATATCGGTTCCGGCCGCCCAGGTCCAATGCCGCATATCGCCAAAGGTCCAGCCCTTCCAGCGGGCCTCGCCCGAGTCCACGCCCTGCACGTCGGTCTTCCACCCCTCCGGCGCGTGGTGGGTAAACCATGCCGGGGTATCCACCCCGTCGAAGCTTTCCTGCCACAGCACGCGCGATTCTGTGCCTTCCCCCGGCTGCACATCGTCTCCCGCCGAGGACCCCTCGGACGAGCCCTGGGAGGACCCCCAGGAAGAGCCCAACGACGAACCCAAAGAAGAACCAAAGGAGGAACCCGGAAGCGAGGACTGGGCCGCTGCAACGGGCGCGCCCACCATTCCGGTGAGCGCCAGGACAGATGAGAAAGCACAGAGTTTATTTTTCATAATTCAATTTCTATCCGGCCTGGGCAACGACACGGTTACATATACGTAAACTCTTGGCAAGCACTACATGCCTGCCAAGAGTCCTCACTTTGAGGTCCGCGTGAATTTAGGCGTGGCGGTCGAGCCAGTCCACGACGGTATCGAGAGCCTGATCGGCAGCAGGCTCATTAAAGACCTCATGCTTCTGCCCCTCCCAAGTCACATACTCCACATCCTTGGAGGAAATGGAGTTGTACCAATCCTGGGAGAAGTACGGCGGAACGATGCCGTCCTTGGTGCCGTGCATGATGAGCGTCGGTGCGGTGAAGAGGTCCGCATTGACGGCGTCGTAGTTCGCAATCGCCGCCAACTGCAGGGCAGTTCCAGCGCTGGTCTTCTGCGCAATGAGCGGGCTAGAGGCATACTCGTCCTTCACCGCTTGGTTAGTGGAGATGCCATCCGTAAATGGATTAGACAGCTGAATGTCCTTGCTCCACTCCGGCGATTGTGCGCCAATTTCGGTGCGGTGCGGAATCAAGTTCTGCGCATAGTGCGCATTAAAGCTGGTGAGTTGGGCCAGCGGCAAGCGTTCAAAGATGGTGGGATCCAGCTTCTTCTGGGTCTCCGAAATATCATCCGGGGTGATATTCTTTCCGGCCACGTTCTTGCCAGAGAGGTTCAGCGGCGCCCCGCCACCGTTGGTAATGATGCCATCCACCTTGCCCGGCTCACGGATGCCATAAGCCTCCACGGTCAGCGAGCCCATCGAGTGGCCCAGCAGGAAGGTCTTTACTCCCTGGTTTTCCTCCTTGGCCATGTCCACCACATGATCAAAGTCATCCAGAATGTACTGGAAATTATCTATGTGCCCCAGAGGCACGCTGCCGCCAGCGGACTTGCCGTGCCCGCGGTGATCTACGCGGTAGACGTTGTAACCCGCATCCAGCAGGCGCTTGGCGACGTAATCGTAACGCCCCGAGTGCTCAGATACACCGTGCGCCAAAACCACCGCACCGCGTGGGTTGGCCACCTTCTGCTTGCGGTAGTAGATCTTGACACCCTCGCCATGAGCGCTGTCGAAGTAGCCTTCCTCATCGGATACCTGCTTGTCAGAGACGGTCGGGCGTCCCAATACATCTGGTTTCTGGTCTGCCGCGGGCGCAGGCGCCGGAACTTCCTGGGCGATTGCCCCTGCCGTGAGCGTGCCAGATACCGCAACTGGTGCCGCCAGTACTGCTGCCGCTGTCAGGCAAGCGGTTAAATGCTTCTTCATCATCACTGTCTCCTTGAGGTGTTGTAACTCATATCGGTTTGCCAGATGAGATTGCGATAACAGTGATGCTAAATATTCTGAGACGGAGACCACAAATAGTTTTCGACAATGCTACCTACGTTTCCGTAACATAACCGCACGGAAATAGCCCTTTAAAATCCCCAAATTTCCGCGAAACTATTCCTCCCCATTTACCCCCTTTTGGTACCCCTAAAACAAAAAGCGGGAAACCCGGGCTTACCGAGTTTCCCGCCTAATGTGCGGCTAATTTAGCTCAAGCCTAGTCACCAATCTGGTCGCGACCACGCTTAACAATATTCTCGTCAACCTCGCCCACCAGCTCGTGATCCTTGTTCGTGTACTCGAACTTGGACAGGACATAGCGCATGGCGTTAATACGAGCACGCTTTTTGTCGTTGGACTTAATGGTAATCCACGGCGATTCTTCCGTATCCGTGTAGCGGAACTGCTCCTCCTTCGCACGGGTATAGTCATCCCACTTATCCAGCGAGGCCAAGTCCATCGGGGACAACTTCCACTGGCGCACTGGGTCAATCTGGCGAATAGCGAAGCGGGTGCGCTGTTCCTTACGGGTAACCGAGAACCACAGCTTAGTCAGGGAGATACCGGAGCCAAGGATCATATTTTCCAGCATCGGAACCTCGCGGAGGAACTCCGCATGCTGACTTTCGGTACAAAAGCCCATTACTCGCTCCACGCCGGAGCGGTTGTACCAAGAGCGGTCAAAGAAGACGATTTCGCCACCAGCCGGGAAATGCTCAATGTAGCGCTGGAAATACCACGAGGTGGACTCACGCGGCGACGGCTTCTCCAGAGCCACAGTGCGAGCACCACGCGGGTTCAGGTGCTCGTTAAAACGCTTAATGGTGCCACCCTTACCGGCCGCATCGCGACCCTCAAAGATAATGATGTGGCGCTGGCCAGTTTCCTTGGTCCAGTTCTGCCACTTCAGCAACTCAATCTGCAGCGCGCGCTTCACAGACTCGTACTCATCGCGAGTCATACGTTCATCGTAGGGGTAATTTTCACGCCAAGTCTGAACCGGGGAACCATCCGGCATGATCAGCGAAGGATCATCCTCGTCGGTTCCATCGACGACGTAGCCGTCAGTTTTTGCCAGGTCAATCTCGGGAAGGTCGTCGTCTTTAATATCAGCCATGCATTTAGTGTAACCCGAATGTGGGCATCTAGCGCGCTAAATTTTCGCTTTTACCCCTGCACGGAATGGTCCACAAAACAAAAAAGAAGGCCTACCAAAATGGCAGGCCTTCTTGCTTCAGTGAGCTTTAAAGCTCAGAGCTGAAGTAGTTCTTATGCGAACATACCGATCAGCTGGGAAGCACCCTTAGCAACCTCGGTCAGCGGCTCAATGAGGGTGTAAGCAGCATTGAACAGGCCACCGAAGATGTCGAAAGCAAAGTTCAGAGTAGAGGAAAGGTTCTCCATTTTAGTGTCTCCTTAGAAAATTAGAGCTGGTTGAATTAGTTGGAGCTGAGAGCCGGAAGAGCTGCGTCAACTACCTCAAGGGAGGTCTTGAAAGAGTCGAAAGCATTAGCAATGCCAGCCCAGTTGGACAGACCCTCGACAACCTTGTGCCAGCCTTCCCAGGTGTTGACGAAGTTGTCCAGGTGCATCTGGATGGTGGAGAGATCCATGTTTGAACTCCTAAAATAGATCCGAAGCTATTTGCCGCGGAGGGGTTTGCAGTTTGCAGACACCCTCAGTGGGCGTCACAAGAGATATTTTCGCACAAGTTTGAACGAAATCAAGTCAAATTTACATAGATACCCCAACACACAGGCGACTTGATAAGGATAAGTTTATGGCTTATAGCAATCATTAAAGATTTTTTACCTTAAATGAAAGGCCGCTGAACTGGGCCTTTATGTCACGTTTTAAATAACTAGGCTAAATAGGACTTAACACTGTAACGCTTTCCAGTGTAACGAACGATAGGTAGGCGCAAAACCCACTCTCTGAGAGCGAAAAACTTTTTTAATTTCCGCCGCTTCAGTTACCCCTATACGGGGTCAATGGGGCTCATGGTTCGCGTGTTAAAATTTGTGGCGGTGATTGGCGCACCACTTTCCGCGGTGGATTGCCCGACTTTTCTTTGCACTAAGGCCCAAATGGAAACCGCCTATGAGAAGCGATTTCGGAAAATCTTTCCATGAAGAAGCCGTGCTGCCATATCGCATTGGTGAAGCAAAGTGCTGCAGACACGCCAAAGCGCCCCGCTTCATGCGCTCAACAGCACAGAAACGGGGCGCTCAGAAGGGCTAGAGGGCCCTAAAATGTGCCCTAATACCTCTCCGGAACCTAGAAGCCCATGCCTCCCATAGCGTCAGCGTCCGGCATGCCGTTGTTGGCGCCGGCCGGCTCAGGCTTGTCGGCGACGACAGCCTCGGTGGTCAGGAACAGAGCTGCAATGGAAGCAGCGTTCTGCAGAGCGGAGCGGGTGACCTTAACCGGGTCATTGATGCCAGCCTCCATGAGGTTGACGTACTCACCGGTAGCAGCGTTCAGACCCTCGCCTGCCGGCAGGGAGGAAACCTTGTCAGCAACAACGCCTGGCTCCAGGCCAGCGTTGTGTGCAATCTGCTTCAGCGGTGCAGACAGGGCCTCGCGGACGATCTTGACGCCGGTAGCCTCGTCGCCCTTGAGATCATCCAGGGAATCCAGGACGGAAGCGGCCTGCAGCAGGGCTACGCCACCGCCGGCAACGATGCCTTCTTCCACGGCAGCCTTTGCGTTGCGGACTGCGTCCTCGATGCGGTGCTTGCGCTCCTTGAGTTCAACCTCGGTAGCGGCACCGACCTTGAGGACGGCAACGCCGCCGGAGAGCTTAGCCAGGCGCTCCTGCAGCTTCTCGCGGTCGTAGTCGGAATCGGAGCTTTCGATCTCGGCACGGATCTGCTTGATGCGGCCGTCGATCTGCTCCTGGGAGCCAGCACCCTGAACGATGGTGGTCTCGTCCTTGGTGACGACAACCTTGCGTGCCTGGCCCAGGTACTCGAGCTCGGCGGTCTCGAGGGAGAGGCCGACCTCCTCGGAGATAACCTGGCCGCCGGTGAGGATGGCCATGTCCTGCAGGGTGGCCTTGCGGCGGTCGCCGAAGCCCGGTGCCTTAACCGCAACGGACTTAAAGGTGCCGCGGATCTTGTTCACAACGAGGGTGGATAGGGCCTCGCCCTCAACATCTTCAGCGATGATGAGCAGCGGCTTGCCGGACTGCATAACCTTCTCCAGCAGCGGAACCAGGTCCTTGATGTTGGAGATCTTGGAGGAAACCAGCAGGATGTACGGATCCTCCAGGACTGCCTCCTGACGCTCCATATCGGTAGCGAAGTAGCCGGAGATGTAGCCCTTATCAAAGCGCATACCCTCAGTTACTTCGAGGTCAACACCAAAGGTATTGGACTCTTCCACGGTGATAACGGAGTCCTTGTTTACGGAGCCGTTGCCCACGGTGTACATAGCCTCAGCGATCTTCTCGCCGATGGCCGGGTCAGCAGCGGAGATGCCAGCGGTGGTAGCGATCTGCTCCTGGGTTTCTACTTCCTTGGCGGAAGACAGCAGGGAGTCCACAACCTTCTTGGTTGCGGTCTCGATGCCGCGCTTGATGCCCATTGGGTTGGAACCTGCGGCTACGTTGCGCAGACCCTCGCGTACCAGAGCCTGTGCCAGCACGGTTGCGGTGGTGGTGCCGTCGCCTGCGACGTCGTCAGTCTTCTTGGCAACTTCCTTGACCAGCTCGGCGCCGATCTTCTCGTAAGCATCCTCGAGCTCGATTTCGCGAGCGATGGAAACACCGTCATTGGTAATGGTCGGGGCGCCCCAGGACTTTTCCAGGACGACGTTGCGGCCCTTGGGGCCGAGGGTGACCTTGACGGCGTCGGCAAGCGTGTTTAGGCCGCGCTCAAGGCCGCGGCGGGCCTCTTCATCAAAAGCGATAATCTTTGCCATTGTGTTTGTGCTCCTTGGTTTATTGAGGACGACACTCACGTCTTTCTCGCTGCGGACGCCCGCGACGGCATGGCTGGTGAGTGTGAACCAACCTCAACCACAACGATGTAGATTTATCTAGCACTCATACTGTGCGAGTGCTAACGACCATTCTGGCACTCTCCCACCGCGACTGCAAGAAAAAATGGCGCCCCCGCGAAGGGACGCCATTATATAAGGAATGGTTCAGAAACTAGGAGCTCTTCACCGTGCGTTTGGTCCAGCGGTAGATGAACGTTAGCGCGATAATAAAGAGGACCACGCCCACCACGGTGGCGGAGGCTCCACCCTCAAAGATTTCCAGTGGGCTCTCGCCACCCGCGGCGGCGATGATTCCGGCGTTGACCACGCCGAACAGGGACTCACCTACAATGAGGCCGGTGGCCAGGAGGGTACCCATACGCTTGGCAAACTCCGGGTGGGATTGCTTCGCGGCCCACTTGTCATAGAAGGTGCCCAAGATGGCACCGATGGGGATGACGATGGTCAGGGCGGCCGGTAGGTACATGCCCATGCCGGCAGCTAGCGGGGACAGCGAGTACTTATCGGTGAACTTGCGCAGGAGCTCGTCAATAATAATAAGGACAGCGCCAATGGCCATACCGATGAAGATGAGGTTCCAATCCAACGAGCTATCGAAGATGCCGGAGGCAACGGAGGACATCAGGGCGGCCTGCGGGGCGGCCAAGGCGTCTTCGCCGGCGCCTTCCATACCTTGGAAGCCGAAGCCGTTGAGCATGACCTGCAGAATCGGCGGGATAACGAGAGAGCCGAAGACCACTCCGATAATGAGCGCTACCTGCTGCTTCCACGGAGTAGCTCCGACGAGCTGACCGGTCTTGAGGTCCTGCAGATTGTCATTGGAAATGGTGGCAATGCCAAAGACGATGGCCGCGGTGAAGAGCGTGTAGGCCACCAAAGACAAAGGATCCGCAGTGGTGCCGCGGGTGACGGCCGCGATGAGCAGCGAGGCAGCGAGCACGGCGATGATGCCGATGGAGGAAATTGGCGAGTTAGACGCACCAATCAGGCCGGCCATGTAGCCGCACACGGAGGCGATAATCAGGCCTACCAACAGGGTAAAGAGGACGGAAACGGTAATGAGCACGGCCATGTGGTCGTGAATATCAGTACCGCGCACAAAGTCCCACAACAGCAACGCGATAGGCACCATGAACGCCACGATGGTGGTGGCGACATAGGGGAAGGGAATATCGCGCTCGGTGACGTCCACGGCGGAACCGGACTTGCGCGCACGCGAGGAGGCTAGGGACTGGCGGATGCCCACAGCAATGGGAGCGGCAATCTTCAGCAGGGTCCATATGGCGGCGATGGCCATGGTGCCCACGCCGATGAAGCGGATGTCATCGGAAAAGGTGGTATCGACGACGTCGGCAAGCGCGGTGACCCCCGTAATATCGCCGGTGGTGAAAATGGGCAGCAAAATGAAGTAGGAAATCACCACGCCGACCAGCATGGCAATGCCTACCGGCAGGCCCACCAAGTGGCCGACGCCGATAAGGGCAGTAGAAAGGCTTGTACCCAGGGTGGTCGCGCCGGCGCCGAGCTTGAAATAGGCGGTGACCTCGGAGGCGGCGGCCTTCATTGCGGTCAGCAACGCCATTACGGCCGAGGTAATGCCACCGGCGACGATGACGCGCAGGCCCTTGGCATTTTCTTCCTGGCTGGTGCCGGAAGTATTTTCATCGCCCACCTTGAGGACCTCGGCCGCAGCCACACCCTCCGGGTAGGGCAGATCGGAGCCGGTGACCAAAGCGCGGCGCAGCGGGATGGAATACATCACGCCCAGCACGCCGCCGATGATGCACACGCCGGCCGTCTGCAGGAAGCCAAAGCCCTGCCAGTACCCCACCATCACCAGGCCCGGGAGGACGAAGATGATGGCGGACAGGGTGCCCGCAGCAGAGGCGATGGTCTGCACGATGTTGTTTTCTTTAATGTTGTGGCCCTTGAACCGGCGCAGCACCGCCATGGAAATCACGGCGGCCGGGATGGAGGTAGCAAAGGTCAAGCCCACCTTCAGGCCTAAGTACACGTTGGCAGCGGTGAAGATGAGGGTAATCAGGCCACCGATAATGATGCCGCGCAGAGTCAGCTCGGGCAAGGTGGCCTTGGAACCTGCGGCGGATGATGCGTTCGCCATGCCAGGTCCTTTCTATTCTCGGCTATGAAAGTTTCTCGTTTCACCCTGCGTAGCAAACCGCGGCCTGCCACGTCCGTTTCTGTCTGTTTGGCGCCGGTTTCTTCCCGGAATAGGGTCCGAACGGACAAAATCCGCACAGGGTGGAATGAAAAAATTTTAGTTCACCACCCCAGTGTTTTCCTATTCCGGTTGCTCTATAGCTTGGGGCGGGCGGGTACCGTAGAGAACATGACTGCACTTAATGAAAGCATTCGCAATGATCGCGAGACCATTTTCCGCCAGCTCAGCGAGCTCGTGGCCTTTAATTCCGTCCATGACGAGGAAGGTTTGGAGGACCAGACCAAGGGCGCAAGCCAGTGGGTTAAGTCCGCACTGGAAGAAGCCGGAGTGAGCGTGGAAACCATCACCACGGCCGATGGCTCCACCGCCATCTTGGGCGAGCGCAAGGGCGATGAAGGTGCCAAGACGGTGCTGCTCTACTCCCACTATGACGTGGTGCCGGCCGGCAACCGCGAGGCTTGGGAATCCGATCCGTTCACCCTTACCGAGCGCGAGGCTGCCGATGGCTCCACCCGCTGGTATGGCCGCGGCGCTGCCGACTGCAAGGGCAATGTGGCCATGCACTTGGCCGCTCTGCGCGCGGTGGACAATAACGGCGGCACCAAGGTAAACCTGAAATACCTCATCGAGGGCTCCGAGGAGCGCGGCGGCGAGGGCTTGTCCCAGCTCATCAAGGACCGCCCGGAGCTTTTTGCTGCCGACGCCATCCTCATCGCCGATGCGGGCAACGCCGCCGTGGGCCAGCCGACCTTGACCACGTCCCTGCGCGGCGGCGCGCAGATTGGCGTCCAGGTCGATACCTTGGCTTCCGCCGTGCACTCCGGCCAGTTTGGCGGCGCGGCACCGGATGCCGCCAAGGCGCTGATGCGCGCCATCGACTCCCTGTCCGATGAGTACGGCCGCACCGTTATCGACGGCGTGGATACCACCGCCGAGTGGTCCGGCCAGGAGTACCCGGCCGAGGCCTTCCGCGCCGACGCGCAGCTGCTGGAGGGCACCAAGATCATGGGCGAAGACGACCCGGCCGGTGCCACCCCGGTGGCCAACATGGTCTGGTCCCGCCCGGCCATTACCGTGACCGGCTTTACTTCGACCCCTGTGTCTGAGGCCGTCAACGCCGTGCCCGCCACTTCTTCCGCGCAGCTCAACTTGCGCGTTCCGGCCGGTGCCGATGCCGCCGCGATTGCCGACGCCGTCTGTGATCACCTCCGCGCCCACACCCCATGGGGCGCCCATGTTAAGGCCGAGGTGCTGGAATCCAACGCCGGCTTTGCCACCGATCCTGAAAAGCCAGCCGCTGCCCTGCTGGGCGAGTGCCTGTCTGAGGCTTATGGCAAGGAAACGGCCGCACAGGGCATGGGCGGCTCCATTCCGCTGACCACGGAGCTGCAGGAAGCTCACCCCAACGCGGAGATCGCTCTCTACGGCGTGGAGGAGCCAAAGTGCACCATCCATTCCGCCAATGAGTCCGTCGACCCCACCGAGATCGAAAACATCGCCGCCGCGGAAGCACTCTTCTTGCAGCGCTATTCCTAAGGCTTGCGCCCCCCTAGCCCAGCCTGGGCCCTACCTACCGCCGCGGCACTGCGGCGTACCCCGTTCCCCAAGGAGCGGGGTTTCTTTATGCCGCAAAACAGCAGCATATAATCACAGTGCCAAAAATAATTCTTTCCAAGCCGTAGAAAAGCCGGTAAAATGGCAAAAGTTGGCCCCGCGCTCGGCCATGTTGCTTGCACTATGCCACCGCGGCGTACTCAGCGGCGTGCGGCTCGTGAATGTTCTCGTCCCTCATTAGTTGTGATGCTCGTGGTATTCGCGGCAGCGGGGCAAGAGAACGTGACACAACCAAAAGGAGCGCAGTAACCAACGTGCTAATACTCCTGGGTACTCTCATCGCCGCCACCCTGGTAGCACCGCTGCTCATCATGCGAATGGGTCGCCCGGCATTTGGAATTTTGGCCTTAGTCCCCGGCGCAGGCTTTGTGTGGACGCTCATGCACTTTCTGCGCGGCACCTTCGCAGACGGTGGCGCAGTTGAGCACACTGTGGAATGGATGCCGTCCGCGAACTTAAGTTTTGACCTCCGCTTAGACGGACTAGGCGCGCTATTCAGCCTCATCATCTTGGGCATGGGCGCGTTGGTATTGGTCTACTGCTGGGGCTATTTCGACGGCACGCGGCGCCGCTTGGCCATGTTCGCGGCGCAAATGGTGGGCTTTGCCACCGCCATGTTTGGTCTAGTGGCCGCGGACAATTTCCTGCTTATGTACGTGTTCTGGGAGATTACCTCCCTGCTGTCTTACCTCTTGGTTAGCTACTATGCGGAACGAGCCTCCTCCCGCCGCGCGGCACAGCAGGCGCTGATGGTCACCGCTCTGGGCGGGCTAACCATGCTCATGGGCATTATCTTGCTCGGACGGCAAACTGGGGCGTGGACCTTTAGTGATATCTCCGCCTATGAGAACTTTGCGCAGACGCCCTATGTCACGGTGGCCATCGTGCTCATCTTGGCGGGCGCACTGACAAAGTCTGCAATTGCACCGGCGCACTTTTGGCTCCCCGGCGCGATGGCGGCACCGACTCCAGTCTCCGCTTATCTCCACTCCGCCGCGATGGTCAAGGCCGGCATCTACCTAATCGGGCGCCTGGCGCCCTCAATGTATGAGGTGGCCACCTGGCACGTGGTGGTTATCTCCCTAGGCGTATTTACCATGCTGCTCGGCGGCTGGATGGCGCTCAAGCAGCGCGACCTGAAGCTGATTTTGGCTTATGGCACCGTCTCCCAGCTAGGGTTTATCACCTCCATCATGGCCGTAGGCTCGCGGGAAGCCATGCAGGCCGGTCTCGCGCTGACCTTTGCACACTCGCTATTTAAGGCGGCGCTTTTTATGGTCGTCGGCGCTATCGATCACTGCTCAGGCACAAGGGATATCACCAAGCTATCCGGATTGGGGCGCAAAGAACCATTCCTCTTCGGCATTGCGATCATTTCCGGGTTCTCCATGGCCGGCGTCCCACCTCTATTTGGCTTCGTGGCCAAAGAGGCCGTGCTGGAAGCCACCATGCACGAGGAGCTCTTGGTCGGCATGCCACGCAATATGATGCTTGTGGCCTATGTCCTCGGTTCTATCCTCACGATGGCCTATACGCTGCGCTTTTTGTGGGGTGCCTTTGCCACCAAGAAGGAGGTCAATGGAACGGAGCCGGCAGAGGCCGTCGCCAAGATGCATCCCGTAACTATGGGATTATGGCTCTCTCCTGCCCTGCTCACTGCCCTAACCGTGGCACTTGGTGTGTTCCCCAAGCCCCTATCGGCCGCCTTTGACCAGCATCTCGACTCCACCTTCGCCCCGAAGGAGCATAGCGAACTGGCCCTGTGGCATGGACTTACGGTGGCACTCGGCCTCTCCGCACTCATTATCGTGGGCGGTATTATTATGCACTGGCAACGCCAGGTCCTGGTCAAGTGGCAATTCGCCTATCCTGCGCTGGGCAATGCGGATGATGCCTATGATTCGGTCATCGCTCTTTTGCGTCAGCTCTCGCTGCGCACGACGGCAACCACGCAGCGCGGCTCCCTGCAGCTGAACTTGACGGTTATCTTTGCCACATTGATGCTGCTGCCACTGGCTATGATCATCAAGGGCGATCTCACCGATATCCGCATGATTGTGGCGGAAAATCCTTGGCAGATCGTCGCCGCCTTCATCATCATGGTGGCCGCCGTAGCCGCCACGGTCACCGATAATCGTTTATCAGCCGTGATCATCGTCGGGGTGACTGGCTATACCCTCGCCTTCATCTTCGCTCTGCACGGTGCGCCGGACTTGGCGCTGACGCAGCTGCTGACTGAGACCATCGTGATGGTTCTTTTCATGCTGGTTCTGCGCCGCATGCCGGCCTCCACCGAGTGGAAGCAGGACCCCAAGATGGGGCGCCTGCGCGCGTGGCTTTCCGTGGGCACGGGCCTTACCGTCACCGTGGTGGCGATGTTTGCTATTAACGCACGTCAGTCTAAGCCCATCTCCGAGTTCATGCCGGATCTGGCCAAAGAGATTGGACACGGCGCCAATGCTGTCAACGTCTTGCTAGTGGACTTGCGCGCCTGGGATACCTTTGGCGAAATCACGGTGATCATCATCGCCGCACTGGGCGTGGTTTCTCTGATTTATCGCACCCAATCCTTCGGCCGCGAAAGCCGCCGTCCCACCCTGCGGGTTACCGGCCGGCGGTGGCTGGCCGCCGGGGTGGAATCAGAGCAAGCGCTCAACCGCTCGCTGATGATCGATGTCTCCACGCGCGTGCTCTTTCCGTCCATGGTCGCACTGTCCTTCTACTTCTTCTTCGCCGGCCACAATGCCCCTGGCGGCGGCTTTGCCGGCGGCCTCGTCGCAGCGCTAGCGCTCATCTTGCGCTACCTGGCTGGTGGGCGCGCAGAGCTGGAAGAAACCCTGCCTATTGATGCCGGCCGCACCATGGGCACCGGTCTCTTGCTGTCCGCACTGGCCACGGTGACCCCGATGTTCTTTGGACACCCGCCACTTACCAGCGGATACACCTCGCCGGAGATTCCGCTCATCGGCAAGGTTTCACTGCCTTCAGCGTTGGTCTTTGACGCAGGTGTCTACCTCATCGTCGTGGGGCTCACGCTCTACATCCTGAATTCCTTGGGCGCCAAGCTGGATGAGGAAGAGGATATGCGTAAGCAACGTGCCCGCGATCGCGCCCGCTCGCTGGCCCGGCAGCAACGCCAACGCACCGCCAAGCAAAAGGCGCAACGGGCCCAGCGCAAGGAAAAGAAACGAGCCGCTACAGCAAGCACAACCGCCACCACAGGGAAGGAGAAATAAATGGAAGCCAACCTCTTCCTCCTCTTGGCCGCCGGTGTGCTTGTAGCCGCGGGCGTCTACCTACTCCTGGACCGTGCCATGACCAAAATGCTGCTTGGACTGTTGCTTTTGGGCAATGGCGCCAACCTCTTCTTGCTGCAGTCCGGCGGTTCGGCCGGTTCCCCGCCTATCGATGGCCGCGAGTCGGAGCCTTACGGCGCCGAGATTGCGGATCCACTGGCGCAGGCAATGATTCTGACCGCCATCGTCATTTCCATGGCGTTGACGGCTTTCATCCTCACCTTGGCATACCGGCAGTACCGCTACCGTACAGACGATGTCATTGAAGATGACGCGGAAGATACCGCAATTGCCGCCAAGGCCGCACGCCCCGGCAATGCGGCCGCCAGCCCGGACCACGATGCGTCCAATGATCCGACTACGGGCCGCGCCACCAAGCAAGGTGATAATTTCGGCCCCGCATCTTTCGAGGAACCAGTAAAGGGAGCCCACGATGAGTGAGACCGTACAGCCGCTTGTCGATGTCCTCTTTCCCTACATCGGATACCTCATTCCGCTGCCGATTATCATCCCTGCAGTGGCCGCGGCCCTCGCATTGATTTTTGGCCGCATTCCCAATGCGCAGCGCCAGATCGTGTTTTTCTCGCTGCTCCTTACCGCAGTAGTCAATGCCTTACTCATCCTCATAGCGGATTTTGAAGGCATCCAAACCCTGCAGATAGGAGGTTGGGACGCCCCGGTGGGCATCACACTCGTGGCGGATCGCCTCTCTGCGGTCATGCTCTTTACTTCCTCCGTAGTGCTGTTTTCTGTCATTTGGTACGCCATTTCCCAGGGCGTGCGCGATGGCACCAAGGACGAGCCGGTGGCCGTATTCCTGCCCACCTACATGCTGCTGACCATGGGCGTTAATATCTCCTTTTTGGCCGGCGATCTCTTCAACCTCTACGTGGGATTCGAGGTCTTCCTCGTGGCGTCCTATGTGCTGTTGACCCTAGGCGCCTCAGCCGGTCGAGTTCGCGCCGGCGTGGGCTACGTGATGGTGTCCATGGCTTCGTCAATGATCTTCTTGCTCGCGTTGGGTTATGTGTATTCCTCCGTGGGCACGATGAACATGGCCCAGATCGGCCAGCGCATGCAGGAAATTCCAGAAGGAACTCGTACCGCCATCTTTGCCACGCTACTCGTCGCCTTTGGCATTAAAGCCGCCGTGGTGCCGCTGGATGCCTGGCTGCCGGACTCCTATCCCACGGCCCCTTCGCTAGTCACGGCCGTCTTCGCCGGCCTGCTGACCAAGGTGGGTGTCTACGCCATCATCCGCGCCCGCACTTCCATTTTCACTGCCGGGGGACTCGATACCGTGCTCATGTGGGTGGCCCTCGCCACGATGCTGGTGGGAATTTTGGGCGCCATCGCGCAATCCGATATTAAGCGCCTTTTGTCTTTTACCCTGGTCAGCCACATTGGATACATGATCTTCGGCGTCTCGTTGGGAACCGCACAGGGGCTATCCGGCGCCATCTTCTACGCCGTACACCACATTCTGGTCCAGACTGCGCTGTTCCTCGTGGTCGGACTGGTCGAACGCCAGGCCGGTACGTCTTCGCTGCGCCGTTTGGGCTCGCTAATGTATTCTGCCCCGCTCATCGGAATCTTGTATTTCATCCCTGCCATTAACCTGGGCGGCATCCCGCCGTTCTCCGGTTTCCTGGGCAAGGTCATCCTGCTGCAAGCCGGTGCGAATGAAGGCTCCTGGATGGCGTGGGTACTCATCGTCGGTGCCGTAGTCACCTCGCTGCTTACGCTCTACGTCATGATGTTGGTGTGGGCCAAGGGCTTTCAACGCGACCGCGCCGATGCCCCAGAAGGCAACGTGGCGCTCGCCCGCCCGGCCCCACTTTCCGATATCACCGATGAGGTGGAATTTTCTTCTCGCCAGGATGTAGGCAGGGTGCCCTTTGGCATGATCGCCTCTACGACCCTGCTGGTGGCAGCGTCTACGTCCATTACCTTCTTGGCCGGACCGATTTCCGGTATCACCTCACGCGCGGCCGAATCCGCGCAGGATACGTCCATTTACCAGTACGCGGTACTGGGCGACCGCGCGGATGACCCCACCCGCCACCTCAACCAGAAGGAGCGCTACACCGGCGGCGCTGATTCCTATAAGAATCGCCGCAACCCTTCCCCGGAGGTGGAGCCGCCGGATTCAGCGGGTTTGGATGCCCGCACCGACTCGGAAGCCGGTGGGCGCGATGCGCATTCCACCGACGTAAAGTCCCCGGATGCCGCCAAGAGGAAGGATATTAGCGATGACTAACACGCGTTTTTCCGGCCTGCGCCACCGCTTCCGCCCGTGGTTCATCGTCTGGCTGGTAGTCATGTGGTGCATGCTCATGGGCGAGGTCACCGTGGGCAACCTGGTGGCCGGGCTGATCATCGGCGTAGTCATTGTCTTTGCCCTGCCGTTGCCGGCCATGCCTATCGCCGGCATTGACGTCTCTTGGGGCAAGCTCTTTGCGTTCATGATCCGCTGGTTCTGGGAGTTGTTCTACGCCTCGCTCAAGGTGGGATGGCTGGCCGTGCGCCCGCAGCCGGTGCCCAAGACCGCCATCTTGGAGCTGCCCATGCGCTTGGATAATGAGTTTGCTATCTCTTTGGCGGTGACGCTGTACAACCTGCAGCCAGGCGGCACGGTGACCGATATCGACATTGCAAACCGCATGATTACCGTCCATATCTTGGATGCCCACGATGAGGAACAAATCCAGCGCGAAATCAATGCTGTGGCCCGTTTGGAGGCCTCATTCATCGACATCTTTGAAAGGAGCCACCCCTAATGGATCCCCAGATCTATAACGCAATTTTGCTGGTGGCCGCCGCGCTGCTGGTGGTCTCCTTCCTCATCACCGTCTGGCGCATTGTCACCGGCCCCAATTCACTGGACCGCTTGGTGGGTATGGATGGTTTTTCCGCGATGTTCCAGTGCGCGCTGGCTACCTATATGTGCTGGTCACTTAACACGACCGTGGTCTCAGCCATGCTGGTCATTGCGCTGCTGGGATTCATCTCCACCGTATCCGTCACCAGGTTTAGGAAGAGGGATAGCCAATGAGCTGGTCTTTTATTGCAGATGTACTCTCGCTCATCCTCATTATTGGCGGCAGCGTCCTCACCTTGGCCGCAGCCATCGGCGTCGCCCGGTTCAAGGACACGATGTCGCGCGTACACGCGGTGAGCAAACCGCAGACCACCGGTCTTATCCTCACCATTCTTGGCGCAATCATCCGCATCACGGGCGCGGAATCCTTCAGCGTTGCCGAGCGGGGGGATTTAGGAATGCTCGTTTTGCTGGTACTGTTTGCCATGTTCACTAGCCCGGTAACCGCGCAGCGCACCTCGCGTATTGCACGCCGCGAGGGTCTGTACGGCACCGAGGAAACCATGTCCCGCAACGACCGACCCGCCGCGAAGTCGCTGCGCCGCAAGTAGGAGACGCTTTTCACCGTGAAAAAGCTTTATGGGCTTCCCACTGTGGTGACTTTGCTCGCCGCTCTTATCGGCGTCATCGTTTACCGCTTCAGTATCTTCGACGGCAATAGCGCCTTTGTGTGGCGCGTCCCCCTGGATCTGAAGATCTATTGGCTCGCCGGCGGCGAGGTGGCCCAAGGCGCGGACTTGTACGATAACGCCTACATCGGCGACCTGCCTTTTACCTATCCGCCCTTTTCCGGCACTCTTTTCACGTGGCTTTCCAGGCTTGCCGACGCCCCCTTGATCCTCCTCTGGCAGGGCGGCACCGCCCTCGCCTTGTTCACGGTTATTATGCTGGTCCTGCGCGAGCGCGGTCTCAAGCTCTCCCCGGCAATGTGGCTGCTGGGCTTTTTGCTGCTGTGCTGCACCCCGGCGAATGAGCCGGTGCACGGCACCTTATTCTTTGGCCAGATCAACATCTTTTTGATGCTGCTGGTGGCCTTGGACATCCTCCCGCGCAAGCGCGCTTTGCCGGGCATCGGAATTGGTTTGGCCGCGGGTATGAAGCTCACCCCGGCCTATATGGGTCTGGTCTTGCTCTTCCAGAAACGCTGGTGGCAAGCGATCATCGCCATCCTTACCTTCGCGGTGACCGTTGCCATTGGTTTCGTGACGATTCCGGATGCCGCCGATTTCTGGACCGACGCTATCTTTAAGTCCTCCCGCGTGGGCGAGCACACCAACCCAGGTGCGCAGTCCATTCGCTCGGTGATGGTCCGCGCGTGGGGCATCGATGGCGGCTGGATCTGGCTCGCCGCCGTGGTCGTGGTCTTCATTTTGACCTGCCTGGCGCTGCGCACCGCGATGAAGCACCGCAATAATTCTGCCGCACTTGCGCTTGCCGGCATCAGCTCCTGCTTGGTCTCCCCCTTCTCTTGGTATCACCACTGGGTGTGGACGGTGCCGCTGGCCGTCGTCGTGCTGGTTGCCGTCAACCAGGGTCTGGGCAAGCGCCTGCCCGGCATCCTTGGCGCGCAGGTCGCTGGCCTCGTGTCGGTGCTCGCCATGTGTGCGGTGACCCTGCCGTTCATCTCCGCACCCGTGTGGTTATCTGCTGCTAGCCGCTCGCTCAACCACTGGGATCTGCAGCCGTGGGGAATGTTGGCCTTCACCGGCGCCGGCGTCCTCTTTATCGCCTTCTACGCGGTGTGGGGTTTTATCCCTGGCACCCAACCGGAAGAGGAAGCGCCCGCCCCGGGCCGCCACCACTTACCTGCGCAGCCCGCTGGTGCAAAGCCCGCTGGTGCGCAACCTGCTTCCGCGGAGGCCGGGGCACTCCCGGCGCGCTCGTTTAATACGGAAGCTACGAGCCGGAGGGGCCAGGGTCATCCACGGGCAGCGCAACCCGTCAGCGATGAAACGGCAGAAATGCCCGCGGTAGGGCCGGAAACGCGCGCCTTCCCGGCGGCTCAGGACATCACCGATATCCCCGATACCCCGGCCTACGGTCGCCACTCGCGCTCCGAGGACTAACCCCAGGCCCGCCTGCCCGCCGCTTTAGAGCGGGCGGAAGGTATGCAACTCGCGGCAGGTCTCCTCGACCACCTCGCGCCAGCTGCCGGTCTCTTTGAAGAGACGGCGCTGCCGCTCATAGCCGGCACCGCCTTCGATAATTTCGTGGATGAGTTTTAGCTCGTTGACGCATCCCAGCTCGCGCGCAATAGGGCTAAGCTCATCCACCATCTCCGCTAGCTCATCCTTAACCCAGGCCTCATCGGTCTCACGGGAGGTAATCACCAGCGCATCCATGCCATAGCGGGCACCGCGCCATTTATTTTCTGCCACGTGCCAGGGCTGCAGGATGGGGAGGGGCTCCGCGGCGTCGATAAGCCGGTCATAGTACACCACCAAGCAATGGGTCAACGCCACGATGGCGGAGAGCTCGCGCAGGTTGGACGTCGCATCAGAGACGCGCACCTCCACCGTGCCCCACTTGGACGCCGGCCGAATATCAAAGTGCATGGAACCGGTGTGGTTAATAACGCCGGAAATCGCTTGGTCGCGCATATAGGCCTGCCACTCGGCCCAATCGCGGAATTGATACGGCATGCCTGCGGTGGGCAGCTGCTGGTACAGCATGGTGCGGTTGGAGGCATAGCCGGTATCTAGGCCCTCCCACCCAGGCGAGCACGCAGAAATGGCCAGCAGGTGGGGGTACTTAGTCATCAATGCATTGATGATGGGCCATACGCGGTCCTCATGGCTAATGCCCACGTGCACATGCGTGCCCCATAGCAGCATCTGCTTGCCCCAGTACTGGGTGCGCGCGATAATTTCCTGATAGCTGGGCTTATCCGAAAGTGGGTTCTCGCGGAAATCCGTAAACGGGTGGCCGCCAGAGGCCCAGACATCTACACCCAGCTTATCGGCGGCTTCTTCCACCGCGTTCAGGGAATTTTGTAGGTCAGCGATTGCTTCCGGCACGGTGTGACAAATGCCTGTGACTAGCTCCACCGTATTTTGGAGAAATTCCTTTTCCAGATGGATATCGGGGTGGGTCGCATTGGCTAGATCGATAAGTTCCGCACCGCGCGGGACGAGGTCGCGCGTGTCGCGGTCCACGAGCGCTACCTCCCATTCCACGCCGAGCGTTGGTTCGGGAGAGCGGGCGAATTGTTCTGCCGGGATCTTCACCCATTCAGCTTAACGGCTGACAGGTATTAAGACATGAATTTTATTTAACCTACTTTTACCGGCGGCCTTGCAGGTGCGGAAAAGTTCAGATCACAAAAGTCCAAGGCATTCGGCCGAAGAACTATGGTGCTTGCTCTTCGGCCGGATGGCCTTGGACTTTAAGTCAGGTGCGCGGATTGCTTAGGCCTGCGGCACCGCCAGGGCGACGACGACGGCGCCGTCATCGGTTGCTTCCTTAGGCAAATCGCGGTTCATCGGGGCGATATCGGCCTGGTAACGGGCGGCTACCTCCTTGGCCAGCGCCTCAGCAGAGGCGTCGCCCTCGGGGAAGAAGACGGTGGTCTTTGGAACGGTGAGGACATCGCCAGGCAGGTTGCCCACGTAGCCAACCTTGAAGCCGCCGCCCTTGAGGGAATCGGCTTCCTTCTTGGCCTTGTCTACCTCGCCGGAATTATTAAGCACGCTGACCTTAATGTCATTGCGGTCGCGGGCGGCGGAGTGGGCGTTGTCCTCGCCTGCGGCTTCATTCTCAGCTGCGGCACGCTCGTCAGCGTCACCGGAAGCGGTTGCATCACGCGGCTTATCGCCCTCCCCTGCTGGGGCGGGGGCAGGAGCGCCGGGTCGATCGGATGCCTCTGGGGCACCCGGAGCGCGGGAGCCTGCGGCGTCGGGGCCAGCAGAGCCTTCGGGCGCGGCACCGATGGTGGAACCGGTGGAGTTTTCTTGCTTGCTCTCGGAGGCCACGGTGGAGTCATCGTCACCCGAGGTCATGGAGTACAAAGCCCAAAGGCCGAGCA
>ERZ1030944.12-NODE-12-length-63934-cov-9.054666_pt1 | contig 63934 bp, 54 predicted proteins | sample MGYA00518599_ERZ1030944 | MGnify/ENA primary metagenome ERZ1030944 (study PRJEB33718, sample SAMN03159697) | human skin metagenome | collected 2014-05-20 | study: EMG produced TPA metagenomics assembly of the PRJNA266117 data set (Human skin bacterial metagenome and... | reverse complement strand
GGCAGTGCCCGTGTTGGGAACCGTATTTCCATTCTCCGTCGGATCCACCAGTGGTGGATCAGCAGGCTGCAGCGTCGGCTCCGGAACATCCTCAGGGGCAGGAGCCGTCGTCGGATCCGCAGGTGTGGACTCACCGTTGGGAGTCGACGGTGCCGGTGTTGCGGGAGTGCTGGACTCCTCGCCGTTGTCGCCTGGGCGTGGCGTGGTCGTGCTCGACCGCGACGGCGACTCGGGGGTGTCCGTCCGTGGCGTGTAATCGCGGGAGTCGTCCCGCGGTGCCGGATTTTCAGGTGTCTCCTCTACCAGGGGAGCGCTCGGCTCCTGTGGTGTTGCAGGTGCACCTGGTGCGGATTTCGTCGTCGTGCCAGTGGCGCGGGGGTTCTGCTGGGCAGCGGACGGGCGACCAGTTGCCGGGCCAGAATTGGGGGCCAGGAACGGATCTCCTGGTGCCACAGCAACGGTGGGGCCTTTGCCCGGCAGCTGAGTGGGGGTTGATCCGTCTTCGAAAAAGTGCTCCGACGTGGTGGTTTCCGAAGGAACGGGGTCCTCAGTGGAAACTAGGCTACTGCTAATGGCAGTATCAGTAGTTGTGGTCGACGATGGCATCGACAAACGCCATACGCCGAAGCCGAGACCAGAGGCGACCACCATGCCAGTAGCCACGAAGAGGCCAAGGCTGCGCGTTGAGTTTCTCATTGCCCTTTGACCTCCAATTCGCTAAACCTGGTTTATAACAATTTCATAACCTCGCGCCTACCTTAACACAAGAGGTAGGGTGCGGGAAGTGCTTGAAGTTTGTTTCCCATTTGAAAGAGAAGGAAAAGACCAATGGGTGCATGGGATGCTGAAGTTCTAAATGCTGATATCAACGAGGATTTTCTCGACGAACTCAGTTCTCTCGAAGGCGAGGATCTGGTTGAAGGCGTCGTCGACGCCATCATGCTCGTAGCCAAGGGCAACGCAACCTCCGACGAAGAGGAAGCGAACGGGATCTGCGCGGCCACGATCGCCGCTATCTGGGCAGGTGCGCCGTACTCAGCCTCCGACGCAATTGATACCTACCCCTTCATTGTTGATCCGGAAACGGACATCACGGAGAGCGTCTTCGAGTCCATCGCGGAACCGGCTGCGGACATCCTGGAAAATGCAGACACGGAGCAGGATCTCGAGGTCTACATCGAAGCCTTGAACTAACAGCTAGCAACGAGCCTCCGATTTATAGCCGTTTCACCAGGGGAGGGTCCCGTAGCAGGCCATGTGAAGTCTGCCACGTGGGCAGTTGAAACACGGCCAAATTGCCTGCGGGGCGGTACCATGAGACGGTGTGCCGGCGGGCCATTCAACGTGGTTGTGCCGGTGCCTCGGCTACGCCGGCACTGCTTTGCGCGGTGCTTGGAAACCGCAACAACAACCTAGATGGAAACGGTGACACATGATCCTGGCTGTAGAGGGAATCGACGGGGCGGGGAAAAACACTCTTGTTCGTGCCCTTTTGAAGCATATCGACGCGGAGACCCTATCTTTTCCCCGCTATTCCACCTCTGATGCTGCCAAGCTAGCTCGCAAAGCCCTTTATGGACGCATGGGGGACATGACCGAGTCGCCCTACGCCATGGCTGCCCTCTTCGCCCTGGATCGGGCAGGCGCACGCGAATACCTGCAGAAGTTTGCCGCATCGCAGGATACCATCCTCATCCTTGACCGCTATGTGGCATCGAACGCCGCGTACACAGCTGCCCGACTAGAAGACATGGATGCGGCACAGTGGGTCTACGACCTCGAATATGGGGATCTGGGACTGCCCAAGCCGGTGCTGCAGATCCTGCTGGAAACGCCGACCTCCGTTGCCCAGGAGCGCGCAGAATCCCGCGCTCGTGCCGAGCGTGACCGCGCCAAGGACACCTACGAACAAGACGGTGGCCTGCAAACCCGGACGGCAGCGGCCTACAGGCGCCTCGCCCGAGGCCAGTGGGCATCGCCGTGGCTCATCGTGCCACATACGACAACGCCTCAGGAGGCCACCGAGGAAGTCCTCAACCGCCTCGTATAACGGCGACAGTTCTTCCCCAGCACTTTCTCCCCTGTACAAGAAAAATGCTCTTGTACAGGGGATTTGTTATTCATTGAGTGGGTGTGTGGATGGGGTTGCGCGTGTGGCGGGTGGTGATGTACCATCTGGTTATAACCAAACATCCCCGGCGGAGTGACCCACAGTAATTCCAGCCCCACGTCCTACGGACGGGGCACATTGATCACTTGATCGCAGGGATGTTTTGGTATGTCTAGGGGGATTTTTATTGCAATGCGTGTCCGGGCTACGGGAAACATGTGTGTTCGTAAGCATGTGTATTCGTAGAGGACGGGGGAGGTTCCCTGGGCGAGGGTTTTAATGCGCGTGTGCGGATTGTGGAAGTATGGAGAGGTATGAAGGCGAAAATTTTAGTGGTTGATGATGACCCTGCGATCTCTGAGATGCTGTCCATCGTCTTGGAAGCCGAGGGTTTTGACACTGTAGTAGTCACTGACGGTGCAGAAGCCGTTGGCACGTTCGAGCGCGAGCAGCCGGACTTGATCCTGCTGGATCTCATGCTCCCCGGCATGAACGGGATTGATATCTGCAAGGCGATTCGTCGCACATCCCCCGTGCCGATTGTCATGCTCACCGCTAAGACGGACACCATCGATATTGTCCTCGGGCTGGAATCGGGCGCCGACGATTACGTCACCAAGCCCTTCAAGCCGAAGGAGCTGGTCGCTCGCGTTCGCGCACGCCTGCGCCGGTCTTCTACGGATAACGAGATTCTGCAGATCTCCAACCTCACCGTCGATGTACCGAGTCACACTGTGCGACGTGGCAACGAGGAATTGCAGCTGACTCCCCTCGAGTTTGACCTACTGGTGGAGCTTGGGCGCAAACCCGGCCAGGTGTTTACCCGTGAAGAATTGCTAGAAAAGGTGTGGGGTTACAAGCACGCATCGGATACCCGCTTGGTCAACGTGCACGTGCAGCGTCTGCGTTCCAAGATCGAGACCGATCCGGAAAACCCCACCATCGTCCTCACCGTACGAGGAGTGGGCTACAAGGTATCAACGGAGCTGTAAGCGCTCGTGCCTAACAAGCTCGTCACAATCCGAGACACTGTTGCCAAAAAGTGGCGGACCTCCCTCCAAGTCCGGGTGGTGGGGTCCATCCTCGTGCTGTCCATCCTCGTTGTTGCACTCCTCGCCTTCGGAATGACAACAGTCGTGGCGGACCGACTCCTCGCCGCCAAAGTTGCGGCCGGGTCGAACGAGATCACGCAAGCCGTCGCGACGGTGGAAACGCAGATCTCTGCCACAGACGCCTCCAGCTCCATCCAAACGCGGTTGAACTCCGCCCGCGCGTCGGTGAACTCCGCGCGCTCTTCAGGGCAGACCAGCGGGGAAAGCTCAAGCGACAAATCCGGTGTGTACGATGTCGTCCTTCTAGCACCCAACCCGGATGGCTCCATGGTTTCTGCTCCGGAGGCCAACGGCCCGGAAGTCTCTGAGTCGCTCCATTCCATGGTCCGCGCAGGTCAAGGCAATGTGGCATACGAGTATGACACGTTCCGGCGCTCCGATGGCAGCTCCTACAAAGCACTCGTCATCGGCAGCCCCACAGACACGGATCTGCAGGGGGTGGAGCTATACCTGGTCATGCCCTTGACGGCGGAAGAATCCACGCTGGCGCTCATGCGCGGCATCGCCGCGTTCGGTGGTGTCGTCCTCGTCGTCCTGCTGGTCGGCATCATGTGGTTGCTGACCCAGCAGGTCACCATGCCTGTGCGCTCCGCCAGCCGGATCGCTGAGCGGTTTGCCTCCGGACACCTGCGCGAACGCATGGTGGTGGACGGCGAAGACGAAATGGCTAGGCTTGCCAACAGCTTCAACTCGATGGCGGAGTCCCTGTCCAAGCAGATCTACCAACTTCAGGAATACGGCAGTTTGCAGCGCCAATTCACCTCGGATGTTTCGCACGAGCTGCGTACACCCTTGACCACGGTCCGCATGGCAGCGGACATGATCTACGACCACTCTGATTCGCTCGATACGTACACCAAGCGCGCGGCCGAACTCATGGTGCGCGAACTGGACAGGTTCGAAGCGCTCCTCAATGACCTGCTGGAAATCTCCCGCCATGATGCCGGGGTGGCTGAGCTGTCGGAGGAACGCATCGACGTACGCTCCATCATCAATTCGGCGTGGAGCCAAGTGGAGCACCTGTCGGAGGAAGTGGGCGCACCGGTGACACTCAACGTGCCCGATGAACCCGTATTTTCCCACGTGGATGCGCGTCGCATCGAGCGCATCCTGCGCAATATTTTGGCCAATGCCATCGACCACTCGGAGTCCAACCCGATCGTGCTGAGCCTGACGCAGACGGAGGAACAGTTCACCATCGTCGTTCGCGATCATGGCGTGGGTCTGAAACCAGGCCAGGAAGAACTTGTGTTCAACCGCTTCTGGCGAGCCGACCCCTCCCGTAAGAGGCACTCCGGTGGCACAGGTCTAGGTCTTGCCATTTCCCGTGAGGATGCGTTGCTTCACGGTGGCACCATCACGGCAGAAGGCGAAGTTGGCGAAGGCTCCACCTTCACTGTCACGATCCCCAAGCATCCGCCGCACAAGACGGAGGACAACGACCTCGTCCTCCGCGGAGTCTCACAGGACGATGACTTTGCGGTCGTGGAAAACGACCCCGAGGAAGACGGGAGCGAGGAAAACCACCGGGTGCTGGATATCCAGGAGCAAGAGTTTGCAACCGACGAGGGTCCGATTCCCTCGGCGATGTTCCACGCACGGGAACAGCAGCAGATGGAAAAGGGAGGTTCGGATGAGTAGACGCACACAACTGGTTGGCGTGCTGAGCGCCGTGGCTCTCGCCATGTCCGGCTGTGCCACCCTGCCCGGAGACTCGGAGCCCCAGGTACTCCGCCAGTATGAGCGATCGCGCGCCTCGGAAAGCCCCGCAGGTCCAGAAAGGGGGCAGGAAGCCGACCTGCTGCTGAAGAGCTTTTTCACCCAGTCCGCCAACCCCACACAGACTCACCAGGCGGCACGCCTATACCTCACGCCCGAGGCGGCAGCCGAGTGGGATGATTCGCAGGGCACCACTATCCTTCGCTCCATTGAGGATATTTCCTCCACCGTCTCCAACGACCCCAACAGGATTGTCTTCACCGTCCGCGGTGAAAAGGTGGGCAGGCTTACCGGCGGCGGTGTCTACGAGCTGGAAGAGGGGCACTTCGAGGAGGAATACAAGCTCGTCAAGGTGGACGGGGAGTGGCGCATTGAGGAGCTCCCCGCCGGTGTCGTGTTGGAGCGCTCCACCTTCCGCAACAGCTACCAGCCCTATGACCTCTACTTTTTTGAACCCACAGGACGAATGCTCGTCGGTGATCGTCGCTGGGTCTATAACCAGCAAACGTCTGTGGACTCCACACTTATCCGGATGCTGACCGACGGCCCCCGCGAAAGCCTCAAACCGGGCGTTATCACCGACCTCAAGCCGGAGACCGTGTACTCGGGAACCCGCGATGGCGTGCACGTCTTCACCGGTGTGGATGCGGTGGACGATAAGCACCTCAACCGAATTGCTGCGCAGGTGGTGTGGACGCTGGAATCTGCCAAGGTGCAAGGCCCCTACCGGCTGGAAATCGACGGTGTCCTCCTGGAAGGCGACGGGTCTGGGCTGACAACGGAAGACTTCACCGAATACAACCCGCAGGGCACCCTCGGCGCCGTCAACAGCCTGTATGCGCTGACAGACGGCAAACTGCACCTCGTGACAGCCGATTCCACCACGCCGGTCAATAACGGCTTGAGCGGCATCGAATCCGCATCCATCGCCTCCTCGTCGGGCTTCATCGCTGCTGTCACCAAAGAGCAGGAGGACAAGTCGGTCCTCCGCATGGGGCCGCTGGATGGCCCCTTCACCAAGGTGCTGGAAGCCCAAACGCTCTCGCGCCCCAGCTTCGAATATGGTGGCTCGGCGATGTGGACAGTCGTGGACGGCAAGCAAATTGTGCGCGTGACACGCTCCTCCGATTCGGGAGAGCTTTCCCAAGCCATCGTCCAGGCCACGCCTTTCGACGAGCTGGACAAGCCGATCTCCGTCCTCCGCGTGTCCACCTCCGGTGTGCGTGTCGCCGCCATCGTCGATAACCACGTCTACGTGGGCACTGTCGCCCGACCAACTCCAGGTGAGCGTCGCATCGCCGACGTGCGCGAGATTGCGCCGGGAATCAGTGGTGCAGCGTTAAGCCTCGATTGGCAACACGACGGTAGCCTGCTCGTCGGCACAAATTCGCCGGACAGCCCCGTCGTCCGCATCGAGCCCGATGGTGCTGCGGTAAAGATCGAACCGTCGGTCAACCTCACGGCCCCCGTCGTTGCGGTCGCCTCGACGAGCTCCACCATGTTCGTGACCGACGCGCGCTCCATGCGTCAGCTTCCCAATAACAGTGGTAGCAGCGCGTTTTGGCGCGAGGTTCCCGGACTCCAGTCGCGTCGAGCCGCCCCGATCGTCCCGGAGTAGTTGCCTGCCGGTGGCCCCCGTTTTGTGGTTTTGGTCTCGAGTGGCGGGGTGGGGCGAAGTGTGCAACTGTCTGGGTATGGTTCTCGAGCTGTTGTTGCCCCGGCGCTGCGCCGGCTGTGGTGCGCCGGGGGTAAGCCTCTGTGAGGGGTGTCGTGCGGAGTGGTCGCGGGTTCCCTATCAGGTGTCGCCGCAGTTTGGGGAACTTCCCGTGTGGTCTCTTGGGCCGTACTCGGGGTGCCGGCGGCGGACCCTCATTCATGCGAAGGAGCGCGACCGGCGCGATGTTTTGCCCCTGCTCGGTGCTGTGCTTGGTTCTGCTGTGGGTTACCTGCAGGCAGTGGGGGAGTTGCCGGAGGAGCTCACGCTTGTGCCCGCCCCAACGCGCAGGTCTTCGGCACGACGTCGCGGTGGGGATCCCGTCACCGCTGTTTGTCAGGCCTCCCGTCTGCCGTTTACTGCCTGCGTGCGACACGGTGCGCACGTTCGGGATTCGGTGGGGCTAGATCCGCACGAGAGACATCGCAACCTTGTGGGGAAGGTCGTCGTCACAGCGGTCCCGGCCGGTCCTATTTTGCTTGTCGACGACATTGTCACCACCGGTTCCACCATCGATGCGACGGCTCTGGCGCTGACCGCCCGTGGGGGAACGGTCGCCGGTGCACTCACGCTTGCCGCCGCATAGAGTTCACCAAAATGTAACGTGACCCCGTCGTTGGGTAGCGGGGAGAGACAGCGAGAAAGACGGTGTTCGCTGAGAGCGTTGGGGGCAAATTGAGAAAAACTCTACCGAATGGTTATGACCGGATGTAAACTAAAGGTGTACGTTTTGTTAGTCACCGTTAACCTACGAGGTGGCGGTGCCCCAATTTGGCCGGGAGGTTTCTCATGACAAAGCCAGAAAACAACGAAACCCAGCGCGACGAACTGCGCCCCGACATCCAAGTGGTCATCACTGGTAGAAACGTGGAGGTTCCAGATCACTTCAAAGAGCGCGTAAACACCAAGCTCGCAAAAATCTCGGTTCTCGATCCCACCCTCAACTACTTCCATGTTGAGCTGAAGCACGAGCCGAATCCGCGACGGGCCGATCGCGCCGACAAGATCCAGATCACGGCAACCGGCAAGGGGCACATCGCCCGCGCCGAGGCGAAGGAGGATTCCTTCTACGCCGCTCTCGAGGTTGCACTGGCAAAGATGGAGCGCAGCCTGCGCAAGGTGAAGGTCCGCCGGTCCATCAGCCACCAGGGGCACCGTGCACCGCTTGGTGCAGGCCAGCAGGCAGCCAAGCTCGTGCAGGAGGCCGAGGAGGCACGCAACAAGCAGGAGCAGTTCGACACGGATCCGTACGAGGGTCTCGTCGATGATGTTCTGCCAGGCCAGATCGTCCGCCGCAAGGAGCACCCTGCTAAGCCGATGAGCGTTGACGATGCCCTCAGCGAGATGGAGCTCGTGGGCCACGATTTCTACCTCTTCATTAACGAGGAGACAGGTCGTCCGTCGGTGGTCTACCGCCGTCGCGCCTTTGACTACGGTCTCATCGCGCTCGTCGACGAAGAAAAGTAAGAATTTTTCCGTCACACACACCGGGCCCCGGTTTCCGGGGCCTTTGGTCTGTTTGCCCGCAGCCGGTGGGGCTGTATTGTGTGTGAAGCGGTACAGTAAACCGTCGTAGTGATATGTACCAAGGGTTGTGTGCGTACAATACACAACGAGCACTAAACGAATGACACATTTTTAGCGAAAAGGATATTAAGAGCACGTGTTCGGACTGTCCAAAATCTTGCGTGCCGGCGAGGGCCGGGTTGTTAAACGACTCTCCAAGCTGGCAGATCAGGTAGTTGCCCTCGAGCCGGAATATGCCAAGCTCACCGATGATGAGCTGAAGGCAAAAACGGATGAATTCAAGGAGCGGATTGCCAACGGGGAGACGGTAGACGATATCCTCCTCGATGCTTTCGCCACCGCCCGCGAGGCCGCGTGGCGCGTCCTTGGTCAGAAGCACTACCACGTGCAGATTATGGGTGGCCTGGCGTTGCACTACGGCAACGTTGCCGAGATGAAGACCGGTGAGGGCAAGACCCTGACCTGTGTGCTCCCCGCGTACCTCAACGCTCTCGAAGGCAAGGGCGTTCACGTCGTTACCGTGAACGATTACCTGGCCAAGCGTGACTCCGAGTGGATGGGCCGTGTGCACCGCTTCCTCGGACTCACCACGGACGTGATCCTGTCCAATATGCGTCCCCCGGAGCGCAAGAAGGCCTACGAGGCTGACATTACGTACGGCACGAACAACGAGCTCGGCTTCGATTACCTGCGCGATAACATGGCGCGCAGCCTCGACGACCTCGTGCAGCGTGGTCACCACTACGCCATCGTTGATGAGGTTGACTCCATCCTCATCGATGAGGCCCGTACACCTCTTATTATTTCCGGTCCGGTCGATGCCACCAGTGAGTGGTACACGGCCTTTGCCAATATCGCCCCCAAGCTCAAGCGCGATATTCACTACGAAGTTGATGAGCGTAAGCGCACCATCGGTGTGAAGGAAGAGGGCATCGCCGTTGTCGAGGATGAGCTCGGCATCGACAACCTGTACGCACCTGAGCATTCGCAGTTGGTTGGCTACCTGAATAACGCCATCAAGGCGAAAGAGCTGTTTACCCGCGATAAGGACTACATTGTCCGCGACGGCGAAGTGATGATTGTGGACGAGTTCACTGGTCGTGTTCTCGACGGTCGTCGCTACAACGAGGGTATGCACCAGGCCATCGAGGCTAAAGAGGGCGTGGAGATCAAGAAGGAGAACCAGACCCTCGCCACAATTACCCTGCAGAACTACTTCCGCCTCTACGACAAACTCGCCGGCATGACCGGTACCGCTGAGACCGAGGCTGCCGAGCTGCACCAGATTTACAAGCTCAACGTGGTGCCGATCCCCACCAACCGCCCGAACCAGCGCGAGGACCTCGTGGATCTTGTGTACAAGACCCAGGAGGCGAAGTTCGCAGCCGTTGCCGATGACATCGCTGAGTGCGTTGACCGTGGCCAGCCGGTGCTCGTTGGTACGACATCGGTGGAGCGCTCCGAGTACCTGTCCCGCCTGCTGCAGTCCCGCGGCATCCGCCACAACGTACTGAACGCTAAGTTCCACGAGAGGGAAGCCGAGATCGTCGCCCAGGCAGGCCTGCCTGGCAACGTCACCGTGGCTACCAACATGGCTGGCCGTGGTACCGATATCGTGCTCGGCGGTAACCCGGATATTCTCGCAGACATTAACCTCCGCAACCGTGGCTTTGACCCGGTTGCGAACCCCGAGGAGTACCAGGCAGCGTGGGAGCCGGAAATCGAGCGCATGAAGAAGCGCACCGAGAAGTACGCGGAGAAGGTCCGCGCTGCTGGTGGCCTCTACGTGCTTGGCACCGAGCGTCACGATTCGCGCCGTATCGATAACCAGCTCCGTGGTCGTTCCGCCCGCCAGGGGGACCCGGGCAAGACCCGCTTCTACCTGTCGCTTCGTGATGACCTCATGACCCGGTTTGTCGGCCCCACGCTGGAGAACCTGCTCAACAGGCTCAACGTTCCGGACGATGTGCCGATCGAGGACAAGATGGTCACCCGCTCGATTAAGAACGCGCAGACGCAGGTGGAGTCCCAAAACTTCGAAATGCGTAAGAACGTGCTCAAGTACGACGAGGTGATGAACGAGCAGCGCAAGGTGATCTACCGCGAGCGCCGCGATATCCTCGAGGGCCGCGATCTGGAGCAGCAGATCCGCGAGTTCATGGAGGAGACCATCACCGCCTACGTTCACGGCGCCACCCGCGAGGGCTACCTCGAGGATTGGGACCTGGACGAGCTGTGGACCGCCCTGTCCCGCCTGTACGGCCCGACTTTCAGCTGGAAGGGGCTCGTCGAGGGAACCGAGTACGGTGCCCCGGGTGAGCTGGAGGCGAAGGACCTGCGCAAGGCCCTCATTGCAGATGCCAACAAGCAGTACGACAACCTGGAAGAGGCCGTGGCCTCCATCGGTGGCGATGACCAGATGCGCAGCATTGAGCGCATGGTGATCCTCGGTGTCATCGACCAGAAGTGGCGTGAGCACCTTTACGAGATGGATTACCTCAAGGAAGGTATTGGCCTTCGTGCCATGGCACAGCGTGACCCGCTGGTGGAATACCAGAAGGAGGGTGGCGACATGTTCCGCGCGATGAAGGATGCCATCAAGGAAGAGACTGTTCGCCAGCTGTTCCTCCTCCGCGCGCAGATCATGCCCCAGGTTCGGGCAGCGCGAGAGGCTGCAGCCGCAGCAGCCCAGCAGCAGGCCGAAGCCAACGGAGAGACCAACGCCTAACCTGGCACTGGCGCAGTAAGCATCGTGATCCCCGCAGCACACGCTGCGGGGATCAGTTTATGGTTGTGTCGTGGTTAGAAGATGCGGAACGTGTGGAGCTGACATGGACCCTGCGGGCTGAGCTCGCGCACGGCGGCGATGAAACTGTAGCGCACCCCCGAGGCGCGGATGATCCCGTGGACGAAGCCGGTGGTGCACGTCGGCTCCCGGGTGGTGGTGGCACTGCTGTCCACGGAGAGGAGCGTCCCGCCGTAGGGATCTTCCCGTTCTGGGGTGGTGGGGTAGGTGGATGCCGCCTGTGCCTCGACCTGATCGACGGGCTCCGGAGGGACGGTGGGGCCCGGCGTGAAGTGGAATGCCTCGATGGAGACGTGGTACGCCCGAGGCAAGTACTGTCGCAGCGACGACAGTGAACGACGCGCAGCGGCTGAGAGTTTCCTGTCATTACGTGGGGGTAATGCGTATTTCTCTAGAGCGATCTGCACGCACCGGGTGGTGAAGTGGCGCGCCGCGTTTTCGCAGTTGCCGTGCGGTTTCTTTGCTTTTGTAGGTGAATGTTTTTGCGGGTCCCGTGCATAGCTTTGTAGGATTCGATACCCTGCCATTGGTGTTAGTGTCATGATTGCCCTCCCGAGGAATGTGTAAACTACTATCGCACGAACTAACTGCCCTCGCTGGGCAACTACCCCCACGGGGGAGCGCGCCAAGGCGCACACGAAAAAGCTTTATAGGACCAAAATTAATCACAGTGAAAGAGAGATGATTGCACCGTGCGTGGAATGATCGTGGACTACGTCGGCGTTTTGGATGAGGACGCGGAAACCCAGCGTCGCTGGCGTCAACTCTTCGAGGTGGCACGCAAGGAGGGTGTAGCCCTCGGCATCCTGTCGAACGATCCGGGCGGCCCGGGCGCGGAGAGCATCCGCGAGTGGGAGTACAAGGGCATCGTCGACGCTGTCATCCTGTCGGGTGAGGTCGGCGCGGAAAAGCCCACGAAGGAGGCGTTCCAGGCTGCAGCTGACGCGCTTGACCTGCCGATTAATGACTGTGTCCTCGTTGATGATTCCATCGTCAACGTTCGCGGTGCCGTCGAGGCCGGCATGGTCGGCGTGTACTACCAGCAGTTCGACCGCGCGGTGGTGGAGATCACCGGGCTGTTCGATATTGACGGAGAGTTTTAATGCGCGTCTACATTCCCGCGACGTTCTCAATGTTGGTGAACCTGGCTGAGACCGGTGTTCTCTCCGCCCGGTCGGGGTGGGGCTTTGCCATGACACCGGCGCTCACTGAGTTTTTCACCTCGGGTGATGAGGAAGAAATTGCGGATGTCGCCTTCACAGAGGCCTCCCGCGCCTCTATTCGCTTGCTGACGATCGGTGGGGAAGAGTCCTTCCCGCACCGTCGTGTGGTGGTCTCGGTGGATCTCCCCGATGAGCAGGTGACCTCGACTCCGGAAAACGGCGAGGCCGTGGTGAAGCTCTCGCCCGCGCAGGTGAGCCTCGATCAGGTCGCGGCCATCCACGTGGATACCGAGGCGAACGAGCCAGCCACTGCGAAGGCGATGGAGCTTATCGACGAGGCGGACCTCGGCGATGAGGACGCTGAGCTCGCCGTCGGCGATGCCCAAGACAACTTCCTCGCCTGGTACGACCCCTCGGAGCTTAACGCTTTAACGCAGCTGTTGTAGCGAGAACAAGCAGGAAAGTCACCCCGCTGACAACAGCGAGGGTGGGAGCAGTGGCGAGCTCCAAGGAATAGGACAGCCCGAAACCTGCTGCGGAATTCACCGCGGCGATGAGCGCTGTCCACGAGAAGGCCGCGGACAATGTCGGTGCAATGAGGACAGCCGTGGCCGCCGGGCAGATCATAAACGCCACCACGAGAATGGATCCTGCCACGGAGAATGCCGTCACCACGGTTGCGGCGATGAGCACCATGAAGATCACCTCCACGCGACGCACGGGGAAGCCAATGGATTGGGCATGCGCGCGGTCGAAGGTGGAGGCCGTGAGCACGCGGCCGGCGACGGCGAGGAAGGCACTGAACACGGCGAGCATCGCCAGCTGGATCCACATGTCAATGGGGCCGAGATCTAGCGAGCCGACGATGACGTGGTTGGTGCTGAGCGCCAGCAGGTTGAGGTCGCCTGCAAGGACCGTCTCCCCGGATACGCCGACGCCGGCAAAGACGGTGGACAGGAGAAGAACGCCGATGGCGAAGATCGCGGGGAAGATGATTCCCTGATCGGCATCCCCGATGAGTAGACCGCGGGACCGCAACTCGTGGGAGACCCACACAACGATGAGTCCGAGGCCAGTGGCCGTGAGCGTCATGACGGGGCTGTGGAGGGAACCGGTCAGCGCGACACCGATGACGATGCCGGGGAGAACGGCGTGCGACAGGGCGTCGATAAGCATAGACTGCCCGCGCAAGACGATGAACACACCGGGAATGGCGCAGGCCTCTGCGGTGACAAGGCTGAGCAGAAACAGAGAGACGGCGAAGCTCATGCCAGTACTCCTTTCTTACGCAGGGCGACGCGGGCGCTGAGCGAGACGAGGAAACAGGTGAACAAGATGAGCACCACGACGGGGCCGGTAGGTACCTTGCCTAGGCAGATGGAGACGTAGGCACCGATGGCACCGGACAGGGCTCCGACGAGGGCGCTGCGGAGAACCATGGAGGAAAACGTGCGGGAGAACCAGCCGACGGTTGCAGCGGGGAGAATCGTGAAGGCGACCATGAGGATCATTCCCACGGCCTTGATGCCACTCACGATCGCGACGGCGGGGATCGCGAAGAGGAGGGGTTCCAGAATCGCCGGGCTGAAGCCGAGCGCGCGCGCACAGGCGGGGTCGAAAATGAGGAGGGAGAACTCCTTCCACAATGCGGTGACCACCACCAGAAGGATTACGGCAATGACACCGATGACCTTGATATCGGACATGCGTGCCGTGGCGGCGTTGCCGAGGATGTATTGACCAAGGGAGGCCCGGCCGGTCAGCTGCGTGGAGTTGAGCAGATTCATGATCACCATCGCACCGCCGTAGAAAAGTGACAGTGTGACCGCCATCGCTGCATCGCCCCCGAGCCTTGTGTGGCGGATGATGAGCCCGGTTAGACCGACGGCGAGGACACCAGATATCGCAGCCCCGATGATGAGTAGGGGAGTCGACGGCGTGCCCCAGAAGACGGCGGCGGTGATGAACGTGACCGCGATACCGAGAAGACAGGAGTGGCCGACGACATCGGAGATGAGGGACTGGCCACGCAGGTAGAGGAAGCAGCCGAAAGCGCCGGTCATGCCACCGACGAGGACACAGACGGAAAACGTGGTGAGGAAGCCGTAGGTGCCGAGGAAATCCCCCGGTGATAGGAGACTCATGCGGGCATCCCCTCGGTGACCGCCTGGCCCAAAACATCGGAACGCATGGCATAGGCGCGGGCGATGTTATCCACCGTGACTACCTCGTCGACAGGGCCGGTGCACATGACGTGCCCCTGGGAGAGAAGTGTCGCCGTGTCGCAGAACGAGGAAACGGAGGTGAGGTCGTGGTGAACGACAAGAACGGTCGTCCCCTCTAATGCGAGCTCCTGCAGTGCCTCGCGAATGATCTGCTCGCTGTGGATATCGACGCCGGCGAAGGGCTCGTCCATGAGCGCGACTGTGGGCTGCGCGGCGAGCAACCGGGCGACGAAGACGCGCTGTTTTTGGCCGCCGGAGAGGGCGGAAATGTGCCGATCTGCAAGGTCGGTAAGGCCGACGGTGGCAAGGCAGCTCAGCGCCAGGTCCTTTTCCTTTTTCCCAGGGCGCTTCAGCCACCCCAGTTTGCCGTAGGTGCCCATGAGCACCACGTCTTTGACGCGGGCGGGGAAGTTCCAGTCCACACCGGCGACCTGGGGCATGTAGGCCACGCTCGTGCGCACAGCCGACAGTGGCTTGTCGAGGAAGGAGACCGTACCGCTTGTGACGGTGACCTGGCCCATGAGCGCCTTGAGTAGTGTGGATTTTCCCGACCCATTGGGGCCGACAATGGCGTGGATGACGCCCGTGTCGACCTCCATGGAGGCATTCTCTAGCGCGCGTACCGGCCCATAGACGGCGGTGACGTTTTCTGCTTTCACAGCAGCAGTGAGTTCATTCACGATGGCTACTTTCTATAGACGTATTCCCCTGCATGCAGGGGAAGGATCGGTGTCATGACGTTTGCGGGGGTATCGGGCGCGTCGAGCCTAGGGAAGGCGATAAAGGGTGAGGAAATGTGGGGAAGGTGTGCGGCAGGCGCTTAGGACAGTGCCGAGGCGATCGCGTCGATGTTGTGGCGGAAGGCGCCGATGTAGGTGTCTACCGGTGCCGTCTCTCCGAGGGTGTCGGCGTAGAGGACATCGTCGGAAATGGTGACATCGCCGCCCTTGGCGCGAACGGAGTCCTGCAGGTGGCGGATGACCTCAGGGTTCTTGAGGTTATCTTGGAACAACACCTTGACCTTGTGGTCAACGATCGTCTGTGCCAGTTCGTCCATCGCCTGTGCTGACATCTCGGATTCGGAGGAGACGAAGTCGGTAGCGAGCACCTCGAGGCCGAAGGTCTTGCCCAGGTAGTTGAAGGCATCGTGACCGGTGATGAGGAAGCGCTTGTCGGTGGGGACATCCTTGAGCTTGTCCTTGCCGTACTGCTCGAGCTTTGCGATTTCTTCCGTGTAGGCCTTGGCGTTGGCCGTGTACTCATCGGCGTGAGCGGAGTCGATGGATCCGAGCTTGTCAGCGATAGCGTTAACCGTTGTGGTCCAATTTTCGGGGGAGTTCCACACGTGCGGATCGTGACCCTCGATCTTGCCATCTTCTTCCCACGGCAGAAGGTCGCTCTCGTCGATGGCCTCGGCTGCTGGTAGAGAACGATCGCCCAGTTTGTCGAACTGGTCCATCATTTTGTGCTCCATGTCGTGGCTCGTCCACACCATGAGGTCAGCCTTCTCGATTTCCTGGACGTCACTGCTTGTGAGGGCCTGCGTGTGCGGGTCGCCACCGGGCTTGACCAACGTGGTCACTTTCGCCTCGGGGGCGATGTTCTGGACAGCGTCGGCGAGGTATCCCGTCGATGCGACGACGGTGAGGCCGTCGGACGGAGCCTGTGCCTCAGTGTCGGCGGTGTCCACGCTGCAGGCGGCCAGCGCAGCAGCTGTGGTGAGGGCGACACCAGCGGAGACAAGTTTTTTCAAAAATGACATTTCCTTACCTTTCCGGAGCGAGCGTGGATACCCACGCGGAAGTTTATAGATGCGAAGCCAAAAGTTCAACGCTCCGAATAGAATAGGGTGCCCTTAGTTCTAATGCGACTTGATTTTCAATAAGGGCACCTCCGTAAGGGGGCAGGTGTGCTCAGAAGGAATGGTGGAGGAATGGTTTTCTTAAAAAACTAAAACCGTAAAAACGGTGTCCTTACTGAAAATGGAACCGGATAGCATCCGGTCTATGTTGGCTGCCCGGCGCATCAGTCTGGCGCGAAAAAGTAGCGTGAAAAAATGCAAGAAAAGCCACTATGTACAGCGGATACGCGAGTGCAGGAAGCCTGAGGGAGTGGGGGAGAAGGAAAGACAGGAGAAGGGGTCCGATGAGGAACGGAGGCGGTGTCTGTGTGCATGACGCGCGCCGGTGGGGTAGGTACACCCGAAAAGGTGTGAGGCCCTGCCATACAGGCGGGGCCTCACGAGAAGCCCTGGGGTCTTGAGGTGTCTTCCTCTTCCGCAGGAGAAAGAATATTTAGAAAAGGTAAAAAAGACGAGAAGGGAAGAGAGAAAAAGCAGAAGGAGGAGGAAGGTAAAAGGTGAATCGGCGGAGAGAGCCGAGCATCCCCAGCGACGTGAACACCGGGGATGCTACGGGCGGTTAGTGATTTCCTACATTTCCCAATCGACGTTGCTGCGGAGTGCCTCAAGAAGGGAACGGACAGCAGCAACGCGCCTGGCCGATGCTCCCTCCAGCGTGTCAAGGGCACACTCGGGGTCGGCGGGCGGACCCATGTGCGTACAGCCTCGCGGGCACTTGTCTGCGGCTGCAGCGAGATCGGGGAAAACCTGTACCACTGTGTCGGCATCGACGTGTGCCAAACCGAAGGAGCGGATCCCCGGTGTATCGATGATCCAGCCGCCGTCGGGAAGCGGGAGCGCTACGGATTGCGTAGAGGTATGGCGCCCCTTGCCGATGGCGCTGACCTCTCCAGTCACGCGGTCGGCATCGGGGACAAGCCGATTGACGAGGGTCGACTTGCCCACACCACTGTGGCCGATGAGTGCGGTCGTATGGCCGGTGACCACGTCGTGCACCGCATCCAAATCATCCTCCACGCCTGCGAGAATGACCTGCACATCGAGATCGGCAAACTCCTCGGCAAACGGTGTCGGATCGGCGAGGTCGGATTTGGTCAGACAGAGAATCGGGGTGATGTTGCCCACGAACGCAGCGATGAGCGCGCGAGCCACGAAGCCTGCTCGCGGTGGGGGATCCGCCACTGCGGTGACAATGAGCAGCTGCTCTGCGTTGGCCACGACGATCCGTTCATACGGGTCGGTATCGTCGGCGGTTCGCCGGAGCACCGACGTGCGCTCCTCTAGCTTCACGATGCGGGCAAGTGTGTCCTTCTTGCCACTGGTGTCACCGACCAACCCCACGCGGTCGCCCACGACAATCGTCGTGCGTCCAAGCTCACGCGCGCGCATGGCGGTCACAGGAGCTTCCTGGCCGTCCAGGATAACCCCCCACCTGCCACGGTCTTTGGTGATAACAGTGCCGAACTTCGCGTCCTTGTGGCTGGGCCGCTTCTTCGTGCGCGGCCGCGAACCCTTGCCCGGGCGGATCTTGACGTCCGATTCGTCGTAACTGGAGTAGCTTCTACGCGCCAAGGAGCGCCTCCCACATCTGTGCAAAATCAGGCATTGTCTTCGACGTCGTCTCGATATTTTCCACGTACGTATCCTTCACTTTCAGTCCGACGATGGCACCGGCAGTGGCCATGCGGTGATCTTCGTAGGAACGCCACAGTCCTCCCGTCATCGGGGCTGGGGTAATGGCAAGACCATCCTCGAGTTCCTCGCAGCCACACTCCATGCCGGTGAGCTCCGCCGTGAGGGCGTGCAAGCGGTCGGTTTCGTGCCCACGCAGGTGGCCGATGCCGGTGAGCCGCGACGGGGAATCAGCCAACGCGCAAACGGCTGCGACAGTGGGGGTGAGCTCTCCCACGGCCGACAGGTCGGCATCAATCCCGTGGAGCACGCCGTGTGCGGGTCCCTGGACGGTGAGGATGCCGTCCGCGGACAGCTCGTGTGAGCAGCCCATTGCGTCGAAAATGTGCCGAATTTCATCGCCGGGCTGCGTTGTTGCTGACGGCCAGCCGGGGACGCGTACACGCCCGCCGGTGACAGCAGCAGCCGCGAGAAACGCAGCGGCGTTGGACAGGTCGGGTTCGATGGTCATCTTGCTGCCGGCGTATTCCTGGTGCGGAACAGTCCACGAGTACGTGCCGGCCTCTTCGTCATGGTCCTGCGAGCTTTCCACGCCCGCCGTGCGCAGCATGTCGAGGCTCATGTCAATATGAGGCAGAGACGGCACAGACTCACCTGTGTGAATGACGGTGACACCGTCGGCAAAGCGCGCGCCGGAGAGGAGCAGGCCGGAGACAAACTGGGAGGACGCAGAGGCATCGATGCGTGCGGTACCGCCACGGATGGGGCCGGTGACCGTCAGCGGAAGCGTATCTCCCTCGACGCGTGCCCCGAGTTGTACCAACGCATCGGTCATGGTGGCCATGGGGCGACGACGAGCGGCGGGGTCGCCGTCGATAAGCGTGGGCTCCGAAGCCATAGCCGCAACGGCCGGGATGAACCGCATGACCGTGCCCGCCAGCCCGCAATCGATCCGACCACCGCCGGTGACGGAGCCGGGGCGAACGGTGACTGTCGAGCCGTCGACAAGAATCTCGCAGCCGAGCGTACGTAGCGCACTGATCATCAGCTCACTATCGCGGGAGGCAAGCGCACCACGAACCGTCGACGGGGAGGTAGCCCCGGCGGCGATGATCAACGCGCGGTTGGTCATCGACTTGGACCCGGGGACGGTGACAGTGCCGTCGACGGGGGCTGGATGATACGGGGCAGACCAAGAAGTGCTCACAGCCACTAATCTTAAACGCATGTGTGGACGATTCGTGCTTTTTACTACCTCCGACGCCCTCCTTCACGCCGCAGCGGACAGCACCCCTTACGGTGAGCTCCTCGCCCCGCACGGCACCCCGACGGAGCGCTACAACATTGCGCCGACGCAGAGGATAGTCATCGTTCGGCCTGCAAGCAGTGAGGAATCATCGGATCCGCAGGGCGCGGCGGTGCTCGAACCGGCGCGCTGGGGACTCTTCCCACACTGGAAGAAAGACGATTCGGGCCCGACCCTTTTCAATGCCCGGGCCGAGACCGTTGCCCACAAGCCCAGCTTCCGCGATGCGTTCAAGAAAACGCGCTGCATCATCCCCATGGATGGCTACTACGAGTGGCACACGCAGGGGAAGACGAAGACCCCCTACTTCGTCCATCGGTCCGCGGAGTCTGGTGAGGCCACAGAAAACGGCACGCAGACTGGTCCGCTCATGTGGGCTGCTGGGCTTTTTGCCACAGGCTTAGGGCAGGTCTCGGCCACGATCGTGACAACCGATTCCAAAGAGCCCATCGACTGGCTGCACAACCGGATGCCCAGGTTCCTCGCTGCCGATGAGGTGGCACAGTGGCTGGGAGGCGATGCCGAAGAAGCCGAGCAGCTGCTCGCGCCCACCCCGGAGAGCCTGTGCAGCACGTTCGTTACGACGGAAGTAGATAGCCGAGTTGGAAACGTCCGCAATGACTTCCCGGAGCTCCTCGCGCCGGTGGACAGGCTGTTGTAGCAGCGACGAATAACCCGCGACAGGTGAAGCTGCTGCGGGCGTGGTGAATCGTACGGATTCTGGCTGTAGTTTGCTTCGGATTATTGCAGGACGTCGGCAACAGTGGCCTTCGTCAAAGCGATGTAATCGGACGGGGCAAGCTCGACGTCGAGCCCGCGGCGCCCGCCGGAGACAGCGATCGTATCCCACAGGGTGGCGGTCTCATCGAGGAAGACAGTCATCGGCTTCTTTGTGCCGAGGGCGGTGATGCCACCGGGGATGTAACCGGTAGCCAGCTGCGCCTTGTGCGGATCCGCCATCTCCGCGGATTTCACTCCCCATGCTTTTGCCACCTTCTTCAAACTTAAGTGGTGGGAGACCGGGAGAACCGCGATGGCTAGATCCTTGCCGGAGGCAACAACCAGGGTCTTCATGATCTGGTCGGCATCCAGGTGGGTGAGCTGCGCGACGGCGTTATCGCCAAAGTGATCCTGGCCTGCAGGGAAGGAGTGTTGCGTAAATTCCACCTTCGCGTCTTGGAGAACTTCCAGTGCTTTTGTCGCTGCTTTATGGCCTGACATAGCCCTTTATATTTCCACATCTCTACAATTGATAAAAGACAGCCCACAGCCAACGAAGAGGCAAGAAAGGCAGAAACACGTAACGTGGCAACGACGAGAACAGAACCAACGGACAAAAAGGCGCTGGAAGAGCGCTTTGAGCAAGAGGCGCTCCCGTTGCTTGACCAACTCTACGGTGGTGCGCTTCGGCTGACCCGGAATCCCACAGATGCGGAAGACCTGGTTCAGGAAACGTACATGAAGGCCTTCAAAAATTTCCACTCGTTCAAACCGGGAACAAACCTGAAGGCATGGCTGTACCGCATCATGACCAACAGCTACATCAACACGTACCGGAAGCAGCAGCGTCGCCCCCTGGAGACGAGTGCCGATGACGTGACCGATTACCAGCTGCTGTCTACCTCGCAGCATGATTCCACCGGCTTGCAGTCTGCTGAGGTGGAGGCGCTGAAGCGGATGCCGAATACCAAAATCACCGAGGCCCTCAACGGTTTGAGCGAGGACAATCGCATGGTCGTTTACTACGCTGACGTGGAAGGATTGGCCTACAAGGAGATCGCCGAAATCATGGGCACACCCATCGGCACGGTCATGTCCAGGCTCCACCGAGGAAGAAAACAGTTGCGCGAAGCGTTAAAGGAAGTAGCGAAGGAACAGGGTATTTCAACAGGGAAGGCGAAGAAGTAATGGCGGAGGATTTCATCCACGGCAATAAACTCCCGTGCGGCTGTGTTGATCACTCGAACCCGGAGGGCTGCGCATGTGAGGATTCGTACGCGCTACTAGCAGAGATCCTGGATAACGAATGTACGGAGGAAAAGCGCCTGCTCTTGGAGCACCAGTTGGAGGCGTGTCCGAAGTGCTTCCGGATTTTGGGCATTGAAAAGGAAGTACGCAACCTTTTGCGGTCCTGCTGCCACGAGTCCGCGCCCTCCACTCTGCGCCAGCGCATCGTCACCTCGATCCACGTCAGCTGGACGATCACAGAGGGGTAGCGCCACAAGCACCACGATCGTCCCTGGGGTTTCTACTCATGCACGGTGGAACACCCGTTTTATTCTGTACACCATGGGCGCAGCAGCACAGAGTGGCAGACCAGCACCGCATCAACGATAGAAACGCTGTACTGCTCGTCCGACCATGATTCCCTAAAACAAGGAGTACCGACCCGTGTTGTGGTACGTATTCACCTTCCTTGCCCCCGCGGGCTTTGCCTTAACCCGAACGTCGCGTCTACGCAAGAACCGCCGGTGGCAGGTGTGCCTAGCGTTGCTCACCCTGTCTGCTCTCATCTTGGCAGCGTGGCTCTACGCGGATCCGCCCCAGGAGAATAGTCTCTCGCACACCGCAGTGCCCTGGTGCTTCTTCCTCAATTTTTCCTCAACAGCTGCAGGGTTCATTTTCGAACGCGCAGCCCGTAACAATCACGCCGCGGGCGCAGAGGTCTCTGAAGAAACTCCGACCGCAGAGGCTACTACGGGCTAAGCCGCTACTACAGGCACTGCGTCATAGTGGGGAGACAAAGGAAAACGGGCGCCCAGCAGAATTTGCTGGGCGCCCATTTCGTACGGTTTAAGCGTTTGGCCGCTTTCCGTGGTTAGCGCTCTTCTTACGGCGATCGCGACGCTTGCGTCCACGCTTGCTCATAGTGGTCTCCTTTATTAAAACGTGAGTAAACTTTGCTAGGCCCGGCTGGTGAGTCCGAAAACGACACCGCACGGGTGAAACTCTTGCCTACTCTAGTGGAAAGCAAGCGCTTCGCCCAAATGAGGTCCTGCTGCTTTGGGTTCGGTGAGTGCTTAGATAGCAGCGACGCGACGACGGCCGCGGTTCTTGCGGCGACGGAGAGCGCGACGCTCCTCCTCGCTCATGCCACCCCACACGCCGGCATCCTGGCCGGTCTCGAGAGCCCACTTGAGGCACTGGGAGGTAACGGGGCAGCGGTTGCACACAACCTTTGCCTTTGCAATCTGTGCGAGTGCCGGGCCGGAGTTACCTACCGGGAAGAAGAGCTCCGGGTCCTCGTCGCGGCACACTGCCTGGTGGCGCCAATCCATAATCATTTCTCCTTTGTGGTTTTTACTTAGGTTCTTCTCATGTTGCCGGTCTTGTGTACGAAGCCCGGCGTTTTTCGTCCGGGCACACTGAATGCTCCCTATTAAGGGAGGAAAACATCGACGTGTTCTCAGCGTCCGGTGGTCTGCGTTAGCTTGTTCGTCGTCCCATGAGGCGCGAACTGTGTCCACCGGTGCTCAATCTGGCTTCCAGACTGTAGCGGCGAATTGACATCCACCGCTTTGCGGTACTCGGCTATCTTGTCACGTCTTTCGCTAGAAAGCTAGGGTTATTTGCCAAAAGTGACAGAAATCACACAAAATATCTCCATACTTCGAGTGAACAACATGTTAAAAAAGCAGGTGAGCGGTAGTTGACCAATGTCATGATTGTTTAACAATTGAACCTACTCTATCGAAGGTTAGGTGATTTTTGTCGCGCTAAAAGCCCTGGTCGCTGTCTCGTGATTTGACAAGGGTGAGTTTCTTAGGTGAGCCTTACTTGAACGCTGTTTACCCCCAAAATCGGGCGAAACGGGGTAAAAAACCACTAGTTTTGCGGATGAAACTAAAGTCTTTGCAAATTCTCAGGAAAATCTTGGGTTTCCTTTCCTTTCAGAAAGGAAAAAGGGGCACAACAGCAAATCAAACCCCGACTATCCTAGTGCCATATTGAGAGGTCAACAGGCATCGGCGACTGTCAATAAGCCTCCATGGTGCTTGGCCTACAAGTGTTGAGGGGCAGAATGGCCCCCGGGAGCAGGATGGTTCCCGGGATCACAGGGACCAAAGGGATCAAAGGGATCACAGGGATCATACTGTCCTCGGGGCTGGAGTCGCAGCCGTTTTTAGAGCAGCGCGCTGTTATCCAGCACCTCGCCGATGACATCATCGAAGTGGTCGGCGGGATCCGCCACAACCTCGATGCACCGGGGGATGGAGGTGACTGTCAGTTGCGTCGTTTCCTCTACGGACTCGCCGTCGATCTGCACGGGGAGGGGTTCGGCGCTGGACAAATGAATGGTGGAGACATCGTCGATGCGGAACTCGCGCTCATGGAAATCGAAGCCGGACAGCAACTGGCGGGCAGCACCCACCGTGTGTAGCAACGCGCCGAGTCCGCCGATGCCGGAGATATCGTGCAGGGCGTAGAGGGAGAGCGCCTTATCCAGTGTCTGGTCAGGGTTGGTGATAATCGGCAGCGCGCCGGCATACGTCCACGGATTGGTATTGGTCACCACGGTAAAGGGGATATCCGTCAGCGTGACATCGTCTGCGACATGAATTCCCTCTTGGTAGAGGTGCGAACCGTCGGCACCGGTTGCCTTAAGTGCGTCTCCCGGAATCCTAATCGTGATGTTCGGTGGGAACCTGCGCAGCTGCCTCCACGCCCTCGTCGCGATCGCACCGTACACGCCGGTGGTGGCGGAAATGCCACGGCCACGCAGTTTCTCCATGCCCTTGATCACCGCAGCGTCCAGTCCGAAGCCAACGTTGACGATGAACCACCGGTCCGCCGTCCGCCCGGCGGGCAAGATGCGCGTGGTGTCGGAAGCGAGGAGCCCGGCGAGCTTCTTCGCCGCGGCCGCCGGGTGGTTGGGATAGCCCAGCGCACGGGCAAAGACGTTGGCGGAACCGGAGGGGATTACGGCGAGGCGAGGAAGTTCCTCGGGGTGGGGGCGCGCCTCAACATCGGGGCCGAGGAGACCGTTGAGCACTTCGTTGACCGAACCGTCGCCACCCATAATGATGACCACGTCCACATCATCACGCGTGAGCCCCTGGACGATGTGTTCTGCGTGCCCGGCGTACTCGGTGAAGCGCGAGACGAGGTCTGTTGCGCCCATGAGCGCGGGGACGACCTCGCGGGGAACCTCGCCGTTGAGGGAGGTGGAGTTCGGATTGGAAATTAGAAGTGCCCTCATGGCTCATAGCCTATCTAATTTGTAGTTTCCTGCATGACGCGCGTGTCGCCAGCACCGAATCTTCGCGGTGTCACACCGTGTGAAGACCGTGCTCACCAGCGTCTTTTTCGCGTCGTAAAGGTGGGAGAGAAGCGTTTTCGCGGGATGAGGAATATCGTCTTCGCGGTTGCGTGGAGGTCACCCGGTAATATGCGGTGTGTGACTGCACCGAAGGATAATGCGAACGATAACGCCCAGCCCGTGGCTACGGGGGCAGACCAGGCGGAAAAGGTGGGAACGCGTTCCACCATCGCGGGTCTTCCCGTAACTCTCGCCGTTGCCTGCTACATCGCCCTTGCTGAGGGGCTCGTCGGCGTGGGGTACGGCATCTTCCTCATTGCCCGTGAGCTGATGGGGGTCGAGGAGACATCCATCGTCTCCGACAGCTCCAGCGCTGGTCTCGTCGGTGTGGGCACTGCCGTCATGTTCCTCATCTTCTTCGGTGGTCTCATCGCTGCAGCCGTCACCCTCCTTCGCGGTGGGCGCTGGGGAAGGGGACTCATCGTCTTCATCAACATCTTGCTCCTCGGCTGCGCGTATTACGCGTTCACGGCAGGAAAAATCGTCTGGATTGTGCTCCTCGCCGGCGCATCGATCGCCACGCTGGTGCTCAGCTTCCACCCACGCACGCTGCGCTGGGCACAGGACAACTACTAGTTACCCACCAGCGCCCCCGGGTCACTCCGCTTGTGCGCTCTGAGGGGGAAGGATGAGGGTGGCCGTCGCTTATGCGCTTGGGGTGAGTGCGACGACGGTTTCTCCACGCTTTTCGACGATTGTTTTCCCCGTTACCCGCACGTGTACCGGTCCCGTGTAGTCACCGCGGTCAACAGGAATGACATATTCCGGTGTCGTCTGCGGCAAATCATAGACGGCGATGCCGCCGTCAACGGGCACGAGAATCTTTTCTCCCACTGCATCACCCGTGCCGATCGCGTCATCGAGCGTGTATTCCTCCACCAGGCGGGTGGGCTCAAAAAGGTGGAGAGCAGAACCATCAAACCACGACATGTTGTGCGGTAGATCCCCGACAGCTGGGGTGAAAATACCCGAGTCGGGGGTGATGGTGGCATTCGTCGGGGAGAACCCCATCGATTTCCCCTCCTTGTTGTAGGAAAGGAAGAAACCAGAGGCATCGCCCTCGCCGGCGGGGGACAGGACGGAAGCCGTGTCCTCGCCAATAGCGACGAGGTAGGAGCCGGGGGTGAGTTCCACATCGCCGGATACCTCCGGCTTGCGGGAATCCTCCGGCTTCGAGCTTTGCAGGCGCAGCCAGGTCTTCCCATCGGGGCATGCCTCCGTCAGCGCCAGCAGCTTCGTTCGGGTCAGCGCCGAGGTAATCGTGCAATCGGCATGGGGCTGGAACTTCGGCTCCTGCGGGTTGGGGATATCCCCGTAGATGACGGTGCGGACGAGGTCATTTCGCCACAATTCGACCGATTCAGGCGATACCGTGCCCACATACGAGTTGGAAAAGACGGGGGAGACCTCGTCCGGCGCGGGGGCAGAACGCGTGTCCTTGTACGTCCCCTCCGTGAACCGGATGGAGGTGACATCGCCGCATCCCGCGTTGTTCTTATACGTGGCAACAACGGCTCCGTCGAGCTGCGTCACCATGCACAGGGGCAGGTCACGTTCGTATGTCCATAGCGTGTCACCGGTAGCAGCATCGTAGGCCGTCACCGTGCCACCCTCGGTCCCAATCACCACGCCCTGCGACTCGATGGGCTGGTGGCGTGCAGGTTCGGCGGAATCGGTGATGCGGAACGCCTCAGACACAGCGTGTGGCACTGTCCCCAACTGTCCGGGTTCGCTGACGGATACACCCGTGGCCTCCAGGTGGGAGTGTCGGGCGGGCGCCGTGGCGTAGACCGTTCCCACGCCAATGGCTGCAGCGACAGTTAGCGCGGTGACAGCAAGCGTGTTCTTGTTCAAAGTGTCGGTATCCTTTTCGCGTCCAGTGCGTCCATGTTGCCGAAGGTCTCGTGAGCCTTGCGGTTGGGAGTTTAGCGGGGACAGCCCCGCTTCGCCTTAGTGGCGACGGCCTCCACGGCCACCACGGCGACCAACACGGGAGCGCCCGCCATCGCGACCACCACGGCCACCCCGACCACCGCGTCCGCCACGGCCACCACGCCCGCCATGACCACGGCGGCTCGAGTGATCCATGCCGAAGACAGGACGCGATTCGCCCACCGTGCCGTCGGCGTCCTCAGGAATGTCGAGTTCCTCGTACAGTTCGGGGGAGGTAGAGAACCACTCAGGAAGCTCATCCTTCCCCAGGCCCAGCTCGTCGTTGATGAGCTTCCACTTGGGCAGCTCGTCATAGCCCACAAGTGTCACGGCGGTGCCGGTGTGACCAGCGCGACCGGTGCGGCCAATGCGGTGCACATAGGTGAGCTCGTCATCTGGGGTCTGGTAGTTGATGACATGGGTGACATCGTCGATGTCGATGCCACGGGCGGCAACATCGGTGGCCACAAGGATATCCACGACACCGTCCCTAAAGCCCTGCAAGGAACGCTCGCGGGCAGACTGACTCATATCACCATGGACGCTGGCGACCTTGAACCCAGCACCGGCAAGATCGCGTGCCACCTCCGCTGCCGAACGCTTGGTACGAACGAAAATGATGGTGCGACCGCGCCCGCGAGCCTGCAGCACGCGTGAAATGACAGCAACCTTATCCATCCGGTGGGACTTGAACACCACCTGTTTGGTGGTGGCATTCGTCTCCGCCTCACCGGACATCTCTGCTCGGATGTGGACGGGCTTGTTCATGAAGCCACGGGCGAGTCCGAGGATGGCATCCGGCATCGTCGCGGAGAAGAGCATTGTCTGGTGCTCCGCGGTGATACCGGCAATGATCTTCTCAATCGCCGGCAGGAAGCCGAGGTCCAGCATCTCGTCGGCCTCATCAAGGACGAGGATACGGACGGTGTCCAACCGCAGCTCCCCACGATTGAAGAGGTCGATGAGGCGCCCGGGCGTGCCAACCACAAGGTCGGCGCCGTCTTTCAGCGCCTTTTCCTGCTCCTCATAGGGCGTGCCACCGTAAATGGTGGTCACGCGGACGGGCAGGTTGACGGCGGCGCGCTCCAGATCCTCGCCCACCTGCACACACAGCTCGCGTGTGGGTACGACGATGAGGGCACGCGGGGTGCCGTCGAGTTCCTCAATGTCCGCGTCATCAAAAATGCGATCCAGTACGGGAACGCCGAACCCCAACGTCTTGCCCATGCCGGTGCGGGCCTGCCCAATGAGATCCCGCCCTTCGAGTGCAATCGGCAAAGTCAGTGCCTGAATTGCAAACGTATCGACGATGGACTGCGCAGCGAGTGCATCAGTAATTTCCTGTGCAACGCCGAGCTCTGTGAACGTGGGATTTTGGTTTGAAGTGGACACAAAACGGTATTCTATCGTCTCTTAGTAGCAGAAACTATCTGCATCTATCTTCTTGCCACCGGCGCGTGTACGGGAGACTGCGTCCGCCTGCAGCGAACAGAGTGGATCCGCGACAAGGTGGCCGGGCAGATTCCACTATGGTTGGGTACAGGAGGTGGAAGCTCCGTATCCAGACGGTTCACTCCGTGGGATTTCCGGTAGCTTTCCTGCGACAAAAGAAAATCACGCAAAAATCACGTGGGCCGATGCCCTGTAAGAGAAAGGATGACGCATACACATGAACATCAAGATTGGTTTTACGGATTCCGCCCGCGAACTCTCCTTTAATACCGACGAGGAAAAGGCATCCGTGGAAGAGCGCCTGCGCAACGCCATGAGCAACGACGAGACCACCGTAGAATTCACCGATGCCAAGGGTCGTCAGTTTATGGTCCGCCAGTCTGCAATTGCCTACGTAGAAATCGGTGCCGAGACCAACCGCCCGGTTGGCTTCTCCAGCTAGGTTTCCTTTCTACTTTTCAGCCCCGGTTGTTCTCCTCGTAGTATCGGAGGGCACCGGGGTTTTCGCGACCTTCTGAGAGCGTAACATCACCATTCCGTCAGCTCACAAGGTAAAAACAACTCTAATTAGACACACGTTTGGCGCTTAACCCTACGAGCCTGAGCCGGTTTCGTTGTGTAGCTGTGTTATAACGCGGCGTTTTTCTCACCACGTCTTCTCCACGTCTTTTTCACGGTGTTCCACTGTGCTCCACGGTGCAGATGTACCCGGCTTTCAACCCCAGGAGGTGCCTCCATCAGGTGGGTACGCTGTTGCTTTCTTCTGGATGGCGGGCGCTCGGCGGTGCCTGCCTGGGGAGTGGTGGTGCCGTTTGTACTATGTAACCTAGGAAAAACCGGCTCTGCACGGGCCGGTGGCAAAGGGCGCTCACATCGCGTGTGTGCGCCCGTGAGCGTTGTGGTGAGAGGTAAAGGAAAACCGATGGCAGACAGGCATGGCCGGGACGAATCGCTGCTCGTGCGGTTCGCGCAACAATTTGGCTGGCGGGCATACGCCATCCCGGTTCTCATTGTGCTGACACTGTGGGTCGTCGTCGACATCATCGCCAGCGACCCCACCGAACCCACAACCACAACGTCGAAATCCGGTGTGGTCACCGTGGAGGAAGGCCCGACGATGGCCGCCCCCGACCCCGCCAAGGAGGACATCGCCAAGCTCCCCGGTGGAACGCTTCCCGCCGGTGGCGCCTACACCATGCAGGGAGAAAACACCTTCCGTACCGTCGGTTCTCCCCAGCCCAAGGTCGGCACGGGGACGGAAAAGACTTTCACATACATCGTGCAGGTGGAAAACGGTGTGAACACGGATGGCTACGGTGGCGACGAATCCTTCGCCGCCATGGTTGATGCCACCCTCAAGAACCCCAAGAGCTGGATCCACGACGAGAAGTTTGCCTTCCAGCATGTGGATGAAAATGAGGAACCAGATTTCACGGTCCAGCTCACCAGCGTGAACACCACCCACGAGGGGTGTGGTGCGGAAATTGGCAAGGAAACGAGCTGCTACACAAGCATCGGTAACCGGGTTCTCATTAACGAGTCCCGCTGGGTGCGAGGTACGAGTGTGTTCGCCGGAGACATCGGCTCCTACCGCCAGTACGTGGTCAACCACGAGATCGGCCACGCCATCGGCTTCGCAGAACACATGCCCTGCGGTGTGGACGGTGAGCTCGCACCGATCATGATGCAGCAGACTCTGAGCCTCAATAATTCAGAGATGTTCAGCATCTCCCCGGACGGGCCGTACCCAGATGACAACAAGACGTGCCGCTACAATCCGTGGCCGTTCCCGCACGCCTAGTGTCGCCTTCGGAGTGGGAAGCGTGCGTGTATTAAGCGTGTAGAAAATAAGCGGGTAGGAAAGGCGGAGAAGGTGGAGAAAATGGAGGAGGAAAAACACTGATGGCAAGCACAACGCTGCACTCGTCGCGGGTTCCCGTCGCGCCGAAGGAACTGCCCCACGGGGCTGGCCTGCGCTACGCCCGCCACTTCACCCTCCCCGGCTTCGGGATGATGGGCCAACAGCGGCTCTACGGCGCGAAAGTCCTGAGCATCGGTGCCGGCGGGCTGGGTTCCCCGGTGATCGAATACCTCGCTGCTGCTGGTGTCGGCACCATTGGCATCATTGATTTCGATGTCGTCGATGAGACTAACCTGCAACGCCAGGTCATCCACAACAGTGAGACCATCGGCCGGAAGAAGACAGACTCGGCACGGGAGTTCGTCGACAAGCTCAATCCCCTCGTCGATGTCGTCACCTACGATGCCCCGCTCACAGAAGGAAACGTCGACGAGGTGATAGCGGGCTACGACGTCGTGTGCGACGGCTGCGACAACTTCGACACACGCTACACGGTCGCCGACGCGTGCGCCCGCGCAGACATCCCGCTCGTGTGGGGCTCCATCAACCGCTTCTCCGGGCAGCTTTCCGTCTTCGACGGGGCCATCACCCTGCGCGATATTTTCCCGGAGCCACCCGCGCCGGGAACAGTACAAAACTGTGCAGAAGGCGGCGTCCTCGGTGTGCTTCCCGGAGTGCTTGGCACGATGATGGCCAACGAAGCGATCAAGCTCATCACCGGCATCGGCGAGCCGCTCTACGGAAAACTTGCGGTGTGGGACGGTAAGAGTGCAACACTTTCGCATTACGCCATCGCCCCGCGTCCGGAAACCCAACAGAAAATTCAGGCACGCGCAACCGCGACACCGGTGAGTGCGTGTACGACAGGCAGTAAGGAGAACACCGTGGTCACTGAGCAGGACATCCTCACATACAAGGAACTGACGGACAAGCGGGCAATGCTTGTCGACGTTCGCGAGCCCCGGGAATGGGAAGGCGGTCAACTTCCGGAGGCTCTCGGAGTTCCCCTGAGTAGGCTCCGCGCCGGCGACCTGGGGGAGCTTGTCGACGTTCCTCGTGACACCTCCCTCGCCCTGTACTGTGCCGGTGGCGTCCGCTCACTGGAGGCTGCCGACATCCTGGAGCAGGCCGGCTTCACCAACCTGGTCAGCCTTGCAGGCGGAATCAACCGGTGGTGGACCTATGCCAACTAAGCCGTCCGCCATTTCCTATGTGCCCACCGTTGTGCAGCGGGCGTTTTCCGCACACATGGGGTCAGAGGCACAGCGCGCGCAGGCAACCTATGCCGGCGCAGCGTGGGATCACGGCATCCACGTTGGTGACATCGTCGTAGCTCCCGTGGTCAATGTCGAACGCGCAAACTGGTCGGCCGCAGCGCGCGAAACTCTGAAAGTACAGGACGTTACCCTTGCCCGATCCGTCCGCTCCTCTGACAATCGCCTCGTCGTCGCCGGATGGAAGGCGACCGAATTCCACCCTGGGGTGCTGACTGATCGCGCCGACGAGGTCATCCTCGCCGCACTTCATCTCGACGACGCGCTCGCCGAGGTGCCACTTCCAGATATCTTCCCCACACACATGGGGGAATGTCGCATGGAGTCAGACTTCTTTGACCTCGCAGATCTTGCAGCATGGGCCGAAGACCCCGGGAGCCTCCTCGACGCGGGCCTCAACGTGCGCGCACAGGCGGACGAAAGCCAACTCGTAGCCTTGAGCCTGGCCGCCGATGCCATTGAACGCCTAGAGCCCATCGATGCCCCGAACCAGGTCACGCACGCGGACATGTTCGCTACCACCATCTTCGCTGATGGACACGTGCCAACAGTCACCGACATCGTTCCGGTTGCTCACCCACGTGGATACACGGCAGCGTTGGCTATCGTCGATTCACTCATCGCCGGGGCGACAACCGCCCGTGTTGTCAACAGGTTCTCTCACGTGGAAAACCTCCAGCAGCTCGTCTACCGGGCGCTCCTATACCGTCTCTACATTCATGCGCTGCACCCACAGTCGCGGTCGAACAGTCGTTCGAGCATTGTGCGGGTAGCGAAGGAGCTGCTGTGAGATAATCGGGGCTATGGCAGCACCACAGCTCAAACTCGTCCCCCCTAGGAAACACGAAGCTCCACACCGGCACTGGCCCGATGAGGCACAGCCCCTTCTCAACGGAGAAAAAGGTGCCTACCTCATCACCGCTGACGAATCTGGTGCTGGGGTGACTAGCCTGATCCGTGATGCTGCTCGCGCCCGGCTGCGCGCTGGGCTGGATCCCGATCGGTTGCTCATCATCACTCACTCCAAGCGCAGCGCTCTCGCCTTCGAGGAAGCTCTCTGGGAAGACCTTGTCGCGAGTGCAGAGGAAGCAGAAGAGGACACCCCGTACGTCGCCGAATCCAAGCGTGCGCAGAGCATCCACTCGCTGGCGTTTTCCATCGTTCATTATGCGGCGATGCTGAACAACGAACCCATGCCCCGTCTCATGACAGGTGCTGAGCAGGATGCCGTTATCCGTGAGTTGTTGAAGGGCAACCAAGAAGCCGGTGGCGATTACTGGCCACAGGAGCGTGTAGAGGCTCTGGATTACGTCGGCTTCGCACGTGGCCTGAGGGATTTTCTCCTCCGCGCCGGGGAACGCGGTAAGAATGCAGCAGACCTCCAGCGCCTCGGCGAGGCAGAAAATAAACCCCTGTGGGTAGCCGCCGGGAAATTCCTGGATGAATACACGGCGGTGATGAATCTTCAACAGATGCACCACCTCAACGCCTCCGAGCTGCTCATCACAGCGGTACGGGCGCTGGAAAACAACCCAGATCTGCTGGAAAAAATGCAGGAAAAGTACGATTTCCTTGCTGTCGATAACGCCCAACACCTCGACCCGCTATCGCAGCGCCTGGTGGAGATGCTGGGGGAGCGCACCCCCATCTTCGTCGTCGGCGGAAATACTAACGGGCTTGTGTATTCGTTCCGAGGCGCCAATGCAGACCTCGTGGAAAAAACTACCAGCAAAACGGTCATCGCCTTGCAGCACGGTTTCCGGCAGCCGAAGAACAAGCGCATCATCTACACCCACACCGCAGCGGATAACTTTTCCGTGGTTGCCAGGGAACTGCGCGAGGCACACCTCCTTCGGGGCGTGGCCTGGGAAGACATGGTGGTCATCACCCGCTCGCTGAGTCAGATCCCCGCGTTGCAGCGCGCACTGGCGACCGCCGACGTCCCCGTCCACATCGACTCCACCGATGTTGTCCTCGTTGAGCAGCCCATCGTCCAGGCAATGCTCCAAGCAGTGGACATCGTGATGGGCAACGGCACAGAGGAAGACATCCTCGAACTCGCAACGGGTCCCATCGGTGGCGCAGACCCCATCACATTGCGCAGGATCCAGCGCGAAATCGGCGAGCTCGGCTCCGTCGTGCGTGGCACAACGTCCATCCCCGAAGACGCTCGACTCGGGGAACAAGCAGAATCCGTGCTTGACCACCTGCAGGGTGTGATCCAAGCAGGAACGGATGCCGTCGAACGGGGAGAAAGCCTCGAACTCGTGCTCTGGGCTGTGTGGGATGCCACGGGGCTGAGCACCTCGAAGATGTACACCGCCCTGCGGGGTGGCCCCGTAGCAGCGCAGGCAAACAGGGATCTCAACTCGATGATGGAGCTTTTCGATGTCGCCGGTGACTTCGTCGAGCGCGTCAAACAGCCCTCCCTCGAAGGATTCATCGAGCACCTGACCACCCAGGATCTCCCCACCAGCGTGCGCGAACGCCAGGTCGTCGCGCCGAAGGCTGTTGCACTGCTGACCGCGCATGGCGCAATCGACGATGAATGGAACACCGTCATCCTCGCCGGTGCAGACGATGATTCCTGGCCCTCTCTCGGGCTGACAGGAACAATCTTTGACCAGGAAGAGCTCGTTGATCTCCTGGATGAAAACGTCGACCCCGAGGCCTACATCGATAGGCTGCGTGAACGCCTACACGAGGAGGAACGCCTCTTCTCGCTTGTCACCTCTCGCGCCACCGACACTCTCATCGTTACCGCAGTCAACCCAGCTGAAGAGGACTCCCCACTGCCACAGCCCTCGCGCTTCGTCACGAAGCTCGAAAAGGACAAGAGCTTCACCGTCACCACGGTGGAGGAAACCGACGATCTCGCCGTAATGTCCTCCCGTCCGTTTATCGCCGAGCTTCGCCGAGTCGTGGTCAGCCCTGAGACGAGCGACGAAGAAAAAGAACAGGTCGCGCGAATCTTGGCGGGGCTTGCCACTGCGGGCTTTTCCGAGGCCAATCCCACCAACTGGTGGGGGCTTGCGGCACCAACAGATCGCCAGCCGCTGCGCGCGCCGGGGGAGCCGGCAACGCTAAGCCCCAGCCAGGTGGATTCCGGTTTGCAATGCCCGTTGAAGATGGTTCTCAATTCTGTTACGCCCACAGAATCAAGCCCTGCGTTGAGGGAAGGTAACTTACTCCACGCGCTTGCTGAGGCATCGGTACACCTCGCCGATGATGATGAGTCCTGGGAGGCAGCAAAACAACTGGTCAAAAATGCCTACCTGTCCTCCCGGACGGTGCCTCCGTGGAAGGAACAAGCAGACGAAGATGAGTTTGTTGAGGTGATGGAAAACACCGTCAAGAAAATGTCCGATCTCGCCGGCGAACTCGTTGGCGTGGAAATCCCGATGCGGGTGACCGTCGGGCAGATGCCCGATCAGACACCGATTGAGATCAAGGGTCGACTCGATCGCGTCCACCGTGATTCGGAAGGGCGCATGAAGGTCTACGACCTGAAAACCGGCAAGAGTGCTCCGACATACCAAGAGGCGGAATCACACCCGCAGATGGCTGTGTACCAGCTCGGTATTAACCATGCGGCTCTCCAAGAAAAGCCACTGCAGTTTGTCACTGACGATGGTTCTGGAGGAGGCCTCCACAGTGGTGGGGCGGAACTTGTGTACCCGCGGAGCACGAAGAAGCTTGGCCAAAAACCCCTCAGTGAGGAAAATGCCACCACACTCCTCGAGTACCTGCGCCAGTTAGTGGAAAAAACATCCGGCGCAACCGTTCCCGCGCTACCCAACAAACACTGCGGATCGTGTGCCTACCGCATCATCTGCCCGATCACCGAGGAAGGACGCTCCATCAATGAAGTACACAGCTAACGAGCTCGCCCAGAAGGTCGGCGGATTTGCCCCTACCCCACAACAACAGGCAGTTATCGAATACCCGATGAACAACCTGCTCGTTGTGGCCGGTGCAGGTGCCGGAAAGACAAAGACCATGGCTGACCGCGTGGTGTGGTTGGTAGCCAATGGTCTGGTCAAACCTGAGCAGGTCCTGGGCCTCACCTTCACACGTAAGGCCGCACAAAACCTGAAACAGAAGATTCGCAGCTCCCTCTTCGATCTCCACCAGAAGGTAGAAGGGGAGGGCGTGCGTGCGGAGGAAAACCTTGATGCGTCCGTTTTCACCTACGACGCCTACGCGCAAAACCTCGTCCGCGAATACGGGCTCCTACTCCCCACAGAACCTGGCTCACGTATCATCTCCAAAGCCGAGATGATCCAGATAGCAACCGATATCGTCGAGAATTTTCACGGCTCGTTCCCCGATGAAACGGCCACGAAGTCGACATCGACTGTCGCTTCCAAAATTGTTTCTCTGGTCAGTGCAATCGAGAGCAACATGCTCACGGCGGACGATGTCCGCGACGCAACAACAGAGGCGCTCCGCGTCGTCGACGACATCGAACGCGCCACGAAGGACACAACGAAATTCGTCGCTACGCAAGACACCCGCGTCATCCTTTTGGGGCTGGTAGACAAGTTCAACCAGTACCTGAAGGACAATCGCCTCACCACCTTCTCCCACACGATGGCAGCAGCCGCACGCCTTGCATCCGGTGAACCTTCAGTAGGCAACGGCGAACGCCACCGCTACCGCGTGGTCATGCTCGACGAATACCAAGACACTTCACATTCGCAGCGCATCTTCCTGCGCTCCTTGTTTGGTACGGGTGAACCGGAGCTCGCCGTCACCGCCGTGGGCGACCCGATGCAGGCCATTTACGGCTGGCGTGGCGCAAGTTCATCCAACCTGGCTAACTTTGTTACGGATTTTCCCCACACTGCAGAAACCAATCCGAATGGCACCCCGGTACACCCCGCGCAGAAGCTGGAACTGACAACAAGTTTCCGCAACCCCGGCGACGTCCTCGGTGTGGCGAATACCATTTCTGGGGCGATCCTCGAGGCTACAGGTGAATACGCGCCGAAGGAACGGACTGTTGCTGAGCTCGAGCCACGCCCCGGCGCTGGTGACGGTGAGGTGCTCCTTGCGAACTTTGAGCTCGAGGAGGAAGAAGCGGACTTCGTCGCGCGACAGCTCGCCACCGAATACCACGGGGTAGCCGATGCTGACTTGGATGATTTTGTCGCATCGCTCAGTGGCTCGGCACAGGCTCCCCGCAGCAGTGCAGCGGGCCCCTTCGAAGCGGCGATCCTCGTGCGCCAGCACAACCAGGTGCCAGAAGCAGTGAAGGCACTGGAAAGGTACAAGGTTCCCTACCACGTACATTCCCTCGCCGGCTTGCTCATGATGCCGGAAATTGTGGATCTGGTATCCATCGCCAAGGCTCTTGCGCGCCCAGAGGATAGTTCCGCGCTTCTTCGTATCCTCACCGGTCCACTTGTAAAGCTTGGATTTGCCGATTTGAAGGCTCTCACCAACCGGGCACGAACCCTTAATTCCTATCAGCGCGACCGCAAAGAGGACCAAGAGAAGGCGTCGGCCACCGCAGATACAGATCACGATGTTGCACAAGCGACAGAGGCGGAGAGCTCCAATCTCGCACTCGAGCGACTCAAAAAGGAGGTGGAGGACGCGCTTGCCGAGGATGCCGTTTCCCTTGGGGACGCACTCGCAGACTTGGGTGATGCCGACCAATACACCGCCGAAGGCTACGCGCGACTGTCCGCTCTTTCTTCTCGCTTCCGGTGGCTGCGTGGCCACAGCCTGGCCGGTGGCCTGCAGGATGTCTTCCAAGATATTGAGAACACATTCGGTATCCGCACGGAGGTTTTGGCTCGGGAGAACCCGCGTCAGCTTGGCGTCCCTGGCACATCCCACCTCGATACCTTCCATGGTTATGTTTCGGACTACGCATCGATCGAAGGTGCGACGCTGCGCGGATTCCTCGAGTACCTCGATGCGGAGGCGGAAGACCGAGCCATGGATCAGGGAGAGCAAACCGTTTCACCGAACCGTGTGGATATCATGACCGTCCACGCGGCGAAGGGGCTGGAATTTGCCACCGTCGCTGTCATTGGTGCAAATAGCAAGATGTACAAGGACGGCCAGCAAACAATCACCACGGAAACAGCTGCGTCGCGTCCGGAGACTCTGCCCTCTGCCATCGTCGGTGACAGCGTAGACGTACCAGAGCCACTGCTAGCTAAGACTGCCAAGGAATGGAAAGCGGAAGGATACAACGCGTACGAGTACGCCTTCCTGGACTCCACCCCGCGCTATGCCGTATCACCAGACTTGGAGATTACGAAAGGCTCTCATTTCAAGGAGTCGGTTGACCGTTACAAGTATTTCCTGCGCATGAAAGAGGTGCGCGAATCAACGCGCCTGTTCTATGTTGCGGTGACCCGCTCCTCGCACAAGCTCATCATCACCTCCAATGGTCGTGTGCGCAGTGACTTCAAGACCATGACGTTCCAACCGAACGCTGAAGCCGATGGCGAAGACAGCCCCAAAAAGAGGAAGCCACGGACACCGACGGCGATTACCCCGACGGAACTGTTCGACCGGGTAGCTAATTCTGACGAGTTCGCCAACAATGTGGTCACCTGGTGGGAGCCAGGCGAAGAATTAGAAGAGCTATACGTCGAACGCGATGCCGAGGCCGCGCGCTTCCCCACGGATTTCCTGGGAGAAAAACGAGATGCCATTGAGCGTGCTGCTTTCCTTGTGAAGCAGAAGATGGATGAGTTGGCATCACAGGCACAAGATTTTGTCCAGAACTTTGGCGACGACATCGCTTCTGCAGATGCCGAAGCGAACGATGTGGCGGAAGGTCAGGAACGTGAAGCCGATCCCGAGAAGCAGCGGATAGCCAGGTGGGACCTGACAGCCCGCAAGTTGATTGAGGAAAAGCGCTTGGCAGAACGCTCGGAGATCGAGGTGGAGCTGGGCAACCGAATCAACGCGACGGAGATCGTTCAGCTCAAAAAGAATCCGGAGGAGCTTGCCAAGCGGCGCCTGCGCCCCGTTCCTTTCAAACCGAATTCACAGGCCAAGCGTGGTACAAAATTCCACCAGTGGATCGAGGATCACTACAAGCTGCCTACGCTCCTTGACGATGACCAATTACCAGGCATCGGTGAGGAAGATGTCACAGCAGAAGAGCTCGCGACGCTGAAGGAGAACTTCCTGGCTAGCCCGTGGGCAGAGCGCACACCTGTTGCTGTTGAGCAGGCCATCGAATACCAGATCGGGAGTAAGCGTGTAACCGGCAAGATCGATGCCGTGTTTAAGAATCCCGACGGAACATGGACTGTTGTGGACTGGAAGACTGGAAAGGTTCCGACTCAGCGGGACCTCCCCGCACTCTCCTTGCAGCTGGCCGAATACCGGCTCGCATGGGCGGAAATCCAGTCCAAGCGCGAAGGCAGGCACATCGATCCCGCAGAGGTCGAGGCCGTGTTCTTCTATGTCCGCGAGGGGTACACCCTGAAGCCGGAAACACTCATGGACAAAGAGGAAATCCGCCGTCTCATTGAGCTCGAAGGCGCACGACAATAGCTCCGCGAACTGTGAAAATTGAGCCAGTGGTCGCAGCGCGAGCCGATGCAGAGTAAGTGAACGAAGGAAGGAGAGGAGTACCATTCAACGCCGGTAACGCCTCTGGAATCTAAAAATGGTTCCACTGTGGCTAGACTCAAGTAGATGCCACAGCTGACGAGAGCTGTGAACACGTGTGGATGACGGCAGGAGAGTGACAATGCCTTTTGGAAAGAGGCTTCGCCCCAACCTGAATTTTCGGATTGGTGCGCAAGCGGAGCTCGACGAGCTCCCAGAGCATGCCCTGCTGAAAATCATCAACATTCCGGGCGAGGCCAAGTCCAGCCCGTGGGTGCTCATCGCACGGCGTGTGGCTTACGCCACCGTCATCATGATTGCGACATCGCTCGTTGTTTACTTCGATAAAAATGGCTACTCCGAACCACTGACCTTCGTGGATTCGCTGTATTATGCCGCTGTATCGCTGTCTACCACCGGCTACGGCGATATCGCCCCGGTGACGCAGCACTCCAGGCTGATTAACATCCTCATAATTACCCCACTTCGCGTCCTCTTCCTTATTCTTTTGGTCGGTACCACGCTGAGCGTGCTGACGGAGGAATCACGGAAGACTCTGCAAATCCAACGATGGAGAAGGAATATGCGTAACCACACGGTCGTTGTCGGATACGGCACGAAGGGACGCTCCGCAGTGTCCGCGCTGCTTGCTGATGGAACCCCGCCCAGCGAGATCGTCATTGTTGACACTGACCGCCAGGCATTGGAAATGGCTTCTTCGCAGGGGCTCGTCACTGTCCACGGAAGTGCAACGAAAGCGGATGTGCTTAAACTTGCCGGCGTGCAACGTGCCCGCGCCGTCGTTGTCGCACCAAGCATGGATGACACGGCAGTGCTTGTGACACTTTCCGTACGTGAGCTTGCCCCGAGCGCAATGATCGTCTCCAGCGTCCGTGAGGCAGAAAACCAGCACCTAGTCGAACAATCCGGCGCGGATTCCGTCGTAATTTCCTCGGAAACGGCTGGCCGCATGCTGGGGCTCGCCACCGTCACGCCCTCCGTGGTGGAGATGATGGAGGACCTGCTCAGCCCCGATGAAGGATTCTCCATTGCTGAGCGCCAAATCGGTGAAGACGAGGTGGGTGCCAACCCGCGTCACCTGGCAGACATCGTGCTTGGTGTGGTTCGCTCCGGTGAGCTGTACCGCATCGATTCGCCAGAAGCAGAGACATGCGAACCCGGCGATCGACTCCTGTACGTGCGCCGAATTATGGATTCAGGAAACTAACACCAGCAGGTCAGCAGCCGGCTAAAACTGGCGTTGACGAGCATGACGTGCTCAGGCCGATTACCGTGGAAGGGTAGCTATGGCGCGAAAACTACGCGCCAATTACTACCAGTAGCTTTTGAAACAACAAGAAAGGGGAGAGGTAGAGCGTGCTAGGGGGATTGTTTACAGTCAGCTTGGAATTTCACAAGGAGCATTGCTATCCGTTCACGCTGGAAGGCGAGTACGCGTCTAACTCTGCTTTGCCTGCAATCGATGGGGTACGTCCGGTAGCGGGTTTCCCGGAGGACGCTTTCAGCGAGGATGCCACCGTGCGTATTGAACTTCCCGGGGATACCGGCACGGCGGTCACGGTGAGTCGTGACGAGCTCGCCAGCCTCATCTCTTCCGGTAAGGAGAAACTCGACGTAGTTCGAATCCAAGATCAGCCCGCGATGCCGGATCTGGCGCGGACGTTCATGCGACTGCGTAATCGTTCGATGTTTCAGTTCAGTCCAGTAAACGGTGACCGCATTCGCTATATTGCCGATGGGCGTTTTGGCTACGACGACGATGGGCACGAGGTGTTCCCGCGCCTTGACCCGGCCGTCATCGGGCTGGTGACGATGGGCGATGAAGTACTGCTCACCCGCAAGCCGGGGCGACAGTACTACTCGCTCGTTGCCGGTTACGTGGAACCAGGCGAACCAATCGAAGCTGCCTTCGCACGAGAAGTGCTGGAAGAAACAGGTCGCAGGGTGGCTGGTTCGCAGTACGTGACCTCCGCGCCGTGGGCTGCAACCGGCAGCCTCATGCTGGGCATGCGTGCGGAAACGACAGACCGGGAGGCGCAGGCCCCCACCGATGGGGAGCTGGAGGAGACGCGGTGGGCAAGCCGTGAGGATATCCTTTCGGGCTCCATCCCGCTGACTGGCCGTGGATCCCTTGCTCGCACCCTCATTGACTGGTGGTGTGGTCGTGGAGAACTTTAGTCTCGAGGATCTCGACCCGGACCAGCGCGTCGCTGCCACGGCGCCCCGAGGTCCCGTTTGCATCCTTGCAGGTGCTGGAACAGGTAAGACACGGACGATCACCTATCGCATTGCGCACCTCATCAATACCGGTGCGGTGAGCCCGCAGCGAGTTCTCGCCGTGACCTTCACTAAGCGCGCAGCTGGTGAGATGCGCGATCGCCTGGCACACATGGGGATTCCCCGCGTGCAGGCACGTACATTCCACTCTGCAGCTATGCGTCAGCTGTCCTATTTCTGGCCGCGCTTTGCAGGTGACCTCCAATACAAGCTGGTGGATAAGAGACTTCCACTAGTCGCACAAGCGGCGCGTTCATGCGGAGTCTCCACAGACACAGAAACGCTGCGCGACTTAACTGGTGAGATCGAGTGGGCAAAGGCGACGCTCATTTCTCCCGATAACTACCCGGAACAAGTAGAGACATTTCACCGCACTCCGCCGGTGAGCGGTAAAGAGGTTGGCCAGGTCTACGCCGCATACGAAGAGCTTAAGTACCGCCACGGAATGGTGCTCCTCGATTTCGACGACGTCATCAACCAGTTGGCTACAGGGCTGGAAAAAGTGCAGGGTGTTGCCGACGAATTCCGGCAACAGTATCGCACGTTCGTCATTGACGAGTACCAGGACGTGACCCCCGCCCAGCAGCGACTCGTCCGCGCCTGGCTCGGGGAGCGCGATGACCTAACCGTCGTGGGCGATGCCAACCAGACCATTTACTCGTTTACCGGTGCGTCCCCCAGCTTCCTGCTGGATTTCACCCGCGACTATCCGGAAGCTGTTACCGTCCGCCTGCAGAGGGACTACCGTTCCACACCGCAGATCACTGACCTTGCCAATGCTGTAATCGGTAAGGCACACGGAAGAATCGCTGGTACGAGGCTCCAACTGCAGGGCATGAAGCCTCCAGGTCAGCCACCGCAGTTTGCCACCTACGAGTGCGAGCCGGATGAGGCGCATGCCATTGCCAAGAAGATTCTTCGGCTCATCGAGACGGGCACGCCACCATCGGAAATTGCGGTGCTGTACCGCATCAACGCACAGTCTGCTGTGTTTGAGGAAGCACTGGCAGATGCCGGCATTGTCTACCAGGTACGTGGTGGCGAGGGATTCTTCCTGCGCCCGGAAATCCGCCAGGTGATGTCCGGCCTGACCCGTCTGGCAAACAACCAGCGCGCAGCGGAGATGGATCCCGTTGAGGCTGTCACGGAAGTGCTGCGTCGCCAAGGCATGACACCGGAGGAACCGGACGGACAGGGCGCGCGAGAACGCTGGCAGATGCAAAATGCGTTCCTCGCCCTGGTAAAGGACTTGGTGCGTACAGATTCCACCATCAAATTGGGAGGAGTGCTGCAGGAACTCGAACGGCGCAAGGATGCGAAACAACCTCCGAACGTTAACGGTGTGACGCTCGCTTCCCTCCACTCTGCGAAGGGCCTCGAGTGGGATGCGGTCTTCCTTGCCGGATTGCAGGAAGGCTCTCTCCCCATCAAGCAGGCGCTGAAGGAAGGCGAACGACAAATCGAGGAGGAACGTCGCCTGTTCTATGTCGGAATTACCCGCGCCCGCACGTACCTCCACATGTCCTGGTCCAAGGCACGCTCTGAAGGCGGACGCGCCAGCCGTGAGCGCACGCGCTTCCTAGACGGAATCGTGCCCAAGGAAGAAGACAACAAGCCGGTAAAGAAGATGCAGCGGACCTCCCGGTGCCGTGTGTGTGGCAAGCCCCTGAGGTCACCCGAGGAAAAGGTTCTTGGGCGCTGCGTAACGTGTCCGGAGGAAGCAGACCAGGCCCTCTTTGCTGCGCTTCGCGCGTGGCGGACAGCGGAGGCAAAGGAACGCGGGAAGCCTCCGTACATGATCTTCACCGATGCCACCCTCATGGCCATCGCTGAGGCAACGCCAGAAACCGATGCTGAGTTCCTCTCCGTCGCCGGTGTGGGCCCGGTTAAGCTGGAGAAATTCGGGGAGGAACTGCGGGAGGTCCTAGACGAGTACCGTTGATCCGCTCGAAGCAGGCGGGACAGTGAGGGTGTGGCTTCATTACCTCGTGGGTGAGCGTGAGGGAGTAGGGGTCGACGACAACGAACTCGCCTGGAATCGCAGGAGATGGTGGATCGTGGAAGAAATTGCCCGCCCCAGGTTGTGCGACACGGATGCCCGCAGCACGCAGGCTGAGGGCCACGATGTGCGCAGCGGTGGAAGCAAGAATGAGAGGATCGCGGGCACCTTTTCGAACCAAAGATTGGGCGACGAGCATCCGCCAGCGGGGATCACGGTCAATGCGGTACAGCTCCACGCACAGGGGGCAGGGGCCGTCACCGTCCACCATGATGGGGCCGGCGAAGCCACGACCGTCGAGAACGTAGCCCTGCACAATGGTGTTCGTCTTCTTGCTTAGTACGGGGGTGTGCGTGGGGGCTTCCACGAGGGCATCGAGAAGAATGATGGGAATACCTGCGGGAACTCGGGCAAGGAAGCGGGAATCCGTTTCTGATGGGCCGGATGTGCGCAGGTGAATGATATCGGCCGGCATGAGCTCCTGCACCGCGGTGGCGAGTCCGCCTGAACCCACAAGTGCCATTTCCACCGGGGGAGAGGTGGGGACGAGGACGCGGAAAGCGATGAGATCCTCCACCAGTGCGTACGCCGTTTCCTTCTTGTTTCCGCAGCGGGTCAGCCCATTTATAATGTCCTGCCGGGATGCTGGCTCCCGGGTGGAGGCGAGGAACGTGACGGTGCTGGTGGCGCAGGCCTGCGTGGGAAATGTCACCACAGCGGTGCGCGTGGTGTCGAGCCCGAACTGAATGTCCACCCGGGAACGGAATAGGAGGGATACAGCGGGGTTGAGCTGTAGGAGGGGCTCGCTGGGCAGCTCGCTTGGTTTGCATTGAGGCTCAGCACGCTGTTTGGTCGCCGATGGCGTAACACGCGTGGTGCGCAAGGCGGTTTCCCACGTTGTTGGTGCTTGTGTTGTTGCTGGCAGATTGTCCATGTAACCCCCAAGGTCTCTCTGAAATCCTCCCGATGCGTGTCACGTTACCGCACGGTCGGGGTGTCTGCATGGCGAGCGGCTACAACCACGTTGGAAGAATGCAGCTGCCTGCCTCGTTGGGAATCTCAGCTGTCCAATCCGCCCGCAGTGGCTGGAGACCGTAGACTACATAGCCGTGCCAGAAATTAGGATCATTCGCTCGTCGCGTCGGAAGAAGAGCGTCCAGGGGCGGCTCAAGGGGGACGTGTTTGAGGTCCGCGTTCCTGCCCGGATGCCGGAAAAGCAGGCGCAGGAGCTTGCGCGGGAGCTGTTGGAGAAAGTTCAGGCCAAGGCTGCGCCTGTTGTAGACCTGGAGGAGACGGCTCGCCGGTTGAACCGGACGGTGCTGGACGGGAAGGCAGAATGGACGAGTATTAGCTGGGTAACCAACCAAAACTCTCGGTGGGGGTCGTGCACACCCGCCCGTGGCACGATCCGTATCTCTCACCGCCTGCAAAAGGTTCCGCAGTACGTGCTGGATGCGGTGGTCGTGCATGAGCTGGTGCACACGTTCGTGCCCAACCATGGACCAGAGTTCTACCGGTGGGCACAAAAAGTGCCCCACGCCGAGCGGGCGCATGGCTACTTGGAGGCGTACGGCCGGTGGGGCCGCAACAGCGGTGGCGATGCCAGTTAGCTCTGCCAGCTAGTTCCTGCTAGCTTTTGGCGCGGGCCATCGCTAGCTCGCGCGAAGACGTGCTACGAGCGGGGGACTACTCGGCATCGGGGCCGGTGGGGCCATCGGTGTCGTCCTCGCCGCCCTCGTGGTCTTCGTGCCCCTTGCCAAAGTTGCCACTTTCCTCGAGTTTGGTGATCTCGGCGATGGGGTCGAAATCATCGGTGAGGAGCTCGTCGATGAAAGCGGCGGAGTTGTTCAGGTGTTCAGCACGGGGGAGGAAGTCCTGGTGATTCCACAGGCTGTCGCGGCGCTCCTGGCCCACGGCTTCGCCGACGCGACGCCAGAGGTCGTAGGCTGCGGCGACCTTGGGGGTCTGGATGGACACGCCGACGATTTCTTCCAGTGCGGTGTCCGCGGATCCGCCGGAGGCGAAGCGACGCGACCATGCTTCCTCCATCTTGATGGCGGAGGGGATCCGGCTGGCGAGTGCCTCGTGGATAACGAGCTCCACCCAGCCTTCAACGAGGGCGAGCTGGGTTTCCAGCAGCTCGGCGGATTTCTCGTTGCGGGTGAACATGCGGGGCTCCAGGTCGGAGTTGTTCAGTTGCTCGAGCAGCTGCTGGGGATCCATGCCACCGGATTGCATCTCGCGGATGGTCTCCTCCATCTCGCTCGTGTCAATCTCCAAGCCGAGGGCGTATTCCTCTACCGCGCCGATGATAGATTCCTGCAGCCAGGCAGCGTGCGTGAACAGACGCTGGCGCGCGGCCTCCCGTGCGGTGATGTACATGAGGGCCTCCTCCTCGGGGATGTCGAGGCTCTTCACGGCGGCACTCACGTGGGAGGGGAGCACGGCGATGGTGCCACGAGGTGCGACGGGAAGACCGAAGTCGCAGCCTGTGAGCACCTGCGTGGCGAGCTCCCCGAGGTCGCCACCGAGCTGGTTGGCTGCCTGCATGTGGCTGAAGCGGTTCATCATGTTCTTGATCGGCCCGATGATCTGCTTGGCTTCCTCGGGGAGGTTGGCATCCCCTGCAGAATCCTTGTTTTCGATCACGGGGGTGGTGAGGCGGATCCACGTATCGGTTGTTGCCTCGAGCCAGGCAGCGGCATTCCATGCCTCTACGGGGCCACCGGCGGCGGGCAGGTCGGTCACGCCGTCGAGCCACAGGTCGCTTAGACGTACGGCTTCGGCGACGGCCTTCTTCTCCGCCTCGGAGGGGCGACGCTCGGAGCCGATTTCCTCGATGCCGGTTTTGGTGACAATGGAGCGGTCGATGATGGGGGAATCATCGTCGGCGTCAGACTCGGGGCCACCCGGGCCACCGAACATGCCGAATCCAGGGGCACCACCGGATGGTGCTTCTCCGCCGGGGTTGAACATGGAGCTAAATTGCTGGAACAGGTCGTTTAAATCGCCCTGTTGGAAGCCCCCGTCGGAGCTCCAGCTAAAGAATCCGGGCATGCCACCGAAGGGGTTGTTCCCCTCGTTGCTGTTACCACTAGCGCCGTCGCCGGAGCGATCGTTCTGGTTATTGTGGCGGTCCTTGTCTGGATCGTTGTCGTCATCGTTGCCAGAGGTAAATCCGAATCTATTGCTCATAGTTCTAACCTACCGTGGCAGACCGGGCGGATGCCATATTCCTGCAGTGTGCTGTGAGCGAACATGTAGGGTAAAGGACGTGAAAAAGTTGTCCTCTCATGTGCTGTGGGGAACCGTCACGGTTCTTGTCCTGGTTGTCCTCGTCGTCGTCACGAGCGTGCCTGGCGTGTCGCGCGCCACGGGCCTGCGCATCGGTGTGCCGTTTGCGGCGATGGGGCCTGGACCAAGCTTCGATGTCTTGGGAACGACGGATGACGGCCAGGAGGTTGTCCAGATCGATGGTGCCCCGGTGGACGAGACAGACGGTCAGCTGCGGATGCTGACGGTGAGTGTATTCACCGACTTGGGACTCGGTGACGCGATCGCCATGTGGTTCGATAAGGACCGCGAGCTCGTCCCGCTGAGCTCCGTCATCCCGCCGAATGTCAGCGAAGAGGACATGGAAGAGGCCAATAAGCAGGCCTTCAATAACAGTGAGTCTGCCGCCACCCTCGCCGCCCTCAACCATCTGGGGATTCCGCTGGAGACGGTAGTCGCCGAGGTAATGGAGGGTGCCCCCGCCGACGGTCTCTTCGAGGTCGAGGATGTTCTATTGCTTGTCGACGGTCACCCGGTCACCGTCCCCTCAACCGTGTCGGATTACATCGCCACGAAGGCGGTGGGAGATGAGGTGACCTTCACCGTGCGACGCAGCGACGACGAGATCGAGGTCCCCGTCACCGTGGGGGAAAGGGAGGGCAAGCCCTATGTGGGTCTGCTCATGAAGGCGGACCCGTCCGGTGACGTCACCGTTAACTACCGACTTTCCGATATTGGTGGCTCGTCTGCCGGCATGATGTTCGCCCTGGCCGTCATCGACAAGCTCGATCCTGGCGATACCACCAAGGGCATTGCCATCGCGGGAACGGGCACCATCGACCCGGATGGCACCGTGGGACCCATCGGTGGAATTAAGCACAAGATGACTGCTGCCGAAGAGGCAGGTGCAGTGCTCTTCCTCGCACCTGCCGATAACTGTGACGAAGTCGTGGAGAAGGATCCCGGCGACATGACGGTGGCGAAGGTGGCTAGCCTCGATGAGGCCCTCGCCGCCATCGATGCCTACGCTGCTGGCCAGCCTGTGACCAGCTGCTCTGCGGAGTAACGAACGAAAATAAGGGGGGGTGGGGAGAGAACAGCACTAGTCGGTCTCGACGAGCCTCAGCTCCTTGATGCGGGTGGACGGATCCACCTTGTCGGAGGAAATCATCTGCTGCATGGTGAGGCCCTTCTTCTCATCCACGACAGTGATGATGGCCGTCGAGCCGAGGACGGACCAGCCGACGATCCGTGGCGGCTGCTCTTCCACGACGCGGGAGCTGGACAGCTCGCGCAGCACCTGGGCGGTGGAGGTTGCCTTCACATCGGAGGCGAAGAACTGGAACTGGCCCACCTCCGGGCCGTCGCAGGAGTACGAATCGGGGATGCCGTTCGGGTGGCAGTTTTCCAGGTCGTCGAAAAACGCTGCGGGCGCAAGAGACGCAAACGTGGTTGCGACGGTCTCCACGGCATCCTCCGCCGAGTCAGAGGTGGAGGATGATTTGGTGCTGGTGGAGGAACTCTTCCCCGTCGATGTGGTAGTCGATGACGAGGTTGCGGAAGTCGTCTGCGAGGTCGTGGACGTGGTCGACATTTCTGACTCGCTCGTCTCCGGCGACGGTGCAGTCGACAACGGCGCGGTCTCCGAGGACGTCGTGGGCAACGGCGTCTCCTCTTCCGCGTTGGAGCCACAGCCGACGACAAGACCGGTGCAGCTGGCGAGTACGAGTGCTGCTAGCGCGCGTTTCATGGTTCCCAGTGTAGCGGGCAGGGCTTTGTGGCTACTCGTCAAGCGTCAGGGTGAAGCTGTACTGCAAAGCACCGATGAGCTCGGGAGCGATATCCGGGCCTCCACGCAGCTCGTAATCATCGTCGGCGAATAGGCCATCATCGGTATTCTTCAGCTGCAGAATCGTCTGCGTCAGTTCCTCATTGCGCATCGCGGCGGAAAACAGGCGCGCCGGGCGGGGAGGCGGATCCTCGGAGGAGGTGTCGCGGAAGGTGATTTCCTGTGCGAGCACGGCACCGGCGACCTGCTCCGGCCAGACGATCCGGGTGAGGTACTCGCCGAGCTCGGGGGAGCCGGCGGGGAGATTCTCTGGAAGCTCCTGAACCACGAGAGACAGTGCCTCTTCGAGATCTGGGTCGGGGAGGGCGTCGATAAGCAATTGACTGGGAACCAGAGCGAACAGAGTCGGTGGGGCGCCCCAGCCCTCGGCGTGGACGAAATCAATGGCCTCCAAAACAGCCCTGTTCAGGTGTTGCTGGGTAAATTCCATGGTTGAGAAGAACCTCCATCGTAGGGTCTACGAAACATTTATTAGACTAACGTTAACTTGAAGTATCAATGAAAAGGAGTAGCACGTGGCTACCGGACTGAGACCACCTGCCCGGAAACCGAACCGGGGGCTCCTCACCGCGATTACCGTAGTGGTTGCCCTCGCCGTTTTCATTCCGTGGCTGGTGGGGTACTACACAGACTGGCTGTGGTTTAGGCATATCGAATACGACTCCGTCTTTGTGAAGACGCTCGTGACAAGACTCATCCTGTTCCTTGTCTTCGGGCTTATCGCAGCCGGAGTGACATGGATCGTCGGGTTCCTGGCCTTTAAATACCGGCCAGACGAACTCGACGGTGCCGATATGTCGCCCACGATCCATGAATACCGCAAGGTCATTGAGAAGTCTCTCAACCGCCTGCTCATCGGGTTGCCCCTCATCGTCGGCATCCTCGGTGGTCTTATGGGGCAGGCTGCCTGGCGCGTCGTGCTGTTCTTCTTCAACCGGCAAGAATTCGGCGTGCAGGACCCACAGTTCCACAAGGACTTGGGTTTCTACGCCTTCAGCCTGCCGCTGATCCAGCTCGTCGTGGGTTCCCTCCTGGTGCTGCTGGCCGTGGCGTTCTTCATTGCGCTCGTGGGGCACTACCTCCTCGGTGGTCTGCGCCCCGGAAACCGCGCCACCGGCCAGAGGGCCTTCGTCTCCCGCCCCGCCCGCATTCAGCTGGCCGTCACGGCCGGCCTGTGGATGCTGCTCATGGTGGTGAACTACTGGCTGCAGCGCTACACGCTGCTGGATAATCAGTACGCCACCTTCACCGGCGGTAACTACACGGACATCAACGCCCAGCTGCCGGCAAAGATCATCCTCATGGTGATCGGCCTCGTCGTCGCCGTGGCCTTCTTCTCCGCCGTCTTCTTGAAGGATCTGCGGATCCCCGCCATCGCCACCGTACTCATGGTGCTGTCCTCCCTCGTGGTGGGCACCGCCTGGCCCGCCGTGGTGCAGCAGTTCAAGGTGAAGCCGAACGGTCAGGAAGCAGAGTCGCCATACATTGCCCGCAATATTGAGGCAACGCGCTACGCCTACGGCATCGGTGAGGACAACGTCACCTACCTGGATAACTGGGGAGCCGACTCCACCAGCGATGAAGAGGTGGCCTCCGATAGCTCCACCGTGTCCAATATTCGTATCTTGGATCCGGAGGTGCTGCCCGATACCTTCACGCAGATGCAGCAGCTGAAGAACTTCTACGGGTTCCAAGATCCGCTGTCCATCGACCGCTACGAGCAGGATGGCCAGGTGCGTGACTATGTGGTCGCCACCCGTGAGATGAACCCGAACTCGCTGGCCGACAACCAGAACGACTGGCTGAACCGCCACACCGTGTACACCCACGGCAACGGCTTCGTCGCCGCACCGGCCAACCGCGTTGATGAGGTTGCCCGTGACGCATCCTCCACCCGTGGTGGCTACCCGGTGTTCACGGTGGCTGACCTTTCCACCGTCGAGAAGGACACGGCCGAGGGGCACCCCGATAAGCTCGACCTGGACCTGAAGCAGCCACGTATCTACTACGGCACCGTCATCTCGCAGGTGCCGGACATCGTCGACTACGCCATCGTTGGCAGTGGCGACGATCAGTCCTGGGAGTACGACACGGACACGACGATGTCCACCTACGACGGCAAGGGCGGTGTGCCGATCGGTAACTTCTTCAACCGCATCGCCTACACCCTCCAGTTCCAGGAGCTCAACTTCCTCCTGTCCGATCGTGTGAACAGCGAATCGAAGATCCTCTACAACCGCGATCCCCGCGAACGTGTGGAGAAGGTTGCCCCGTGGCTGACCACCGATTCCAAGGCATACCCGGCCGTTATCGACGGTTCGATCAAGTGGATCGTGGACGGCTACACCACGCTGACGAACCTTCCCTACTCGCAGCGCACGTCCCTCACACAGACCACGCAGGATGCCCTCAACCCGACGGGCACGGATCAGCGCCTGCTCTACGATCAGGTGTCCTACATCCGTAACTCCGTGAAGGCTGTGGTGGATGCCTACGACGGCACCGTCACCCTGTACGAATTCGATGAGCAGGATCCGGTCCTCAACGCCTGGGAAGAGGTCTTCCCGGGAACGGTGAAGCCGAAGTCTGAGATCCCCGAGGAACTCAACCTTCACCTCCGCTACCCGGAGGATCTGTTCAAGGTTCAGCGTGAACTGATTGCCCGCTACCACGTGGATGACCCCGGCACGTTCTTCAAGAACGAGGCTTTCTGGTCCGTCCCGAACGATCCGTCCGCCTCTGAGGACCGCAGGAACCTGCGTCAGCCTCCGTACTACGTTGTTGCCGCTGACCCGGAGACGGAAGAGCCGACGTTCCAGCTCATCACCCCGTTCCGTGGACTGGAGCGTGAGTTCCTCTCCGCCCACATGACGGTGACCTCCGATCCGGACAACTACGGCAAGATCACCGTCCGCGTCCTGCCCACCAATTCCCAGACCTTGGGACCGAAGCAGGCGCAGGACACGATGGACTCCTCCGACCAGGTGGCCCGCGACCGCTCGCTGTGGCAGAACACCAACGAGGTGATGAACGGTAACCTGCTCACCCTGCCTGTGGGCGGTGGCAAGATCCTCTACGTGGAGCCGATGTACACCAAGAGGAAGGGGCAGCAGTCCGCGTTCCCCAAGCTCCTGCGTGTGCTTGTGAGCTACGACGGCAAGATTGGCTACGCCCCGACGGTGGCAGAGGCCCTGTCCCAGGTAGGCATTAACCCACGTGAGGCCAGCGACCTGGAAGAGTCCGATGTCAGCCCCGACGAGGCGACGAAGGACGAGGAGCAGCCCGCAGAGGACAAGGGGGACGGCACGTCCACCCCGGCTCCCTCCGGTGACCCGACCGCTGCGATTGAGCGCATCAACAAGGCCCTCAACGACGTCCGCGCCGCCCGCGACGGCTCCCACGAGGAGTACGGTCGCGCCCTCGATGAACTCGACCGCGCCGTTGCCGAATACCAGAAGAACTACCAGTAACGCGTAGTTCCTCGCCTGCACCGCCATCCCGCACGGGGTGGCGGTGTTTTTCGTGTCCGTAGTCGTGAGGAGAATGGCGTGACGGAAGTGGGGGAGAGCAGGCTTCGTGCTGCGTAGTCGGCTACGTGCCAGGTGGTGGGACGAATGCTCGGCAAAAGGAGAAAAAGACCATTTTCGGGCCATGATTTGTCGTACAATTTTTACCCGGACAATTTTGTTTTGCATTCCTAAGTATGCGCGGGGGTGAATGTAAAGGGTGGATTTTTTTACACCCCGATTCTCGGTGCGTGTTCAGAAATAGGGGTAAAAACGTGCATGTACCCGGTAAAAGCTCACAATATGGAATTGAGTATTGATACGTGAGATTTATTATTTTTTCCAACGCGAAAGGAAAAGGTCCTTAGCGTCAATACAAAAGCTTGAGGAAGTCTCCCCAAGTAAAACTTCTAGCACTTATGAAATGAGGTGCCACGTGAGTACTGCCGTCCAAATCAAACAGGAAGCCTAGAAGCACGCGAAACAGAATCGACGACGCGTGATTATTGGCTCGACCATCGGAACGACAATCGAGTTCTACGTTTTTTACGTCTATGCCACAGCGGCAGTGGCAGTGTTCCCGCACCTCTTCTATGCGGAAACTGATAACCCCACCGTTGCTTTGCTCCGATCCTTTGCCACCTTCGGCCTGGCCTTCATCGCCCGCCCGCTCGGGTCGGTCGTGTTCGGCCACTTTGGTGACCGCTTCGGTCGCAAGCCCACGCTGCTCTGGTCCACTGTCGTTGTCATCGTGTTCGGTTTGACGTTCGAGATGTTCCTTGCGCCGGATAAGGCCACCCTGTTCAGCTCCCTGGTGTTCCTCACTATGGCATGTTCGGCATGGGGCCTCATCTTCGGCCCCATGTCCGCTGTACTTCCGGAACTGTTCCCCACGAACGTCCGCTACACGGGCTCTGGACTCAGCTACAACGCTGCCTCCATCCTTGGCGCTGCGATCGCCCCGTTCATCGCCACCTGGCTGAACGCCAGCTTCGGTGTCGCCTCCGTGGGCTACTATCTCGTCGCAGTTTCCATCGGCTCGCTGCTCGCCATCGCGCTCATGCGTGAGTCTCGCGAGCTGGATATGACAGAAATCTAGCGGTCGGTAAAACCCTTCTTCTTACTTGTCGACGCCCCCTTTCCACGGTTCTCACTTCACTCACCGTGGGCGGGGCGTCGGCTTGTTTTCGCCCCGGGCCGCAGAACTACTCTGCGGCCCGGGGCTTTCAGTGCGTTCTAGACGCGCAGCGCGGATAGACGCCTTCCTGCTTCCTCAAGCACGCCCCACTTCTTGCAGAATGCGAAGCGCACGAGGTTCCGCCACTGCTCGGGGTGATCAGTGAACACCTCGACGGGGATACAGGCAACCCCCGCGGCGTCGATAAGCCAGTTCGCAAACTCCACTCCCGGGCGATCCACCTCAGCCACGATGTAATACGTGCCGGCGGTGTCGTGGACGTGGAAACCCGCCTTCTGCAAACTCGTGGCCAGGAAATCACGCTTGCGCTGCAACTCACCAACCATGGATGTCACCCATTCCTGCTCGTTGTCGAGGGCGTGGGCGACGGCGGGTTGGAAGGGGGAGGCACCAACAAAGGTCATGAACTGCTTGGCGCGACTCACCGCCTGGATGAGGTTTTCGGGGCCGACGGCCCAGCCGGTCTTCCAGCCCGTGGCGTTGAACGTCTTGGCGGCGCTGGACACGGTGATGGTGCGCTCCCACATGCCGGGAAGAGTTGCGATGGGGGTGTGGGTTCCACCGTCGAAGATGAGGTGCTCGTACACATCGTCGGCAAGCACAAGGAGATCGTGGCGCACCGCGACACGTGCGACCGCCGCGACATCGAGGACAGCACCCGTGGGGTTGTGTGGACTGTTGACGATGATCATTCGCGTCCGCTCGGTGACCGCCGCATCGAGGGCTGTCTCATCGATATCCCACGTCCCGCCGCGGGGGACAAGCGGGACGGCGACACGCGTCGCCCCGGCCAGCGCGATAGCTGCGGCGTAGGAATCGTAAAACGGCTCCAAGACGATGACTTCTGAGCCGGGTTCAACAAGACCCAAAATCGTAGCGGCGATGGTCTCCGTCGCGCCGACGGTGATAAACACCTCGGAATCCGGGTCCAGATCCTGGTTGTACCGAAAGCGACGTTCCCGGGCGACTGCTTGGCGAAGAACCGGGAACCCCTTACCTGGCGCGTACTGGTTGTTGCCTCCGCGGATTTCCTCCACCGCCCGCTCGAGCATCGATTGTGGACCGTCCTCATCGGGGAAGCCCTGTCCCAGATTGATCGCCCCCGCGGCTGCTGCCTTGGCGGACATGGTGGCAAAGATTGTTTCCCCGAACGGCTGGAGTCGAGATACTACGTTATTCATGCACACCAATCCTAGGAGCCCACAGGTGCGGGAAGCAGTAAATCGCGTGCCTGGGTACAGCGGAACGACTGGAATCGCTCGCTCGAAGCAGCCATCCCAGAGGCCGAAAGGAGAGCCGCAACAAGGAAAAACCTACTTTACCGTAGTTGCCCAGGGGATTTGGCGAACAGGGTAAGTATCGTTATAGTAATAACACGTTGCCACAAGGCACAGTATCCAATAAGGATATGCGTCGCGGGGTGGAGCAGCTCGGTAGCTCGCTGGGCTCATAACCCAGAGGTCGTTGGTTCGAATCCAGCCCCCGCTACTAATATCCCCTGCTCTGGTATGTAATACCAGGGCAGGGGATTTTCGTGTCTGGCCTCGTGCAGGAGACGCATACTTCGTTGATTGTTTTCTGTAAAAAACGGTTTCCTGGGTTTCACGTACAGTGGGGGTGTGGATATCGGAAACGTCACCGAAGGAATTTCTACACGGTGGAAGGCCATCGGAAAGACCATCGGGGTGGTGGTGACCAATGCGGTGGCAGGCACTGCCGCAACGCAGGTGAAAACGGACTGGTACGAAAGCCTAGAAAAGCCGTCGTTCCAGCCACCTGAGTGGGTGTTCCCCGTTGCGTGGACGGCACTCTACACAGACATTGCCGCAGTGACAGGGCTGAGCCTTGCAGACCTAGCGGAGAAGGAAAACGACGAGGATTATAACTCGCTCCGCACGGCACTTATCGCAAATGCTGTTTTGAACTTTGGATGGAGTTTCCTCTTCTTCACAGCGAAGAAGCCAGCCATTGCCACGGTAGAAGCAGCTGCTCTTGCATGCTCAAGCTGGGATCTCGCTCGTCGTGCCATGAAGGTTAACCGCAATCGCGGTTTGTGGCTTCTCCCATACGGAGGATGGTGTACCTTCGCCACGGTTCTCACCGGTGCTTTGTGGTGGCTCAATAGGGACTAAATTTTCGGGAAGCCACTCCCCGAAGAAAGGGGGAGCACGTGGTGGTAGATCGAGGCAGACACCGTTCCGGCGCAATCTGAAGCGGTTCCCGCGACACGTGCCCCCTACGTTTTAAGCTATGCCCCGGCTAGGAAATCCAGCCGGGGCACAATGTACTTCTCCGTGTGGCAGTAGTTGACAGGACCGTAGGTGCCGGGGGTGGAGGCTGTGATGTTGGTAGCAAGGCTTCCCTTGCGGGGCGGACTGCCGTGTCCAAGGCGATGTACCTTTCATGGAGCACTCCAACGAGACATCACGTGCGTGCCCACCGCATGCGATGGTGGTCTTGAAGCGAGTGCTGTTTCTATAGCGGTAGTTGGTGCCGAGAGTGTATTCGAGTGTGGGTTATTGGAAACCCAAAAATGAATACGTGAAGAACGCGAATTAACGGCGCGGTTAACGGGGAATGAAAGCCTTATTAATGCCTTGAACAGCGATTTTAAGTGGTCTAAATTCGTCTAGGTGATTTCTGATAGCGGTCGCTTCGGATCGCCTGCTGCTGGCGTTAGGCGGTAGCGGTGGGCTCGGTGGGCGGGCCGCTGTCCTATGGGAGGGCCCGAACAACGCCAACACTCTGCTTCTGCGCCGTGGTTTCGGATCTCCCACAGAGTTCGAGACGGCAGCTGAAGGGCGGTGGCATTCATGAGCCACGTACATGTAACGGAGCGGAACTATACCGGAGCGGATGCGCCGGCAGATTCGGCTGCGGTGCAGGGGACATCCTTGCAGCTCGACTCTGTTGCGCGGGAATTCGCTGACGGCACGGGACTACACGCGTCGTCGCTGCGGGTCGAGGCAGGGGAATTCGTTTCGATCCTCGGCCCGTCGGGCTGCGGAAAATCCACGATGCTGCGCTGCATTGCGGGGCTAGAGACACCGGACCGAGGGCGCATCTCCTTCGGCGAAACCAACGTCTTCGACGCGGAACTGGGCATCAACGTGCCCCCGAACCAGCGGGGACTGTCCATGGTGTTCCAGGATTTGGCGCTGTGGCCCCACATGACGGTGGCGAAGAACGTAGAGTTCCCACTGACCGTCGGAAAGCGAAAACTACCTGCAGGTGAGCGCCGGCAACGAGTGCAGGAAGCGCTGGAGAAAGTAGGGATTGCGGGGAAGGCGCAGCAGCGCCCGAACCAACTGTCCGGAGGCCAGCAGCAGCGCGTCGCCATCGCGCGGGCGATCGTCTCCGAACCGCAGGTGATCCTCATGGACGAACCCCTGTCCGCGCTTGACGCAGCGCTGCGCCTCCAGATCCGCGGAGAGATCACCTCCCTGGCAAAAAGGCTGGGAGTTACCGTCATCTACGTCACCCACGACCAGTCCGAGGCACTCGCGATGAGTGACCGCGTCATCGTCATGGAAGAGGGCACCATCGCCCAGTTCGCGCGCCCGGTGGATATCTACACCACCCCAGCAAACGACTTCGTTGCCACCTTCGTCGGGCACATGAACCGTGACTCCGAGGGGCGTGCCTGGCGTCCGGAACACATCTTCATCAGCACTGATCGGCAACGGATCGAAGAAGCGCGGTCGGGTGAAGCCCCAGCCGGGCGACGCATGTACAAGGCAACGGCACTGGAAAGCCGTTACGTCGGCGGGCACTACGAGGTGATCGCCGATGTTAACGGCGCGGACGAGCCCTGGCTGGTGTACAGCAACCGGGCGGTAGAACCGCAGGAGCAGCTCACCCTCATTACGGCAAAACCCGCAGGGTAGCCGAGGCGGGGCCACTTCCGGTGTCTACTTGCCCCTCGTAACAGAAAACAACAGCAGGACCAGCACCGTACTTACCGCAGGACCAGCTCAAACCTACAACGAAAAGGAAGCAACATGAACAAGAAGATCGTCGGCATCATCGCGGGGCTTGCCAGCTCCGCCCTCGTGCTCACCGGCTGTGGCTCCGTGGAGACCTCGGAGACCAGCGCAGCAGGGGAGAGCGGCACTGCTACCGCCTCGTCCGAGTGGCAGGCACCGGAGGGACTCAGCGGCGAAATCTCCTATTACTCCGCCAACCCGCAGGGGCTCACCGACGCGCTTGTCGAGGAGTTCGAAGCCAAGACGGGCGTGAAGGTCAACGTTTACGCTGATACGACCGGCAAGATCACCGCTCGCATCAAGGCAGAGGAAGCCAACCCGCAGGCAGACATCGTCTACCTCGCAAGCTGGTCCGCAGCCTCCAAGCAGGCAGACTCCGGCGCGCTGGAGGAGTACACGCCGGAAGGTGCGGACAAGGTTCATGACAACTGGGTTTCCCCGACCGGCCAGTTCGTTGGCCGTGACGGCTCTGCCCTTGCCCTCGTTGTTAATACGCAGGCCACCGACGGTACTCCGGCCGACTGGAAGGACCTTGCCGATGAGAAGTACAAGGACAAGGTCATCATGCCTGATCCTCGTGAATCCGGCACGGCTGCCGACCTCGTCGCTGCCATGGTCGCCCACTGGGGCGAGGAAAAGACGTGGGAGCTTTTCGATAGCCTCTTCGCCAACGGCATGGTTGTGCAGGGCGCAAACGGACCGGCGCTCGACGCAGTGAAGTCCGGCTCCAAGGCCGTTGTCTTCGGCGGTGTGGATTACTCCGCCTACTCCGGTCAGCAGAAGGGTGAGCCGCTCGAGGTCATCATTCCGTCCTCCGGAACCACCATCACCCCGCGACCTGTCATGATCATGAAGTCCTCTGATAACAAGGAAGCTGCGGAGGCCTTCGCAGACTTCATGTTCTCCACACAGGCGCAGGAAATCTCTGCGTCCAAGAACATGATCCCCGGCCGTGAAGACGTGGACGCTCATTCCGGTCCGAACTACTTGGAGATCACTCAGTTCAGCGACGACTGGGACGCGATCGTGGACAGCTCCGCTGACATCCGCGACGCCTTTGTTGAGCGCTACCTCAAGTAATGACAGCGCGCACGGAGAAGCAGCTAACACCGGTATCTGACGCAGCTACCGGTGTTACCGGTGCTGCCACGGACAGCGTTCACCTACCAGAAAAGCGTGGTGGGCGGAACCCCCTCGGACGACTGCAGGGGCACCAACCACGCACGATGACGTACATCATCCTCCTTGGCCTGCTCGTTCTCGTTGCCGCGCCCCTGTTGTCCGTTTTGGTGACAGCTTTTACCGGCTACCGCGAGGAACCATCCGCCTTGGGCATGCTCGCCCACGCGGACATGCTCACCGTCATGGGGAACACCGTGCTGCTCTCCGTGCTTGTCGTCCTCTTCGCCACCCTCATGGCGGCCCCGCTGGCCGTGGCTATGGCGTGGACCTCTATGGCCCGACACACGTGGATTGACGTGGTCGTCATGGTCCCGTTTATGACCCCGCCCTTTGCTGCAGCTATGGCTTGGATGGACGTGACCCGTCTCGGCGGGATTGCCACACAACTCGGCGGAAAAGCGGTAGGCCAGCTCGCGCACAATGTCATCTACTCGGTGTGGGGCATGGCGCTCATCATGGCCTGCGAGCTGTTCCCGTTCCTGTACCTGCTTCTCCGCAATGCGTGTGCCACGGTTCCCGCCTCCGCGATTGAATCGGCGCGCGTCGTGGGTGCGACATGGGGAGAAATCGTCGGCCGGATTCTCGTTCCCATTCTCATTGGGCCGTACTCTCTTGGCGCGCTCATCGTTTTTATCCGGGCCGCCGGCGAATTCGGCACGCCCGTGACCCTCGGAAACGCTATTGGCTTCCCCGTCCTCGTTTCCTCCATCCACCAAAACATCACGGTGGATCCCATCAGCTTCTCCCGCGCAGCGGCCTCCTCCAGCGTCCTGTTCGGACTGGGCGTGACGGTATGGGCGATTCAGCAGTATGTCTCCAGAAAAGACATCTGTGGCGGTGGGCGCGTGGCCCGTCCCGTGCGGTTGGCACCATCTCTCATGGCGCAAGGCGCGATGTGGCTCCACATGATCGCCGTCTTCCTCCTCAGCGTCATCATCCCGTACATCTCAATTGTCTTGGGTGCAATGACGATCCTGCGCTCCCAGCCACCGACACTCACGAACCTCACCTTCGACTACTTCGCTATCGCCTTGGGCAAATCAAGCGCGCAGGAAGCACTGCTGAACTCCGCGCTTTTGGGATTTTTGGGTGCGACAGTGGCCATCATCGTGGCCACCGCCGTCGCACTCACTGCCCACCGGGCGCGCAGGAGCCTGCCTGCGCGGGCAAACGACTTCCTTGCCGTCGCACCCGATACCGTCCCGGGAATCGTCATGGCTGTGGGCTTCATCCTCCTGTGGAATGCGCCGTGGCTGCCACTGACTCCCTACGGCACACGCTGGATCCTCGTCCTCGGGTACACGGTGATGTTCCTGCCCATGGCAGTCCAAAACGTGAAGGCCTCCCTCGCTGGAGTGTCTCCCACCTTGGTGGAAGCAGCTCACGTCGCCGGTGCCACCCGCCTGGTTACATTGGTGCGGATTATTTTGCCCCTGCTTATGCCCGGTATTATCGCCGGCTGGCTGCTCGCTTTTCTCGTCGGAATTCGTGAGCTCGTCATGTCGTCGCTCATTCGCCCCGCAGACCTCAACCTGCTGTCACCGTGGATCATGAACCAGTTCGACCAGGGCAATCGACCGGAGGCGATGGCAATGACGCTCATCGGCGTGGTCAGTTCCACTGTCGTACTCATCGTCGTAACCACGGTGCAGCGCAGGCACACTGCGGGTACATCACGCGAGGCCACGGCGTGACCTGCGCTGAAGAACAGCCAGAGGTTGTCGTGGCTGGCGAGGACACAACTCGAGGCATCGGCGTGACCATCGCGTTCTTCTCCGATCTCCACCTGGGCGCGCCACACGCGCCGGGCCGAGACTGGGCGGAGAAGATGGTCACGCGTGTGAAGCCCGACGTGGTGGTGTTTGGCGGGGACCTGGTCGATCACCGCGACGGCGGTCTGGCAGATATCACCGCTGCCTCAGGACTATTGTCCACGATCGCCGAATCGTGGGAGCTCCCACTTGTCATCATCTGGGGGAACCACGACGCAGAGGTGGGGCTCCACCGCGAGCTTGCATGGATCACGGATCACCCACGGATCCGCTGCCCGGAAGGAACCGACAGCGTCCAAGTGCTCAGCTTTCCGGGGATTCCCGTGTATTTCTATGCCATGAATGTGGGGGAGAAAAACGACTACCGCGCCGTCATTGATGCCTACCCAGTAGCTGATCGAGTAGTACACCCAGATGTCGCCCACGTTGGCGTGTTCCACACGAGCTTGACCGGGGAGTTTTCGAAGAATCCGTGCTTGCCGGCTACACCTGACGAGCTCTTGGAAAAGCGCTACGATGCGTGGCTTCTCGGCCACGTGCATTCTTCGCACATCATCAGCGAAAACCCGCTCATCGGCTGGCCGGGGATGGGCCATATGTGGCAGGTCCACTTCTAAAGCGTGAAGCGGTGAGCCGGTCCAGCTGAGCTCGCTCCTTTATAATCGGATACATATGACTACTGCAGCTGATTCAATGATCCGAGTTCGTGATGCCCATCTGCATAATCTGCGGCATGTGGACGTGGATGTGCCGCGGGGGAAGCTCGTCGCCTTTACCGGTGTGAGCGGGTCAGGGAAGTCTTCCCTGGCATTTGGCACCATTCACGGGCAGGCGCAAAGCCGCTACCTTGAGTCGGTTGCGCCGTTTGCCCGCCGGCTTATTGCTTCCGCTGTAGATCCGCAGGTGAGCTCCATCGAGGGGCTGCCGCCGTCGGTGGCGCTGCAGCAGTCCACTTCAGGTGGCTCGGCACGCTCAACGGTGGGAACGGTATCCACGATGAGTAACACTGTGCGCCTGCTCTTCTCTCGCGTCGGCACGTATCCAGAGGGGATGGGGATCTTGTATTCCGATTCCTTCTCCCCGAATACGCCGGAGGGGATGTGCCCGGATTGCCAGGGGACAGGCGTGCGCCACGTGGCCACGGAAGAATCCATGGTGAAGGACCCCTCACTCAGCATCGAGGAGGGGGCGATAACCGCCTGGCCAGGTGCGTGGGCAGGAAAGAACTTCCACGATATCCTCGAGGCCTTGGGGTTTGATATGGATACCCCGTGGCGTGACCTGCCACGAAAAGACCGCGAGTGGATTTTGTTCACGGATGAGGAGCCCGTGGTGGAGATCCACCCGATTCGTGGTGCTGATCAGGTTCAACGCACGTATGAGGGCACGTGGCATTCGGTGAACTCCTACCTCACCAAGACCCTCGCGACAACGCAGTCGGATACCCTCCGCGCCCGCACCCTGTCCTTCATGGAGTCCCACCCGTGCACCACCTGTGGCGGACGTCGGCTGCGGCCGGAGGCGTTGCAGGTCACCTACGCCGGAATGCGTATCGACGAGCTCAACGCCCTTCCACTTGCTCGCCTTACCGAAGTCATCGAGGAACAACCGGCGACGGAGGAAGCAGAACGCATCCTCATCGGTGCGTTGCTACCGATCCTTCATTCCTGTTTGGAACTGGGGCTGGGGCACCTGTCTCTGGATCGGCAGATGACGACACTGTCCGCCGGTGAGCTGCAGCGCCTCCGGCTTTCTGCCCAGCTGCGCTCGGGTCTCTTCGGCGTCTTGTACGTTCTCGACGAGCCCTCGGCCGGCTTGCACGCATCGGAACGGCAGGCTCTGGTTCCGCTTCTGCGCAGGCTTATCGACGCTGGGAATTCCGTCATCATTGTCGAGCACGACATGGATCTCGTCGCCCAGTCCGACTGGATCGTCGATGTCGGCCCCCGCGCTGGTGAAGGCGGTGGTGAAGTCTTGTACTCCGGGCCCGCATCCGGCTTCGCAGTCGATAGCCCCACCCACGATGCCCTGGTTAACCGGGCCGTGAACCCGGCGGAGGTACCCGCACAAGATGCATCGGGGATCCTTCCGCTGCGTGGTCTTTCCACCCACAACCTTCAAAACATTGATGTCGATCTGGGGCTTGGGCAGTTCACGTCCATTGTCGGCGTTTCCGGTTCAGGAAAATCCACGCTTATCTCTGAAATCGCCCGCGAAGCGGAGGAGAACGAGGGCGTGGATAAACTCGTACAGATCACGCAGAAACCGATCGGCCGCACGCCACGGTCGTGCCTTGCCACCTATACGGGCTTTTTTGACCGGGTGCGCAAGCTCTTCGCCCAAACGGAGGAAGCAAAGCGCCGGAAGTGGAATGTCTCCCATTTCTCCTTCAACGTGACCAAGGGGCAGTGCCCGACGTGTAAGGGGGAAGGGAAAATCGAGGTCGAACTCGTCTTCCTGCCCGGCTCGTACACGCAGTGCCCCGCGTGCCACGGAGGCCGTTTCAACGACGAAACACTGCAGGTCACGTGGAACGGTCGCACCATTGCTGATATTTTGGACCTCACCGTCGACGAGGCTGCCGAGGTGTTCGCCAGCGACAAGACCGTCATGAAGTCCATTTCCGCGCTGCAGGCGGTGGGTCTCGGGTATCTGCGCCTCGGACAGGGTGCACCGGAGCTGTCCGGTGGTGAGGCGCAGCGCATCAAGCTGGCCACGCATCTGCAAAAGACTCCGCGGGGCACGACCATTTATCTTCTCGACGAGCCCACCACAGGTCTCCACCCCGCTGATGCAGAGCTACTCGTCACCGAGCTGCGTCGCATCGTTGAACGCGGCGACACCGTTGTCATGGCGGAGCACAACTTGCACGCCATTGAGCGAACCGACCGCGTCATTGAAATGGGACCCGGCGCAGGCGCAGCCGGTGGCAGAATCGTTGCCGACACAACACCGGCTGACCTTGCCAGCATGGATACCCCGACTGGCCAGGCGATGGCCCAGGCCAGTTAGGCGTAGAAACCAAAAGGGTCACGCCAGACGGCGTGACCCTGAAGCTCACAGTCGGAGGGCTACTAGCCCAAAACTCCAAACTGCCGTGCGAGTCCCAGCAAAACGCTGATGAGCGAGATGACCCCTCCAACGATGCCCCAGATTTCCTCCTGGGTGAGGTTGGATGACCCCTTGGCAGTGGAATCGCTGCCGCCCAGGTTTGGCTGCTCTGCCGGTGTGACAACGTGGTCGGGGCGTCCTAGCCTATCCCACTGTCGTATCACCTGGAAGCAATCGTTGAAGGTAAACGGTTTGCCATCGATGCCTGGAGCAGTAGCACGTGTGAGATCCATGTCGATGTTGTAGCGGTCGAACAAGAGGGTAGATAGGGCGGTCGTTTGCATAGATCCGGATAGCACGCCAACAAGTCCTTTACCAGGGATCCATAACGGTCCGCCCGAATCACCTTGAGCGGTTTCAGTGCGGTCTACGAAGAAAGTCGTCTCTGTACTACCCGCAAAGTTGCCACAATTTTCTCGTTTAGTAATGTTTCCGTATACGCACACTGTTTCACCCAATTGAACTTCGGAGAGGGGAACAATGGTGTCACCGGAAAAGCGATTCTCTCCCAGTCGCACTGAGTCGTTCCAATCGATCCTGGCCCAGTCATTGTAGGTTTCCTGGTCGTCATCAAAACCGCTGTAGAGAGGGGAGTTGGTTACTGTTCCCAAGGGACCCTTGAGTAGGCCATTGGAGTCCTCAATGTAAACGAGGTCTCCAGTATCGCCACAGTGTGCAGCTGTGTAGCTATAACCATCCCCGTTAAAACCGAGCGTGCAGGAATGAGACGGGAAATAACCAGGTGCGCCGATAAGGATTTCATCGCCTTGAGACACCGTGTACAACGGTGCCGCGGTGGCGATGGCGGAACCAGAGACGGTTGCAACAGCGACAGCTGCTGACAGGAAAATTTGTGCGAGCTTCATAGAAGCTAGCATAACACTGTCAAAAGACTGTGAGTGGGTTGAAGTGTAAAAGAAACGCGACCGGTGACGAGTGCGTTCGTAGAGTGGTCGATTCACAAGAGAATGTGAATGCATGCGGGTGGTCTACCTCGGACTATCCCCAAAGGATGTGTCGAATGTAGGACCAGGTGGGGGAGAAGAAGTCACCGTTACCAAGGGTGGTGCCGATAATCTCCGGCGTGGTGAGGCCATGGTCGTCGTATGTCTGTCTCTTATACACATCTGACGCTGCCGACGATACTCCTTGTGTAGAT
>ERZ1030944.11-NODE-11-length-64137-cov-48.918136_pt1 | contig 64137 bp, 62 predicted proteins | sample MGYA00518599_ERZ1030944 | MGnify/ENA primary metagenome ERZ1030944 (study PRJEB33718, sample SAMN03159697) | human skin metagenome | collected 2014-05-20 | study: EMG produced TPA metagenomics assembly of the PRJNA266117 data set (Human skin bacterial metagenome... | reverse complement strand
GCACATATGCTCCGCGTCCACTGTGCAGTCACTGACACAACACACCAACACCACACGCGGTGTTGCCCGACACTCAATTGCATACACACGCTGAACACACAGCGCCGTGCACGCCCCTAAAGGTGTGTCGGTGGTTGATGGCGGCGGGGAAACGCCCGGTCCCATTCCGAACCCGGAAGCTAAGCCCGCCCGCGCCGATGGTACTGCCCCCGGGAGGGAGTGGGAGAGTAGGTTACCGCCGACCCAACAACTTCACACACAAGCACCCGCCACACAAACACCCCTTGTTTGTGCGGCGGGTGTTTTCGTATGCGCGCACAGTCCCCGACCGGGACGTATGTGTCGGGTCCCCGCATTGCGGACAAATGGGTGCACACCCACAAGTTCCGTCACCGGGCGTGAGTCTGCATTGCGGACAACCACACCCGCACCCATCATTGGTGCACACCCATGAAAACCCCGGGGTGAAACCACCCGGCAGGGCGCGATCTGCCAGCTAGGGGCCACAGAGGTCGCGGGGCCAGCGCACACAGCCACGATGACGCCTACCGTGGGGCGAAAGTCGAGTACCGGACGTCGAGTACACCCGCGTACACCAATGGACTCGACCTCCACCACTCGACCAACAACACACCCACAACAACCCAGGGATGGTCCACAATCCGCATCGCGGACAACAAGAGCCAGCCCCATGATGGGTGCCCACCCACGAACTACCTGGCTGGCTCTCTCGTAGAAGTTGACAGTCATGTTTTCCCACCTGGGCAAACAGCGGCCGAAAATGGCTGGATCGTCAACGTTTACGAAAGCCGCCCCCGCGAACATCCGCATTGTGGACAACACCGGAACCACCAACGATGGGTGTACACCCACGAAACCGCGGTTTTGGGGCCAGACTCCGCATTGCGGACAATCACGGCGGCACCAACTATGGGTGTGCACCCACAATCGTAATACGGGTAGCGGCCTAGTGAAACGGCGGCTATAGGGTTGGCCAAGTCTCGCCCAGACGGAACTCGCGTTTGCTGCCGCTCAGTGGGTCGGTGAATTCCAGAGCTGTGCATCGCAGCAGCATCGGCACGGAAAAGTCCTCAGTGTCTGCCGGCAAGAGATTGGGGTAGATCCTGTCGCCGAGGATTGGTGCCGCTTCCGCCATCATTTGGACGCGGAGTTGGTGGGTGCGGCCGGTTTCGGGCTGCAAGACATAACGACCCAGCGCGCCTGCAACGCCATAGCGTCTCTGCAACGCCACCTCGAGAGCAGGCTCTAACCGCGAAACGTCCGACACCACGGTCGAGGCGTTCGGTTCGACGTCTGGTACCAACCGGGCGGCGGGCTCGCCGGATTGTTTGGTCAGGTGGTGTTGCCAGGGGGTGGCCGGAGGGACGTCGTGAAGCAAGGCGATTGCTTCGTATTCCTTGCGTACCTCGCGGCGCGCGAAAAGTTCCTGGTAGGCGCCGCGGATCTCGCGGTGTTTCGTCAGCAAGAGCAGCCCGGATGTCGCCCGGTCGAGGCGGTGAGCGGGCGTGAGCTCTTCGTTGCCGGTTGCGCGTCGCAGCCGCACGGTTGCGGTTTCAGTGATGTGGGAGGCGCGCGGCATGGTGGCCATGAACGGCGGTTTGTTCACGACGAGGAGGTCGTCGTCCTCGAACACTGTGGTGATCTCGAAGGGGACCGGCTTCTCGGGCGCGGGCCGGCGGTAGAAGAAGACGTCGGTGCCGGGTTCCAGCCAGGTCTCTGGGGACAGCGGCGAGCCATCGCGCTTTACGACGGCACCTTCGGTGAACCTCGCCAAGACAGCATCCACGTTGTCCTCAGGATGGCGGTGGCGCTGGGTGGACACGAGGTGCCAGATGAAGTCGGCGGCCTTAATGCCCTGGCCTTCTGGCACGCGGGCGCGGGTGGCGCCGAGGCCGTCGCGGGGCGGAAGCGGCCCCGTCTTCTGAGTCTTTTTCCGTGCCATGTGTGTAGTAGATTAGCCGCCATGGATTTAGGAGCATTGGTTGAACCGCTGACGGCATTTTTCTCCGAGGGCATCGGCAAGGCCATCATGGATGTCTTGAGCGTGATCTACCAGGTGTTGTTCCCGGCGAACGCTCCGGCGGCGACGCCGCAGGAACTGCCGCGCTAACCCGTCCAACGGCAGTAGACTGGGGTTATAACCAGCCGATCCGAGGAAAGGTTTGCACATGACCCAGGAAGATATCGTTGTTGTTGCCGTAGACGGCAGCCCTGCCTCCGACAATGCAGTCCGCTGGGCTGCGAACACGGCGATGAAGCGCAACATCCCGCTGCGCCTCGCGGCGGCGTACTCCATGCCGCAGTTCCTCTACGCGGAGGGCATGGTGCCGCCGCAGGAGGTCTTTGACGAGCTGCAGCGCGAGACCCTGCAGACCGTGGACCGCGCACGTGAGATTGCGCTCGAGATTGCGCCGGACCTGCACATCGGCCACGCGGTGGCGGAGGGTTCCCCGATTGACATGCTGCTGGAGATGTCCAAGGAATCGACCATGGTGGTCATGGGCTCCCGTGGCCTGAGTGGGATCTCGGGCATGGTGCTCGGCTCCGTGTCCGGTGCCGTCGTCTCGCACGCGTCCTGCCCGGTGGTGGTCGTGCGCGAGGACAATGCGGTGACGGAGGCGAACAAGTACGGCCCCGTCGTGGTCGGCGTGGACGGCTCGGACGTGTCGCGGCGTGCTACCGAGGTGGCCTTCGAGGAGGCGGCCGCGCGTGGCGCGGAGCTACACGCGGTGCACACCTGGGTGGACACCCAGATCCAGGGCCCGGGCGCAGGCTACGCGGTGTCTGAGGACCACTGGCAGGCTGTGCAGGCAGAGAAGGACGAGCTGCTGGGCACGTACCTGAACGAGCTGGCAAAGCAGTACCCGGAAGTCGTGGTGAAAAAGACCATTACCCGCGACCGTCCGGTGCGTGCGCTGGCCAGCGCCGCGCAGGACGCGCAGCTGCTGGTCACCGGTTCCCACGGCCGCGGCGGCTTCAAGGGCATGCTGCTGGGCTCGACCTCCCGGGCCCTGTTGCAAGAGGCGCCGTGCCCCATGATGGTCGTGCGTACACAAGATTTGTAAGCGAATTGTTACGCAATTGCATGCGATGCGTTGCCCGCCCATTTCATATCGGGCGCATAATGGCTCCCGTACTGATTAAAGCAATTAGAAGGGTTTGAAACACTATGGCACCTGCAATGGGTCTTATCGGCTGGATTGTTATCGGCGGTCTTGCCGGCTGGATCGGTTCCAAGATCCAGAACCGTGACGCGCAGATGGGCATCGGCTTGAATATCGTGGTCGGCGTCATCGGCGGTCTGCTTGGCGGCTGGCTGCTGTCCTTGTTCGGCGTGGACGTCGCCGGTGGCGGCCTGTTCTTCAGCTTCCTCACCTGCCTGCTCGGTGCGGTGATTCTGCTGTGGATCATCAATCTGGTGACCAGTAAGCGTCGATAGGCAATACGGCGGAATCCCTCGGGTTGAACCCGGGGGATTTTTTCGCGCCCGGTGGACTATACGTACCGGTTTGTCTATATTGATATGCGACCGACGCACGAAGGAGTTTTCCTTGGCCACCACCAGCAAGAAAAAGCCCGCGCAGCGACGCCGCGACCGGCCGAGCCCGCGCCAGCGGTTGCTGGACGCTGCAACAAAACTGTTCACCGAAGAAGGCATCCGCGTCATCGGCATCGACCGGATCCTGCGCGAGGCAGACGTGGCCAAGGCCTCGCTGTACTCGCTGCTGGGCTCGAAGGACAACCTCGTCATCGCCTACCTGGAGCAGCTGGACGAGCAGTTCCGCGCCCGCTGGGGCGAGCGCGCCGCGAAGGCGCCGGACGCGGACGCGAAAATCCTCGCATTTTTTGACATGGCTATCGACGAAGAGCCGGACAAGGATTTCCGCGGCTCGCCCTTCCTCAACGCCGCGGGCGAATACCCGCGCCCCGAGGTGGAGTCGGAGGAACGCATCATTGCGGCGTGCATGGCGCACCGCTCCTGGATGCACGAGACCATCACCGCCCTGCTGACGGAGAAGAACGGCTACGAGTCTTCCGCGCTGGCGGACGAGCTGCTGATCTTCCTCGACGGCGGGCTTGCCGGAGCCAGGATCCTGCACAGCGTCGAGCCGCTGCGCACCGCCCGCGCGTTGGCGGAGAACACGCTGGGCGCGCCGCCGCCGGATTACTCCATCTAGCGCGCCGACGCTACGCTGAGCCGCATGACCACGGCCCCCATGCACACGCAGCCGCGCCGCGTCACCGCCTCGCAGGTGATCGGCGAACTCCTGCTCACCGTCGGCGTGCTGCTGCTGCTGTTCGCGTTCTACGAGTCCTACTGGACCAACATCGCCTCCGGCAAGATGCAGGACGAGGTGCAGACCCGCCTGGAGGAGCAGTGGGTCAACCCCCGCCAAGCCAAGGCCACGCAGCTTGGCGACGCGTTCGCGCGCATGTACATCCCGGCGTTCGGGCAGGACTACCAGTTCGCCATCGTCGAGGGCGTGCAGGAGCACCAGCTGCTCACCGGCCCCGGCCACTACCCGGGCACCCAGAACCCGGGCGAGAACGGCAACTTCGCCGTCGCCGGCCACCGCGTGGGCAAGGGCGCCCCGTTCAACGACCTCGGCGCGCTGAAAGCCTGCGACGCCGTGGTGGTGGAAACGCAGACCGAGTGGGTGACCTACCGCGTGCTGCCGATGTCGCAGGACCCCGGGGAGCGCCGCAGGGAAGGCATCGGCTGCCTGCCCGGCGAGCTGAACGAGCGCATCGCGGCCGGCGACTACGCGCAGGTCAAAGGTCGCGAGATCACGCTGCCGGGCGACATTGAGGTGGTCAACCCCATCCCCGGCAACCGCTCGACGAAGGTGGAGCCGGGCATGGAAGGGCTGATCACGCTGACCACGTGCCACCCGCAGTTCTCCAACGCAGAGCGCATGATCATCCACGCGGTGCGCACGGAGGTGCAGCCGAAGGACCCGTCGGGCGCGCTGCCGCCCGCCATGAAGCCGGCGCAGAGCACGGCACAGAAAGAGGTGCGATAGCAATGTACGCGGCACTGTGGCGCAAGCTTCCCGGCCCCGCTCCGGTGAAGTGGCTGCTCACCCTGATCATTCTGGTGGGCGTGTTTTTCCTGCTCATGGAAGTTGTCTACCCGTGGGTGTCGTCGTTGATGCCGTACAACGACGTCGCGGTGTAAAAACCTAGAGCCAACGCGGCACCGGCGGCGCCCAGGCGCGCAGTTTGGCAAGGAGCTCCTGCGGGTCGTCGGCGACGATCATGTGGGCGCGATCTGTGCGCCGCATGAAGCCCTGTTCCACCATGTGGTCGACCATCGCCACCAGCGGCGCCCAGAACTCGCTGCCGAGCAGCCCGATGGGTTTGTGGTGCAGGCCGAGTTGCTGGCTGGTCCATTCCTCGAACAGCTCGTCAAGGGTGCCGGCGCCGCCGGGCAGGGCCACGATGGCGTCGGCAAGCTCGCTCATGCGCGCCTTGCGCTCGGACATCGTCGCCACCACCTCGAGGCGCTCGAGGTCTTCGTACTGCAGCTCGTAGTTGACTAGGTGCTCGGTGAGGACGCCAATGCTTCTCGACGAACCTCCGGCCACCTCGCCCATCAGCCCCACCTTCGACCCGCCGTAGACGAGGGTGATGTCGGCCTCCGCCAACGCCTCGCCGAACGCCCTGGCCAGCGCTGTATTGGCGGGGTTGGTGCCCTCGCGCGCCCCGGCGTAGACGGCGATGGCCTCGATCTCGCGAGCCTTCAGCGCCGGGAAGACCTCGCCGCGCAGCAGCGGCGCGATCTCGGCGTCGGGGGCTGCGGGATCGATCCAGCGCGCCTCGGCGATCTCCGCGGCCGGCGCGGGGGACAGGCCGGCGCCGGGGTGCAGAAACACCGTCGAGGTCACGGTGCAGCCGGGCTCGTTGGAGGCGGGCGCGCTGAACTGGCCTAGGTAGCTTAAATCCTCCGGGTCGACATCGATGCCGACTTCTTCCCGGGTCTCGCGCAGCGCGGTGTCCACCAGCGTCTCTTCGGGCTCCGGTTTGCCGCCCGGGAGCTGGAAGCGCGGGCTCGAGTGCTTGCGCACGCACAGCACGCGGCCCTTATCGTCGGTGAACACGATGGCGGCTACGGAGATAATCACAGGGCTATTCACAGGGCCAGGTTAGCGATTACTTCCTTGGCCACCGTTTCGGCCTTCACGGACTCGTGCTGGTTGGTGAACACCGCCACCGCGGTCGGCCCCTTGGCCACGGCGTACGCTGCCCCGATGCGGCCGGGCACGTCCCCGCCGCCGTGGCGGCCGCCGTCCCACCCGCCGGGCAGCGTCGCCGGCTGGGTCAGGTCCACCGGGGCGACGAAGTCCACCACGGCACGGGCGTCCTCTTCGGAGTCCATGTGGCGCACAACCACGGTCAGCTGCGGCTCTTCGGGGTAGGACCAGAACTGGCACGCCGGCGGGTCGAAGCGGGTGTCCGTGCCCACGCCGGTGACGCGCTGGCCGTTGGTTTGCGCCACCCACTCGGTGTCCAGGTAGGGGCACTCGGTCCAGCTGTCGCGCGGGGTGTCGGGGAGCGCCTCTACTGGCAGCGCCGATTCAGGGGCTGGTTCGGGTGCGGGGGCGGCCGGAGGGTCGTCGATAGGCGAAGGCTCCTGCGAACACCCGGCGAGGGCGAGCACGAACAGGGCGGTGGGTACTCTCAGACGCATGAGCTCCAGATTAGTGCTGTTGGAGCAGCATCCCGGAAAGACCGCGGACTACCGGGCGCTCGATTTGGGCATCACGGTGCTGGCGGTGTGCCTCATGCTCGTCTCCTTCGGTGCGCTCGCGCGCATGCCGCTCAACGAGGCGCTGCTGCACATTGTGCTGACCGCCGCGTTCGCGTTTCTGCTGTTCTACGGCATGGTGGAGATGTACCGCTGGGGCGCGTGGGGGCGCGTGGCCTGGATGCTGGGGGCGACGGCGGTGTGGGTGGCGGACATGACCGTCTCGCCGGTGGCCGTGTACTGGGTGTTCGTGCTGTTCTTCGTGGCGCTGCGCGCCTTCGACAACTGGGTCGGCTACGCGTGGGTGGTGGCGTGCCTGGCCATTTCGATTGCCATGCAGATCCCGGCGGGGCTCACCCTCGGCGGGATCATGGGCCCGGCGCTGTCCGCGGTGGTTGTGGTGGCGATCGCGTACGCCTTCGACACCATCACCCGGGTCAGCCGCGAGAGGCAGCAGCTTATCGACGAACTGCTGGCCACACGCGACCGCCTCGCCGACACCGAACGCGCCGCCGGCGTGGCCCAGGAGCGCGAACGCCTCGCGCACGAACTGCACGACACGGTGGCCCAGAACCTCTCCTCGATCCAGATGCTGCTGCACTCGGCGGAGCAGGACGTGCGGGCAAGCGGGCTGCCGGAGGGGGTTGCGCAGGTGCCGTTGAGGAAGATGGAGACGGCGCGTCGGGCGGCGTCGAATAACCTGGCGGAGACCCGCGCGATGATCGCCGCGCTCGCGCCGGCGCCGCTGACCGAGTCTTCGCTGCGCGACGCGCTCGCGCGGGTGGCCGGGGACTTCGGCGAGGCCGGCGGCCTGGACATCGGGGTGGAAGTCGACGGCGAGGCCGTCCCGCTGCCCATGCGGGTGGAGGCCGGGCTGCTGCGCATCGCCCAGGGCGCGGTGTCCAACGTGGTCAACCACGCCGAGGCGAGCGCAGCGCGCATCACCCTGACCTATGCGCCGGAGGAAGTGCGCCTGGACGTGGTGGACAACGGCCGCGGCTTCGACGTGAACGCGCAGGGTCTCAAGCCCAGCGGGCTGGGCCACCTGGGGCTGGACGCGATGCGCTCGCGCGCTGCGGAGCTGGGCGGAATGTTGGAGATTGAGTCCGCGCCCGGCGGGCCGACGGCGCTGACCGTGGCCGTGCCGGTTAGTATCAACCAAAAGACTGACCTTGACTCTGGGGAGGAGACCGACGTTGATCCGGGTACTGCTGGCTGACGACCACGAGATTGTCCGCCTCGGCCTGCGCTCCGTATTGGAAGCCGCCGAGGACATCAAAGTGGTGGCCGAGGTAGCCACCGCCGAAGGCGCGATTGCCACCGCGCAGGCCGGCGGCATCGACGTCATCCTCATGGACCTGCGCTTCGGCGCCGGCGCGGAAGGCCAGCGCGTGACCACCGGCGCGCAGGCCACCGCCGCGATCCGGGCCAACATGACCAACCCGCCCAAGGTGCTGGTGGTGACCAACTACGACACGGACGCGGACATCCTCGGCGCCATCGAAGCCGGCGCCGTGGGCTACCTGCTCAAAGACGCCCCGCCGGAGGAACTCGTGGCAGCCGTGCGTTCCACCGCCCGCGGTGACGCCACCATGTCCCCCGTCGTGCGCAACCGGCTCGAATCCAGGGAACGCACCCCGCGCTCCTCGCTCACCCCGCGTGAGCTGGAAGTGCTCCAGCTAGTCGCGGCCGGCTCCTCCAACCGCGAAATCGGCCGCCAGCTCATGCTCTCCGAGGCGACCGTGAAATCCCACCTCGTGCACATCTACGACAAGCTGGGCGTGCGCTCGCGCACCTCCGCCGTGGCGTCCGCGCGCGAGCAGGGCGTGCTGTAGCGGGCTACTTCGACAGCTTGGCGTGCACCTCTGCCGCCAGCTTGTTCAGGTCCTCGTCGATGGAGTTGTGCGCCAGGCGGCGCTGCTCCGGGTTGGCGTGCTCGGCGTTGCGCACGGCCTGCTCCAGCTCGTCGAGACGCACGCGCGCGTCGCCCTTGAAGCCCTCGCCGAGGTTGTCGGTCTGGTCGATGTTCTGCCGGACGGCGTCGATACGCGCCTTGAGCTCGGCGCCGCGGCCGGAGTGGCGCGCGAGATCCTGCGACGTCAGCCCCAGGCCGGCGGCCCGGTTGTTCACCTGGCTCTGCTGGAACGAGGTCAGCGCCTTGTACACCAGCGGCAGCAGCACAGGCACCAGGATGCGCGCGGCGGAGACCCACTGCTTCGCCTTCTTCTGGGTGATGCCGGACTCCTCAATGCGCTTCAGGTGCGCCTTGGCCAGGTCCTTCTCGTGCTTCTGCTTGCGCTTCAGACCCTTCTTCTCTTCCTTGAGCAGACGCTTTTCCGCCTTGTCCAGGAGCTTGGCCACGCGCTCGTCGGCCTTCGCCTCCTGCTTGGCCAGCTGGCGCGCGTGCGTCTGCGCCGCCTTGACCTCGGCCTTTGTCTTCGCGCGGGACTTGCGGATGGCCTCGAAAACACCCATGGTTGTATCTCCTCTAATCGTTCGCTCTAACGCCCATACACTGTACCTTCCGGGGCACTACCCCTGCCCAGGTATCGTTTGAGGCATTGTGAGTAACGAACCTGTGCGCGCCTCGGACCTTGTGGGCTGCCGCTTCCGCCAGCGGCAGCGCCGCGCGCACCCGGACGTACCCGAATTGCCGGAGGCGCTGCTGCGCCAGCCGCAGATCGACGCCGCCCGCGCCGCCGTGTTCGACCTGCTGCCCGTCAAGCGCGCTCTGGGCGACGGCGCTGGCAAGACCTTTGTGCGCGTGGACATCGACCCTGGCTCAGACTGTGTGGCAGCAACGCAGGATGCTTTACGACGCCGCGCGCACCTGATCACCAACGCCACCCTGACCGGCGCGGTGGAGGGCGTGGACGCGGAAGCCGACGTGGACGTCCTCGTGCGCACCGACGCCGGGTACCTGCCCGTGGTGATTTCCAACCACCGCGTCGCCCGCTCGCACCCGAGCGCCGAGCTGGAGATGATCCCCACTGGCCGGCTCGGGCTGGGCAAGCCACTTGTGGTGGGGGCGAAGGCGCGCCACCATACCGTCGACGGCTACCGCGTCACGCTGGCGCACCTGCTGCTCGGCGAGCGCGCGGACGGCCGCGGGGCGGTCATCGGCCAGGACCGCACGCGCGCGTACCTGTGCGACCCGTCGCGCTACATCGAGCCGCTCGTGGGCGCGCTGCTGGTGCCGCTGCCGACCGAACCGAAGCGCCTGAAACAGTGCGCCACCTGCCGTTTCTGGCCGCTGTGCGAGCCGCGCCTGGTCGAGCTCGACGACATCTCGCTGCTGCTTCCGGGCGGCCGCGGCGACGTGTGGCGCGAGCGCGGCATTGACACAGTGCAGCAGCTTATCGACGAAGCTCCGCCCGAACCCGCCGCCCTCGCCCGCGCCTGGCGCGCAGGCATCCCCGTGCTGCGGCGCCCCGGATTCGCGCCCGCGCCCCGCGCCGACGTGGAGGTCGACGTGGATATGGAGGCCTACCTGGACCAGGGGGCCTACCTGTGGGGCACGTTCGACGGCGCCGACTACCGCGCGTTTGTCACCTGGGACGATGTCGGCGGCGATGCCGAGGAGGAGAACTTCGCCGCGTTCTGGTCCTGGCTGATGGCGCGCCGGGCGGCCGCCCACGCCGAGGGCAAGACCTTCCGCGCCTACTGCTACGCCGCGGGCGGGGAGAACCACTGGCTGCGCTCCTCCGCGAAGCGGTTCGGCTCGGTGGACGAGGCCGAGGTGGCCGCGTTCATCGCCTCCGACGAGTGGGTGGACGTGTTCGCGCACGTGCGCCGATCGCTCGTGGGCACCGACGGGCTGGGGCTGAAGGTGCTCGGCCCGGTCGTGGGCTTTGCATGGGAGGACGACGACGTCGACGGCGAGCGCTCCGTCGCCCTGCGCCGCGCCGCCCGCTTCGGCGACCAGGCCGCCCGCGACATGCTGCTGCGCTACAACGAGGACGACTGCCGAGCCACCCGCGCCGTGCGCGACTTCCTCGCCGCCGGCGCGCCGGGCGTGCCGGAGTTCGGCGCGGTGTAGCGGCCCTACCGCTCCGCCTTCCACAGCGCCGCGGCCACCAGCGTCAGACCACCGAGCAGCACCGCCAGCACCGCAACGAACCCGGCCCACGGCAGTCCCTCGTAGGCCCAGCCGGTCGCGGCCCCCAGGATCGACGAGCCCATGTAGTAACAGAACACGTACATGCTGGATGCTTCCGCGCGGTCGCGCTCGGCGATGAGGCCGACCCAACCGGAGGCCGTCGAGTGGAGCGCGAAAAAGCTCGCCGTGAACACCAGTAGGCCAGCGAGCGCGATCCACAGCGAAGGCGCGGCGACGGCCAGCGCGCCCGCCAGCATCAGCAGCGCAGAGGCCAGCACCACCACGCCGCGCCCGTAGCGTCGTGAAAGTGCCCCGGCGCGTGCGCTCGACCAGGTGCCGGACAGGTACACCACGTACACCAGACCCGACAGCGCGGCGGGCAGCCCGTAGTCCAGCACCGCGCGGAAGCCGAAGAAGTTGTACATGGACACGAACACGCCCATCGCGATGAACGCGGTGGCATACAGCCCCACCAGCCGCGGGTTTTTCAGGTGGCCCAGCATCGCGCGCACTTCCACGCTCGGGCGTATCGACGCCTTCGGCACAAAATTGCGCTGCTCCGGCAACGCCCACGCCGCCAGCGCCGCCAGCGTGAAGGCAACCATGGCGCTGCCGAACATGGCCCAGCGCCAGGAGGTGACCTCCAGAAGCCCGGCCGGGATGAGGCGCCCGCTTAGGCCCCCGATGGAGTTGCCGGCGATGTACAGGCCCATCGCGCCGGGCAGGTCGCGCGGGTCCAGCTCTTCGGAAAGCCAGGTCATGGCTACCGCAGGGGTGCCGGCGATGAGCGCGCCCTGCACTGCGCGAAGGGCGATGAGCTGCCCCGCGGTCTGCGCCAGCGGAAGGGCGAGGCCGAGCGCGGTCGCGCCGAGCGCCGAGACCACCAGCACGCGCCCGCGCCCGTACTTCTCCGACAGGATCGAGGCGGGCACCACGCACAGCGCCAGGGCGCCGGTGGCGGCGGAGACGGTCAGCGCGGCGGTAGACGGGCTGACTGCCAGCTCGGTGGTGAGGGTGGGTAGCAGCGCCTGCGTTGCGTACAAGGCGTTGAAGATGGCCAGCCCGAACGCGAGCATGGCCCACGTCGCGCGACGGTATTCCAGGCTGCCTTTCTGCATGCCCACCATGCTAACCAGACCTCAAGGAAATGTGCCCTGTAAATCCCCAGGTCGCGAGCTGCGCTGAGGTCTGGTTTGTCGCTGAGGTCTGGTTACGCCACCGTAACCAGACCTCAGCGGAGGTGGGGAAATTTCAAAACCCCTTGCGCGATAAGGTAAGCCTAACCTAGTATCAATTCTGAGTTCGCAGGGACTCGACGTATCACAGGGAAAGCCAGCGCCCGCCGCCTCCAAAACGGAGGTGGCGGGCGCTGGTGTGAGGGGAGGCGGAGCCGTCGTTAGGCAGATGCCTTTGCGTAACGCTCGTTGACGTCGTCCCAGTTGACAACGTTCCACCAAGCCTCGACGTAGTCAGCCTTGACGTTCTTGTACTGCAGGTAGAACGCGTGCTCCCACATATCCAGCATGAGCACCGGGGTGAAGTCCACGGAGACGTTGCCCTGCTGGTCGGTCAGCTGCTGGATGATCAGGCGGCCGGCGATGTGGTCGTAGCCGAGCACTGCCCAGCCAGAGCCCTGCAGGCCGGTGGCGACGCCAGCGAACTGCTTCTTAAAGGCCTCGAAGGAACCGAAGTCGCGGTCGATGGCCTCAGCGATCTCACCGGTCGGGTTGCCGCCGGCGTTCGGTGCCATGTTCTTCCAGAAGATGGAGTGGTTGGTGTGGCCGCCAAGGTTGAACGCCAGGTTCTTGGACAGGGCGCGCAGGCGGTCCGGGTTCGCCTCACCGTTGCGCTCGGCCTCGAGGGCCTCGAGCGCGGCGTTCGCGCCAGCGACGTAGGTCGCGTGGTGCTTGTCGTGGTGCAGCGTCATAATCTCTTCGGAGATGTGCGGCTCCAGCGCGTCGTATGCGTAGGGGAGATCGGGAAGCTCGTAAACAGCCATGATTGATTCCTTTCGTCTGCGAATCAGTTGCGGACCCCATGGTAGAGAAAATTTGGGAACAGTGTTGTGGCCAAAGTCGTTGTAGGGGGCATGGGATTTCTTTTCGCACCATCGCCAAAGCTTGTCGACGTCAACTCCGCCCTCCCCGGCCGCCCCGAGCCTGTCCTTGCCAACCCGCGCGAGCACGCGGTGCTGGGCACGCCCACCACGGGGCCGTGGCGCGAGGGCCAGAAACGCGTGCTCGTGGGCATCGGCTGCTTCTGGGGCGCGGAGAAGATGTTTTGGCAGCTCGACGGCGTGAACTCCACCTCGGTGGGCTACGCCGGCGGCGTCACGCCGAACCCGACGTACCGCGAGGTGTGCTCCGGGCAGACCAACCACGTTGAGACGGTGGAGGTGGTCTACGACCCGGAGGTGATCACGCTGAAAGAAATTGTGAAGACCGCGCTGGAGGCGCACGACCCGACCCAGGGCTACCGCCAGGGCAACGACGTGGGCACCCAGTACCGCTCCGCCTTCTACACCGACACCGAGGAGGAGGCCGAACAGGTCCGCGGGTGGATCCGCCAGTACGAAAAGGACTTGCAAAGCGCCGGGTACGGCGACATCACCACCGAGGTGAAATCCGTGGAGGCCGACGGCGTGAAGTACTACCTCGCTGAGGAGGAGCACCAGCAGTACCTGCACAAGGTGCCGAACGGCTACTGCCCGCACCACTCCACCGGCGTGGCCTGCGGGATTTAGCTAGTAGCCGTGCTTTGAGGGGAACCCGCCTTTAGGCATGCGGGTCTTCGTGGCGTCGTTGTGGATCCAGCGCGCCACACGCACCAGCTCGGGGCGGGAAAGCGCCGCCTCATCTGCGTCGTCGCCCGCGCCGTGGACCACCGCGTTCCAGTAGGCGACCGTTTCGTCGTGGTAGTTGTGCCCGTGGGGTGAGGGGTAGTCCTTCGACGGCAGCTGGTCGATGCCGATCTGCCAGTACGTCACCAGCGGCATCCAGCGCATCGTGTCCAGCGCGTCCAAGTGCTGGGCGGCCGGGGCGGGCTCGCCGCGCGAGCCGGGTTCGCGCAGCCAGTCCGGGGCCTTCCACGCCAGGGACGGCTCCCACCACACCACCGGGTCGGAGGCGTGCTGGGCGAAGACGAACCGGGGCTCGACCCAGGTGTTGGCGTAGGAATGGCCGCGGAAGTCGTGGCGCAGGTGCGCGGGGTGGGCGGTGAAGCGGACGTGGCGGCCGCCGTCGATAAGTGGGAGGCGCTGCGGGGAGCCCTTCTCGCGGTGACGGGTGAGGTAGCTGTGGTTGCTGGCGAAGCCGGGCGTGCCCGTGAACACGCCGCCTGAGGTTTGTTCGAGGAACTCCTCGACGGTCTCGAACGCGTCCGACACGCCGTACGCGCCCAGCGATTCTCCGCCGACGTACAGCTTCGTGCGCTTTTCGGGGTCGAGTTTTTGCAGCTCGCTGCGGATCGCCTCAATGAGCACGCGCGAGGAATTAACCGGGTTCTTGCGGTCCGCCAAATAGGAATACGCCGAGGGCAGGTAGGAGTACTGCATGGCCACCACGGCCGAGTCGCCGCGGGTGACAAACTCGAAACCCGAGGTGTGAAAGTCGTTGATCCAGCCCGTGCCCGCCGCCGACATCACCGCGATGTGGCTGCGCTCGAACGCGCCGGTGCGGCGCATCTCCTCGATCGCGACGGCGGCCATTTCCTCGAAGTCCGGGGCATCGTCGCGCTCGGTGTCCAGGCCGACGAAGATGCGGATCGGCTCCATCGCCTCGCCGTCAACGAGGCGCTCGATGTCCTCCTTGCGGGGGCCGCCGGCCACCACCGCGCGGCCCTGGCGGCCCATCGTGTTCCAATCCACCGCGGAATCCGGCGAGCCGGAACGCTCAGGCCGCTTCGGCTGGTCCGCGCCGCGCATGAACTCGCGGTCCAGCTCCTGCGCCTGGCGGCTCACACGCACCGCGAAGCGGCGCACCACCATCTGGTCGCCAACCAGAATCAGCAGCGCGCCGCCGCCCGCGATCGCCAGCGGCCACGACGCCACCGGCGGCAGCTTCTTGCCCAGCAGCTCGTTGATCGCGTCGATGAACGTCTGGATCGCATCGCCGACAAGCAGCACCACGCCGTAGCCCAGCGTGCCCACCGTGATGCCGAGGATCTGCGGGCTGACCTTGAACTTCTCGTCGCTTTCCACCAGCTTTTCCTGGTGCGCGCGGCGGCGCAGCGACGTGACGAATACGCCCGCGGTCACGCCCGTCATGGCCAGGCGCACCGGGCCGGGAAGCAAGCTCTGCGGTTCGTCGGAGCGGACGGGGCGGAGGGCCTGCGAAGCTACCGTCGCAAAGCCATGGCCCATGCCCTGCAACACACCGACGTTCGCGGCAGTCGCCCACCAGCTGTGAGGCAGCAGCGACGGCGACACCGCACCCCACGTCGCCACCTCAGCCCCCGCAAGCCCCGCGCGGAAACTCGGAGGCAAGCGCCGCAGACCACCCATGCGCACGCCCGGGGAGATATCAGCCAGCACCTCCAACACGCCCATCGGCAACGCCAGCACACCGTCGCGCTTGACGGAATAGCGCGAACGCGCGCGTTGCAGCGCGTCCGGCAGCTGATCTAAAGCGGTGCGGGCTTTGACGAGGAAATTGGAAGGCACGGAAGCGATTGTTCCAAAAATGTTCCGGTCGCGGGGGCTGCTGCGCGCGGGTAGCCTCGCAGCCGTGAGCGAGAAGATGCCCAAGATTGTTGCGCACCGCGGATTCTCCGGACACCACCCCGAGCTGACGCGCCGGGCGTTCGAAGAAGCTTTGAAGCTGCCCATCCACGGCATCGAATGCGACGTGCGCCTCAGCCGCGACGGGCGCGTGGTGGTCTTCCACGACGCGTCGGTCAACCGCACCACCGACGGCCGCGGCCGCGTGGACTGCCTGGACTTCTCGGCGTTGCGGGAGCTCAACTGCGGCACCAAAGACGAGCCGCAGCAGATCATGTGCCTGGAAGAACTGCTCGAACTCATGCAGGACTACCCGGACAAGCACATCTACATCGAAACGAAGCACCCCACCATCTACGGGCCCGAGGTGGACGAGCAGACCTTGCGAACGTTGCGCTACGCCGGGCTGCACGAATCCGAAAACGTGCACGTGATCTCCTTTTCCCACCGCGCCGTGCGCTACTTCACCGAAATGGCGCCCGAGCTGGAAACCTTCTACCTGTTCCGCCTGAAAGAGATGCGGTGGAACCGCAAGAGCCGCATGCTCTCCCGCCCCTACGGCGTCGGGCCTGCGCTGCAGCACCTGCAACTGCGCCAAGAGCTGCTGGGCTACCGGGGGTTGCGCACCTACACCTGGACCGTGAATACCCCGCGCCAAATGCGCTGGTGCGCCGACAACGGCGTCGACGTCATCGCCACCGACCTGCCGGACGTCGCTTTGGCCGCGTACGGGCAGGTGCCGGCCGCGGCGGTGGCGGGGTAGGGAGGAAATATGACTGGAATCATCGCGCACCGCGGCTTCAACGGCCTGTACCCGGAAAACACCCTTCGCTCCTTCGAGGAGGCGCTCAAGCTGGACATCGCCGGCATCGAGTGCGACGTAAACCTGACGGCAGACGGACAGGTGGTGGTCATCCACGACTTGACCGTAGACCGCACCTCTGACGGCTCTGGCGAGGTGGCGCAGATGCCTCTCGACGAGCTCCGCCAACTCAACATCGGCACCGAGGACGATCCGCAGCAGATCATGCTGTTGGACGAGCTGCTGGACCTCTTGGAGCAGTACCCGGGCAAGCACATCCTGATTGAGACGAAGCACCCGTCGCCGTTTGGGGCGGCGTTGGAGGAGGCCGTGGCAGACGTGCTGCGCGGCCACGGCATGGAGGCGGACGAGCGCGTGCACCTGATCTCCTTCAACCCCGAGGCGATCCAGCGCTTCCACCGCCTGCTGCCTGAGCTGGAGACATTCCTGCTGGCAGACGATTCGTTTGCGCCCGTGGGGGACTGCGGTGCCGGCCCGAGCGTACGCATGGCGAAGGCCCACCCCGAGCTGCTCGACGGCCGGTTCCGTACCTATGTGTGGACCGTGAACCTCCCAAAGGACATGCTGTGGCTGCAGAAGCACGGCGCATCCTTGATTGGCACCGACCTGCCGCATATCGCGCTGGAGACCCTGGTGTAGCGTTCGCGGCCGCAGAGCGGCCGGTACGATTGCGCGCATGGTGCAACGCAAGCCGAAAAAGAAGAAGAACCGCGAGGACCTGCCCGAGGGCATGTCCCGCCGCGAGGCCAAGCTGGCCGCCCGCGCAGCCGAGCGCGAGAAGCTGCAGAAGGACCCCCGCCCGTTCGGCGGCCTGGCCGCAGAGGCCGACCTGGTCGCGCTGCAGGAGTTCGTGCCGTCCGCCGTAGTGAAGTTTGACGTCAAGGGCACGCCGGTGAACATCGTCACCGTGCTGCCGGGCGCCGGTGCCGCGCTGGTGCGCGAGGAGTCCGAGGGTGGAGAGCGCTTCGTCGCCCTGCAGGTCACCTCCCACTCCCAGAACCCGGGGCGTGACCTCGCGTACGCCCTGAACTGGGTCGTCGATGCGGCGCCGGGTGAGACGCTGCAGTCCACCGTCGCCGACGGCTCGCAGCCGGAGCTTTCTTCGCTTATCGACGCCTCCGCTATCCCCGACATCACCACCTACCAGGACTTCTCCTGGTGGTTCCCCGAAGGTGCCGCGGTGCCGCCGCAGATCCAGCAGGCGCTACAGCAGGCCAACGACGCTGTCCTGCCGTCCGAGAAGATCGGCGCGGACCTGCCGGGCGCGGTTTGGTGGGTCAACCCCGGCGGCGGCAAGGCACACATCCGCTGGGTGCGTACCGAGGACAACGAGGCGCAGATGCTCTCCGCGCTGGCACGCATCGCCGCCCGCGGCGAGCTGAACCTGGGCGAAGGCACCAAGTTCGCCGGCGCCTTCCGCACCCACGGCCTGGTCGTGCCGGTGTTCGACCTCGACCCGTCCGTGGACGCAGGCTCCTACGAGGAGGCGCTGGCCGCGCTGAACAAGCAGATCGAGGCCGAGTACAGCAACGACGCCGCGTTGACCGCCGACGAGCGCAAGCAGCTGGACAACATCAAGTCCCGTCAGGTGACCATCTAGCGCGTGCGTGATTCTTGAACGCCCCGGGTGACTGCTTTCTTTGCGCAGGCTGAGAATGTAGCGCCAAACGGGGGCGGCCAGGATTGTGCTGTTGTCGCACGATATTGGTGTTTGTGACGCGCACGATCCGTTGGCGCAACGTTCTCTTTAATACAACTCTCAGTTAACTGTGCGTTCATGGACGGGGCTTACGGTGCTCCCCATGAGTACGACAATTCCGGCAATCTCCGTGGAGCCAGAGGTCTCCGCGGAGTACGCGGCATCCCGTCGGAAAGGCCGCCGGAAGATTGACTGGCGCCAGGTAGGCCTGGCCGCGCTGTTGGTCGGCCCAAACCTCCTGTTGCTGATTCTGTTCACCTACCGCCCTTTGGTGGACAACATCCGCATCTCTTTCTACAACTGGAACATCTCCTCCCCGTCGATGACATGGGTCGGGCTGCAGAACTACATCGACTGGTTCCAAGCCCCGGAGACCAAGACCATCGTCTGGAACACACTGATTTTTACGTTCTTCGCAGTGGCGGGATCGATGGTGATCGGGCTTGCGCTCGCGGTGCTGCTGGACCAGAAGCTGTTCGGACGTGCGGCGGTGCGTTCCATGGTGTTCGCCCCGTATGTCATCGCAGGCGCAGCCATCGGTGTGGCTTTCCAGTTTGTGTTCGATCCCCGCTACGGATTGATCCAGTACTTCCTCAACCTTCTGCACATTCCGGTGCCGAATTTCTACCAGAACTCCGGTTGGGCGCTGTTCATGATCACGGTGACCTACATCTGGAAGAACGTCGGCTACGTCTTTGTCATCTACTTGGCTGCGCTGCAGGGGCGCCGGCACGACCTTGATGAGGCGGCGGAGATTGACGGCACGTCCGCGTCGCGGCACTTCTTTCGGGTTGTGCTGCCGCAGCTGCGGGGCACCACGTTCTTCCTGCTCATCACCGTGCTGCTCAGCTCGTTCCAGGTCTTTGACGTCATCAATGCGATGACCAGGGGCGGCCCATTCACCTATGGCACAACGACGATGGTGTTCCAGGTCTATACAGAAACCTTCGTGAACGGCCGCGCAGGTTACGGCGCTGCGGTGGCCACGATCATGTTCCTCGTCGTCCTTATTATCACCGTGCTCCAAATCAAGCTGCAGGAGAGGTTGGACAAGTAGATGTCGACGCAGTTCTCAGCTGAATCCAGCAAGTCCGCGAAGCCGGCGCAGCAGCGCCCGGCGGCGATAGTGCGCGATGAGGATTCCTTGCCGCCGGTGCCCGGCAGCCAGGGGTCCGGCGAACCTGTGATCACCGATGCGCAGCGCAAGCGTAAAGGCGCGCCAGCCGAAGCTAGCTCAAAAGGCATGAAGTTTTTGGGGTATGCCGCTTTGGTGCTCACGGTGCTCATGATCTTGGTGCCGCTGTACTTCATCGTGATCACCTCGTTTAAGACCTACCAGGATGTCTACTCGGATCCGATCACGTTCTGGCCCAACCCTCTGGTGCCGGAAAACTACGCGCGTGTGTGGGAGACGTCTGGGTTCCCGCAGTATCTGCGCAACTCCATCGGCATCACCCTCATCCTCACCGTGATCAAGGTCGTCCTCGGGGTGCTGTCGGCTTACGCTTTCGCGTTTCTGCGGTTCCCGGGGCGAAATCTGCTCTTCCTTCTGGTGATCGCTGCGCTGATGGTGCCCAACCAGATCACCATCATTTCCAACTACGCCCTGGCTGCCTCGCTGGGGTGGCGCGACACCTGGACCGGTGTCATCATCCCTCTGGCTGGTGTGGCGTTCGGCTGTTTCCTGATGCGCAACCACTTCCAGTCCCTGCCGGCTGAAATTATGGAAGCAGCGGAAATGGACGGGGCCGGCTTTTTCACCCGGCTGTTCAAGGTGGTCCTGCCGATGTCTTGGCCGACTCTGTCGGCGTTCCTGCTCATTACTGTCGTCAACGAGTGGAACGAGTACCTCTGGCCGTTCCTCATCACTGACACTCCGGCTGCAGCCACGCTGCCAGTCGGCCTGACCCGGCTGCAGGACGCGGAAGGCTTGACCAACTGGGCACCGGTGATGGCCGGCACGGTGCTGACCACGCTTCCCATGATCATCGTGTTCATCCTCCTGCAGAAGCAGATGATCAAGGGCCTCACCGCGGGCGCCGTCAAGGGCTGACCCGCTTCAAACTCCCCGTACCAATTCAAGAATGGAGAACCCCATGTCCACCAGTTCCCTGACGAAGCGTCTCGGCGCCGCAGCTCTTGCTGCTCTGACCGCTGTTTCCCTCACTGCTTGCGCAGGCGGGTCTACCAGCGATGGCGGCAACGGAGGCGGAAACGCTGCAGGCGACGAGAACAAGATTGTCTTCTGGTCCAACCACCCGGGTAAGTCCCGTGATCTGGAGCAGGAGCTCATCGACGCGTTTGAGAAGGAAAACCCGGACCTTTCCGTCGAGCTGGTCGACGGTGGTGCCAACTACGAGGAGTTGGCGCAGAAGTTCAACGCCGCGCTTGCTGGCAATGACCTGCCGGACGTCATCGTCGCTTCGGACGTGACCTGGTTCAATTTTGCGCTGAACGACGCCACGACCCCACTGGACGAGCTGTGGGAGTCCGAAAACATCGACTCCGATTCCTACGTGGATACCCTGCGCGACGACTACCTCTACGACGGGAAGCACTACGGCGTGCCCTACTCCCGCTCCACCAACCTCATGTACTGGAACACCGACGACCTGGCTGCTGCGGGTCTGCCGACGGATCGTGGCCCGGAGACCTGGCAGGAGTTCGATGAGTGGGCGGGCAAACTCAAGGAAAAGACCGGCCACCCGGCGCTGACCATTCCGGATGGCTCCAGCTACCTTGACTGGTACTTCCAGGGCATGGTGTGGGCGTTCGGTGGCGCATACTCCAATGAGTGGGAGCCGACGTTCTCCGACCCGAAGACCATCGAGGCCGCGAAGTTCCTCCAGGACCAGGTGCAGAAGGGCCACATTGAGATCAGCACCGACCCAACTGTTGCTTTCGGCAACGGCAATGCATCGGCGCTGCTGGAGTCCACTGGCTCCCTCGGCGGCCTGAAAGACTCCGCGACCATCCCGTTCATCACCACCTACCTGCCGGGCCCCGGCCCGTCCGCGGCCACCGGCGGCGCTGGCTTGGCCGTGCCGAACGGGATCTCGGATGCCCGCAAGAAGAACGCGGTGAAGTTCATCGACTTCATCACCAACACCGAGAACACGATCAAGTTCTCGCAGAAGACCGGGTACATGCCGGTGCGTAAGGACGCGCTGGAGAACCCGGAGGAGCGCAAGTTCCTGGACGAGAATCCGAACGCCGAGACCGCAATCAAGCAGCTGAACGAAAACACGAAGCCGCAGGACTACGCGCGTGTGTTCGTTCCGGGTGGCGGCAAGCGTATCGGCGGAGCACTGGACAAGATCACCGTTGGTGGCCAGGACGTGGAAAAGGTCTTCGCTGACCTGGACACCGAAACCCAGCAGGTCATCGACCGCGACATCGCCCCGAAGCTGGATAAGTAGCCCGGACTGGCTCGAGCACGAAAAGGAGTCGCACATGGCACCAGTTGAATTCCGTCAAGCGTCCCGCATCTACGACCCGTCACGCCCACCTGCGGTTAGCCGCATCAGCCTAGACATCGCCGACGGCGAGTTCCTCGTTCTCGTCGGTCCGTCCGGCTGCGGCAAGTCGACCACGCTGCGCATGCTCGCTGGGCTGGAACCGGTGGATGAAGGCCAGATCTTCATCGACGGCGTAGACGTGACCGAGACGCGGCCGCGCGACCGAGACGTTGCCATGGTGTTCCAGTCCTACGCGCTCTACCCAAACATGACGGCCCGCCAGAACATGGCCTTCGCGTTGGAAAACGCGAAGGTGGATAAGGCGACCATCAAGGAGCGGGTGGACTTCGCGGCAAAGATGCTCGAGCTGGAAGACCTCATGGACAAGAAGCCGGCTGCTATGTCCGGTGGCCAGCGTCAGCGCGTCGCAATGGGCCGCGCCATCGTGCGGGAGCCAAAAGTTTTCCTTATGGACGAGCCGCTGTCCAACCTGGACGCCAAGCTGCGTGTGTCCACCCGTGCACAGATCCTGCAGTTGCAGCGCAAGCTGGGTACAACCACTGTCTATGTCACCCACGACCAGACTGAGGCGATGACCATGGGCGACCGCGTCTGTGTGCTGAAGAAAGGCATTCTCCAACAGGTGGACACTCCGGCGAACCTGTACAGCAATCCGGGCAACACGTTTGTGGCGTCGTTCATCGGCTCGCCCGCGATGACGCTGATTGAGAACGTGCCTTTCATCGATGGCCACGTCGTTGGCGGTAAGGGCCACGCCATGGACTACTTCATCCCCCGCGAGCTAGCAGCCAAGGTGGAGTCCGAGCGCGTCATTGTCGGTGTGCGCCCGGAGAACTGGGAGATCGTGGGTGTGAACCAGCCCGGCCAACACTACGGTCTGCCGGTTCAGGTAGACATCGTTGAGCATCTCGGCTCTGACCTATACGTCTACGGGCACCGTCAGGAGCAGGCCGACGAAGTGATCGCGGTCCGCGGCGACCGAATCACGGTGAAGGTGCCCCGCGGCATCGATGTCGATCACGGTGACACCATCTACCTGCGCCCGATGGAAGGCGGCGTCGTCTTCTTCGACCCGGAGACCGAGATCAACTACGACTACCTGTAGAAGCTGAACCGCTGGACCCGCGCCTGCGCTGAGGCGGGGTGCCGGGGCGCTGGCGGCGCGCTTCACGCTCCGGACGCTCTGAACGCTCCGCTGTTACTGCGCTGCCAAGCGGTACAACCCAGCGGCGTTGTTCCAGAACACGTCGTCGGCAAGTTGCTCGCCGCCCAATTCCAGAGCCACTTCTTCGGCCAAGGCGAGGTCGGCCACCGCGAAGGGGCGGCGCGCCCGGGTGGACGGGAGATCCGTGCCCACCATAAGCGCACCAGGGTTGGTTCGGAGGATCGCCCGCATGGCGCTGGCGGGATCGAGCTCAACGCGGCCGAACCCGGTTGCCTTGACCATCGCGCCGTGTTCCACCAGGCGCAGCAGCGCCTTCAACCCGTCTTCGTGCATGCCCAGGTGGTCGATGCTCACCCGCGGGAGGCGGGTCAGCACCCGCTCGAGATCCGGAAGCTCCCGGGCATCGACGTAGAGTTCGGTGTGCCAACCGGCGACGTCGAAAACGCGGTTAGCCAGCAGCTCAAGGTCGTCCACACCCGCGGAGCCGCCGCGTTTGAGGTTGAAGCGCACTGCGCGCACACCGGCGCGGTCAAGCTCCGAAATGCTTTTCGACGAAACGTCCGCCGGAAGCTGCGTGACACCGACGAAGTTGGGGCCCAGTACCGCGAGCGCCTCGGTGAGGTAGCCCTGGTCGAACCCTTGGAACGAACCGGAGACGACCGCACCTCCGCCCACTCCCAGCCCGTCGACGCGGGCGACGTAGTCCTGGGCCGTGAACGCATCCGGCATGAACCCGTTGTTTTCCACCAGCGAGTGGGTGGGGTCGATGACGTGGAAGTGCGCGTCGAAAAGCGGGCGAGGCATTTAGCCGTAGACCTTCTTGCCGGCGACCCAGGTCTGCCAGGTGATCGGCATGCCGGGGCGGTACGCCAGGTTGATGGCGTTTTCGGCGTCGAGGATGTGCAGGTCGGCGGCCGCGCCCGGCACCAGCGTGCCCTTCGCCGGACGGCCCTGGGGGTCCTTGCCGTCGCCGACGTTGTGGCGTCGCAAGGCTTTGGCGCCGCCGGTGGTGGCGGCTTCGATGGCCTCGTCGAGGGTGAGGCGCTGCTGCAGCACCGCGGTGGTGACGCAGAAGTTCATCGAGGACGTAAACGAGGTGCCCGGGTTCAGGTTGGAGGCGATGGCGACGGTGGCGCCGGCGTCGATGAGCTTGCGGCCCGGGGCGAGCTCCTCGCGGGTGGACAGGTCGCAGGCGGGCAGCAGCGTTGCGACGGTTTCCGATTCCGCCAGCAGCTTGAAGTCCTCATCGGACAGGTAGTTCACGTGGTCGACGCTGGCCGCGCCCATCTCCACGGCGAGCTTCACACCCGGGCCCTGCCCAAGCTGGTTGCCGTGCACGCGAACGCCCAGTCCAGCCGCCTTGCCGGCCTCGAGGACGCGGCGGGACTGCTCCTCGTTGAACGCGCCGCGCTCGCAGAACACGTCGATCCACTGCACGTGGTCCTTCACCGCGTCGAGCATCGGGCCGACCACCTCGTCGAGGTACTCCTCGGCGTCCGCCCCCGGCGGCACGAGGTGGGCGCCGAGGAAGGTGACCTCGTCGACGTGGCGGGCGGCCACGCGCGCGGCCTCGGCCTCGGATTCGACGTTCAGGCCGTAGCCGGTCTTGGTCTCAAACGTGGTGGTGCCGAGCGCCTGCGCCGCGGCGATGCGCTCCGCCACCAGCTTGTCCAGGCGCTCCTCGCCGGCGGAGCGGGTGGCTTCCATGGTCACGGCGATGCCGCCGGCGGCGTAACCTTTGCCGGCCATGCGCGCCTCGAATTCCTCGGCGCGGTTGCCGTCGAAGACCATGTGCGAGTGGGAGTCCACCCAGCCGGGGAGCACAGCTCGCTTCTCGACGTCTACAGTTTCCGCCGCCTTCGCCGCCTCAGCCGGCGCCTCGTTGGCGGGGCCGACCCAGGTGACCACGCCGTCGTCGATAAGCATTGCGGCGTCTTTGATCGTGCCGAGCTCGGAGACGGTGCGCAGCTCGGAAATACCGGTGATGAAGGTGCTCATGAGTGCCTTTCTTTGGGGGTTTTGCAGGGCCCAGGGTAATGAAAAGCGCTGACGCGCCCGCGAGGGGAAACGTCAGCGCTTGAGGTGCGGATTAGTCGCGCGCCTTGAACTCCATCGGGATGCGCACGCCGCGCTCCTTGGCCACCTCGTTGGCGCGGGAGTAACCGGCGTCGACGTGGCGGATAACGCCCATGCCCGGGTCGTTAGTGAGCACGGCCTTGAGCTTCGCCTCGGCGAGCTCGGTGCCGTCAGCCACGGTGACCTGGCCGGTGTGGATGGAACGGCCCATGCCCACGCCGCCGCCGTGGTGGATGGACACCCAGGTCGCGCCGCCGGAAACAGCGGTCATGGCGTTGAGCAGCGGCCAGTCCGCGACAGCGTCGGTGCCGTCGAGCATGGACTCGGTCTCGCGGTACGGCGACGCCACGGAGCCGGAGTCCAGGTGGTCGCGGCCGATGACGATCGGGGCCTTGACCTTGCCTTCCTTGACCAGGTTGTTGAAGATCACGCCGGCCTTGGCGCGCTCGCCGTAGCCAAGCCAGCAGATGCGCGCCGGCAGGCCCTCGAACTCGACGTACTCCTCGGCCGCGTCCAGCCAGCGGTGCAGGTGCTCGTTGTCCGGGAAGGCCTCCTTGATGGCCTGGTCGGTGACCTTGATGTCCTCCGGGTCGCCGGACAGGGCAACCCAGCGGAAGGGGCCGAGGCCCTCGCAGAACAGCGGGCGGATGTAGGCCGGGACGAAGCCCGGGAACTCGAAGGCGCGGGTGTAGCCGGCCTTGCGGGCCTCGTCGCGGATGGAGTTGCCGTAGTCGAACACCTCGGCGCCCTCGTCCTGGAACTCCACCATCGCCTGGACCTGGGCAGCCATGGCCTCGCGGGCTTTCTTGGTGAAGGTGGTCGGATCCGCGTCAGCCTCGTTGTGCCAGCTCTCGAACGGGATCTCGGTGGGCAGGTAGGACAGCGGGTCGTGCGCGGAGGTCTGGTCGGTGACGATGTCCACGGTGAACTCGCCGGCGCGGTGGCGGCGCAGCATCTCCGGGAACACCTCAGCGGCGTTGCCCACCAGGCCCACAGACAGGGCTCGCTTTTCATTCTTCGCTTCGGTGACCAGCTTGATTGCTTCCTCGAGGTCGGTGGTGACCTCGTCGAGGTAGCGCTTGCCCTGGCGGCGCTTCAGGCGGCCCTCGTCAACGTCCACGATTAGGCAGGCGCCGCCGTTGAGGGTGACGGACAGCGGCTGTGCGCCGCCCATGCCGCCGCAGCCGCCGGTCAGGGTGAGGGTGCCGGCCAGCGTGCCGTCGAAACGCTTCTTCGCAACAGCCGCGAAGGTCTCGTAGGTGCCCTGCAGGATGCCCTGGGTGGCGATGTAGATCCAGGAGCCGGCCGTCATCTGGCCGTACATCATCAGGCCCTCGTCCTCGAGCTCGCGGAAATGCTCCCAGTTCGCCCAGTCGCCCACCAGGTTCGAGTTGGCGATGAGCACGCGCGGCGCCCACTCGTTGGTCTTCCACACACCGACCGGCTTGCCGGACTGCACCAGCAGGGTCTCGTCGGACTCGAGGTCCTTGAGCGTATCGACGATCGCGTCGAAGGCCTCCCAACTGCGAGCAGCGCGACCGGTGCCGCCGTAGACGACCAGGTCGTCCGGGCGCTCCGCAACCTCCGGGTCGAGGTTGTTCTGCAGCATGCGCAGCGGCGCCTCGGTCTGCCAGGACTTCGCCGAGATCTCAGTGCCGCGCGGGGAGCGGACCTCGCGTGCGCCTTCGGACCAGTTCTTCGCCATGAGAATTCCTTTCTGTTGTTGCCCAATCGAGGTATCGGATAGAGAGTAACGCCCGTCACACGGGTTGGGTTGGTCGGTTTTGGGCGATTTGTCTCGGATATGAGACTTTTGGGTGGTGTGGGGTGGGGCGTTTGGCACTGGTCGCGCGGGAAAGCACAGACCCTGGGAGCCAAAGCCTGGGAACGGCCAAAATCGGCGCGATCCCAGGCTTTCGATCCCAGGGGCTGTGGGAATTGAGGAGTGAGCGCGGCGCGGTTCCTGACACATTGCGACGGCCATTTGTGGCGACCTGGGGCGATCGGGGCAGCCTGACAGATTCCGCCGCGAAGTGTCGGGGATGTGAGGATTTGTTCACTCGCCAAGGCGCGGCGGGCACACAACCGGGAGCCCAAAGCCCCCCAAACGCCTAACGCAGTTGGCCCACCACGGCCTCGACGGCCTCGACGTAGTCGCCACCCTTGACCAGCTGTACGGAGTGCTCGATTTCGGGGGAGAGGTAGCGGTCGGTGCCGGGGCCGTCGACAAGCTTGCGCAACGTGGACACGGCGGCACCGGTGCCTGCGGAGGGCTCGCCGTGGCGCATGTCCAGGGCACGGGCGGCGGTGAGGATCTCCACGGCGAGCACGCGCTGCAGGCCGTCGATGCTGCGGCGCAGCTTGCGGCCGGCGGACCAGCCCAGGGAGACGTGGTCTTCCTGCATCGCGGACGACGGGATCGAGTCGGCGGAGGCGGGCACAGCGTTGCGCTTGAGCTCGCCCACGATGCCGGCCTGCGCGTACTGGGCGATCATGTGGCCGGAGTCCACGCCCGGGTCGCCCGCGAGGAAGGCGTTGAGGCCGCGGTTGCGGGCAGGGTCCAGGAAGCGGTCGGTGCGCCTTTCGCTAATCGACGCCAAGTCGGCCACGACAATCGCCAAAAAGTCCAGCACGTAGGCCACCGGCGCGCCGTGGAAGTTGCCGTTGGAGGCCACGCGGCCGTCCTTGGCTACCACGGGGTTGTCGTTGGCGGCGGCGAGCTCGCGGTTGGCCACGGTGGTGACGTGGGCCAGCGTGTCGCGGAAGCCGCCGGCGACCTGCGGGGTGCAGCGGATGGAGTAGGCGTCCTGCACGTCGTTGGCCTTGAAGCTGTCCAGGGCGGCGGCGAGGATCGGCGAGTCCGCGGCGACGGTGCGGATGTTGTAGGCGGAATCGGCCTGTCCCGGGTGGGGGCGCAGCTCCTGCAGGTCCTCGTCGAAGACGGACAGGGTGCCGTTCAGGCCCTCGACGCTCATGGCGGTGGCGATGTCGGAAACCTTGGCGGCTTCGCGCAGGTCCGCGATGGCCAGGCAGAGCATGCCGAGCATGCCGTCGGTGCCGTTGATCAGCGCCAGGCCCTCCTTTTCGCGCAGGACCAGCGGCTCGATGCCGGCGGCCGAAAGCGCCTCGGACGCAGGGACGATCTCGCCGCCGCGGACGCGGACCTCGCCCTCGCCGAGCAGCGCCAGCGCGCAGTGGGCCAGTGGGGCAAGGTCGCCGGAGCAGCCGAGCGAGCCGTACTCGCGCACCACCGGGGTGATCCCGGCGTTGAGCGCGGCGGCGTAGGTCTGCGCCACCACGGGGCGCACGCCGGTGCGGCCGGTGCACAGCGTGGACAGGCGCAGAAGCATCAGCGCGCGGATGACCTCTTGCTCCACCTCCGGGCCGGTGCCCGCGGCGTGGGAGCGGACCAGGGAGATCTGCAGCTGGGCGCGCATGTCCTCCGGGATGTGCTTGGTGGCCAGCGCGCCGAAGCCGGTGGAGACGCCGTAGACCGGGGTGGGGTCCGCGGCCAGCTCCTCGACGCGCTCGCGGGTCGCGGCGATCTCATCCAGGGCCGCCTGGTCGATGGCGACCTCGGCTCCGTGGCGGGCGACGGCCACAACGTCGTCGATGGACAGGGCCCCAATTCCAACTGAAACTGCGTGTGTCATGGGCGTGATAGTAGCCCACAAATATGCGTCCAATCACACGTTTCCGAAGAACTGTGCGCGCAACCCGTCGGCGGCGCCGCGCAGCGCGCTGACCAGCTGCTGCGTGTCCGCGCTGTCCACCGCGAAGGTCACCGCGAGCGCCGCCGCAGGGCGCGAAAGGTGGTCCAGCACAGCCACCGCCACGGACTCCTGGCCGCGGGAGATGGCTTCGCGCTCGGTGGCGAACCCTTGGCGTCGATAGGCAGAAAGCTCCTCTTTGACCTCGCTGTAGCGGCGGCGCTCGCCCGAGGAGTTGTACGCGGCGCGCAGCTCCGCCTCCGGCAGCTGCGCCAGCATGATGCGTCCCGACGCGGTCTTCAGCGACGGCAGGCGCACGCCCACCTCCGTGACCAGGGACACCGCGCCGGGGGCGCGCACCTCGTGCAGGTACACAATCTCCGGGCCGGCAAGGCGCGTCAGGTGCGCCGAACCGCCCGCGAGCTGCGCAATCTGCGCCAGCGGCTTCGTGGCCAGCCGCACCAGAGGCTGCTGCGTGGTGTACGCCTGCGCCATGCGGTAGGACGCCAGCCCCAACCCGTACGTGCCCGGTTTGCGCAGGTGCACCACAAACCCGGAATCCTCCAGCTCGCGCAGCAGGTGGTAAGTGGTGGAACGCGGCAGGCCCAGCTCGCGCTGGATGCGGGTGGCGGAAATCGGCGCGTCCGTGGTGGACAACAGCGCCAGGATGCGCAACACGTTGTGCGCGGCGGGAACCTGCGGTGAAGTCATCGCACACAGTATGCCCACGGCGCTACCCTCGGAGGGCATGAACACCGTAACTGCACCGCTTTTCACCCCCGCTTCCAACTGGTCCGGACGCGACGACGGCCCCGGCCCCGAGCACGCCCGCTGGCACAGCGTCGTCGACACCGCCGCCCAGCCCACCGAGGGCGCGGTGCACCTGATCGGCTACGCGTCCGACGAGGGCGTGGAGCGCAACGGCGGCCGCCAGGGCGCGGCCAAGGGGCCGGAGGCGTTGCGCGCAGCCCTCGGTTCGCTCGCGGTCCACGAGGACACAAAGCTTGTCGACGCCGGCACCGTGACCACCCAGGACACTGACCTCGAAGGCTCCCAACGCGAGCTGTCCGACCGGGTGCGCGACCTCGTGGCAGCGCAGGGCGCGGATGGGATGACGGTGGTGCTCGGCGGCGGGCACGAGACCTCGTTTGCCACCCACCGCGGCGCCTACGAGGCGATCGGGCCGATGCAGGTGATCAACTTCGACGCCCACTTCGACCTGCGCACCGAAACCCGCCCCACCTCCGGCACCCCGTTCAAACAGATCGCGGGCCTGGTGGGCGAGGACTTCGACTACAGCGTCTTTGGCATCTCCAAGCCCAACAACACCAAAGTGCTCTTCGACACTGCCGACGAGCTCGGCGTGACCACCGTGCTGGATACCGAGCTGGCGGAGATGACCGTGCGCGAAGCCGCCGAGCGCGCCGTCGCCGCTGTGGCCGGCGACAGGCCGATCCACCTCTCCATCGACCTGGACGTGCTGCCGGCGGCGGTCGCGCCGGGCGTGTCCGCCCCGGCCGGGTTCGGCGTGGAGTACGCCATGCTGCGCGCGATGGTCGCCGCGGTGGCTTCCACCGGGCGCGTTGCGCTTCTGGACGTCGTCGAGCTCAACCCCGACTTCGACGTGGACAACCGCACCGCCAAGGCCGCCGCGCGGCTGATTGACGATGCGGTTGTGGGGGCGAAGCTGCGCGGATAGGCAGCTGCTTCTTAGAAGAGCAGGTGCGCCACCGGCACCGTGATCAGTACGGTGAGCACCACGCGGATGAACCAGATCTGCACCATCTTCCAGATGCTCAGCGGGATGTCGGTGGCCAGCACCGCCGGCACCATCGCCGAGAAGAAGAAGATCTGGCTCACGCACACCACCGCCATGGTGAACTTCAGCACCATGTCATCCGAGCCCGCAGACAGCGTCGCCGGCAGGAACATCTCCGCCAGACCCGACGCCAGCGCGCCCGACGTCGCCCACGGATCCGGCAGGCGCAGCGCCCACACCAGCGGGAAGAACGCGATACCCAGGATCTTGAACACCGGGGTGTAGGTGGCCAGCACCAGGCCGATCGTGCCCACGGCCATGATGCCCGGGGTGACCTGCACGGCCATGATCAAACCATCGCGGAAATTCGCCCACAGCACCTTGCCCAGTGAGTCAGCACGATTGAGCTCCAGCTTCGCCTCGCGCCATGCGGCCTTGAAGCGGTTGCCCTGGATCTCCTTCTCCGGGTGCGGCTGCGCGCCCGGGTAGTAATCGTCCGGAATGCGGGTAATGGGCGGGATGCGCACCACGATCGCGGTGACGATGAAAGTGATGATGAACGTGATGAAGAAGTACGCCGTCCAGTGCTCCATCATGTCCAGCGTCTTCGCCACGATGACCATGAACGTCGCGGACACGGTGGAAAAACCCGACGCCACAATCGCCGCCTCGCGGCCGTTGTAGCTGCCGTTTTTGTACATGCGGTCCGTGATGAGCAGGCCCAGCGAGTACGATCCCAAGAACGACGCCACCGCGTCCACCGCAGACTTGCCCGGGGTGCGGAACACCGGGCGCATAATCGGCTGCACCATCACGCCGATGAACTCCATCAGGCCGAAGCCGACCAGCAGGCCCAGGAAGATCGCACCCACCGGGATGAGCAGGCCCACCGAGATGACCAGCTTGTCCAGGATGAACGGGCCAATCTCCGGATTGAACAGCCACGCCGGGCCGAAGCCGAACGTGAGCATCGCGCACAGCACGATCGCCAGCACCGACAGCCCCGCGAACGCCATACGCGGGTAATCCTCTTTCCAGCGCCCGGAGACGAACTGGTAGATCGTGCCCGCGATGATGGCGAACAGCGCCAGGTAGCGGGTGCCTTCCCCGAGCGTGGTGGTGATCCAGCTGACAATGTGGTCCAACAGAATCGTGGACTTGGAATCGCCGATGGAAAACGGCACGAAGAACGCGAAGATGCCGATGGCGCTGTAGACGAAGAAGCGCCACACGGCCTTCGGCTTCGGGTCAGCCTCGGGGGCGGTGTGCTGGGGGCTGGGCCGGCCGGTGCCGGTGATGCTTTCGGTGTTGTCGGTGGGGTCCTCAATGCCCTCGAAGCGGGGGTTGTCCAGCTCCGGGATGAGCGCCTCCGCACCCGCAGGCAAGTTCTTTACCGGCCAGGCGGGGGAAAACCTGCGCCGAGAGTTCACCGGCTTCGCAGTCTTGTTCATGGTGTCCTTCCATCTGTTGCGTTCAGCACCGCAAACCGTGCGGATATCACGCAGAACGGAATGTTTTCGGTGTCGGCGCATAATTTTTACACCAAAAGTGACCCAAAGCACAACCAGATGCCCTATGTTCTCTAGATACCTGCAAGGTTTCCCGAATAATTCCCAGCACATACCCCTTTAGGAGGGTCCCGTGGAAGGTTTTATTGACACCCTCAACGGCGTGATTTGGTCTAACGCCCTCGTGTATCTGTGCCTCGGCGCGGGTGCGTACTTCACGCTCGTCACCTTGTTCCTGCAGATCCGTTGCCTGCCGGACATGATCCGCCAGCTCAAGTCCGGCGAAAGCTCCGAGCAGGGCATTTCCTCGTTCCAGTCCCTGATGATCTCGCTCGCCGGCCGCGTCGGCGTGGGCAACATCGCCGGCGTGGCCACCGCCATCGCGTTCGGCGGCCCGGGCGCGGTGTTCTGGATGTGGCTGGTGGCTCTGCTCGGCTCCGCCACCTCCTTTATCGAGTGCTGCCTCGCCCAGATTTACAAGGAGACGGACCGCGACACCGGCGAGTACCGTGGCGGGCCCGCCTACTACATCGAAAAGGCGTACAAGCACACCTCCGCGGCCCCGTTCATGCTGGTCTACGCCATCATCTTCGCGGTGTGCATGCTGCTGGCCACGTCCTACTTCCTGCCGGGTATTCAGGCCAACGGCGTGGCTGCGGCCGTCGATAATGCATGGGGCGTCAATGTCTGGGTCTCCGCGACGATCATGACCGTGTTGCTCGCGTTCATCATCATCGGCGGTGTCAAGCGCATCGCGAACTTCGCCTCCATGGTCGTGCCGTTCATGGCCGGCATCTACATCATCATCGCCATCGTGGTGCTGTTCGCGAACGCTTCCCAAATCCCCGAGGTCTTCGGCACCATCGTCCGCGCCGCCTTTGACAAGGAGGCCGCGTTTTCCGGCATGCTCGGTGCCGCCATCATGTGGGGCGTCAAGCGCGGCATCTACTCCAACGAGGCCGGCCAGGGCACCGGCCCGCAGTCCGCAGCAGCAGCCGAGGTCTCCCACCCGGCGAAGCAGGGCTTCGTCCAGGCGTTCGCCGTCTACATTGACACCCTGTTTGTCTGCTCCGCCACCGCCTTCATCATCATCTCCACCGACATGTACAAGGTCTTCGAGGGCCAGTCCGAAGATGGCGCTGTGCTTTACGACGGCTCCCTGCCCGACGGCATCCCCGTCGGCCCCGGCTTCGTCCAAGAAGGCCTGAACTCCTTCTCCGCCGGCCTGGGCCCGTCGTTTATTGCCCTGGCGATCATGTTCTTCGCCTTCACCACCGTGCTGGCGTACTACTACATGGCAGAGACCAACTTCACCTACCTGAACCGCTGGGTGAAGAGCGAAGGCGCACGTAAGGCCATCATCTGGGTGCTGCGCGCCCTGATCCTCGTGGCTGTCTTCATCGGTGCGACCACCACCCCGGGCACCGCCTGGGCGCTCGGCGACATCGGCGTCGGCGCGACCGCGTGGCTCAACATCGTGGCGATCATCTTCCTGCAGGTCCCGGCGCTGAAGTGCCTGTGGGACTACCGCCGCCAGAAGAAAGCTGGCATTGACCCGCACTTCGACCCCGAGGCGCTGGGCATCAAGAACGCCGACTTCTGGGTCGAGCGTAAGAACCGCATGATCGAGGAGGGCACCTGGCCGGGCGTTGAGGGCAAGGTGGTCACTACGGCCCGCAACAACTAGCCGTAATCAAACCGGCTACCTAGGGCCGCCGTAATCAAACCGGCTGTCGTGGCTGGCATGATCCGGGTGGTGGGTGCGGTCTGTTTCCGGAGCGGGGTGATCACCATGGTGATCACCGGAATGGTGGGGAGTGCTCATGACGTTCCTTCCGCTCAACCCGGTCGGGGTCGAGATGATGGGTAAAACTGATCAGGATAAGACGGTGTAGCCGGCCTCTTCGATGGCCCGGCGAACCATCTCCGGAGGTACGACACCGGTGACCGTGACGGTGGAAACACCACCAGCAGCGAGATCAATCTGGACGTCGTCGACCTGGGGGAGGGCCTGAAGGGCCTGGGTCACGCTTTTCGCGCAGTGCCCGCAGGTCAGGCCGGTGACCTGGTAGCTAGGGGAGGATCCTCCTGCTGACGAGTCGCTGGCGGCAGGGATGGAGGCGGTGTCGACATGTGAGGCAGGTCCGCAACAGCTGCAGCCGTGGGAGGCCATCGGCAAGAGGCGGGGCGGGGGGTTGGTCATGGGAAAGCTCCTATGGGTCGGTGGGATGCGGTAACGCTCGCTAGCATATACCCCCCCAGGGTACATTTTCAAGGGGCGGAGGGCACGGCCCTCACGCAGGGCAGGGTGTGGTCACCGAGCAGCCTCCTCGCTGTCGGGAGGGGACAGCGGGAGGCGGAGGGCAAACACCGCTCCGCGACCGGGTCCGGGGGAGGTGGCGGTGAGAGTGCCGCCGTGGGCCTCGATCAATGCCTTGGAGATGGTCAGACCGATACCGGCCCCGCCGTTGTCCCGGCTGCGGGCGGCATCCCCCCGGTAGAAGCGTTCGAAGATGTGTCCGAGCTGGCCAGGTGGGATGCCCTCGCCGTCATCGGCGACGTGGATGAGCGCGGTGGACGCCCCCTGTCGGCGGACGCTGATCCGGACCTGCCCGCCGGCCGGGGTGTGCCGTAGCGCGTTCGACAGGAGATTGCTCATCACCTGGCCGAAGCGTTGCCGGTCCACGAGCACCCGGGCGGTGTCCGTAATGGTCTCGACCTGTAAATCGACGCCTTTGTCAGCATAAGCTTCCCCCGCGGCAGCAGCGGCGGTATGGAGCAGATCCCCGAGCCCTTCCTCCGCCAGGTCCAAATCGATCCGGTGTTCCTGGGCCCGGGAGACATCGTCAATGTCTTCCATCAACCGGGTCAGGCGGGTGAGTTGGTCAGCCATGATCGCGTGGGTGGCATTATCCCAGTCCACGACCCCGTCCTGGAGACCATCGAGGTAGACCGTGAGCACCGATAAGGGGGTGCCCATTTCGTGGGCCAGATCAGAGAGCATCTGGCGGCGGACCTGTTCGGTGTGTTCCAGCCGGTCGGCCATGGTGTTGAAAGCATGCGCCAGGGTGGTGACCTCGGGGCCTGCTTCTCCGGCGGGCACGCGGATATGGGAGTTGCCGGCCGTCAGGCTGGTAGCGGCGCGGGTGAGATCCTGCAAGGGGGTTCGCAGACGACGCGATAACCACAGGCTGGCCAGTAGGGCGCTGATCAAGGCGGTGGGCAGGGCGACGGCCAGGGTGATCAGGTTGGCGTCCCGGTAGGCCTGCTCGGCATGGAACAGCTCCAGCGAGGGGTCCTCCCGGCCGGTCATCAACATATGATCATGGAACAGGGTCGGGCCCACCATCGTGGCCACGGCCGCGGCCACCAGCAGGCTAATCACCACGACCAACACCTGGGCGGCCAGGAAGCGGAAGGTCAGGCCGGGTCCGTGATTCATGGCTGCCCCACCCGGTAGCCCACGCCACGCACGGTGTCGATAAACCCCCGGCCCCGGGTGTCGGTGCCGAGCTTGCGACGCAAGTTGCCGATGTGGACATCGACGATGCGTTCATCACCGACCCAGGTGGTGTCCCAGACCTCGGTGACCAGGTCGTGGCGGGTCAGCACCTGGCCGGGGCGCAGGGCCAGGGCAACCAGCAGCTCGAACTCCGTGCGGGTGAGCTCCACGGTCGTCTCCCCCACCCGCACCTGATGGGCGACGGGGTCAAGGATGAGGTCACCAACGATCAAGGGGGTGGTCACCTGCGGTGGGGTGGTGCTGGTGCGCGGGCGGCGCAGCACCGCATGCACCCGGGTCACCAGTTCCCGGATGCTAAAAGGTTTGGTGATGTAGTCATCCGCCCCCAGGGTCAAACCGCTGATCTTGTCGTCCTCGCTGCCACGCGCGGTGAGCATGAGGATGTAGCAGTCCGAGAAGGTGCGGATCCGTCGGCATACCTCCAGGCCGTCGAGTTCGGGCAGCCCCAGATCCAGCACCACAACATCGGGGGAAAAGCGACGGGCCTCGTCCACGGCCTGGGTGCCGGTGTGCGCCTGGCGGGTATCGAAGCCGGCCCGGATGAGGTAGGAGGCCACCATCTGAGCCAGGGGTTGTTCATCATCGACGACCAGCACCCGCCCCGGGGGCGTGGCGGTGGTCGGTGTGCGGTCAGCCATAGACCCCAGTATCGCTCCGGTCAGGGGGGAATACCACCCTCGCTCAGTGCCCGGCGGGGAAATCTTCATCAAATCTTCAAACATCACCCTTCGACCGTCGTCACCCCTGTGCCCCACCCCGGGCCGGCGGCATCGCCTCCCCTGGTCGGTTCAGCAGGCGCCACCAGGGATTTCACTGCCTGCACCGCATACCCGGGGCGGGTAGAAGGACATCGCCCACGGCTGTGGGGTGGTGTTCCGGTGGTGACCCAGCCCACCGAATTCACCCCCTTTTCGCCCTGTTATAAGGCTGTGAGCAGGGTTTTTGAATTCTAGTCCGTCAGGCACCCGTGCTAGATAAAGGTATGGCATCGACCTTGAGGCGGTGTCTTCTCATGGCCCTACCACGATCCAAGGAGATTGACGTGAAACGAGCAGCGATCGCAGCCGCCGCCCTTGCCCTCGCCCTCACGGGGTGTTCGGCCGCCGACCCGGAACCCACCGCCGACGGGACGGTGTCCCAGGATGCATTCCTGACTACCCATGGCCTGGCCGACATGGACGCGGTGGAGATCATTGATCACCTCGACCGGCAGAAGGTCACTGAGCGTCCCACGGATCTGATCGCCTCAGTGCGTGCCGATGAACTGCTGCTCTCGAGCGATGACCAGGAAGTCGTGGTCGATCTTCCCGACAATCAGACGTATGTCTCGATCGCACCCTATCTCACCTCCACCCACGACTGCTTCTACCACAGCCTCACGACCTGCCGGGGGGAACTCAGCAATGAGGATATCCAGGTCACGATCACCGATGAGGCGACCGGTGAGGTGCTGGTGGACGAGGCGACAACCACCTTCGACAACGGGTTTATTGGCTTCTGGCTTCCCGATGATGTCACCGGCCTGATTGAGGTCAGCTACCAGGGGCGTACCGGCACCACGGAGTTTTCCACCACCGACGACGGTGCCACCTGTGTCACAGACCTGCGCCTGACGTGATGGCTCAGCAGGATCCTCACCTGCGCCTGTCTCCCGTGCCACTGAAATCTTGCACCAAGGAAGGTTAAATCATGACGAACGCGTTTTCCCGACGACAGTTTCTGCTCGGCGGGCTCGTCCTCGCCGGCACCGGGGCCGTGGCCGCCTGCACCAGCGACCCTGGACCCGCTGCCCCGGCACCAGGTCCCTCCCTTCGCCCCACTCCCACCCCCACTGCGCTCGGTGAGCCGACGGTGCGCCGGACACTAACCGCCCGGCCCCTCTCTCTGGATATCGGCGGTATCGAAGCCAAGACGTGGGGATACGTCTCTGACACCGGGGATGCGGCCATTGAGGCCACCGCCGGCGACGTCCTCCAGGTCGATATCACCAATGAACTGCCTGAGAGCACCTCCATCCACTGGCATGGCATCGCACTCCACAACGCAGCCGACGGTGTGCCCGGCATGACCCAGGACCCCATTGAACCTGGCGAGTCTTTCTCCTATGTTTTTGAAGTCCCCCACGGTGGCACCTACTTCTACCATTCCCACACCGGCCTGCAGCTTGATCGCGGCCTCCACGCCCCACTGATCATCCGTGACCCGCAAGACGCTGAGGACCAGGACGTCGAGTGGACCATCGTGCTCGACGACTGGGTCGATGGCATTCAGGGCACTCCCGACGATGAGCTCGACAAGCTCACCGGAATGGGTTCGGGCGACCATAACGGGAGGATGGGAATGGGAGGTCACGGCCAGATGATGCACGGCACCCCGGACCGGGTACTGGGCGGGGATGCCGGCGATGTGATGTATCCGCACTACCTCATCAACGGACGTATCCCCCGTGCTCACCGGACCTTCGAGGCTCGCCCGGGCGACAAGGCCCGCCTGCGGTTTATCAACGCGGGCGGTGACACCATCTTCAAGGTGGCCCTCGGTGGTCACCGCATGACCGTCACCCACACCGACGGCTTCCCTGTCCAGCCCCGGGAGACCGAATCGATCTACCTGTCGATGGGCGAGCGTGTCGACGTCGAGGTTATCCTCGGCGACGGCATCTTCCCGCTCACGGCTTTGGCGGTGGGTAAGGACGACCGCGCCTTCGCCGTCATCCGCACCGCCGGCGGCCAGGCCCCCCGCCCCGATGTCGACTTCCCCGAGTTGTCGTCCACCGGACTGCTTCTGTCCTCCCTGAAGCCAGCAGACCGTGCACTCCTGCCCGAGGGCACACCAGACCGAGAAGTCAGCATCGACCTGGGCGGGCAGATGATGCCGTATGAATGGAGCATTCTCACCGACGGCCAATCCTCCTCCGCGACCGTGGAGGAGGGCCAGCGCCTGCGGATGGTCATGCGCAACAGGACCATGATGCCCCATCCCATGCACATCCACGGCCACACGTGGGCGCTACCCGGCAGCGACGGGCTACGCAAGGACACTGTCCTTCTCCGCCACGGTGAAACCATGATCGCCGACCTGATCGCTGACAACCCCGGTGAGTGGGCATTTCACTGCCACAACGCTTATCACCAGGAAACCGGGATGATGAGTTCCCTGCGGTACGCCTAACCCCACACCATGGTCGGTCGCTGGGGTGAGCTGGGACGCTGCAGACCACCCACCGCGCAGCACGATGACCTTCCTCGGTGTTGTGGTCCTCCGGGACAACCAGAACACCGTCTTCTTCCCCACCGGCCCGGAAAACCGAGATTATCTACGCAGAGGAGGAACGTGCCCCGCTGCCGGACTTCTCCGGCCCGTCGCTGATGGAGGAGGGTGAGGAGATCAGCCTGTCTGTTTTTGAAGGCGAGGTCGTCGTCCTCAACGCTTGGGGCCAGTGGTGTGCACCGTGTCGGGCGGAAGTCGATAACCTGCAGCTTGTCCACGCAGATCATGGAGACGTACTCGTACATATTTCCCAGCGGCTGCGTATCTGTGGCGCACTACGCTCTTGCTCTGCGCTGGCTCACCGACTTCAACACTGCCGGGTATGCTGCTGTTGTTGCCGTTCAGGCGCTACTGTTAATGCTGGTTGCCGCGGTATCGTCTAACGAGGCGGCTTTTCGCAGCCGCTGGTCGGGCTGGTGGCTGCTCACCCCTGCGGCCCTGGTGTTATTGGAGGCTGTGCAGCACCGGTTCCCGTTCGGCGGTTTCCCGTTGTCCGCTTTCGGATACAGCCAGACCGATGGTCCTTTCATGGCGGCAGCGCCCCTGGGAGGGACTCTCCTGGTGACCGCGTTGGCCGCAGTTGCGGGGGCCGTTGTTACCGCTGTCATCTTCGGGCCGAGACGAGCCCGTGTAGCATCCGTGGTCGCAGTGGTCGTGGTACTCGCGGTACCGGCGTTCGCGTCAACGATCGTAGATGATACGGCAGAAGGCAGCCTTGACGTCGTGCTCGTGCAGGGTGGAGGCCCCGTGGGCTTCGCGCGGTCAATACCGATCCGTTTGATACGACCCGCCGGCACCTACAGGCTGCCGACGATATCACCGGGGACCCTGATCTGGTTCTGCTGCCCGAAAACGTCGTCAATATCGACGGCTCAATCGACGGGACGCGCGTTGATGCAGCTTTCGCTGAACTGGCCAGGCAACTCGACACGAACATCGTCGTCGGAATTACCGAATCTGAGGATCAACATTTCAGGAACGCATCCATAGTGTGGGGGCCGGACGGGACCCGGTTAGGACGCTATGAGAAGCATCATCGTGTGCCGTTCGGCGAGTACATCCCTATGCGCAATCTGATTGAACGACTCAGCGAGGACGCACGGTTCATCCCCCGCGACGCCATTGCCGGAGAGGGACCGGCGGTGCTCGATCCCAGCGGGACACCACGATTGGGGATCGTCATTTCTTATGAGGTCTTCTTCGCCGACCGGGTCGCCGATGCCGTTCGCAATGGTGGGCAGCTACTCCTCGCACCGACCAACGCCGCGTCTTTTGTGACCGAGGAAGTACCTGCAATTGAAGTGGCCGCATCCCGGATGCGTGCCCGCGAGTTTGGCCGCACCGTTCTCCAGGCTGCCCCCACCGGATACTCCGCAGTTATCCAGCCCGACGGCATAGTCTCACAACTCAGTGGCCTGGGCACGAACGAACTGCTGACGGCAACCGTTCCCCTTCATACTGGTTTGATGCCGTATGCGCGCATGGGGGATACACCCCTGTTGGTTCTCGCGATGCTGGCTCTTGCATGGCCTGCGGTTACCGGCCTCGTCAGCTGGCGCAGGAGAAGGCAGGTTACGGGAATATCCCACTAAACGTGGATTACGGCACCTGCTCCTCGTTGGCGGGACGCTCGCCGCCCCCATATATGACGAGCACGGACTGCCTCCCCTGTGCCCCGGTCTGGCCTGCCTGGAGAAGCTATCAAGTCCGGGCTGTGTCGGCGATGAGTGAGAAGCGTCTCTGCGGTCTGAGGCGGGTGCCTCACGCCCAGTCACTGTCGCCGGTTCCGGTGTCGGGGCCGGTCCTGGTGAGTGCGGGAAGGTTAGAAGGTGACGCCGTGCTCGGCGAACCAGGGCAACGGGTCGACCGCCCCGCTGCCAGTCGGGTAACGCTCGAGGTGCAGGTGAGAGCCGGTGGAAAACCCCCGGTTGCCCATGCCAGCGATCCTCTGACCAGCGGTGACGCGTTTTCCAACGGTCACGTCGAAAGTCTCCATATGACCGGAGACGGCAATCGAGCCATTATCGTGCTGGATGCGGATCCACTGCCCGAAACCGGAGGCCGGGCCGGAGTCAATGACAGTGCCGCCCATCGCCGCGAGGATCGGGGTACCTACGACGTTGGCGATGTCGATACCCGCGTGGAGGGTTCCGCAGTGCACGCCGGAACCGGAGGTGAAGGTGCCTTCAGCGGGCTTGACCACCGAGGGCGCGCGGGCAGCGCGCTCCTTCTCGGCCCGCTCGGCGTTGTACTGGATGGCCTTGTCCAGCTGCTCGTCGATGTTGGCGACCGGCTTGAATTCGGAGATCGCGAGAATCTGCGGTGCGGCCTGCGTCCCACTCGAGGACAGGGCCGTGTCGTTGGTGGCTAAATCCACCTCGACGGTGGCAGCCTCCGGGGAGACCGGAGCCTCGACCTCGGCCGGGGCTTGGAACCGAGACGCTGATCAGCTCACCGTCATTGACGGCCGTGGACTACCCAGCTACAGCACTCCCCGTCGTCGCCCCGCAACTTTTCCACTCCGCCGAGACGGCGGAACGTGGGCCAGGGCGTCGATGGCGGTGGCAATCACTGCTGCCATTGCCGGGCCAGCGTGCGAAGGGCTGTCGCAGTTGAAAGCTTATCGATGATCAGATACCGCGGCACAGGTATGGACAGGCAGGTCAGTCCAGTTTGGGGTCGGACGTGAACTCCTTGTGGGAGACACCGCCCGCCTCCTGACGGGTAGCCGCTGCGGCACGGATATCCTCGCCATCCTCCAGCGCCTGAACCGCCCGGTCGTAGAAGTCCGGGGAGACCACCACCGCCCGGCGGCGGGGCCCGCGACTGGAGATGGTGACCGGTTCACCTTGGGCGGCATCAAGATAGTGGCTTTGTTCGCTGCGGAACTGACTGAGGGTGACCGTGATGCCCATACCCTTTAACGTACATTTTGTACAAGAAGTGCAGCAACGATCGCGGCCGTTCCGGAAGTCCTGCCCGCCGAACGGGACGCTTAGGGGCAGACACCTCCTTGACTGATACCCCCCATGGGTATAGGTTGAAGGTTGTTGGGCATCTCCACTCCTGCCCTTCAGGACATCAAGGAAAGGATCATCTGATGAGCGCCGTAACAAAGAAGTACATCATCGAAGGCATGACCTGCGGACACTGCAAGTCCTCCGTGGAGGAGGAGATCGGCGAGGTCGCCGGTGTGACCATGGTGGAGGCCACCGTGGATACCGGGCAGGTGACCGTCACGGGTGAAAACTTCACCGACGACGATGTTGTCGCCGCCGTCACGACAGCCGGCTACACCGTCAAGCCCTAATCCCTGGGCCCGGTCCCCGCCTCGCGTAGACACGGCCGGGCCAACCCTGCTGGATATGCCCATCAGGCCCAGCCATGCCGGTTCGATATCCCCGACGGTGCATCTGTGGACGGGCCTTTTGGGACCTCGGAGATGCACCTCACGACTGTTTACTGAAGGACTGATCACTGATGATTCAAACTCAACCGTCGGTTGACCTACTCCAGGTCGATCTGGGCGTCACCGGCATGACCTGTACGTCGTGCTCAGGGCGGGTGGAACGCAAGCTCAACAAGCTCGATGGCGTGGAGGCCACCGTTAACTTCGCCACCGAATCCGCCTCCGTCAGTTACGACCCCACCAAAGTCGACGCCGATCGGCTGATCGAAACCGTGCGGGGTGCCGGGTACGACGCGTTCACCATGGGGGATCAACACGCCTCCGCCGTGGACAGCGGTCCGGAGGAGGACACCGAGGTGGTCGGTGACCGCCACGAACAGGCCCGCGAGGCCGAGGCCACAGACCTGAAGACGCGTCTGATCGGGTCGACGATCCTCTCCGTTCCGGTGGTCGCGATCTCGATGATCCCGTCCCTGCAGTTCATGAATTGGCAGTGGGCCCTGCTCGTCATGTCCACCCTGATCTACTTCTACGGTGGCGCCCCGTTCCACCGGGCGACCTTAACCAACCTGCGTCACGGCTCGACCACGATGGACACACTCGTGTCTCTGGGCACTACCGCTGCGTATCTGTGGTCGCTGTGGGCCTTGTTTTTCGGCAACGCCGGGCACCCCGGCATGGTGATGGAGATGAGCCTGCTGCCCCGCGATGACGGCATGGACCACATCTACCTCGAGACCATCGCCGTAGTCATCACCTTCCTGTTGCTCGGCCGGTGGTTTGAGGTCCGCGCCAAGGGCCAGTCCTCCGCGGCGCTGAAGTCCCTGCTGGACATGGGTGCGAAAGACGCCGCGGTGATCCGCGACGGTGAGGAAGTCCGCGTCCCGGTCTCCCAGCTGACAGTCGGTGACGTCTTCGTCGTCCGCCCGGGTGAGAAGATCGCCACCGACGGTCGTGTCATCGAGGGCACCTCGGCCATCGACGAGTCGATGCTGACCGGCGAGTCCGTTCCCGTCGAGGCCGCCCCCGGCACCCCGGTCACGGGCGCGACGATCAACACCTCCGGTCGACTGCTGGTCGAAGTCACCCGCACAGGTTCGGAGACCACGCTGTCCCAGATGGCCAAGCTGGTCACTGACGCCCAGGCGAAAAAAGCCCCGGTCCAGCGCCTGGTGGATAAGATTTCCTCGGTCTTCGTCCCGACGGTCATTGTCGTCTCCATCATCACCCTGATCGTCCACCTCGCCGCCGGCAGCGGGGCGAACTGGGCCTTTTCCGCCGCAGTCGCGGTGCTGATCATCGCTTGCCCATGCGCCCTGGGACTGGCCACCCCGACCGCCCTGCTGGTGGGCACCTCCCGGGGCGCGCAGCTGGGCTTGTTGATCAGGGGCCCGGAGGTCCTTGAATCCACCCGCCAGGTCGACACCATCGTCATGGACAAGACCGGCACCGTCACCTCCGGGGTCATGTCGGTCACCGGCGTCCACGCCGCCGACGGCTACACCAACAACGAGGTCCTCGCCTTGTCGGCGGCCGTCGAAGCAGGTTCCGAGCACCCCATCGCCAAGGCGATTGTCACCGAGGCCGAGCGCTCCGGGAACATCCAGGAGGCCACCGACTTCGACAGCACCGCCGGCCGGGGCGTCACGGCCACCGTCAAGGGTCACGTCGTCACCGTGGGCCGTCCCGCCGGCCAGCTGCCCCGTGACCTCACCACCGCCTTCGACCACGCACAGTCGCAGGGCGCGACCCCGGTGGCCGTCTACGTCGATGACCAGCCCGCCGGTGTGGTCGTGGTGCGCGATGTCATCAAAGACTCCTCAGCGGAAGCGGTCGCCCAGTTCCGCAGGCTGGGGTTGAGGCCGTACCTGCTCACCGGCGATAACGCGAAGGCCGCGGCCGCCGTCGCCCAAGAGGTGGGCATCGAAGCGGCCAACGTGAGTGCCGAGGTCATGCCGCAGGACAAGGTCGCGGTCATCGAGAAGCTACAACATGAGGGCAAGAAGGTCGCCATGGTCGGCGACGGCGTCAATGACGCGGCCGCCCTGGCCCAGGCCGATCTGGGTCTGGCCATGGGGGCGGGCACGGATGTGGCCATCGAGGCCTCCGATATCACCTTAATGAACAACGACCTGCGCTCCGCGGGCGATGCCATCCGTCTGTCACGTCGCACGCTGGGCACCATCAAGGGCAACCTGTTCTGGGCGTTCGCCTATAACGTCGTGCTGATCCCGGTCGCCGCGATCGGTTTCCTCAACCCGGGGTTGGCGGGCATTGCGATGGGCTTCTCCTCGGTGTTCGTGGTCTCCAACTCCCTCACGCTGCGTAGATTCAAGTCCTCCCACGACAACACAAGTTCCTCACCGCAGCCCGCTCGCCCCTCCGTGCGGCAGCCGGTCACCGCCTAATCCACATCCTTTTCTAGCGATAAGGAACCCCGTGTCCCCCTCCTGTGGCTGAGTCCCTCCAATCACACTCAGACCTCCGTCCCCAAGTACCTGCTCCTGACCTCTCCCCGGCCCCACCCGGCAGGCCCCTCCGGGCCGACAATCTGCCGACTACTTATCCGAATAACGCCACAGGGCGTGGGGACCATGAGGTCCTCATGCCTCATTCCATGCCCTCGGGCTTTCCATCCTGATCGACCCGCAACTGACTCAGGACATACCTGCCCCCTTTTTTCAGCAAGGAGACCATTGTGGATACTCGCACCCCTGATCAGGCCGCTTCTTCCTCGGGTGGGGCCGACACCTGTCACACCACCCATGGCTACATCAACGACAAGGATCGCTATCTCGCCCGCCTCAAGCGCATCGAGGGACAGGCCCGGGGCCTGCACAGCATGGTCGACGAGGAACAGTACTGCATCGACATCCTTACCCAGATCTCCGCGGTCAATGCTGCCCTACGCAGCGTTGCCCTGGGACTACTCGATGACCACATGAAACACTGCGTCCGTGACGCCGCCAAGTTAGGAGGAGAGGAGGCCGACGCCAAGTTCCAGGAAGTCACCGACGCTATCGCCCGTTTCGCCCGGTGACAGGCCGGGACCCGGCCACCACACCCCCGTCGAGAACGGCGGCCAGGCCACTCTGACCGCCCCTGTTGCCGGCTGGAGGCTTCGGAGTCCTGCTGCTGGCGGCGACATGATCGGGTTGATGGCCACTGTTGCTGCTGGTCGAAAAGATCGCGCCACTGAACAACCTTGACCACATCCCCACCTGCAACATCAACCGGTGCTGCCCCCAACACTCCAACTTTTTGTCCGCGCTCCCAAATCGGTTGGTAGCCGGATCTAGGTAGCCGGTTTTCCGCCTGTGGACGCTTGTTGCGCCAACCGCCCCGCTCGGCGCCCTACCGCAGGGAAGCGAACAGCGCTTCGGCCGCGGTGTCGTCCCAGAGCACCACGTTGCCCACTTCGGTGTCGGTGAAGCCGCCGATGGGCACGGTCTCTGTCTCTAGGCCGCCGCGCAGCGCGATGAGGATGCGGGCGAGGTTCCACGCGTGGTCGTCGGAGTTGACCGTCAGCAGGCTGGGCGTGACCCACAGCAGCCGCGCCATGCGGAAGGGGTTGAGGTACACAGACGGCGACAGCACGCGCGTGACCAGGGTGGTCATGAACTCGCGCTGGCGTGCCACACGGTCCAGGTCGCCTTGCGCGGTGGCGCGGGTGCGCACGTAGCCCAGCGCAGTGGGGCCGTCCATTTGCTGGCAGCCGGGTTGGAGGTTGATGTTGGCCAACGGGTCGTCGATGGGCTCGGCGACGCAAATCTCCACGCCGCCCGCCGCGTCGACTACGCCGGCGAGGCCGCCCATGCCGATCTCCGCGTAGCGGTCCACGTGTAATCCGGTGTTGTGCTCGACGGTTTCCACCAGCAGCTGCGGCCCGCCGATAGAGAACGCGGCGTTGATTTTGTCGTAGCCGTACCCGGGCACGGGCACGTAGGAGTCGCGCGGGATGGACACCAGCGTCGGCTTTCCGCGCAGCGGCAAGTGCATGAGCATGATCGTGTCGGTGCGCACGGTGCCCAGGTCGCCGCCGGTGCCCAGGCGCTCGACGTCCTTCTCGCTTAAGCCCGTGCGCGAATCGGAGCCAACGAGCAGCCAGTTCGTGCCGGAGGTGCCGGAGATTTGCTGGTCAGGCATGGCGGAGGTGCGGTTGAGGCGCGCGTCCGCGACCAGCACCGAGCCGATCAGCAGGGCGATGACCAGGGCGAGCACTGCGCCGCAGCCGGGGAGCTTTACTTTTCGACGCACCTTCGGCCCCTTCCGCCTCCGCTTCGACACCTGCAGCGGAACTTCCTCCGGAGCAGGGCGTTGCTGTGACGGACGCGGTGCCGGACGCTGCTGCGCTGGCCGGCTGCGCGGATGCTCCGGCGCGCGGCGCGGCTCGTACCCGGCGGGGGGTTCGTAGACGGTGTGGCCCGGCTCGACCCGCGGGGAACCCCTGCGCGCGCGGGGTTCTACGCGCGTGAATTCGTCGGGGTGGCGGGGAGCGGGATCGCGTCGAGAAGCAGTTGTGCGACGGCGAATGGGGCGGCCGTAGCGGTCCACGAGGGGCTTGCCGTCTTTGCCCAGCACGAACTCGCCCGCGTTATCGCGGGGGTCGTTGGAATGGGGCGTAGTAGACATGCGCTTAGTGTAACCAGTGTGACGGAAGTGTTTAGATTCCGAGCCACGACAGGTCCAGCAGCGGATAGGCGATAAACGCCACGGCATCGATGAAAAAGTGCGCCAGGATCAGCGGCCACACCCGGCCAGTTTTATGGAAATACCAGGCGAAGATTACGCCCATGACAATGTTGCCGACACCCGCGGAGACCCCCTGGTACAGGTGGTAGGACCCGCGCAGCACCGCCGAGGCCGCGATGAACTGCCACGGTTTCCACCCCAGCTGCTTCAGGCGCGTGACCAGGTACATCACCACCACGATTTCCTCGCCGAAGCCATTGGCGAACGACCACAGAAGCGACGTCGGAATCTGCACTGCGGCGGTGGTCGGCACCACCACCTTGGACAGGCCCAGGTGCACCGCGGCGACGTAGAACGCCAGGCCGGGCAGGCCGATCAGCGCAGCGAACCCGGCTCCGCGCCACACATCTGCCCAGCGGGGCCAGCGCCAACGCTCCTCCAAAAGGAACCACGCCAGCCCGCCCCACGCGAACAGCGTCAGCGCGGAAGTCGCCTGCAGCGCCAGGTCCAGCCAGGGGACCGTCGAAGCCGCGTCGTGGATGGTGGTGCTCTGTTGGTTCAGCGGGGCTTTCAGGAGCGAGTCCACAAGCCGCAGCGCCGCGCGCAGCCCCGAGGTGCCGAAGGTGACCGCGAGGACGAGCACGATTTCGAGCTTCAGGCGCCGAGTCATGCGCTAACTTTAACGCCATGCAGGATTCGTGGGCGCGCACTATCGAGCAGGTTGTCGGCCAGGAGTACCCCGCCGCCATGCACCATGAGCAGGCCGGCCCCGGCCACCCCGACCCGCGGGCGCTACACCCGGCGTTTTGGGGCTCGTACGACTGGCACTCGTGCGTGCACATGCTCTGCACTGCGGTGAAGCTGCATGCGCGTATCGACGACCACAGGCTCGCCGACCTCCTCGACGAGCGCCTGACCGCAGAGAACATCGCCGCCGAGGCCGAGTACCTGCGCGCGCATCCCCTCTACGAACGGCCGTACGGCTGGGCGTGGGCGATGCAGCTGGCCCAGGTGTGCCGCGGCACCCGGTGGGAGGGGGCGCTCGCGCCGCTTGAGGCCCAGCTGGAGCGCAACATCGCCGCGTGGCTGCGCAAGCAGCAGTGGCCGGTGCGCCACGGCGTGCACTCGAACTCGGCGCTGGCGCTGCTGCTCATCCACGATGCCGCGCCTGCGCTGCGCGAGCTGGTGGAACGCACTGCCCGAGCCTGGTTCGGAGACGACCGTGCCTACCCGCATGCGTGGGAGATTTCGGGCCACGATTTCGTCTCCAACGGCCTGGCCGAGGCCGCCCTGATGCGCCGCGTGCTGCCGGCCGGCGAGTACGACGGCTGGCTGGACGGCTTCCTCGCCCCCGAGGCGTTCGAGTTCTACACCGCGCCGATCACGGTCGCCGACCCGGAGGACGGCCAGCAGGCCCACCTCATTGGGCTCATGCTCACCCGCGCCTGGTTGCTGCGCGAAATTGCTAGGCCGGAAGGAACACAGAAGCTTATCGACGCAGCTTCGCCCCACCTGACCGGCGACAACTTCATGGCTACGCACTGGCTGATCACCTACGCGCTGCTCGCCGAGGATGCGACGGGAGCGTGACATTCGTGTACAAACGTGGCTATGGGAGCCGGTGAGAACCCCCGGGCGGGCAGCCCGAAAGAGCCGTACCAAGAGTTGGTGCGCACCATCGTCGAGCAGATTTCCAACCACGTCCCGGTGGAGGCGTTCTACTCCGTTGTGATCGCGCACGAGGGCAAAACCTACGTCGCCGCGATGGTGCAGCTGGAAGGCCAGCCGCCGCAGACCGCGACGATCGACTATGAAGACGAGCACCGCGAGCTGTTCTACGAGGTGTTCTGGCAGGAGGTCGCACAGACTGGCCAGGGCGGACCGACCCAGATCTACGCCGCCAGCTTCGAGCCGAAGTCCAACTTGTTTGTCTACCACGGCAGCCACCCGTACGACCCGGCCCAGGGCGTGCCGGATGCGGCAGCGCTCCAGCGCTTTGCCCAGGGGCTGCAAGGGACTCATGCCAATGTGATGGTGGACGCGCACCTGTACCACCGCTCAGCCATGCAGCCCGCGCACCGCCCATCGGGCGCCCACCTCACCGAGGCGCTGTTTACCAGACTCGGCTACGAGACCAACGAGCAGGCGAAGTACTTCGGCGCAGATTGGGCCGCGCTGAACGCCTTCTTCGCGCTTTCCTCCGGCCCGGACGGCACGAAGCTCGAGCAGGTGGACGCGATTTTCTACATGGAGAACCTCTCCTACATCTACGGCGTGTTCTCCCGGGCTGCGCTTGAGCCCTTCGCAACCGCCTACATCGACGCGGTGGCGGACGGAAAACCGTTCCACCACGCGCAGGTGCAGATCACCGTGAACAGGCAGAGCGGTGAATTCACCAGCAGCGTGTCCTGGGACGATTGGGCCGAGCGCATCCGCACGACCGCGGAGAACTGGAGGGACGTGGCCAACGACACCCACCCGCTGATGCAGAGGCAGCCATGACCCGCGTCGCGTATTTGGGCCCCGCGGGCACGTTCACGGAAGAAGCCGCGCGCCGCTTCGGCATCGAGGGCGCGCAGTACGTGCCCGTCGAGTCGCCGGCCGCGGCCCTTGCCGCCCTGGACGCGGGCGAGGCGGAGTACGCGGTGTGCGCGATTGAGAACTCCATCGACGGCGCGGTGACCACCACCATGGACGCGCTCGCCGCCACCGACAGCGCGCGCATCGTGGGGGAGACCGAGCTGGCCATCGCGTTCGCCGTGATGACTAGGCAGGGGCACAAGCTTGACGACGCCCTCCGGCTCGCCACCCACCCCGTCGCCCACCAACAAGTCACACGCTGGATCGCCGAAAACGCACCGAACACGGAGTTCATTCCGGCGCCGTCCAACGCCGCCGCGGCGAAGATGGTGGCCGACGGCGCCGCCGACGTGGCCGTTGCTCCGGAGCGGGCGGCGGAGCTGCACGGGTTGGAGGTGCACGCGCGCGGTGTCGCTGACGCGGAGACGGCGCGGACCAGGTTCGTGCTCGTCGCAAAGCAGGCTGCTTCGCCGCAACCCACCGGCAACGACCGCACCGCGATTGTCTTCCGCACGAAAAACGAACCCGGCGCGCTGGTGCGCGTGCTGCAGGAATTCGCGGCGCGCGGGGTGGACATGACGCGCATTGAGTCACGGCCCACGCGCGAGGAGCCCAACACCTACGACTTCTTCGTGGACCTGGCAGGCCACGCAAGCGACGCGGCGGTGGCGGCGGCGCTTGAGGCCGGCGCCAAACACACTACCGAGATGCGGCCGCTAGGCACCTGGCCGCGGGAGGGACGATAGCTATGGCTTTCACCATGCCAACGGACAGGTACCCATGGGCGGGCGACGCGACTGAGCGCTTCGAGTACGAAGTGCGCAGCCAGATGCACTATGTGTCGGAGAAGTTCCCGCTGAGCTTGTTCATGGGGTGCAACCCGAGAGGGCAAGTGTTCTTCTTCGTCCTCGGGGAAAGCGACGGCCAGGTGGGGCTGGTGGAGCTCGACTTCGAGGAGCAGCTGCACCGCCTCATGTACGAGGTGCTGCTTCAGCGCCGCCCGGCCGAGGACCCGTGTTGGGGCCTTGCGGTGCACTACGACCCGGACGCCGACGAGATCCAGTACCGGGGCCTTGACGGCCTGGGCGCCATGGGGGACGAAGAGCGCGCGCTGGAGGTGCAGCGGGTGGCCAAGGAGATGGGCGGGCTCTCTTAAGGGGGATTAGCCCCATCCGAGGGCGTGGAGCTCGTGCTCTTCTAACCCGAAGTAGTGGCCCACCTCGTGCAGCACGGTCACCTTCACCTCGTGGCGCAGCTGCTCCTCATCCACGCAGATCGCCTCGAGGGCGTTTTTGTACACGAACACCGCGTCCGGCAAGAACCCGGAGTGGTTCGAGTGCTGCTTCGTCAGCGGCACGCCCTCGAACAGGCCGAGCAGGGTCGGATTATCCGGGTTGTAGTCCCGCGCCAGGATCACCATGTTTGTCATGTGCTGGGCGAAGTTGTCGGGGATGGTGTCCAACGCGTCGTTGATCATCTCCTCGAACGCCTCGTCGCTGACCGGGAGCATGGCTACTGCACCGGAGCCTGTGCCGGGTCCTGCGCAGCGCCAGCGTTGGCGGGGGCGGGGTCCTGCGCAGCGCCGGCGGTGGGCGCTGGGGCAGCCGAGGTCTGCTGGTCCCTCAAGGGGCGGCGCTGGGGGCGCTCGGGGGGCGGAGCGTCGTCGATAAGCAAATGCTCGCGGCCCTGCGTCGCAGACCCCGTGAGCTTGGCGAAGCCGCCCTCCGGGCGCGAGAACATCAGCGCGCAGTTGACGCTGTGGGAGCCGCCCTCCCAGGCGGCGGGGGACTGCGTGGTCCAGAACGGTCGCAGCGCGATCTGGTAGAGGTTCTCCTCGCTGCCGAGGTACTCCTGCGCGGCCTGGGTGCACACGTCCTGGAGGTGCTTGTCCTGCTCCTCAACGGCCGGGGTGTGGTCCGGGAAAACCTCATCGAGCGAGACCGTGCTGGTGATCTCCAGCTGGTGCGGGTCCGCGCACTTGACCGCGGTGAGCGTGTTGGACGCGTCGATGGACACGCACTGGCCGGGCTCGAACACGCGGGCCTGGTCCTGGTCCACCACACGCCCAGACGTCAGGATCGGCGCGCCGGCGCGGTCGGTCTCCTGCAGCCCGCACAGCATCGTGCGGTCCCCGCGGGCCCACGCGTCCGCCGGCGGCAGGATCGGGGCGATGGAGTAGCGGCCGTTCGGGTCGTACTTGCCTTCCAGATAACGCAGCGTGCCGGCGCCGCACAGCTCCTCGCGCAGCTGGGCCTGGCGCGTCGGGTTCGGCATCGGCGCCTCCGGGCCGAACTCGGAGGTGGGGTAGGTGGCCAGGTTCTGGCGCAGGGACACCTCGAAGCGGTGCTCGCCCTCGCAGTCCGCCTGCTCGAAGCCGGTGATCGTGCCGTCTTCGGCCACCTGCCAGGTCAGGCAGGCCCCGGCGTCGGCGGTGGTGAACGTCGCCGCTTGGTCGGGCGAGACGGTGGAGCTGGCGGTGGTGGAGGAAGCCTGGTCCCCGGTGTCAGTCTCCGAGGTGTCGGCGGCGAGCGTGTACGTGCCCGCGCCGACGGCACCCGCCAGTGCGGCGATGAGGAAGGAACGCAGCGCGCTCTGTTTCGAAGCCATGGCGGCCCATTATTCCACTTCTCGCGCTACCCGAGTAGTCAGCCGGTAGCGGTCCGTGCGGTACACCGAGGAGCAAAACTCCACGTTGTGCGTTCCTGACCGGGCGAAACGCACGATGTGCAGCAGGGCTGTGTCCGGTTCGACGTCTAGCAGCGGGGCGTTGTCCGGCCCGGCCGTGACCGCGGTGACGGTCTGCTCCGCCTCCGTGACGCCCAGGCCGTAATGCTTGTCCAGCAGGGTGTAGACGGAGTGGTAGACGTCGTTTTCCAGAAGGTCCGGCACCAGGGTGGCGTTGTACCAGGCGTCGTCCACGGCGTACGGTTCGCCGTCGCCAAGCCTCAGCCTGCGCAAACGGATGTGCGTGGCGGTGGGGGCGGTGCCGAAAAACTGCGCGACCTCCTCCGGCGGGGTGGTGCGCTCGCACAGCAAGATGCGTGACGACGCCTCCACGCGCTGCGCCCGCATCTCATCCGAGAAACTTGCCAGGTGCAGGCGCGACACCAACGGCGCCGGAGCAACGAACGTGCCCTTGCCGCGCACGCGGCGCAGCCGGCCCGCCGCCACCAAATCCCCGATCGCGCGGCGCACCGTGATGCGGGAGACTCCGTACTCCTCCTCCAGCGCGCGCTCGCCCGGGAGCGGGTCGCCGGGGGAGAACTCCGCGGCAATGCGGGACTCCAGAAGCGAGCGGAGCTGCTCGTGCTTGGGCACAGGGCCGTCTGCGATCGGGAGGGTCATACGCCCACCATAGCGCACTGGTTATGACCGGGCGCCGTTATGCCGTTGCAGCGTCGGTTTCAGGGTCGGTTGCAGGGTCGGCAGACAATGTAAGGTGAACAAGCGTGATTGATCTGAAGCGTGTGCGCGAAAACCCCGAGGCTGTCCGCGAGTCCCAAAGGGCCCGCGGCGAAGACCCTGCGCTTGTGGACGAGCTGCTGGCCGCCGACGAAGCCCGCCGCTCCGCCATCCAGAAGGCGGACGAGCTGCGCTCTGAGCAGAAGGCGTTTGGCAAGAAGATCGGCCAGGCCGCCCCCGAGGACCGTCCAGCGCTGCTGGAGGGCTCCAACGAGCTCAAGGCCCGCGTGAAAGAGGCCGAGGCGGAGGAGGCCGCCGCGCAAGAGAAGCTGGAGAAGCTGCAGTACTCCATCGCCAACATCATCGAGGGTGCGCCGGCCGGCGGCGAGGAGGACTTCGTCGTAATCGAGCACGTCGGCGAAGTGCCCGAGTTCGACTTCGAGGTCAAAGACCACCTGGATCTCGGCGAGGCGCTCGGCATCATCGACATGAAGCGTGGCACCAAGGTCGGCGGCGCGCGCTTCTACTACCTGGCGGGCGACGGCGCCTGGCTGCAGCTGGGCATGCTCATGCTCGCCGCCCAGAAGGCGCGCGAAGCCGGCTTCAAGGTGATGATCCCGCCGGTGCTGGTGCGCCCGGAGGTCATGCAGGGCACCGGTTTCTTGGACGAGCACGACGAGGAGATCTACTACCTCGAGCGTGACGACATGTACCTGGTGGGCACCTCCGAGGTGGCGCTAGCCGGCCTGCACCAGGACGAGATCATCGACCTGTCCGAGGGCCCGCTGCTCTACGCTGGCTGGTCCTCCTGCTTCCGCCGCGAGGCCGGCTCCTACGGCAAGGACACCAAGGGCATCCTGCGCGTCCACCAGTTCGACAAACTGGAGATGTTCGCCTACTGCAAGCCCGAGGACGCCGAGGGGATGCACCAGAAGCTGCTCGGTCTGGAGCGCGAGATGCTCGGCGCCGTGGAGGTGCCCTACCGCATCATCGACGTCGCGGCCGGCGACCTCGGCTCCTCTGCCGCCCGCAAGTTCGACACGGAGGCGTGGGTGCCGTCGCAAGGCACGTACCGCGAGCTGACCTCCACCTCCAACTGCACCACCTTCCAGGCCCGCCGCCTGCACACCCGCTACCGCGACGCCGACGGCAAGACTCAGACCGCCGCCACCCTCAACGGCACCCTGGCCACCACCCGCTGGCTGGTGGCCATCCTGGAAAACAACCAGCAGGCCGACGGCTCCGTGCGCGTGCCCGAGGCGCTGCGCCCGTGGGTGGGCAAGGAAGTGCTCACGCCGTAATGGATACGCGCCGATACCGCGGCTTCACCGTCCCGCGGCTCTACGAAGGCATCTCCGCCAACCGCGACGAGGCCGTGGAGAAGTTCTACCAGGGCCTCGTCCGGTTCGCCCGCCGCGTCATGCGCGCGACGAACATCGACGTCACGGTCATCGGCGCCGAAAACATCCCTGCGGAAAGCGGCGCGATGCTCGCCGGCAATCACACCGGCTACGCCGACTTCATCCTGCTCGGCACTGGCCCGTATCTGCACGGCGAGCGGCTGGTGCGGTTCATGGCCAAAAAATCCGTCTTCGAGGTGCCCGTTTTGGGTTGGCTGCTCAAGTTGATGAAGCACGTGCCGGTGGACCGCGCCCGCGGCGGCGCCTCCATCGCGCCGGCTGTGGAGATGCTGCGCGAAGGCAACCTCGTGGGCATCTTCCCCGAGGCCACCATCTCGCGGTCGTTTGAGCTGGCAAACTTCAAAACCGGCGCTGCCCGCATCGCCCACCAGGCCGGGGTGCCGCTCGTGCCGTGCGTGATGTGGGGCTCGCAGCGCATCTGGACCAAGGACCTGCCGAAACACTTCCGCAACGTGCCCGTCATCGTGCGTTACGGCGAGCCCGTCCACCTCACCGGCGACGCCGAGGCGGACACCGCCGAGCTGAAGCGACAGATGCAATTGCTTCTCGACGCCTCACGGTCCGAATACGCCTCCCTCTACACCGACGGCGCGGGCGAGGCATGGATGCCGGTCGCGCTCGGCGGCACCGCGCCCACGCCGGAGGAAGCCGAGGAGCTCTACGCGAAGGAGCGCGCCGAGCGCGAAGCGAAGAAGCTGCGTAGGAAAGGTTGATGCTTCATGCCTGTCGACGCCACCGGTGACGCCCCGCGCCTGATCATCTCCGACATCGACGGCACCTTCATCACCTCCGCCGGCCGCGTCACCGACAGGCTGCGCGCAGTGATCGTGCGCGCCGTCGAAACCGGCGCCCACTTCGGCCTGGCCACGGGGCGTCCGCACCGCTGGCTCATCCCCGTGCTGGAGCAACTTCCGCTCGCACCGGTGTGCGTGTGCGCCAACGGGGCCGTGGTCTACGACCCAGCCACAGACCGGGTGCTGCACGCCTTTGAGCTCTCCCCGTCCGCGATGGCCGAGGTCGTCGAGGCGGCGGAGCGCGTCCTCGCCGATGTGCCGCACGGCTACGGCGTGGAGCGCGTCGGCTCGTCCGCGCTCGACCCGGAAGAGGAGTGCTTCATCATCACCCCCGAGTACAACCGGGACGCCTGGGACAGCCAATTCGGCGTCACCGACACCCAAACCCTGATCAGCCAGCCGGCCGCGAAGCTGCTGGTGCGCTGCCCCTCCATGACTTCGGCGCAGATGTACGAGCTCATCGCGCCAGAGGTAGACCCCGAGCTCGCGCACGTGACCTACTCCATGGACGAGGGGCTGATCGAGGTGTCCTGCCCCGGCGTGAACAAGGCCGCCGGCGCGCGCTACCTGGCCGAGCGCTACGGCGTCACCGCCGCCGACGCCGTTGCGTTCGGCGACATGCCCAACGACCTGGAGCTTCTGCGCTGGGCCGGTGTTGGCGTGGCGATGGGCAACGCGGCACCCATGCTTCACGACGCCGCCGACCACGTCACCGCCACCAACAACGAATACGGTGTCGCGCGCGTGCTCGAGCGCTGGTTCTAGCTCGCCTGCTGCTCCAGGCCCGCGAGCCAGGTGCGGTACGGAGTATCAATCCGGTTGGGCAGCTGGTGCACCCCCGGGCGCTGGTCAATGGCGGTCTGGATCTGCGCGATGAACCCGTCGGTGCGCGCCCTGTCCCAGCCGACCCTGCGCACCACGGCGCCTTGATTCTGGAGTTGGGTTTCGCGGTGGCGTTCACGTCGTAAAGCTTCTGCTGCATCCCCGAACACCCCGCTGTTCTTCTCCAGCCCGTCCGCCTCGAGCACGAGGAAGCCGTTGATGAGCACGTCCGCCCACGCAACGGTGGGCCACCCATCTGCCTCGGTGATGCTGAAACCGACCTGGAACTCGATGGTCTCCACACCCGTGAGGCGGCCGTCGGCGATCGCGCGCAGAATCGCATCGCGCACGATGGTCTCCAACGCACTCGCGGACGTGTCGGCGGAGTGGCAGATGAGCTCGCGGAAGGCCTTCATGCCGCGGGCGCGAGTGAGAGTCTCGGTCTTTTCCAGCAGGTAGTCCGTGGTGAGATGCTCGTGCTTGAACCGCGCGGACTCGATCTGCACCAGCGCCTCGAGCGTGCCGTAGTAGCGGAACGAGTCAAACATGGCACGGATCGCTGTCGCGGTGCGGATGCCGTTGTGCTCGACGAACTCCGCGTCGCGGAGGAGGCCGCTGCGGTAGATCCTGTCCGGGTACTTCTTGCCCCAGGCCCGGGACGACCCAGGCATCGCAAGATCTACCGTGGTCACCCATTTGTATGTGGAAAGGTCGAGCCACCGTGCAGCGGCCGGGCCCGTGATTGCTGCGGTTTTGCACTGTGCTGCGACCTTCTTGATCAGATCCAGCTCAGCCTGACGTTTCTCTTGAATTCCCCCCATGACAGGGAGTATTGCACGGTCTGTGCTGCTCGTCCACGCGAGCGCCGTGGGTCGAGTGGGGTGTCTGGGGTGGTGATGTACGGATCGTCTAGCACGGTGGGAACTGCTGCTAGACGATCCGCTTTTGACGCACGCGTTTCCCCAGTTCGTAATGAACATCAGTGCCAGTAGTACGCTGATCGTCTAGCAAGCTGCGGCTGTTGCTAGACGATCCGTGCTGCTAGACGATCCGAGCAGACGTTTTGGTGCGAAACCTGCCCTCAAGCACCCACCACAGCCAGCGCACCCCACCCCCACCCGTAAAATCGCGCGCATGGCTTTGATTGCGGCGATTGACCAGGGCACGACGTCGACGCGCGTGTGCATCACACGCACAGACGGCAAGGTTGTTGCCCAGTCGCAGTTCGAGCACACCCAGCACATGCCGCAAAAGGGCTGGGTGGAGCACGACCCGATGGAGATCTGGCGCAACACGCGCCGGGCGTTGAGTGAGGCGCTCGCGGACGAGGACATCAGCGAGCAGGACATCGACGCGCTCGGGCTGACCGACCAGCGAGAAACGGCGGTGATCTGGGAAAAGGCCACCGGCAAGCCGATTTATAACGCCATTGTCTGGCAGGACACCCGCACGAACCACGACGGCGACGCCGCGAAGTATCTGCGCAAGACGGGGCTTTTGCACAACTCGTACCCGGCGGCGCCGAAGTGGGCGTGGATCCTGGACAACGTGCCAAACGCTCGCGAGCGCGCGGAAAACGGCGAGCTGCTCGCGGGCACGATCGACACGTGGCTGATCTGGAACCTCACCGGCGGCGCGAAGGACCTGGATCGCGCGCTGCACCTGACGGATGTGACCAACGCGTCGCGCACACTGCTCATGGATTTGGAGACGCTCCAGTGGGACATGCAGCTTTGCGACGAGCTCCGCATCCCGCTGCAAATCCTCCCGGAGATCCGCCCGTCGGTGGGCAACTTCGGCAAGATCCGCCCCCGTGGCCCGCTGGCGGGCGTGCCGATTACCGGCGTGCTCGGCGACCAGCAGGCCGCGCTGTTCGGCCAGGGCGGCATCCGCGAAAACGACGCGAAGATGACCTACGGCACGGGGCTATTTATGCTGCTCAACACGGGTGGCACGCCGAGGTTCAGCGACCGCGGCCTGCTCACCACCGTTGCGTACCAGATCCAGGGCCAGCCGCCGGTGTACGCGCAGGAGGGCTCGGTGGCGGTGGGTGGCTCGCTGATTCAGTGGCTGCGCGACCAGCTGGGAATCCTGAGCACCGCCGCGGAGTCGGAAACGCTGGCCAGCCAGGTCGAGGACAGCGGGGGAGTGGTGATCGTCCCGGCGTTTTCGGGTCTGTTCGCGCCGAGGTGGCGCCCTGATGCGCGTGGGGTGATCGTGGGGTTGACACGGTTCGTCGATAGGCGGCATATTGCCCGGGCCGCGCTCGAGGCGACCTGTTTGCAGGCGCGCGAGGTGGTGTGCGCGATGGGCGGGGAGCCGAAGGCGCTGAAGGTCGACGGCGGGATGACCACGAACGACCTGCTCATGCAGATGCAGGCCGACATCCTGGGCTTGACCATTGAGCGCCCCGCGAACACGGAGACCACGGTGATGGGCGCGGCGTCGGCGGCGGGCATGGGCATTTCGCTTATCGACGAACCGCTCACGCTCGGCCCCGCAACCACCTGGGAAAGCGAAATGGCCGGCCCCGAAAGGGACCGGCTTGTCGCTGCGTGGGAGGACGCGGTGTCGCGCTGCCTAAATCTGGCCTAGTTGGTGTTGATGTCCACCGTGTTGGCGGACGGGTTGTAGGTGATGAAGCCGCCTTCGAAGTCCACGCGGACGGTGTCGGCGGTGGGGTTGAACTGCTGCGTCACCGGCATGCCCAGCGGGCCGGCGTCGAGGCCCTGCTGCAGCCAGGCCTCGGCGATCTTGCCCACCAGGGCGATGATTTCGCCTTCGTTGTTGCGGGCGCCGATGCCGTTGGAGTACAGCGCCACGGCCGGGCCGGTCGGTCCGCCGACGCCGGCGACGAGCTTGCCCAGCGTGGGTTCGAGCGCGGTCCACACCTGGGCGGCCTCGCTGGAGCCGAACGCGTTGAGGGTAGGTGCCACGGCCGGGCTGATCTGCTTGGCTAGGTCGGCTGCCTGCGCCAGCGTCAGGCCCTCGAAGACTTGGGTGTCGCCGGCGTTGGAGACGGTGGGCAGCTGGTCCTGGGCCGCCAGGAACAGCAGCACCAGGCCGATGGCGGTGCCGGCCACGGTGGCGATGGTGTTCGGGTCGCCGGAGGACAGCGCGGCCAGGGTGCCGTCGGGGGTGCCGTTGCTCGGGCTGCCCTGATGCGTCGGCGCCGGTGCCGGTGCGACCGGGCTGGTCGCCGTGGTGGTGCTGTCGTCGCCGTTCAAGCGGTCCAAGACGGAGCCGATGCCGGAGCGGCTGCCGCCCAAGGAGCGGTACTTCGTGGCCGCGGTCGCGCGGATCACAGGCAGCTTGGAGTACAGATTGTCGCCCGGGCAGGTGTTGTAGTGGAAGTCGCGGTGGGCGTTGATGTTGCTGAACATTGCACCTTGGCCGGCTGCGTACTTCGAGCCGCGGAAGTTGCCCTCGGCGTAGTGGTAGCTGGAGCCGGTGGGGTCGAAGCCCGCGACGGCGGCCTTCCAGCCGATGATCTCGCCCATGGCGCGCAGCGCGGCCGGGGTGGGTTCGGCCTGCTGGTAGTCGCCCAGCATGGACACGCCCCAGGTGTTCTGGTTGAAGGAACCGACGTGGGCGCCCTGCGGGCCGCGGTCCATGCCGCCGGCGCGGCCTTCGTAGATGTTGCCGTACTTATCGACGAGCGCGTGGTAGCCGATGTCGCCCCAGCCCAGGTTGTTGGTGTGGTAGTTCCAGATGCCGCGCACGATGCCCGGTGCCTCGGCCTCGGAGTAGTTGTTGGAACCGGCCGTGTGGTGCACGGTGGCGGCGGTGGTGGGCTCGGTGTAGTGCGGGGTGCTGCTGCGGCCGGCGCCCCACTGCGCGCGGGTGACTACCTCGGGCATGCCGCGGGTGTAGGAGTCGGCAACCGGCTGGATGCCGCCTTGTGCGGTGCCGGTGCCGCCGTCCAGGAACACGGCTTCGATGTCGTTGGTGGTGGTGGGGGCGTCGGAGACAGCGCGGCCGCCTTCAAGCAGGTCCACGTTGCCGGTGGAGACCTGGATACGTGTGGTGCGGCCGACGTAGATCGGCTCGGTGCCGAACTTGTCGGAACCCGCCTGCGGGTCTGCCGGGTCCATCTCGAACCACTCGGACCAGGTGCCGTCGGCCGTCTGGGAGCGCACGTACGCGACGATGTCGCGATCGCCGGTCCAGGTCAGGCCCACGATGGAGAACTCGCGGTCGTTGGTGAACTCCTTGACCACGCGGCGCACGTGATCTTCTTCGCCGCCTTGGGTGCGGATGGCGGCGTCGTCGACGGTGATGTTGTCGCCGGCCGCGAACGACGACGAGGTGGTGTAGACCTCCGGGGCGCCGGCGCCGAGGGACTGCACCTGCAGGATGCGGTTGCCGCTGAATGCGTTGGCGGCAACAAGTGCTGTGACGAGGAGGACGGACACGATCACGGGCATGATCGCGGCCCGGGCGGGTCGGGCCGCGCCGCCCTGAATGCTGCGACGTTGCTGCACAGTAATACTCCTGGGGTTTTTGAGGTTCGCTGCAAAAGCAGTGGCAAATGTGACAGAAACGAAGTGTAGTGCAAGTTCAAGTCTCAAGAAAGACTTGAGACTTATGGGGCGTGTCGTGGCGGAGCTCCGTCGATAGGCAACTGTGCGAAAATAGGCCGCATGGCATACGACCTCATTGTTGTTGGATCGGGTTTCTTCGGCCTCACCGTGGCCGAGCAAGCGGCGAGTGAGCTGGGCAAACGCGTGCTGGTGGTGGAAAAACGCAGCCACATCGGCGGCAACGCGTACAGCGAAAACGAGCCGGAAACCGGCATTGAGGTGCACAAATACGGTGCGCACCTGTTCCACACCTCCAACGAGCGGGTGTGGGAATACGTCAACCGGTTTACCGACTTCACCGATTACCAGCATCGCGTCTTCGCGATGCACGACGGCACCGCCTACCAGTTCCCCATGGGACTCGGCCTGATCAACCAGTTCTTCGGCCGGTACTACTCGCCGGAAGAGGCGAAAAAGCTCATCGAGGAGCAGCGCGAGGGCCTCGACCCCGCGGCCGCGACGAACCTGGAGGAGCGCGGCATCGCGCTGATTGGCAAGCCGCTCTACGACGCGTTTGTGAAGCACTACACCGCCAAGCAGTGGCAGACCGATCCCACAGACCTGCCGCCGGAGATCATCTCGCGCCTGCCGGTGCGCTACACCTTCAACAACCGCTACTTCAACGACACCTACGAGGGCCTGCCCGTCGACGGCTACGCCGCCTGGCTGGAGAAGATGGCGGAGCATGAGCTTATCGACGTCCGCACGAACACCGACTGGTTCGCCGTCGCCGACGAGATTCGCGCCGAGAACCCGGACGCGCCCGTGGTTTACACCGGCCCGCTGGACCAGTACTTCGACTACGCCGAGGGCCGCCTGGGCTGGCGCACCCTCGACTTCGAGCAGGAAGTGCTCGAGGTCGGCGACTTCCAGGGCACCCCGGTGATGAACTACAACGACGCCGACGTGCCGTACACCCGCATCCACGAGTTCCGCCACTTCCACCCGGAGCGCTCCGAGTACCCCACCGACAAGACCGTGATTGTGAAGGAGTACTCCCGCTTCGCGGAAGACGACGACGAGGTCTACTACCCGATCAACACCCCGGAGGACCGCGAGAAGCTCGAAGCGTATCGACGCCTCGCGGCCGAAGAATCCGAGCAGAACAACGTCCTGTTCGGCGGCCGCTTGGGTACCTACCAGTACCTGGACATGCACATGGCTATCGCCGCAGCGCTGACCCTGTTTGACAACCAGCTGCGCCCGTTCTTCGAAAACGGCGAGCCGCTGAGCCAGCCGCGCGGGCACTAGGGGGGGGCGGCATGGCAATGCAAGAGATTTTCGTTCACCCCGACTGCCCGGACTGCGCGGGCGTCATCGCCGAATACAACGACAACCCGCACAGCTTTGGCAACGCTGAGCTTCTCGACGTCACCGAGCTCGGCAACCTGAAGCGTTTCCTGCACTACCGTGACCGGCTGTCCGGTTACGCCGCCGCTCGGGACGCCGGCAAGATCGGGGTGCCCTCGAAGGTGCTCGACGGCACCACGGTGGAGTTCTTCGACGCGGTGTAGCGGCCACGGCGGCGCGGTGCCGTGGCCGCCCGGCACCGCTGCCCGGCCGACCAATTAAAACGCCGACCAGGTTGTGGAAAATAACCACGCCTCCTGGCCAGCTGATGAACGGGATTATAACGAGAATGGTAGCTCCGGTCGAGTTATAGTCAACTCGAAACAACTCCAAACAACTATCCTGAACTGCGTCGATGGACTGATTTTAGGCGATTTTTGCGGTAAGTTGTTTCGGAGTTGTTTCAAACAACTTTTAAACAACTTTTGTTATTCTGAGCCCATGCTCGATTCGGGTTTTGAGGGTGTGGAGGAAGCACTGTCGGCAATTGAGGCCGGAGATAGCGCTGATATCTGGGAATCCCAGGTACTGGATTTCAAGGAGGATCCTGCCGTCCACCCGATGAACAAGAACCCCGATGCGGGTCTTGTGGAGTTTCTCATCGACGAAGTTATTTGTTTCTCCAACGCCGACGGCGGAGTTGCCTACATTGTCCTTGGCGTCAATGACAAGAAGGCAGGCCCTGTTGCGTTCACTGGTACTGATCGCTCATGCGATTGGTTGGTGGAAAAGATTTACAGCAAGACGCAGCCTCATATTCAGGTCGAAGCTTCTGAAATCGAGCGCTGTGGCAAGCGTTTGATTGCGTTGCGCATCCCGCGGGGGATGGCGTTGTATCAGCGTTCCAAAGGCCAGGCCAGTAAACGCGTCGGGAAAAACTGTGTTCCTTTAGGGGAGGATGAGCGTCGCAGTATTCACCTGTCCCGTTCGAACCCTGACCTGAGCGCTACTGTGTCTCGACGAAGCCCTGAAGATCTCGACCCTAAGGCAATCGAGCAGGCTAAAGCACTCCTTGCCAACCGGAAGCATGCCTTGGGTGATGACTCGCCTGTACCCCAGACGAGTCTTCAACTCTGCAGTGAGTTGGGATTGCTTACGGCCGATGGCGCGCTGACATTTGCGGCAGAAATTCTCTTCATGCAGCCGCTGCACAACCGGACGGTCGTGAGACATTTGCTTCGCGACGTGCCCAGTGGCGATCCGAAAGTAACCGAGATTTCCGCACCGTTGATTACTGCGTCAGAACAGCTACGTGCGTTGATTAAGGCTCACACGTCGCAGGAGATTGCGCGAGTGCAGCTCCCGAACGGGCAAGAGTTTCCCATTCCGGCGTTTCCTGCGGCTGCTGTAGATGAAATTGTTTCTAACGCATTCGCGCACCGCGACTGGGGAGCGACCACTGCAATCGTCGTTGATCAGTCTCCGACCAGTCTGACCGTATGGTCTCCTGGTGGCCTCCCCGTAGGCGTGCCCGAGGAGAGGATTCTGACCACCCAATCGATTCCGCGCAACCCGATTCTGATGGGTGCACTGCGACAGTTAGGACTTGCTGAAGAATCTTCGCGAGGCTTCGATCGCATGTGGGTCTCCATGCTTGCTAGTGGTAGGCAAGCCCCCAGTCTGAATGCCGATGGGCCGTTTGTTGAGGTCACGTTGCCCGCCGGAAATGTCGATTCGGCGTTTATTAAGACGCTGTACCTGTTGCGTACTGAGTTTGGTGAAGCGATCTTCAAGAGTGTGGATGGGCTTTTGGTTGCGCGTCATCTAGCGAACAACCAGATTTTGATGACGTCCACGGCAGCTCGACTCATGCAAGTCCCGGAAGCGCAGGCCCAAGAAACCTTGGGGTGGTACGCAAGTCAGGGCTTCCTAGAACCTTTGCGGGATGCTCCTGAGTGGATACTGTCCGCTCGAGCTCGGACGGCCTTTGAGGGGAACGAATCTACTGGGATTGCATCCGTGACTACCGAGGACTGGATCATTGCTCAGTTGCGCGAGGGGCAGTCCCTGAACGCTCGTGAGGTTGCGAATGAACTCGGCGTAGAGCGTGAATCAGTGAGCCGAATCCTTCGCCACCTTCGAGATTTGGGTAAAGCGAAGATTGCCGACGGTAGCCCGACTCGAGGTCCGAGTGTTCGGTGGGTTTCCCTCTAAACAACTCCAAACAACTATCCTGACCTGCTCAGATGGGTTGATTTCGGGTCAGTTTTACGGCGAGTTGTTTCGGAGTTGTTTCAAACAACTCCGAAAAGGGTTGGTTAGGCGCTCAGGGCCGGGGCGACGAAGGTCGAAACGAGGTACCGGTTGATGTCGACGAACGTTGAGATGGAGGATCAGCTTCGGCGACACCTGCTGCCGCCCGTTGTTTAGAAGATCGAAATGGAAGCGGTGTGGTGAGTTTGTGGTAGCGCTTGAGTGGGGATCCGGTAGCGGGTCCCTGCTCAGGCGCTTTGTGTGTTACTGGTTAGCTTCCAGTCTCATGTTTGG
>ERZ1030944.9-NODE-9-length-68432-cov-8.527107_pt1 | contig 68432 bp, 50 predicted proteins | sample MGYA00518599_ERZ1030944 | MGnify/ENA primary metagenome ERZ1030944 (study PRJEB33718, sample SAMN03159697) | human skin metagenome | collected 2014-05-20 | study: EMG produced TPA metagenomics assembly of the PRJNA266117 data set (Human skin bacterial metagenome and... | reverse complement strand
GGGTGAGGACACGGCGGCTGCCGCCACCTCCGCCAATGGCAGCTCTGATTCGCTTGAAGGGCCGGCTCAGAAGCCTCCGCAAAGCGAGGAGGACTTTGAGCTTGCCGCCGATGTCGAGGAATACCTGCGCGACGTCATTGACCCGGAGCTCGGCATCAATGTTGTGGACCTCGGTTTGGTTTACGACATCTGGATTGAAGACGGGACCAAGGCGGTTGTGAATATGACGCTTACCTCGCCTGCCTGCCCGCTGACCGACATGATCGAGGAACAGGCTGCAGCAGCGGTCATGACCCACGATTTGGTAGAAAAGCTCACCATCAACTGGGTATGGATGCCACCGTGGGGTCCGCAGATGATTACCGAGGAAGGCCGCGAGCAGCTGCGCGCCCTCGGGTTCTCCGTCTAGCGGTGCCACGGCACACACACTAACCCTACAAACAAAGGAAGTGGATCGACCACGTCGGTTCCACTTCCTTTTTGCGTGTCAGAAGAACCTACAGTTGGTGCTTTTTGTGTGCTGTGCTTACTGATTGGCATCTTTTAATCCTGTGGGGCGACCAGCGACTCCATGGTTAATGGTTTTCGCACGGAGCTGTACCAGGAATGTTAAGGCAGCCTAAAGGGATGTAAGCAAATGTTACCCCGCTTGGGGTAGGGAATCGGACAGTCTCAAATGAAAGAATGTTGGCAAACGGGTGGTGAAGATTCCGCGGTTATCACCAGTATGTGGCTATTATCGAACGGAGAATAGTCAACCTACCTGGAAGGTGAACCATGGATTGCGTTTCTGTTGGTGTAGGTGCGTTGAGCATTGAAGATGTTGTCAACGTTGCCCGCTACGATGCGCCTGTCGAGATTACGCAGGATGCTCTAGATACGATGGCGGCAACCCGCAGTCGAGTTGAGGACCTTGCAAAGGACCCTACCCCCGTCTACGGAATTTCTACCGGCTTCGGTGCGCTGGCCAAGCGCCACATTCCTGAATCGATGCGCTCGCAGCTGCAAAAGTCCCTTGTCCGTTCTCATGCCGCAGGCTCCGGTCCAGAGGTGGAGAGGGAGGTCATCCGCGCCCTTAACCTCCTGCGCATCAGCACACTGTGTACCGGGCGTACGGGTGTGAGGCCGGAGGTAGCCGAGTGCTACGCCAAGCTCCTCAATGCTGGAATCACGCCCATCGTTCACGAATTCGGGTCGCTGGGGTGCTCCGGCGACTTGGCACCGTTGGCTCACAGTGCCCTTGTCCTTATCGGGGAGGGGCGTGCCCGCACAAAGGAGGGCGAGGAGATCACCGGGGCAGAGGCCTGTTCTCTCGCCGGGTTTGAACCCATTGAGTTAAAGGAAAAGGAAGGGCTGGCGCTCATTAATGGCACCGATGGCATGCTTGGACAGCTGTGCCTTGCCATCGACGATATTCGTCGCCTGGTTACTACCGCGGACATCGCCACCGCTATGTCCGTCGAGGGGCTCAACGGCACCGCTACTGTCTTCACCGCTGATCTCCAGGAACTTCGCCCGCATCCCGGGCAGGCCGTAGCCGCAGCCAACGTCACGAAGCTTGTTGAGGGCTCCGACATTCTCGAGGCAGCTGCCGAAGAATTCGCAATCAACCAGGTCCAAGATGCCTACTCCGTGCGCTGCAGCCCACAGGTGGCCGGTGGTGTTCGGGACACATTGTCCCACGCGATCTTCGTGGCCAACAACGAGCTCGCTGCTGCAGTGGACAACCCGGTTGTGGCTAAGGACGGGCGAGTGACATCCAACGGTAACTTCCACGGCGCCCCCGTCGCATATGTGCTGGACTTCCTCGCTATTGTGACGGCAGATCTGGCTTCCGTTTCGGAGCGTCGCACGGACCGTTTCCTGGATCCTGCCCGCAACCGCGGACTCAACGCCTTCCTAGCCGATGACCCCGGTGTAGATTCCGGGCACATGATTGCGCAGTACACGCAGGCATCCATCGTCAGTGAAATGAAGCGCAACGCTGTACCGGCAAGCGTCGATTCCATCCCGTCATCTGCGATGCAGGAAGACCATGTCTCTATGGGCTGGTCGGCTGCCCGCAAGCTGCGCCGGAATGTAGACGGGCTCACGCGGGTTCTGGCCGTGGAGATCCTGACGGCAGCACGCGCCATTGACATGCGCGGCGGCGAACCCGGCAAGGGTACGAAGGCCGTCATCGACGTGCTACGCGCGAGCGTTGAGGGACCCGGCCCGGACCGCTTCCTTGCTCCGGATATCCAGCACACCGTTGACCTCGTCGCCTCCGGTGACTTTGTGAAGGCAGCAAGCGACGCGGTGGGCGAGCTGGGCTAGTAGTTAACCCAAAATAACGCGACGCCGTAAAGCTGGCGAGAGGCGAAAGCCGCCGGGCATTTGTGTGCCCGGCGGCTTTCAACGTTCTACGGTAGCAGCAAAACATGTCTACTACCTGTGTTCTATTGGTCCTCGAGCCATTGTGTAGCGTTGCTGATGAGGCGTGCTGCTACTTTCGCGGTGCGGTTGTCAACGTCAAAAGTTGGGTTCAATTCAACGATATCGATGAGCCGAACCTTACCGGTTCGCATGCAGGCGGCCAGACCGTCGCGAATCGTGTTGAGATCAACGCCAACCGCAGCCGGGGCGCTGACACCCGGTGCGACGCTAGCGGGTAGAACATCCAGGTCAATGGAAACGTGGAGAATATCCACCTGCGACGCAGCCCAGGCAACGATTTCTTCCACTCCAGTGCGTCGCAGCTCATCATCGGTGACGTAGCGAACGTCGAGGGCATCGGCCTCATCAAACAGCACTCTGGTGTTGTTTGGGCGGGAGATGCCGATAACCGTGTAGTTGAACGGATCTACCTCCCGCGAAATCTGTTTGAAGGGGGTGCCGGACGTTGGCTGATCTGCAGTTCGGAGGTCGAAGTGGGCATCGAAGTTGATGATGCCGATTGAAGCACCGTTAGCGGCCTGCACGAGGCCCATATGTGTGCCGTAGGCGGTCTCGTGGCCACCGCCAACAACGATGCACGTTGAGTTCGTGGACGCGATGCGTGAAACGGCAGTAGTGAGATCCTGGTGACCGCTTTCCAGATCGCCGTCGTCCACAGCAATGATGCCGGCATCAAAGGTGGAAATTTCGTGGTGGACAGCCAAGCTACCGAGCGCGGTGAGCGCGGCCTGGGGGCCTTCTGCAGCGCCTGCTCGGCCGTGGTTGCGCCTCACACCTTCGTCGGAAGCAAAGCCAAGGAGGGTAACGGAATTGGCGAGGTCTTCATTGTGTGGTTCAGTGCCAAGGGGATTAAAGGGGAACGGAGTGATCGTGGAAAACCAGCGAGCATGTTCAGGACCATCACCGTCATTGCGGCCCGTCCATGAAAAATTGGGGGAGTAGCTCATAGTGTCAAGCATATTAGGTAATCTAACTATTATGTCCCACGTACCCGCTGCAGCTAATACTCTGCGTATCCTCACGTTGCTCTCAACCCTGGACTCTCCGGTGAGCGCGGCGCGGATTCAACAAGAGCTTGGTCTTCCGCGTTCTACTACGTATCACCTGCTCAATGTCATGATTGAGTACGGCTATGTGATGTACGTGCCGGAAAGGCGCGCATACGGCTTGGGGATCGCCGCTTACGGAATGTCTGGTGCGTATGCTACCCAGCAGCCTCTCGTACGGACAGCTACACGTCCGGCGAAGCACCTCGCAGAGTTGGTTTCAGGAACGTGCCACGTCTCCCGCATCGTCGGCGATGAGGTCGTCTACATCCTGGAATTGCCATCACCCGGCGCGCCTCGGCTGATTACTGGCGTGGGAGTGCGACTGCCCGCCATGAACACTGCATCCGGGAAGGCGATGCTTTCCATGATGGATACGAAGCGCATCAATGCGGTTTTGGGTAGCGTGCCAGAGGAGCTCCTCGAAATTCGTAGGCAGGGCTACGCAGAGGAAATCGAGGTTGTAGCACCGGGGCAGGAGTCGGTTGCGGTCCCGATTCTCAATCACTTGCAGGAGCCGTCGGCGGCTCTCGCCGTCACCTTTGCTACTGGTTCGATTACCGGGTCTGCACGAATGTCTGTGGTGGAAGACCTGCAGATGAAGGCAGCCGGTCTGGAGAAGCGGGTGTACGGGTCAGCTGGAAGGAAACGGTTGGCTGATTAAACAGCGCGCGTGAGCGCGAAGATCATGCTCTAACGCGAGCTTGCCTTGTAGATGGCATGCTCGATCTGGGCATGCCCCGGGCTGGCATGTCGGATAAGCGGCGTGCTGTTAAGAAGACAAATGGGGGAGCAACGCGTTTCAGAGCCCCTCGTATGGTCAGCATCGTGATAATTGTGGCCTGAGCCTGAGAGCTAGGTGGCTTGCCATGTGTATGGCTTGGCTTACGGAGTGCTTCGGTGCCCTGGGATTGCGTGCACGAGGGGATACGTCGAAGTCTCATATGGCAGACAGTTAATGAGCAATAAACCACCTCATGGGCTTCTATTCCTACCTAAAGTGGGTGGAGAAATAAAGATTACATTCACTTTCGATGTTGGGTTTTCTCGAAGCGCACGCGCGAACAATCGGGCAGCCCAACCCGTCTAGGAAAGGTTGCGTCGTGAACCCGAACCTGTCTACACCTGGCCATGGACCACGCGAAGTTCATGCTCCTCGGGGCACCACCCTCAATGCGAAGAGCTGGCAAACGGAAGCTCCGCTTCGTATGCTCATGAACAACCTCGACCCAGAGGTCGCTGAGAAACCCGACGAGCTCGTCATCTATGGCGGAACTGGACGTGCTGCACGATCCTGGGAGGCCTTCGACATGATCGTCGATACGCTGAAGGAGCTGGAGGATGACGAAACCCTGCTTGTGCAGTCCGGCAAGCCCGTTAGCGTGTTGAAGACCAACGAGTGGGCTCCCCGCGTACTCATCGCTAATTCCAACCTCGTGGGAGACTGGGCAACGTGGGAGGAATTCCGGCGTCTTGAGGATGAGGGACTCATCATGTACGGACAGATGACTGCCGGATCCTGGATCTACATTGCTACGCAGGGCATTCTGCAGGGAACGTTCGAAACCTTTGCGGCCATTGCCCGGAAGCGCTTCGATGGCACCCTGGCCGGCACCATCTCCCTAACCGGTGGCTGTGGTGGCATGGGCGGCGCTCAGCCACTGGCTGTCACACTCAATGGCGGTGTTGTCATTATTGCGGATGTCGATCGTGGCAGGCTGGAGCGTCGCATGGCGAAGCGCTACTTGGACATCATCGCTGACAGCATCGATGATGCCGTCGCTCAGGCAAACAAGGCCAAGGAGGAAGAGCGGGCACTGTCCATCGGACTGGAAATCAACGCGTCTGAGCTCTTCCCGGAGATGCTCAAGCGGCACCGTGCAGGTGAGATCCACATCGATATCGTGACCGACCAGACTTCGGCGCACGATCCGCTCAGCTACCTTCCGCAGGAAATCCCCTTTGACCGGTGGCACACTGAGGCAGCAGATGACCCGCAGACCTTCACCAAGAAGGCACGCGAATCCATGTCAGCGCAGGTCCAAGCGATGGTGGAGTTCCAGGATGAGGGTGCCGAGGTATTCGACTACGGCAACTCCATCCGCGATGAGGCTCGCAAGGCCGGCTACAACCGCGCCTTTGAGTTCCCTGGCTTTGTTCCCGCCTACATCCGTCCGCTGTTCTGCGAGGGTAACGGCCCGTTCCGGTGGGCAGCCCTTTCTGGCGATCCGCAGGATATCAAGGTGACAGACGATGCCCTGCGTGAGCTGTTTCCGGAGAATGAACACCTCATTCGCTGGCTCGATGCAGCCGAGGAATACGTGGAGTTCGAGGGCCTCCCGGCGCGTATTTGCTGGTTGAGCTACGGCGAACGGCACAAGGCGGGGTTGAAGTTCAACGAACTTGTCAAGGAAGGGAAGATCAGCGCGCCCATTGTCATCGGCCGCGATCATCTCGATTCCGGCTCTGTCGCAAGCCCCTACCGTGAGACGGAGGGCATGATCGACGGTTCCGATGCCATTGCTGACTGGCCGATTCTCAACGCGTTGGTGAACACTGCCTCCGGTGCGACGTGGGTGTCCTTCCACCACGGTGGAGGTGTAGGTATCGGACGCTCACTCCACGCAGGCCAGGTGACCGTCGCTGATGGTTCGGATCTTGCCGCCCAGAAGCTTGAGCGCGTACTGACGAACGATCCTGCAATGGGTGTCATCCGCCACTTCGATGCAGGCTACAATCGCGCCCACGAGGTCGCGGAAGAACGTGGCGTGAAAATCCCCATGGAATTCCGTAGCCGGGAAGATTAAAAGGCCCGCCAGTCAACGAGATCGAACTACCTACCTGTAACCGAAAGGACTATGTTGTGGCAACTAACTCTGTAATGTTTACCGGAATCTCTGAGCTCCGCACCGTGGCAAACGGAACGATTGAGCATGCGGCTCTTGCTGCCGAAGATGGGGTGGTCACGTGGGTTGGTGAAGCCACACAAGCTCCTGACGCAGAACAGGTAGTCGATCTCGGTGGACGGGCAGTCCTACCAGGATGGGTGGATTCGCACACCCATATGGTTTTCGACGGTGACCGGTCTGCGGAGTTCGAGGCTCGTATGGCCGGCGAGGCCTACCAAGCCGGTGGGATCCACGCGACAATGGAAGCCACACGTCAGGCCTCGGAAGAGCGGCTTCGCAGCCTCGTCAGTGACAGGCTTCGCGCCTGTTACGCGGGTGGGACAACCACCGTGGAAACGAAGACTGGGTATGGGCTCACCATCGATACAGAAGTCGACGCGGCGCGAATCGGTGTCGACCTGTGTGACGAGGTGACTTTCCTGGGGGCGCATGTGTGCCCACCGGAGATGCAGCAAGACGAGTACGTCGAGCTTGTCGCCGGCAAGATGCTCGACGCAGTAGCTCCTCACGTTGGCTGGATCGATGTCTTCTGTGAAGAAGGCGCCTTCACATACGAACAGTGCAAGTTGGTACTGGAAGCTGGGAAGAAAAAGGGGCTTGTGCCACGCGTGCACGGCAACCAGCTGGGCGAGGGGCCGGGCATCGGCCTTGCCGTTGAGGTCGGTGCAGCATCCGTCGACCATGTGACGTTCCCCTCGGCAAGGGATGTCGAGCTCCTCGCCGCATCTGACACGGTGGCGACGATTCTTCCCGGTGCCGACATCTGCACGCGGCACCCACTTGCCCCCGCCCGCGAGCTTCTCGACGCTGGGGTCACCTTGGCTATCGCTTCGGATCTTAATCCAGGTACCTCCAACACCAGCTCGATGAACTGGTGTGTGGGGACTGCCGTGCTGCAGGGTCACCTCTCGTTTGACGAGGCCCTCACCGCAGGCACTCGTGGAGGAGCCACGGCCCTCCATCGCAACGATGTGGGCGGCGGGAAGGACGCATCCGGGCGCCCCGCCGTAGGTACGCTCTCTGTCGGGTGTGCGGCCAATCTCCATGTGCTGAACACAGCCCATGCAGTAGATCTCGCCTACCGTCCTGGTATGCATCTGGATTACGCCACATATATCAATGGTGAGTGTGTCTACTCGGTTGAGTGACTGACTGCGTCCCTCGCTTCACCGGGCACTGTTTTCCGGTAGGCGAGGGTGGAGAGTCGGTACCCAGAACGCAGATATGCCGGGAACAGCGTCGATGTTGTACTCAGGGGTTGTGCTCAGAGGCTGCCAACTGTCACGCATTCAAGGAAAACCTCGGGAATTTCCTCATCCCACGTGCATGGTTCTCGGATGTGATCGGTACGTGATGCGAAGCTGGGACACATCACGGTTACCCTGTTTTACCAGGAGAATAGGCGTACTCTAGACGGGAAATATTGGCAAGCCCAAGGCGGATTCCATGCAAGCACTCGAGCTCATCCTCGCTTTGTTCACCATCATCTTGGTTTCTTCAGTTCTTGACCAGGTGATGACGCGATTATCCCTACCTCTGGTTCAGATTGCCATGGGGGTCGTCGGGGCAATCATCATCGGCGAGCCGTTCAAGTTGACGTTTGATTCTGAGCTCTTCCTCGTCTTGTTCATCGGTCCTTTGCTTTACGACGAGTCGCAGCACGTACTCAAGCGAGCTTTGATGAAAAACGCGGGAGCGATTCTTTCCCTGGCTATCGGTCTCGTCGTTGCCAGCGTGTTTGCGGTTGGTTACACGCTCCAGTGGATCGTCCCAACTATTCCCCTGGCAGCAGGCCTCGCCTTGGGAGCAGCGCTCGGGCCAACGGACGGCGTAGCGGTTTCAGCGCTCTCCAAGTCCACAAAGCTCAGTGGGAGGCAGCAGGCGCTCCTTTCCGGAGAGTCACTCATCAACGATGCATCCGGCATCGTCAGCTTCCAATTCGCGGTGGGACTTGCTGTGACCGGCATATTCTCAGTGAAGGATGCGGCAACGACGTTTGCTGTGTCCTTTGGAGGTGGCCTGGCATTTGGCGTGGCAATGGGCATCGTCGTGGTTCTCATCCAGCGCGCGGTGCGTGGCATCGGTATGGAATCTACAGTCTTCCACGTCACCTTCGAGATACTCACGCCTCTTTTCATCAACTTGTTGGCCGAAAAGCTTGGGGTCAGCGGTATTCTCGCGGTGGTCGCAGCTGGCCTATTCATAGCGCTGGTTCCCACACGAAGCACCGTGTACGCGGCCAGGGTCTCTCTTGTCTCGCAAGGAGTGTGGGAAGTCATGTCCTTTGTGCTCAACGGCGTTGTGTTCGTGTTCCTCGGCTCTCGCCTGCCCAGCATTTTTATGCACTCGTGGGAAACAACCACCAAGCCAGTGTCGTTACTCAGCGCTGTCGTTGCGCTCACTGCCGTGATCACCCTGCTGCGTTTCGTCTGGATCTTCCTGCTCGATGTATCCGCCCGACGTCGCAATCCGACCTCGGTACCCGCGTCGTGGAAGGATGCTGCAGTGGCATCGCTTGCAACCACCTTGGGAGGTCCCAAGGGTGCGGTGACTCTCTCCATTGCTTTGACCCTGCCACACTCGTTGGTCGGCACCGATGGTTTGCACATTCGGGATGAGCTATTGTTCCTGGCTTCCGGGATCATCCTGTGCACATTGCTTTTGGCAAACTTCGTCCTACCGGTTCTCGCTCCCGCAGATGATTCGCACGATGATGACCGGGATACCGAAGTGCGTGTGAAAGTGAAAGAGCGCCTCATCGCCACAGTAGGAGAGGAACTCGGGCCAAAGCATCCGCAGGCCGTATCCTTCCTCACCGCGCGGTACAACCGGGAGATCGCGGAGCTAACCATGGGAGAAGAATTTGAGGACGCAGTGGGGAAGCAGCGCCTGAACCTCCTCCATCAGCAGTCGCAGCACCTCGAAGAGATGCGACAGGCTGGCCAGATCGCAGAATCGACGTATGCCCCAATGAAGCAGGCGCAATCGCGACTGCTGCGGGGTGTACAGGAACGCGAAAAGCCACGGGGTAAGTGGAAGCGAGTGCTTCTTCGTCTAGCTCGTGGCTTCCGGGATCGGTTCGCCAATCGGACTCCCGAGCGGCGCGCGATCGTTCCTGCCGATATCCGCACCGCGCGACGCGAACTCGCCCGTTACTCCCTGGATTATCTGTCGTCACTGGTCCCGGACACAGATGCTGCTCGCAACGCAGTGCACTTCTTGATAGCAGAGAATCAGCGCTTTCTCCTGTTGTCGGACCAGCTGCAGGCCCGACGTGAAGAGGGAAGCTCGCGCGTCATGTCGCTCGCGGAGGAGCAAGACTTGCTTGAGGTTGAGGCTCTCCGTTTGGAGCTTGGCTGTATTCAGGAGCTTCGCGAGGCAGGGGAGTTCACTACTGCAGAGGCTGCAAACCTCCGTGACGAGGTGTACCTGCTGCAAATGAACCTGTCCGATTACGGCGCGCATTAGACATCATCCCACCGCAATCGCTGGGTACGGCAGTCTGACGCAGCCCCGCATGATTGGAGAGATGCTACCGACACCACGGACACCAAAAACATCACGGACACCACTTATCCCATGTGTACTGCTGTCGCGGTGACTGCCGAGGAGGCGGTTGACACGGTAGACACAAAAGACGACGGTAGATGTGGTTTTATGAAGTGTATTTGACAGCGATGAGCAGGTAGCCCGTGAACACTCGGTCAGAACCCGGTTTACGCTTGCCCGCCATTCCAGCTCAGCAACTCGGTTTGGCACCCGTTCTGCGGCCTTCTCCATGGTCATTTACGGGTTCCATGGTCATTTACGGGGCATTTCGCTGCTTTTCTGCCACACGCCGAAGTCTCCGCCGGCAGTAGGTAGCCCCAGGAGGTGAAATGTATCGGGTGATATGCACTGGAAAAATGTGGGTAGCCAACTCTTCAACTTGCGGTAATTGTGCGTTTTACCTCTATTAACCAGTGGTCAATAAATCGGGCATAGGGTTTTCCTGTTCCGCTGAAAACAGCCGGTCTAGAACATCTCTAGGTAAAAGGAAGCTCATGCGCAAAACCGTCCTCGCAACCGTCTTAGCCGTTTCTCTCGCCACCACTCCTGTGTCTGCTCAAAACCTTTCCTCGGGCCGTATTGACGGTCTTTTGAGCTCGGTCTCGTGGGAGAATTCCTCATCCGCACCATCCGGATCGTCAGATACATCAGGTACGGGGCACGATTACGGCACCGGTGCCAGCAAGGCCATTGAGGATCCCGCCAAAGGTGGGACGTGGATCGAGGACTTTGACAACCACGATGGATGGAATATCCACACCAACGTGCTCCACTCGGGTGAACGTCGGTGGGAGGGGTGGAACTTCTTCACCATTCGCGATTGGACGTGGGCTGTAGGAACGGAAAAGCGCCATTACTTCACAAGGGGTAGCGGAAAGGTGGCCATTGCGGAGAGCAAGCATCATCGGCTTGCGGCCGGGGAAAAGATGACGACGGAGCTCACCTCTCCGTCGATTCCCGTGACCGCGGGCACTGCGTACCAGTTGGAATTCGATTCGCACTACAGGCAGGGATCCGAGGATAATTCGGGCAGTGTGACCCTCACCTTCGATAATGGTGTGTCCAAGAAAATGCACGAGTTCACCACCGATGCGTTTTCCACCCACGAGCAGTATGAGTTCACCGTCCCCGATGGCGCAACCTCCGTCACGGCCACCTTCACCTACGCCGACGCGCAAGATGATTGGTTTTGGGCAATCGACAATGTCACCGTGACCACTCCGCTTCCCGCAGAGCCCGGGGCACCGAAAACAATCGTTGATGTCATCTCTGACACGCACAATGAGGAGAAGTACGGGAGCGTGATCGATTTTCTCAACAACCGCCCTGACAAGGCCGGTGCGATGGTTGTCAACGGTGACTATGTCGATATGGGGTATCAGGAAAACTACGATGCCTTCGCCGCGGATAGAAAGGCACATCCCCATACCTCCGGGCGGGAATACTTCACCATTGGCAATCACGAAATGCTCGGGACAGATGGATCTGACACATACATTCGCCGCTACTTAGACATGACCGGGCAAGACCACGTTTGGCGAGAGGAGATCGTCGACGGCCAACCGCTGCTCATGATCTCGACCGAGTTCTACGACGATGTGGCACGAGAGGGGAAAGAACCCTACGTCGTACTGTCTGACGCACAGCTCGCATGGCTGGAGCAGCGTCTCGATTACTGGGAGAAACAGGGCAAGACCGTGTTCCTGTTTAGTCACCTCGTGCTTCCGGAGACCGTAACGAGCACGCATTCGCCATGGTACGGCAATGACTTCGCCGAACTAGACAAGCTCAACAATGTGTTGCGCGGCCACCGGAATATCGTGATGTTCACCAGCCATACCCACGCGTCACTTACCGCGGGAGATTGGTGGGGAAGGTACCGTGGTGCCGACGCTCTCGGCTTCCCCGTTGTCAACACCGGTGCGATCAAGAATGCCAACCTGCCCGATGGCGACTACGACGAGGAAGTCGATCCTTCTCTTCCACAGACAACCGGGTTGCGGGCCAAAACCTTCGACGACCGGATTCGTGTCGAGGCGTGGGACTTTGAAAAGCAGGAACTTATCCGCTTCCACGACTTCCCCCTTCACCGCTAAGCGCGCAACACACGCATCTGGGAGGGGATCGGGTAATCCTCTTTGATGCGAACTAATCCAATTACTCGTCCACAGAGGAACGAAACAGGCAGCTAGCGTGATGGCTAGCTGCCTGTTTTTATTGTGCCCTGCGTTTCGCGCAGGGTGTGTTAGTCCGTTACTTGTCTGCCTCGCGGTTACGCAGAGCGCGCTTTACTCGGTCCTGCCCTTCGGCGATGACGCGGTGGAGTGCAGCGGGATGCTCAGAATCGAGGACAACCTGGGCGGTGTCCACCGTCTCCTGCGAGGTGTCGTAATGCGGGAAGAGCCCCTCAACCATCTGCAGTGCGGTCTCCGAGCTGAACTCCTTCCACATCCGCGGTGCCAGTGCGAAGTAATCCTTGGCAAACGGTGCCAGAAGCGGGGCAGAGCCGGCGAAGGTGAGGCCCTCCAGCTTGTGACGGCGCTCCAGGTTACTCATGGACCGGCTCGTGTCCGTGAGCTCCTTCCACACAGCCGTCTTTACCTCTTTGGTAGGAATGGCAGCAGCGGCACGCCAGGCCGAATTCTGGCCGGAGGCCAACTTGTCTTCCTCACGCATAGCGCGGATCTTCTCCTCCGGATCCTCGACGTCACCGGAAGCGATAAGAGCGGTGAGTGCCTTCCACTTGAGCTCGGCATCAACCTCAACACCCTCAATGGACGGAGCGCCCTCGAGGATGGAGCGGAAGAACTCCTTGGCTTCCTCAGTCGGCTTCACCTGGAGCAACTGGTTGACAAAGGCGACCTGGTGGAAGTCGCGAGTGACCTTGGCACCCTCAAGAAGGGTGGTGGCGAGCAGCGCGTTGCCCTCTTCCTCGACCCAGTCAGAGGCCGAGTAGCGGGTCACGGCGGTGGTTGCCTGAGCAAGGATCTGGCCGAGGACGGCCGTTTCCTTCTCCACGGGCGCGCCGCGACGCACGAGCTCAACGAAGTCACGGCCACGCATCTTGCCGTTGCGGGCCATCTGCCATGCAGCAGACCAGCACAGAGCCCGGGCCATGGGATCTTCGATATCGCCGATGTGCTCCTGCACGAAGGCCAGCGATGCCGGGTCAAGCTCCATGATCGCGTAGGTGAGATCATCGTCGTTCACCAAGACGAGATCGGCAGCCTCCTTGCCCACGAAATCGGCGATGTCCTTGGTTGCGGAATCAATGTCTACCTCGACGCGATCGGTGCGGGTGACCTTACCGTCGATAAGCGAATACAGCCCCACGCCGATACGGTGCGTGCGGAACTCGCCGCCACCAGGCTGGGCACCATCCTGCTCGACAGCGAAGGACGTGTACTTACCGTCCTCCATAGTGAACGACGGGCGAAGAGCATTGACACCGGTGGTCTTCAACCATTGGTGTGCCCAATCGGACAGGTCGCGGCCGGAGGACTCAGACAGGGACTCGAGGAGATCCTCGAAGGTGGCGTTACCGAATGCGTGGCGAGCGAAGTGTAGGCGCACGCCAGCGAGGAAGGCATCCTGCCCCACATACGCTGCCAGCTGCTTGAGCACGCTCATACCCTTGGCGTAGGTGATGCCGTCGAAGTTCTGCTCCACGGCCTCGATGTCGGAAGCATCCGTGGAAATCGGGTGCGTGGTGGGCAGTGTGTCCTGGGCGTAGGCCCATGCCTTTTCCACTGAGCAATACGTAACCCATGCGGTCTTGTACTTGGTGTTTGCCACCATTGCCGTAGCTGCAGACCACGTGGCGAAAGACTCGTTCAGCCACAGATCATCCCACCACTGCATGGTGACAAGGTCACCGAACCACATGTGGGCCATCTCGTGGAGAATGGTGTCGCAGCGGCGCTCGTAGCGGTACTCCGTCGGCTTGGACGTGAACACATACTCGTCGCGGAAGGTCACGCAGCCCGCATTTTCCATTGCGCCCATGTTGTACTCCGGGCAGAAGACCTGGTCGTACTTGTGGTAGGGGTACATCACGCCAAAGACCTGGTGGTAGAAGTCGAAGCCCTGCTTAGTCTGCTCAAAGAGGACGTCGGCATCCAGCGCGGAAGCGATGGACTGGCGACAGTAAATGGACAGCGGAATGGTGAGCTCGTCGGCCTGGCCCGGGTGCGGACCATACGGGCCTTCCGGCGTCTCCGGGTACTTGGTAAGGGAACCCGTCCAGGAGTCCTTAACCTCGAAGTACGGGCCGGCGATGAGGGCAACGAGATACGTGGACAGCTTGTAGTCAATGGTGGAGGTATGGGTGGTCTTACCGTCCTTCACCTCGGTGGAAACCGGTGCGTTGGTGACGATGACGAAATCGTCGGGAGTGACGACGGTGAGGTCGTAGGTGGCCTTGAGGTCTGGCTGGTCAAAGCAGGCAAACATGCGCTTAGCATCGGCGGCCTCAAACTGTGTGTACATATAGACGCGGTTGTCTGCCGGGTCGACGAAGCGGTGCAGACCCTGGCCGGAATGGGAGTACACAGCATCGGCGGTGATCTGGAGGACATGCTCGCCCTCGTTCAGTCCCTTCAGAGCGAGGCCATGCTCCTCGTCGTAGCCGGAATCGTTGAGCTGCACGGCATCACTGGTGATATCGGCACCGTCGAGGAGAACCTCGGAAACATTCTTGGCGCGCAAATCAATGAACGTGTCGCCGGGTTTCTTCACCGTGAACCGGGCCGTGGTGATGGAACAGAAGGTTTCCTCGCCCGTGGTGAGGTCGAGGTGGATCGTGTAGTGCTCGACATCGAGCATGTCACTGCGGTGCTGGGCCTCTTTCTTGGTGAGGTTAACCGAGGTCATATGTGTCCTTTCGTTTCCAATATGAGCGAACTGCGGAGGTTATCCGAGTGCCGGTTGTCCTGTGGCTGTGCTGGTAGCAAACGCGCTTATGAGCTGGGCTTTGTGGGAGCCATCACGTAAACCTATCCAGATCCGTGCCATCCCTTTTAGGGTAGCGCCTAGATTGCCCAAAATAAGGAACTTGCGCGCCAGCTCTGGCGGAAGCGAAAACACGGCTTCAATGATGTCCCGGCGCGAATCGGCGGGCAGAGCTAGAAGTGCGGCTAGGCAGCGCCGAGAAAGAGCCAGGTCAGCCTTGAAAGTTGGGGTCTGCCAGGGCAGTAGGGTGGGGGAAGAAAGGAAGGGTTTGTGCGTGCCATGGGCGTGCGACAGGTTATGTACCCGTGCCTGCAAAGCGTCAAGAGTCTTGTCCGCCAGACGAAAGGATGTGGCAACGGAGTACCCCGTAAAAGGGTGGATGAAGCCGGCACGCGTGCCGTACGGAACATGGGGCCCTGTATACGGTGCAGGCATAAGCGGAATGAAAACATCCGTGTCCCGCTCCGGTGTGACTGTCGCAAGAATCGTGTTTTGCTGTAGGAAGTGGCCGTCGCCCAGCGGAATGGTGTACGTGAAGCGGTCTGGGTCGGGGGAGCGGAAGTCCATGAACACGGTCTCTGACGCAACGGTGGTGTATCTATCGCATGCTACCTGCACAGGCATTCCTGGCGCGTAGGCATCTCGAGTCCCGCGTGCATCGACAACAATGTCGGCTCCTAGCTCTGCTGCGGTGACAGCATCAGCGTTGACAGGCTCGTTGAGCACGGGGAAGGTGGTTAATTTCTCCCACACACGTTCGTTATCGAGTACGCGGTACTCCCGGTGGAGCGGTACGCGCGTGCCGTCATGGGTGTAAACCACGGGAGCTGAGATGGACCGGGAGGGAAGGTCTACCGCCCAACCGGGCAGCTCATCGGCAAACACGCTGAGAATATGTGCGGGTACCGGTTGCGGTTCCCAAGCAGTCACGTCGATACCCCGGACAGCTGCCCGGTGGGCGAGCGCCAGGCCGGCCGGCCCTAAACCGATGACTGCGAGCTTCATGGAAAAATTGTACGTCTTTGTACGTGCTAGGCCCACGCGGCGATCTCGTCAGCGATATCATCTTGGCGTCGGTGACGGAAAATCGCCACGGTGCGACGTCGTGGAGCATCTGCGCTCAGGCCCAACGCCCTATTGATCGTTTGCAGATCGTTATCGCCGGGTTCTATCCAGTCATCGAGTCCCAAGCGATTGAGGAGACCGCCGTCCAGAATCAGTCGTGTTGCGGGTCGGATATCGAATGTCTGGTCTTTACCGAAATGCAGCCACACGCGGTCGCCTTCGGTGGAACCTACCTCTTCCAACCACCTCCGGATGGTGGAGACGGTCACATTCGTGGTTCTCGTACTGCGTAGGTACTGTGGCCCGAGCCGCGACGAAAGCGTCACCTCCTGCAAAAAGAGAAGGCCGTAGCGCGCACCAACGGAGCGGTGAACGGCGAAGCTACTGCCTCGGAGGTGATCCTTATTCACAGTGAGGAGGGAGAAGTAGTCATCATCGCGGAAGTACAGGTTGGCGGCTTCTGCAGGGTTGCCGAGAACCGGCGCGGTGTCTGATCCGCGAGTCACCACCCCGTCGCGAGTGATGAATTCCCCGTTGTTGGCCAGTAGTCGAACGGTTGATTCGGCGACACCAAGCTTGTCACAGGCGGCAAGCAACGTTGACACGCGAACGGGCTCAGAAGACTGGTCGATGTGATCGCCAATCCAATCAGCGACGTTGGTGAATTCCTCCATGCCCCATTCAGAAAGTCCCCACGCGCTAGTAGACACCTTGACCAGCCGTGGATCCTTCGACAGCTGATCAGTAATGCTTCGAGAATGCGGTTCGCCGAGGGCGGTGGCCATGTCGAGGACGGTGAGAGGCGTCTCCCGAATGCTGAGCACCGCGGCACAGCGGTCTGCGTAGTTGCCGGTGACAGTGAGAACGTAATCTCCCAGGCGGATATAGCCATGGCGATCCGTGCAATACAGTGCCAGGAGCTCTTCAGTTGTGCCGAGCGCTGCTGCCAACGAGGGCAGCCGGACCACTCCGTATGGGTTCGCCAATTCTTCTACCTGCTTCAGAAGCACATCGTCGAAGTCGCAGCTACGCATCCAGTCACCGGAAAACTCCCACCCCTGAGCGAAGAATCCACTGATAATGGCCAGCGCGCTCGGGTCGCGCCCGTCGATGCGGGGAATGACATCCTCGACATCGGACACGGGGGATAGGGGGAGGAATTTCTTGGCCAGAACGTGAGCAAGTGCACCGTAGATGGTCTGGGTGGGTTCACCAATGGCCTTCTTTAGCTTGGTCTCCAACTGGCGAACTCTCTCGCGGGTGATGCCGAAATCCCGCCCCAGGGACTGGAGCGATTCTCCACCGATGATGCGACGAAAGAAGATCGCGGAAAAGCGAGGGTCGTCCCGGAGGAGGTCAGTGAGCTCCCCGTACGCTGCGGTAAAGAGTGCACGAAGGTTGGCTTGTGGATCGTCGATGTAGTTGGCTTCCTTGATTGCTGCCAGTCGGGCAGGGAGGGGGATTGTCGAGTCGCCCCCGGCAAGCTAATAGAACCCGATAAGAGGCTGGAGTGGGTTCCCCTCATCTCCGTAGATGAAACCGAAATCCCCGGCATCCTCGTACATGAGTTACCTCTCCCTCCAGGTGTACCAATTGTTCTATCGTAACGTATGGCGCGGGTCTAGGACGTCGTTTTGGGGTGTTGTACACTGTATCGCCGTGATTGTTACGCAGGATTTAGAGGTACGTGTTGGTGCCCGGACGCTTCTGACAGCTCCAGGTCAGCATCTTCGTGTCCAGCCGGGGGACCGGATTGGTTTGGTTGGACGAAACGGTGCGGGTAAGACCACGACGATGCGTATTCTCTCCGGTGAGACGGAGCCGTGGCGGGGCAATGTCATGCGCTCCGGCGATATCGGTTACCTGCCCCAGGACTCCCGTGAGGGCAATATTGAGCAGTCCGCCCGGGACCGCGTGCTTTCTGCCCGCGGTCTCGGTGAGATTAAGACGTCGATGGAGCGCCAGCAGGAGATCATGGAGACCACCACGGATCCGAACAAACAGGCCAACGCGATTAAGAAGTACTCGCGCTTGGAGGAACGCTACCATTCCCTAGGCGGCTATGAGGCTGCCGCTGAGGCCGCGCGGATCTGCGATTCCCTCGGTCTTCCCGCTCGGGTTCTTGATCAACCGTTGAAGACGCTGTCTGGTGGTCAGCGACGTCGCGTGGAATTGGCGCAGATTCTCTTCGGTTCCACCGCAGGTTCCGGTAAGTCGACGATGACGTTGCTTCTCGACGAGCCTACGAACCACCTGGACAGTGACTCGATTGCGTGGCTGCGGGAGTTCCTCCGCAAGCACGAGGGTGGGCTACTTATGATCTCCCACGATGTGGAGCTTCTCAAGGCTGTGTGCAACAAGATCTGGTTCCTCGATGCCGTGCGTGCCGAGGCAGACGTGTACAACATGGGCTGGGATAAGTACGTCGACGCGCGGGCAACGGATGAGGCTCGTCGCCGCAGGGAACGTGCCAACGCCGAAAAGAAGGCTGCCGCTCTCCTGAAGCAGGCGGACAAGCTGGGTGCAAAGGCGACGAAGGCAGCCGCTGCCAAGCAGATGCGCGCCCGCGCGGAGAAGATGGTGGCCCGCACCGATGAGGTGCGCAAGCACGATAAGGTGGCACACATTTCCTTCCCAGACCCCGCACCATGTGGCAAGACCCCCCTCAACGCGACGGGTTTGACGAAGATGTACGGCTCGCTGGAGGTCTTCGCTGGTGTTGACCTCGCCGTGGACAAGGGTTCCCGCGTGGTCATCCTTGGCTTTAACGGCGCGGGCAAGACGACGCTCCTCAAGCTTCTTGCAGGCGTTGAACGCACCGACGGAGAAGGCGGCGTTGTGCGCGGTCACGGCCTGAAGATCGGGTACTTTGCGCAGGAACATGACACCATCGACCAAAATGCAACGGTGTGGGAAAACACGATTGCTGCCTGCCCGGACGCTGATGAACAGCAGCTGCGCAGCCTTCTCGGCGCGTTTATGTTCTCCGGTGAGCAGCTGGAACAGCGCGCAGGCACTCTTTCCGGTGGTGAGCAGACCCGTCTTGCCCTGGCAACGCTTGTCTCCTCCCGCGCCAATGTGTTGCTTCTCGACGAGCCGACGAACAACTTGGATCCCATCTCCCGCGAGCAGGTGCTTGATGCTCTTCGCACCTACAAGGGGGCGGTCGTCCTTGTCACCCACGATCCGGGCGCTGTGCGCGCACTCGATCCCGAGCGTGTCATCATTCTTCCCGATGGCACCGAGGATCTGTGGAACGACGAGTACATGGAGATCGTGGAGCTGACGTAGTCCGCTTCGACGAGCTGCAAAAGAGGCTGTGACCGAGGAATCAATCGGTCACAGCCTCTTTTTTGTTGTATCGGTTATCGTGCCACTGGACGTTCACGTGCCGTGGGCCGGTGCGCGTGAGCGTTTATACGAACGCTAGTTGCGGAAGCCGTGGACGGGTGCGGGGATGAAACCACCGCGGGAGACGAACGCATCTGCGGACTTCTGGCCCACCTCGATGACGGGCGCATAGCCTAGAAGGCCACCGAAGTCGACGTCGTCGCCGACCTTCGCGCCCGGGACGGGGATGACGCGCACGGCAGTTGTCTTATGGTTCATCACGCCAATGGCTGCCTCATCGGCAATCATGGCAGAGATGGTCGAAGCCGTGGTATCCCCGGGGATGGCGATCATGTCGAGGCCCACCGAGCAGATACAGGTCATAGCCTCCAGCTTCTCGATGCACAGCGTGCCCGCACGGACGGCATCAATCATGCCCTTGTCCTCCGAAATAGGAATGAAGGAGCCGGACAGGCCGCCGATGCGGGAGCACGCCATGAGACCACCCTTCTTCACGGCATCGTTGAGCAGGGCCAGCGCTGCTGTGGTGCCGTGGGTGCCGACTTGCTCCAGGCCCATGTGCTCGAGAATGTGGGCGACGGAATCGCCTTGTTCTGCGGTGGGGGCAAGCGAAAGGTCGACGATGCCGAACGGCACGTTGAGGCGCTCAGAGGCCATCGTGCCCACGAGCTGTCCGGCGCGGGTGATCTTAAACGCAGCCCGCTTGATTTCGGCGGCAACCTGGTCCAGTGTGGCACCTTCCAGCGTGCCGATGGCGCGATCGACAACACCCGGGCCGGACACGCCGACATTGATGACCACGTCGGCTTCCTCCACACCGTGGAAAGCACCCGCCATAAACGGGTTGTCGCTTACCGCATTGGCAAAGACAACGAGCTTGGCGCACGCAATTGCGGATGCATCCTTCGTGGCCTCGGCCGCGTCTTTTACAACACTGCCGAGAAGCTTCACCACATCCATGTTGATACCTGCGCGCGAGGAACCCACGTTGACGGAGCCACAGACGATATTCGTCTCCGACAAAGCGCGTGGCATGGACTCGATGAGGCGCTTTTCGCCACTGGTCAGCCCCTTGTCGCACAGTGCGGTGTAGCCACCGATAAAGTCGACCCCGACCTCGGCTGCTGCCTTATCCAGAGCCTCGGCGATGCGGACAGGATCGCCCTCCACAGCGGTGGCAAGGATGCCTACCGGAGTGACCGAGATGCGCTTGTTGACGATCGGGATGCCGAGTTCATCCTCGATTCCCTCACAAACAGGAACGAGGTCGCGGGCCGTTTCCACAATATGGTCGTAGACGGCTGCAGCGGTGTCCTCCATGGTACTGCGGATGCAGCCCAGGAGGTTGATTCCCATGGTGACGGTGCGGATATCCAGTCGCATCCGCTCGACCATGTTGATGGTCTCCAAGATGTCGGAGGTGTTAGTAATCAGGGGCGAGGCGTTGAGTGGAGTGTTCATGCGCAAACGACCCCTTAAATGCGGTGCATGGCGGTAAAGATGGCCTCGGACTGCACGCGGATAACGAGCTTTTGCGCGTCCTCCACGCTAGCCATGTGCTCTTTGAGGTCAGCGATACTCGTGCTGTCATCGCATTCACCGTGCAAGATCATGGTGAAGTAGCCATTCATAATCGTCTGGCTGATATTCAGAATGTTCACGTTTTTTTCTGCAAGTGCCGTTGTGACGGCGGAAACGATGCCCGTGTGGTCTGGGCCCGTGACGGTGATGATCGCGATCATGGATACTGAGTATATCCCCTTGAATTGAGTACTATGCATTCGCAACCGGGGAGGGAAGGCCACGAACGAGAGAGGGGCACAAATGAGGGGAGCAGGAACGATTCGGGGCTTTTCGGTTTGGCTTCACTATGGCTTCACTGTGGCTTGGCTGTGGCTTACCTATGGCTGGGTCTGACAGTGGAAATAGTGACCTATAAGATGGTGTTCCGTGAAGGAATTTGATGATCTCCCAGTCCAGAAGGATGAACCGGTAACCCAGGCCAGACAGCGCCGTGGCGGTACCTCGCGCACGCTTGCTTGGCTGCTCGATGACCTCATCACGATCCCCGGAACGAATCGCCGGGTAGGACTCGACCCGCTCGTCGGGTTGGTTCCGGGTGCCGGCGATGTTCTCACCATGGTCGCCACTGGTTCCACGCTTATCGACGGCCTTCGCTACCGCGTGCCCCTTCTCGTCCTGCTCCGGATGATTCTCAACATGGCTGTGGATTCGTTCATCGGGTCGATTCCGCTAGTCGGCGATGCCTTCGACTTCGTCTTCAAGGCCAACAGGAGAAATGTCGCGCTGCTGGAAAACGCCATTGCTGATGGGACGCAGGCCAAGATAAACGCAAAGCGCTACTTCATCGTCGTCGGGATCATCGTGCTCGTTGTTTTCCTCGCCGTCATAGCACTGATCGTGTGGCTCATCGCGTACATCGTGGGGCAGATCGGCTGGTTCTAGTCCATAACAGTTCTAGCCCATACCTGTGACGGCACAGAAGTAAAGCTGTAGACGAAAGTGTTGCCCGTGATGATCAAAGAAGATCATCACGGGCAACACTTTTGGTTATCTACACGTGGGGGAAACCAGCGGGCGGAAAATGCTTCACACTTTCCTCACAGAAGTAACGACTCCAGTGTATGGAGGCAGTTTCCCCGCTGGTAATTTTCAGCCGTTACCAGTTCTTGTTGCGCTCCAGGTCGGCCTCCGCTGGATTGATCGCCGGCAGCTTCGTGACTGCCTTGTGTCCACCCCACAGCGCCAGGAACACGGGGATGCCGAGGTAGGGGGTAAGGATGGCGAGGAAGTCCTCGCCGGCGGCGACGGGGCCGATGGCCTGGCCGATGACCACGCCGAAACACAGCACAAGCGCCACGATGGCACCAAGCGGGAAGAACGGGCTCTTGTACGGCAGCGAGGACAGTGGCACGTTTTGGGCTCGGAGAGCCAACCTGAATTTGTAGTGGGACCAGGAGATGCCGATCCAGGTAATAAACCCGGCCAGTGCGGACAGCGTAAGGAGGAAGGTGTAGGCCGTACCATCGCCGACAATCGAGGTGATGAAGCCGGTCATTCCGACCACTGTCGTCGCACACAGTGCCCGAAGTGGCACGCCGTGAGAGGTGACCTTGGCAAAAAACTTTGGTGCCTGTCCCTCCGTTGCCAAGGCGTAGAGCATACGGGTGGAGGCGAAGAGGCCGGAGTTACCAGCGGAAAGAACAGAGGTCAGGATAACCGCGTTCATGAGTGCTGCGGCAAAGGCGACACCCACGCGGTCAAACACGAGCGTAAACGGGGAAATCGCGATATTGGTTTCGGATGCGTTGAGCAGGTTCGGGTCGGTGTAGGGGATGAGGAAACCGATGACGGCGATAGCACCGATGTAGAAGATCATGATGCGCCAAAAAATAGTGCGGATAGCCTTCGGGATTGTCTCCTCCGGATTCTCGGCTTCGCCTGCGGCAACACCGACAAGCTCCGTTCCCTGGAATGAATACCCGGCGGCGATGAAGACCATGAGGATACCGAACCCACCGTTGACAAACGGGGCCTCACCCATCGTCCAGTTCTCAAGAGCTGATCCCGGGCTAAAGAAAATGCGGATGATCATGAACGTGCCCAGTGCAAGGAACACGAGGACGGTGACCACCTTGATGAGCGCGAACCAAAACTCGCTTTCACCGTATGCCCGAGACGACAGGGCATTAATGAGGAAGATGGCGGTGAGGAAGGCGACAGACCACACTATGGAAGGCACGTTGGGGAACCAGTACTTCATCACGAGTGCAGCGGCGACGAGCTCCGCCGCCACCGTAATCGCCCAGTTGAACCAGTAGTTCCACCCCATGGCAAAGCCGAAGCTGGGGGAGACAAATCGGCGTGCGTACTCTTGGAAGGAGCCGGCGACCGGCAGGTAGGCGGCCATCTCTCCGAGGGATTGCATGATGAGGTACACCATGATGCCGATGAGCGCATAGGCAACGAGCGCACCGCCAGGACCGGCCTGAGAGATGGTGGTGCCGGAGGCAACGAAGAGCCCGGTGCCGATGGCGCCACCGATGGCAATCATATTGAGGTGGCGGGCCTTCAACCCCCTCTTCAGCTCGCTTTGCGACTGTTCAGTCATAGTCGTGTCACTTTCCGCGTGAGTGTAGATAACTTATCGATTGTCAGTGTGTTTGCCCAAAATGTCAAAGAGCGCCGACCTACTACCCGGGCTCGGGCATGATGACAGCCAGAGCGGTAGAGGAGGGCGTCGACAAGCAGAAAAACGCTACAGACAGTAACGAACAAAGGAAGCCAGAAGACCGTTTGAGTAGGTCGTGTCCACAGATGGGAGCGTGGCGACGATTGAGTCGTAGTCTTCCTTATGGAAATACCCGTAATCCATGTAGAAGTTCATCCGGATCCGCATCGAGGTGGGATCCATCTCCGCATGGAACTGCGTGGCCCACGTGTGCTTTCCGTAGCGGAAAATCTGCACCGGGCACGTGGGGCTCTGTGCGAGAAGGGTGCACGAGGGATCCAGGTATGTGATGTTTTCCGTGTGGCCAGTGAGCGCCTGGAACGTCTCCGGGAACGACTCCAGCAACGGATCCTTCTTGCCTTCCTCCGTCAGGTGGACCATTGTGCCACCGGACTCCTCCGGATGCGTGCGCCCGACGGTACCGCCTAGTTCGGAGGCGACGAAACCGGCACCAAAGCAGATAAAGATGGAGGGGAGCTCGCACTCGATGAGGGTGCGCAGCTGTCCCATGATGTGGATCTGCTTAGGCGTGTGCAGCTCGTCGGTGATGTTGAAGGGACTGCCCCCAACGATGATCCCGTCGAATCCGTCCAGGGAGGGGAGAACATCCTCGGCGCTATCCAGCTGCACCTGGGTCAACTCGTCCTGTTTAAGGCCGGTGGCCTGGAGGAAATCTTTATACTCCTGGGCGACGACATCGTCACCGGTGCGAGGCGACACTAAAAGGAAGGAAGACATGCAGGATATCCTACTTGCGCGGCTCCCGCGCCCTACCTTTGGGTGAACTAATCCTCCCGTACGGAGCGTTCGGCGAGCCCCAGTACTTCCCGCAAAATCTCCGGATCCTCCCCCATAGAAAGACGGGAAATGAGCCCGTCAAGGATCGTCTCCAGGAACGCCCGGTGGACCTCGATGCTGTGTGCATCGCGTGTCGACCCCGAAGGGGTCGAGGCCAGACGCTCGCGCAGGGCGGAGTCGACGATTTCCTGTTGATCTTGCCACCGCTCGCGGAATCCTGGATCGGTGCGTACAAGCCGGACAACTTCCAGTCGTGTGGCCAGCCAATCGTGGCGCTCCGGGTGGTCGAGCATCTCGTGCATGACCTGGACGAGGCCGGCAGCGGAGATGACATCAGCCTGTCGCTGCGCATCCTCGCGCGCCAGCGCAAAGAAGAGCCCTTCCTTGTCCTCAAAATGGTGGAAAATGGCGCCGCGGGACTTGCCGGTGGCCTCTTCCAAGCGGCGGACGGTGGCACCCTCGTAGCCGTATTGGCCAAAGCATCGGCGAGCTCCGTCGAGTATCTCTGCTCGGCGATTGTGCAGATCTTCTTCGGACACGCGTGGCACGATGTGTTAAACCACCTTCTAGGTTGAACCAATGGGATAAGAAAATGACGTCCTCAGCGATGTGTATGGAAGCTGCTGCTCCAATTGCCGCTGCGCGGGCAACAATCTCAGTCTGGTTTTGAGACACAAGCATGGAGTTCAGGAGCCTGCGGCCGTACCAGAGAAACAGACCTGTTCATCAATTAGGCCATGTCTCTAGCAATGGCAATTGTCCGTCTTTTGTCTACAGCTTTGCACGTAGGGGAGCAGCATCCACCACACATGTCGCGGAATGAAAGTCAAGGATACTAGACAGTCTGCGGTTGGGGCTCGAGGCGAAACCAAGGAGAACCGATACGAAAAGGGGGAGACGGGTAGAAAACTGCCGTCTCCCCCTCAACGTTAGCTATGTGCCACCGATCTCAAAAGCGATCGGCGTGGCACACAGCCTAGCGGGGATCAGCGGGATTAGTGCTCGCCCTTCGCCATCGAACGCAGCACGTACTGCAGGATGCCGCCGTGGCGGAAGTAGTCGGCCTCACCAGGTGTGTCGATGCGGACAACCGCGTCGAACTCGACCTTGTCGCCGGACTCCTTCGTAGCCGTCACGTGAACGGTGGACGGAATCTCACCGTCGTTGAAGGCGGTGATGCCGGAGATGTCGAAGGTCTCCGTGCCATCCAGGCCGAGGGACTCATGGGACTCGCCGGCCGGGAACTGCAGCGGGATGACGCCCATGCCGATGAGGTTCGAGCGGTGAATACGCTCGAAGGACTCAACGATGACGGCCTTCACGCCGAGCAGGTTGGTACCCTTTGCAGCCCAGTCACGGGACGAACCGGAGCCGTACTCCTTGCCACCGAGGACGACCAGCGGGGTGCCGGCCTTCTTGTAGTTGACGGATGCGTCGTAGATGAAGGCCTGCGGGCCACCCTCCTGGGTGAAGTCGCGGGTGTAACCGCCGGTAACATCCACCAGCTGGTTGCGGAGGCGGATGTTCGCGAAGGTACCGCGAACCATGACCTCGTGGTTACCACGACGGGAACCGAAGGAGTTGTAGTCCTTGCGGGCAACGCCCTTGGAGTCCAGGTACTGGGCAGCCGGCGTGCCGGGCTTAATGGCGGAAGCAGGGGAGATGTGGTCGGTAGTGACCGAATCGCCCAGCTTCACAAGCACGCGGGCACCGGAGATATCCTCGACCGGCTTCGGCTCCTTCGGCATGCCATCGAAGTACGGTGCCTTGCGGACGTAGGTGGAGTTCTCGTCCCACGCGAAGGTATCGCCCTCGGGGGTGGAAAGGTTCTGCCACTGCTCGTCGCCCTTGAATACGTCGGCGTAGTCAGCCTCGTACATCTCGCGGGAGATCGCGGACTGGATGGTGGACTCGATCTCGTCCGTGGTCGGCCAGATGTCCTTGAGGTAGACATCGTTGCCATCCTTGTCCTTGCCCAGCGGCTGGGTTTCGAAGTCGAAGTCCATCGTGCCGACGATAGCGTAGGCGATGACGAGCATCGGGGAGGCCAGGTAGTTCATTTTCACATCGGGGGAGATGCGACCTTCGAAGTTGCGGTTACCGGAGAGAACAGCGGTAGCAGCGAGGTCGTTCTCGTTGATGGCCTGGGAAACCTCGATGGGCAGCGGGCCGGAGTTACCGATGCAGGTGGTGCAGCCGAATCCGGAAAGGTAGAAGCCGAGAGCCTCGAGATCCTTCCAGAGATCAGCACGCTGGTAGTAGCCATCAACAACCTGGGAACCAGGTGCACAAATGGTCTTGACCCACGGCTTGGTGGTCAGCCCCTTCTCCACTGCCTTGCGGGCAACGAGGCCGGCACCGATCATCACGGACGGGTTAGACGTGTTGGTGCAGGAAGTGATGGACGCAATTGCCACCATGCCGTGGTCAAGTGTGTACTCGCCACCGTTTTGGGAGGTGACGGTAATCGGGTTGGACGGGCGGCCCTTGGTGCCAACAGCGAGGGTCTCGCCGTTACCCTTACCGGACTTGTTGAGGTCGGTTACCTGGACGTTGTCCTCGATGTTGCCGCCCTCATTGGACATGCGCTTGGCCGGCTTGGAATCGTCAACGCACACCTCGTCCTCGGTGTAGTTGGTGAGATCCTTACGGAACTGCTCCTTGGACTCGCTGAGGAGGATGCGGTCCTGTGGACGCTTCGGGCCAGCGATGGACGGAACAACGGTGGACAGGTCGAGCTCGAGGTACTCGGAGTACTCGGCCTCTTCGGTGTCCTCGTCGAGCCACATACCCTGTGCCTTTGCGTACTCCTCGACGAGTGCGCACTGCTCATCGGAGCGACCGGTGAGACGCAGGTAATCGATCGTGACCTCATCAATGGGGAAGATGGCGCAGGTGGAGCCGTACTCAGGGCTCATGTTGCCGATCGTGGCGCGGTTAGCAAGCGGAACCTGCTTCACGCCGCTGCCGTAGAACTCCACGAACTTCTGCACAACGCCGTGCTGGCGGAGCATATCGGTAACGGTAAGAACGACGTCGGTAGCTGTCACGCCGGCCGGAATCTCACCGGTCAGCTTGAAGCCGACAACGCGCGGAATAAGCATGGAGACAGGCTGTCCGAGCATGGCAGCCTCTGCCTCGATGCCACCCACGCCCCAGCCGAGGATGCCGAGGCCGTTTTCCATGGTGGTGTGCGAGTCAGTACCAATACAGGTATCCGGGTATGCCAGACCCTCGTTGTCGAAGACGAGGCGAGACAGGTACTCGATGTTCACCTGGTGGACAATGCCGGTTCCCGGGGGAACAACGCGGAAGTTAGAGAAGCTCTGGGAGCCCCAACGGAGGAACTGGTAACGCTCCGCGTTGCGCTCGTATTCAATCTTCACGTTCTCTTCAAGGGCGTTGGAATCGCCGAATGCCTCCACGATCACCGAGTGGTCGATGACCATCTCTGCGGGATTCAGCGGGTTCACCTGGTCCGGGTTGCCACCCAGATCCTTGACAGCCTCGCGCATCGTGGCGAGGTCCACCACGCAGGGCACACCGGTGAAGTCCTGCATGAGAACACGTGCCGGGGTGAACTGGATTTCCGTAGAGGGTTCTGCCTTCGGATCCCAGTTGGCAATAGCCTTGATGTGGTCTTCGGTGGTGTTCTTGCCGTCTTCGTTGCGCAGCAGGTTCTCACCAAGAACCTTCAGCGAGTACGGGAGTTTTTCCATCCCCGGGACAGCGGAAAGCGCAAAGTAATCGTAGGTCTTATCACCAACGGTCAGTTGCGTCCTTGCCCCAAATGAGTTCTTTGAGGTAGCCATAAGCGTTAAACAGACTCCTTATGTCGATCTTCACCAGTGCACTATTTTCACATGAGGCCAGCCAAACGGTCGTGCAGCCGCTACAGGCAATGCCTGACGCATCCTCTACGGACCATGCCTGGCATAAGGCCGACATGTATCCACAGACGGTGAGACTGGCTCACTACAAACAATAATAACAGTACGGGCGTTCTGGTTCTGAAAACCCCTTCAATCGTGGCAAAATTCACGTATTAACCCCTTTATTTAGCCCCGAAGGGGGTGGATTTCCCACGTTTTTACCGATTTTCCCTCTCCGAATCGCCCTCTCACACCCCCGCGGTTGATGCGAGCAACGATAAACGAAGGAAATTCTCACGACGAGCGCTACCGTACCGACGAGCTCTATCTATGCTTCCCGCGCGCAGCCTAGGTGTCGAAGGGAAGCTGAAGGGGGATAAGAGGCATGAGAGGACTGAGAAGCCCCATAGATTGTCTCGAGAGCAAAAGCTGGAAGCAACAAATCGAACCATTCGACGGTTTCTTAGCAACATGCACCCAAGCCTCCCCAGAGCAGTAGCCGGGTTGCCGCTAAGATAATGCAACGAGAGCCACCTATATATTGGCTCTACATATGTGCACGCATCCGCGGACACACACAACCGCAGACGTGCAGCCGTTGCCACAGGAGCTGGTGACAGAGAAAACAGACTGGAAAGCGAGAGCTAAAAGTGATCCCTGAGGACGTAAACATCAACGCGCTCACCGACGAGCTTAACGCTGATGGCGTCTACATCGGTTCTCTCGCCGACGAGTACCCTGAGATGGAATCCAAGCTCATTGAGGTCACGCAGAAGGCCAAAGAGCAGGGGATTGGCGATATGCACATCGCCATTCTTGATCAGACCCCCGCACATACAGCGGATCTCCGGGACATTGCTCAGGAGCTCCTCAACCATACGGGTGCTGATCTCGTTCTCGTTCGCAATCCCATGTCGGGCGCAGTCGTATCCGACGACGTGTCGCGCGCAACGTTGGAGGCTGCGCAGTATCACTTCCTGGCCGATCCCGATTACGTGCGTGCGTCCAACTTCTTCGTTGACTACGTCTCGTCTACCAGCGTGCCGTGGGGGCTCGTTAGCATCGCCGTCCTCATTACAATCGTCGTAGTGGCCGTGGGCACGTGGTTTTTTGCACGGCTCCACACACCTACCAAATAGCCCTTCCGGTTCGTATCGCTGCACCTTCGGGTTTGGATACCCTGGGGCACAGTGGGGCAACTCGACGGGGGTTCAGGGAAGTCTCTGCGAGGTAGTTGAGGCAGTAATCACCTGCTGTTTTCCATTTCCGGTAATCCCCGCATCTGCCTATTCACCTTGGCCGACAAGTCTGCATACTTGACTGGGGGCATCCAATAATCTCACTCAGATATGTGACAATCGCACCCAGATATGCGACGGCGCAGGGCTCGTCACACATGGCTCGATCGCTCCACTTCTCTCACCTGGGTCTCCAGCTCTCGCCTGTGTCTCCAGCGACTACGCAGGCGCTTGCATGCCACTCAAACAACGGACACCTTTCACTTGCGTGACCGGCATTGAGGTGATCGGTTCCACTATTCCGCAATGGAGGCGCTGAGGCGTGATGGTCGCCATTTGCGGTGGCGACAAACATAAGGTAATTGCCTCACGTTGAGGAGGGCAAGGGTAGTTCCTTTACCAGAAACCGTCGACCTTAAGTTGAGGGTTTGACGGCGTGTCATTTTGTTGTGAGTAATTTCACATAACGCTTTGGTAACGGTTAAACGCCAGGTAGAGCGATTGTTAGTCATGTGTCAAACCTTTACTCGTGTGAAAATCGTGAATATCGTTCCCAAAATTGACCAAAGTGAATTAATCTGTCCGTAGTCGGCTCACGAGACGACGAATAACTCAACAAAATCAACCATCACATGCGCAACGTTGTCAGGTCTAGGAACTTGACTGGAATGCGTTGGAGAAATTCTTTCGGCCAGTGGGGAAGCTTGCATGAAAGGTAAAACATTTTCTCCTCGCGGTGGCTGCTGTACCAGACGGTGTTTTCCAGAAGACGATCGCGCCTTGCGGTCGGTCCACGGGAGAACGCCAACGTGTGAAGGAGCTACGACATCGCTTTGTGTCGCAGGTATGGGTGGGGTTGTGAGGGACGCGTCTTTTCGGGAACCGGCGATTCCTGCACACGCGTGCATGGCATGCGGGTTCGTAGTTTCTGGTTTACGGCCCCGTGAGCTAGGGCGCGCACAATAACTGAAGCTTTCCGGTTCCACGAGAATTCGACCGATATTTTCGCTGCGCCAATTCGCGCCACCAAAATACGGCTCGCAGATTTTCATGAACGCTGGATCTCACTGCTCCCGCCCATGCGGCGGCACGTGGGAAGTCCCGCGTCGTGATTTCGTGCGGTCTTTTTCGGCCCGATTTCTTTGGCTAGAAGGCTTCGACGGTAAGAGGAGACCTTGTGGTTTGCTTTTCTCCAGTCCAGCGACTGAAAAAACGGGCTGTGTCAATCGGCGCAGTTAGCCTCATAACAATGATGACTGCCACCAACGTTCCGGTGGCATCGACACAAGAGATCGACGCCAGTCAGCTCACACAGCTGGCGACTCAGCTTTCCAGCGCAGTATCTGACATTTCTGCTCTTGAAGCACAGATGGGTGGCCTCCAAGAGGCCGTCAACCAAGCGCTTGTTGATCTCAAGGACGCACAGATTATCGCCGAGGCAGCACGTCAAAACGCTGCCGAAGCCAGCGACGAGCTTGATAAGGCGACCTCCGATGTGTCGACCGCCCAGGGGAGACTCGACGAATTGGCTCGTACTGCGTACCGCCACGGTGGCGCTGGTTCCAATCCGTCCATGCTCTCGTCCGGTAGCGATGCAAAGCGCGAACTGGATCGTTTTACGTTCCTTCGTCGCCAGGCAGCGGAGCAGCGAGGCGTCGTTGACGCACTCGACGCCGAGCGGACCAAGAAGGCAAACAAAGAGTCGGCGCTACGCGCCGCTCAGAAGGAAGCAGAGGACCGCGAGGCCGCAGCCCAGGCTGCTGAGCAGTCTGCCAAGGATGCGATTGCCCAGCACACTCTCGAGCTTTCGGCTAAGCAGAATGAGCGTGAGCAACTTCTCGATCAGGCTCGCCAGGTCAAGGAACAGATCGACAAGTTGAAGTCGGCCGGCAATGAGGGTGCATCGTCCAACGAGTCTGAGGGACAGTCCCTCCCAGGCGCACAGGGTGTCACCAACCCGGGCGCAGATACAGCTGCGCCGGCTGCTATTCGGGAAGCCGATGAGGCTGCTGCCGCCCAGGCTTCTGCGCCGGAGACCTCGAACGAGGATCCTGCGGCTGCTCCCTCTGAAGGCAACGCTAACGCTGGGAGCGGTAACGAAGTCGCGACCCAGGAGTCTCGTGGCACAGACGCCGAGCTTGTCGGTGGCACCGCAGACGGGGAACAGGGCTCTTCTGCCTCTAGTTCCAGCCTTCCGGAGGTCGCGGACCGTTCCGCCGGTGGTTCCCCCGCTCCACGGGAGATCGACTACCTCCAGCTTGCTAACACCGCAGTGAACACGGCACAAGCCGTCGTTGACTCCGGTCTGCTCGATCCCGGTACTCTCGACGATCCGTTCAAGACTGTCGATGCCTTGGGTACGGTTCTCCCGGCTCTGTCTGGGTCTTCTTCTCTGAGCTCGACGACGGCCGATGTGGCCTCGGGCAACGGTGGTCGCTCCGGTGACGCAACGACGGAGTCGGATCTTCTCGACGCTCTGAACAACCTTGGCAATTCCGGTGCGACCGATTCTGGCAACGCCACGAGCGATTACCTTGATCTCGGCACGATGGAGGACCTGTCCAACAAGGCTTCCGCTGCTATCTCTGGCTCCAAGAACCAGCGAATTGAAACCGTGATTGCTCGTGCGAAGAGCCAGCTCGGCACCCCCTATGCCTGGGGCGGTGGCAACGCTAGCGGCCCGACCAAGGGCATTCGCGATGGTGGCGTTGCCGATGCCTACGGCGACTACAACAAGGTTGGCTTCGACTGCTCCGGGCTTGTCCTGTACGCGTTCGCAGGAGCGGGCATCGCACTTCCGCACTACACCGGCTACCAGTACCAGCGCGGAACCAAGGTAGACATTAGCGACATCCAGCGTGGTGACCTCCTCTTCTGGGGTCCCTCCGGCAACCAACACGTAGCGATTTATCTCGGTGACGGCCAGATGATTGAGGCTCCACAGTCCGGTGGCGCGGTACAGATCAGCCCCGTCCGCTACGGTGGCATGGCGCCGAACGCTGTCCGCCTGATCTAAATCGGCCCACTCTAGGGTGAGCATCTAACCAGCTGCTCCACATGGGCGACTGACCCGTTGAATTCAGTGAACTGGATCCATCTCGTGGCATAGGTCGCTATGGATGGTAAGCGCGGTTAGGACAAATGAAAAGACCAGTCGTGAGGGTGCGTGTGCAGGACACACCCTCACGGCTTTTTCATATTCGAAATGTCTCACCGTTTGTCCCAATGGTGTCACACCGTTTGTCCCATTTGCATCTTCCGTCTCCACGCATTCGCGCTTGTTCCTGTTCTTGGATTCCCATCCTTTGGCACAGTTTTCTTCTTCACGCTGTCTTTCGCGTTTTCGAGCCGGCGCACCCATCAATCATGCTGACCGCCTGCATATAAAACCAATGATGGATGCCCGGAGGCGGACTGCAATCTACGTAACGGTAGGATGCCAGCATGGCTTCCTTTGATTCCACAGACGATCATTCTGGGGCACCTGTACCCGAGGTCACCGCACACAATGAGCGGATGAACGGGGAAAAGAAATGCGCCCTTATGCTTCTTTCCTTCGGAGGTCCGGAACACCACGATCACGTCCGGCCATTTTTGGAAAACGTCACCCGCGGTCGAGGAATCCCGCCGGAGAGGCTCGACGAGGTCGAGGTTCACTACCACCACCTCGGAGGGGTAAGCCCCCTGAACGGGCTCAACCGGGAGATCATTGCCAACCTGGAGGAAGAGCTCCGCCATCATGGACGGGATCTTCCCGTCTATTTCGGCAACCGGAACTGGCACCCCTTCATTGAGGAAACCGTGGAGGAGATGGTTGCCGACGGCATTACCCACGTCTATGTGTTCGCCACCTCCGCCTGGGGCGGATCGAGTGGGTGTCGCCAATACGACGAAGATATTGAGCGCGCGCTCAAGCACCTGTCCGATAAGGGACTCCCGAGCCTCACGATGGTGAAACTGCGCCAGTTCTTCGACCACCCGGGCTTCATTGATCCCTCGGTCGAGTCCGTCAAACGCGCCTACGCACAGTTCGATAAGAATGTGACCCCACGGCTCGTGTTTACCGGGCACTCCATTCCCACGGTCGCCGATGAGCACTCCGGTCTGCCGGAAGACGGCACGCTCTATTCCGACCAGATTCGTGCAACGTGCGCGATCATCGCCGAACGGCTCGGCGTGAGCGATTACGACCTCGTTTGGCAATCGCGATCCGGATCCCCGCACACACCGTGGCTCGAGCCAGACATTGTCGATCACGCGCGCGACCTTCATGAGCGCGGGGAGACCAACCTTGTCGTCTACCCGGTGGGCTTTATCTCTGATCACACAGAGGTCGTGTGGGATCTCGATAATGAGCTCAAGGAGGCTGCCGACGAGTGGGGGATGACCATCGTCCGCGCCGACACCGTCGGCTCCACACATGACTTCACGGCAATGGTCATTGACCTCATCGAGGAATACGAACGTGGCGATGAGCCGCTGCGCGTTCCAGGTCCCGTTTCCGTGGCGCTGAGGGGCTGTTCTCTGAACGGGGCGCCGTGCGCCGAGGGGTGCTGTGTATCTGCACGCCCACACCACGGTCATGGTTCACACAATGGCCACGGTTCTCACGGTGGCCACGGTGGACACGGTGCCGGTAGCGCGCATGGGCAGCGAGACGGTGCTTAGCAGTATTACGAGGACACACCTGGGCTAGCTGGTCCAAACGATCTAGGTGATCAGCTAGAGCTGATAAGATCCAGCTGATCTAGCTGGCTAAGGCGTATGCCGGAAATGGTGAGTGACCGGCATGTGCTGTGCCTTAAGTTCGAGGGCAGATGGACTCTTGGTGAGTGCGGCTTCTTGTTCCGTTACGGCTGTTAGTTCATTCCGCCGCGCTGATACTCGCGGTCGGCGGCAGCAACGGCTGCCATCCGGGCCCCGGAAATCCTGCTGAGGAGGGGGAACAACTGGGCATCGAAGGCGTGGTCGCGCGCCCTGTCCTGGACGGTCTCGATGATCGCGGCGACGCGGTTCGCCCGCGTGATGAGCTTCTCCGCCCGGGGTGCGACCCCGGGCGGGGTGCCGGGGGCTTCGTAGAAATCGGTGAGCGTGCCGACGACGAGGCGTGGCTGAGCAAGCGAGGAGGAGCGAGAAGACGTCGGCTGGAGGGCGTCGATAAGCGCCGAAGCCTGCCGCGTTGCCTCCGCGAGGAGGAAGTCCGCCTCGCCCGGCATGTGTGGCTCATTGAACAGCACCGTATCGTGGACCGAATGAGCCCAACAGATGAATCCGTCCTCATCGGTGTACGGGGACCAAGCGTGCATAAGTGGGCCGGAGACGATACCGAACCCGTCTGCCACACCCCGTGGAAGGGGACGCCCATAGCCACCGAGGAGCAAACGAACGATGCCTGAACCGTCGCCGGTATCTGCGTCCCTGGCCGCGCGTGCCTCGGCGAGAACCGCCCGGAGCACCTCGTCATCCATGGCCAAGTCGAGTTCCCAGAGTGCGTCCTGAGCATCATCGAGAGAAACCGCACCATGAATCCACGCAGAGACCCACAGCGCACAGTTCTGCTCAGGTGAATAGACCAGGTCACGGGGATTCATGAGACTCCTTTGCAGTATCGACGGGAAGTAACCATCCAGGCTGGCAACTATAACGCATGCTCAGATGTGAGAGAAGGTGCCTGCTTGTCTCCTGGTGTGCACGGCGCACAACGCGCCTGGCCGTACCGGGTGGGCAAGGCGGGGCTTTGCATTCACTACTATCTTTTCTCATGGACCGGTACTCAGGCAATATTTTTGACGGGCACGCACGCAACCGCCCGACCCGCTACGATGAGGTACCCGCCAAGCTGGGCACCGTCTTCGAGGTGTTCGCCGACGGCTATGTCGGTGCCGTCGTCGGGTGGGAAAAGACCCCGCAAGGTGACATGCTGCGGCTGGAAGATAGGCACGGCAAGACGCGGATCTTCCCCGTTCGCGCCGGCGCGTTCATGGTAGACGGTCAGCGTGTGACCCCCACACGCTACGTGCCACCGCGACAGCCGAGACGTTCCAATTCCGGCTCTCGCATGGTCGAACATCATGAGGCCCGCGTTGCTCTACCATCGCGCATCTGGGTGGAAGGTATCCACGATGCGGCGATTGTTGAGCGCATATGGGGCCACGACCTCCGGGTGGAGGGCGTTGCCGTGGAGTACCTGGAGGGTCTGGACAATCTCCCAGATCGGTTGCGGGAGTTCCAACCGAGGGCTGAGCGGCGCGTCGGGGTGCTTGCCGATCACCTCGTCCGCGGGTCGAAAGAGGCACGTCTTACCCAATCTGTTGGCCCGCATGTGCTTGTCACCGGCCACCCGTTCATCGATATTTGGGCGGCAGTAAAGCCTTCCTCCGTGGGCATTCGGGCCTGGCCAGACGTTCCCCGCGGTGAGGACTGGAAGCAGGGCGTGTGTGATCGCCTTGGCTGGCACGAGCCGAAGGAGGGGTGGAACCGTGTGTACAACGCGGTGCACTCGTATAAGGACGTTGATTCATCGCTCATCAACGCTGTTGAGCGCCTCGTTGACTTTGTCACCAATCCGCAGCTGACAAAGGAAGACATGATGTAGCCCACACAGGTGGAGGTCCGTGGGAAGTAGTACCGCCGACGGACAGCGCTCATGTACCCTAACCCTTGTGGGTTCTTTAGTCTGGTTAATTGCAGCATTGGCACTCGGCGCTGCCGAGTTAGCGGTTGGTGACTTCACTCTTCTCATGCTGGCTCTCGCCGCTTTGGGCACCGCGGGTGTGTCGCTTATTGGTTTGCCCGTCGCCGTGGAAGTCATTGTCTTCGCTATTTTCGCCATTGGACTGCTTTTCCTGTTGCGTCCCTGGCTGCGTCGCCGCATGATGAAGAGCCCCATTTTGGATACCTCCCAAAAAGCTTTGGAGGGAAAGACCGGTCACGTGTTGGAAACCGTCGGGGGCCAGTCCGGGCAGATCCGCCTCGACGGTTCCATTTGGTCAGCCCGCAGTCTCGACCCGTCGCATGAGTTTCTCCCAGGTGAGATTGTGCGAGTGGTGAGCATCGAGGGGAACACGGCAGTCGTGTGGGAGGATGTCTAACCTCACCGGGGGATGATCCGCGCGCAAAGCTGTCTTGCTTGTCGACGCTCCACCGTCGCTTACCTGTCTCTTCCTTCACGGCTCACCGGAGGGCTATGGCTGGGGGAGCCGAAGACCACAAACACGACCGCACCATTAGTCGTGGATTCTTCTCGGGCGGGGAGGGTGAAAAACACGTAGGCTGGGACGTGGAAATACTCCCGTTAACCAACCGAAAGGCGATCGTAGGAACATGTCCTTTATTGTTCTCGGCCTTATCCTCCTCTTGGTTGTCGTCGTTGTAGCCCGCTCAATTGCACTTGTTCCGCAGGGGACAGCTGCGGTCGTTGAGCGGCTCGGTCGCTACACGCGCACCGTGGAGGGAGGCATCACCCTCCTTGTCCCGTTTGTTGATCGGATCAGGGCAAAGATTGATACGCGTGAGCGCGTCGTCAGCTTCCCGCCGCAGGCCGTCATTACAGAGGACAACCTCACCGTGGCCATTGATATCGTGGTCACCTTCCAGATCAATGATCCAAAGCTCGCGATCTATGGTGTCGACAACTACATCGTCGGTGTCGAGCAGATTTCCGTCGCCACCCTCCGCGACGTGGTCGGTGGCATGACACTCGAGGAGACGCTCACCTCCCGCGATGTCATTAACCGCAGGCTGCGCGGCGAGCTGGACTCTGCTACCACCAAGTGGGGGCTGAGGATTTCCCGCGTGGAGCTCAAGGCCATCGATCCGCCGCCGTCCATTCAACAGTCCATGGAAAAGCAGATGAAGGCGGACCGCGAGAAGCGCGCCATGATTCTTACTGCTGAAGGTCAGCGGGAGGCAGATATCCGCACAGCTGAGGGTGAAAAGCAGGCCCGCATTCTTATGGCTGAGGGCGAGAAGTCCGCAGCCATCCTCAGTGCTGAGGCCGAGCGTCAGGCCATGATTCTGCGCGCAGAAGGTGAGCGCGCCGCCCGCTACCTTGAGGCACAGGGTGAGGCAAAGGCAATCCAGAAGATTAATGCCTCCATCAAGGCCGCCAAGGTCACTCCTGAGGTCCTGGCATACCAGTACCTGGAGAAACTGCCGAAGATTGCAGAGGGTCAGTCCTCCAAGGTGTGGATGATTCCGAGCGAATTCGGCGATTCTTTGGAGAAGTTTGCCCGGTCCTTTGCTAAGAAGGACGAGGATGACGTGTTCCGGTACGAACCGGCGCCCGTCGATGATGAGGGGCTCGAGGTTGTTGCGGATAAGGTGACGGACAAGTGGTTCTCCACGGAGTCCGATCCAGAGATCGCCGCTGCTGTTGCCAAGGCCAACCGAGAGGCAACACGCCCGGTTGAACCCGCGCCGCACGAGGCAGCCAAGGCCAAGCGTGACGAGAAGCTCGCAGCAGAACAAGCCACGCAAGCGGGGAGCAGCAACCATGTCGCCCTGGATGCACCACAACCCCAGTTCCCGCTCACAGGAACGCAGCCCAGTGCGACCAGCACACCTGCTCCCCACCAAGGTGGTGCACACCAGGTGCGACCGGATGGAGAGGGGCGCCAGCTCCCGCACTTCGGAGAATAGCGCGATGTACCTCATCTCCATGTGGCGATAAAAGCATGAAAACTGCATAGTCTTATGCCGGAAGGGTTTTCCTTCCGGCATTTTCTTTGTGGCAGCTCGTCGTGGACGAGAAGCCCTACAGTGCGTGAGAGACCTGCTGAAGAAGCTTGGTGGCGAGCTCCCAACCCGCGTTTTCTGCGTCCCAACCGGCTGCCTTCAACCGCTGACTCATGGCTTGCTTGCTGATGCCGAGCTCCTCTGCAGCCTCCACCTGGCTCAATCCGGTGCGCATGAGACCTGTCGCTTCACGCCCCTGGTCGGAACGCTTGCCCAGCACGAAGGCGATGAGCACAAAGGCATCCACAATGGCTCGTTCGTAAATCTCCTCATGGTCGGGAGTCGCAACGGTCACAGGAAGAGTTCGTGGCCCCTTCTTCGCGGCCTGTGCAGCAAACGCTCGCGCATCCTCGGCAGATGAGCCACATCCGAGACTGATCATCCACTGCTCAGAGGACAAAAGCGCCATGATGATAGCGACAGCGGACTCGGAGGACGTGATGGGAGCAGAGATCGTATCGACATTGTGCACTTCAAAGTCGGCACCGTCGGTGATGGTGGAAAGAGCTTCGGCGGATCGTCGGACGATTTCTCCGCGACGTTTCTCCTTGCCTTTATACGTTGCTTGGACTGCAAACATCTCGCACCCTCTTTCCACATCTACACGTGTGTCGGATTCCCCGCGAGCGATGACCGCTATATCAGTAATCAACGCGCACGATGAGGTCTCCGACACGGCCTCACTAACACGTTCAGTCTACCCTCTAGCCTTTACCTGCGAAGGTAGGCTGGTTCGCAGCCATTCTGTGTCCATCCTTATCGGCTTGAGGCAGGTGTGAGGTTGTTCGCAGAGCGGACGGGAAGCTTCGCATCGAGAACGAGTCCTGACACTCCGATAATGAGAAGAACCGCAGAGACGAGGAGAAGCGCTGGATTTACGTTGCCAGTAAGAGTGTCGCCGAGAAGGACGATGGCAATCGTGTTGGGGGCAGAACCAATGAATGTTGCTGCTATATAAGGCAGGAACCGGATAGAACTGACTGCCGTGGAGTAGTTGAGTACGAAGAAGGGGATACCCGCGATCATGCGCAGGCAGGTCACGGATAGCCACCCGCGTTGCCTCAGGCGTTCGTCAATACCGGATACCGCGGGATGAGTGAGTTTGGGAGCCATCCAGTCCCGGAGGAAGTGGCGAACGATGACGAAGGAGATAATGGCTGACACCGTTGTCGCGGTGAGGGCAAGAATACACCCTCGAATGGGCCCGAAGAAAATCCCCGACATGAGTGTAAAAAAGGTGCGGGGGATGGGGAATTGAGTGAAGACAACGTAGATGAGGAAATAGACGAGGAAAAACCAGTTTCCCGCTCTATCTGCCCATTGACGAAGTAACTCGACACTGGGGATGTCCACAAAGATGAAGAGGATGACAGCGATAGCGGCCGCGCCGGTAACGGCAAGCTTCTTCCATCCAGGGAAGGCATGAAAGGTGGCGATGGCATCGGTAATGACCGTGCGACAAAAATCGAGGAATTGCCCCACCCAGTGGATCGCCCTGTGGAAAATTTCTGTCATGGTGGCCACATTTTAAACCAGAATTCATGGCACCGTTAACCGGTGGTTCGTTACCGGAGCTGTCCTTCCGTAATATGAGCGCCTTCTCTTCTAGGCATCTAGCGGTCAATCCCCAGGGAGAACGGCTGCCAGGAAATGTCCGACTGTTGTCATAGATTGTTAAACAACGGTCGACATCGTGGTCCTTTCGGACTATTTTGTCGAATATTCGGAATAAAACGGGTGAGATCGGGCACACTTTTTTAGGCGACATCAGACCAATTTTGGTAAATCTCCTGTTAACAGCCCATTTCTCGACAGTAAGACACACGTACTGGAAGTTTCGTGCCTCAAGCATTCTGTCAGTTATCTGGCTAGACTAGGTAAACGAATGTGTTTAGTCGGCTATCTACGCCGGCAGGAGCCGATAAAGGAGGATTGCGTGGCTGCAGAAATGTGCACTACGCACCCAACTGCTGGCACACTGGACGGCGTAGAGCATGAGGGCTCGGCAGGAACAAAGGAGATAGTGTTTCTGCCAGTGCTTATACGTACTGCACACTCGTGTTCATTAAATAATTAACCAGTAATAGGGAAGAAGGTTCATCCCCGTGACTGATGCGCACAACGGCACTCCGTTGCCGGCTGATTTCGAAGAAACTCAGCAAGATTGGTGCAAGGCAGCTGCGAAGGTCTTCGCTCGTGTCCACAAGAAGGACGTCGCCGACGTTCCGCTGGACATTTGGAAGCGCCTCATCCGCACCACTTACGATGAAATTAAGATTAAGCCGCTCTTCACGCGCGCAGACGAGCTTGAGGAAGCTCCGGAGCCGGGCAAGTTCCCGTACCTCCGTGGTTCCCAGGGGCCGAGCGCCAAGGCAGAGGGCTGGGGGGTCACTGAGCGCTTCGGCGCCGAGGGTGACGCCAAGACCACCAACGAGAAGATCATGCATGCCCTTAACTACGGCACGAACTCTCTCGTTCTCGATCTCCGCGGCGACGATCACATCTCGCCCGCAGATCTGAAGCAGGCACTGGACAAGGTCCTGTTCGCTTACGCTCCGGTACGTCTCGAGGCTGGCAAGGATGCCAACGAGGCTGCCAAGGCTCTGCTCTCCCTCGCCGAGGGGCAGGAGAAGGAAGAGGAGATTCGCATCGAATTCGGTGCTTCGCCTCTCACCTCCGCCTACGACGAGTCCGAGTCCGTATCTCTGGACGAGGCAGTCGAGCTCGCCAAGCTGGGCAACGAGGCAAAGGCTGATGCCCGCGCCATTCTCGTTGACGGTGTCGCGTTCTCCAACCAGGGTGCTTCCGACGGCGAAGAGGTCGGTTTCGTCCTCGCTGCTGCAGTTGAGTACCTCCGCAATCTTGTTGATGCTGGCCTGAGCGTCGAGGACGCTTTCAACCAGCTCTCCTTCCGCTTCGCCTCCACTGACGAGCAGTTCAACCAGATCACCAAGTTCCGCGCCGCTCGTATCCTCTGGGCTCGCGTTGCTGAGGTGCTTGGTGTTCCTGAGCTCGCAGCTCACACCCCGCAGCACGCCATCACCGCTCCGATCATGTTCACGCAGCGTGACCCCTGGGTGAACATGCTCCGCAGCACGGTGTCTGCATTCTCCGCCGGCGTCGGCGGAGCAACCGACATGGAGGTCCTGCCCTTCGACTTCGCTATCAAGGGTGGCCTGCCCAACACCTCCCGCGACTTCGTGCACCGCATCGCGCGCAACACGAACCTGCTTCTCATCGAAGAGTCGCACCTGGGCTACGTCATCGACCCAGCCGGTGGTGCCTACTACGCAGAGAAGCTGACCCAAGAGGTTGCAGACGTCGCGTGGAAGATCTTCACCGAGGTCGAGGCAAAGGGTGGCTTCAGCGCTGCTTCTGACTTCGTCCGCGAGACCCTCGATGCCACTTCCAAGGCACGCTACGAGGACATCTCCCGTCGTAAGAAGTCCGTCACGGCTATCAACGAGTTCCCGAACCTGGCTGAGAAGCCACTGTCCAAGGAAGCTCGCACAGAGCCCAAGGGCGTCCGTCGCTGGGCAGCCGAATTTGAGGCTATGCGCAACCGCTCCGACGATTACCTCGAGGAGCACGGCGTTCGCCCGACCGTCGGCCTGATTCCGCTCGGCCCGTTGGCCAAGCACAACATCCGCACCGGCTGGATCACCAACCTCGTGGGTACCGGCGGCATTGCCGTCAACAACCCGGGTCAGGTCGTCCCCGGTGAAGACGGCTTCAAGGAAGCTGCCGATGCCGCCGATATCCTCATCATCTGTGGCAATGACAAGGAGTACGAGGCCAGCGGTCTCGAGGCTCTCAAGGCACTGCGTGAGACCGGAAAGACCATTCTTCTTGCTGGCTCTGAGAAGAGCTTCGAAGGCAAGGAGGATGCTCCCGATGGTTACCTCAACGTGAAGATCAACGCAGGCGAAACCCTGTCCGACATGCTCACCAAGCTTGGTGCCTAGGAGGATTGAGAAAGAAAATGGCAACCATTCCAAATTTTGCAGACGTAACTCGCCTTCCCGATGAGCCGTCCGCACCCGTCGCTGGTGGGGCACAGGTAAAGGATGAGCACATCTGGGAGACGCCGGAAGGCATCGAGGTTAAGCGCGTATTCAACCGCGCCGACCGCGACGCTCTCTTGTCTGGGGAGAACCCGCACCCGCTGGATTCCTTCCCGGGTCTCCGCCCGTTCATGCGTGGCCCGTACGCCACCATGTACACCAACCGTCCGTGGACGATTCGTCAGTACGCTGGTTTCTCCACCGCTGCCGAGTCGAACGCGTTCTACCGCCGCAACCTGGCTGCTGGTCAGAAGGGCCTGTCCGTGGCCTTCGACCTCGCTACGCACCGTGGCTACGATTCCGATAACGAGCGCGTGCTCGGCGACGTGGGCATGGCCGGTGTGGCCATCGACTCCATCCTCGACATGCGCGAGCTGTTCCAGGGCATCGACCTTTCCAACGTGTCTGTGTCGATGACGATGAACGGTGCTGTGCTCCCTATTCTCGCCCTCTACATTGTTGTGGCTGAGGAGCAGGGCGTTGAGCCGGAGCAGCTGGCAGGTACGATCCAGAATGACATCCTCAAGGAGTTCATGGTTCGTAACACCTACATCTACCCGCCGAAGCCCTCCATGCGTATCATCTCCAACATCTTCGAGTACACCTCGTTGAAGATGCCGCGCTGGAACTCCATCTCCATTTCCGGCTACCACATCCAGGAAGCTGGTGCTACCGCTGACCTCGAGCTGGCCTACACGCTGGCCGATGGCATCGAGTACATCCGCGCTGGTGAGGACGTAGGCCTCGAGGTCGACAAGTTCGCACCGCGTCTGTCCTTCTTCTGGGGCATTTCCATGAACACCTTCATGGAGATCGCAAAGCTGCGCGCTGGCCGTCTCCTGTGGAGCGAGCTCGTGGGCAAGTTCAACCCGAAGAACCCGAAGTCTCAGTCGCTGCGTACGCACTCCCAGACCTCCGGTTGGTCTCTGACCGCTCAGGACGTGTACAACAACGTTCCACGTACCTGCATCGAGGCTATGGCTGCAACGCAGGGCCAAACCCAGTCGCTGCACACCAACGCCCTTGATGAGGCACTGGCTCTGCCGAGTGACTTCTCCGCACGTATTGCTCGTAACACCCAGCTGCTGCTGCAGCAGGAGTCCGGCACCGTTGCGCCGGTCGATGTCTGGGCAGGTTCTTACTACGTAGAGAAGCTGACTGCAGAGCTCGCTTCCCGTGCACGTAAGCACATCCAGGAGGTTGAGGAAGCCGGCGGTATGGCTCAGGCCACGATCGAAGGCATTCCGAAACTCCGTATCGAGGAGTCTGCTGCACGTACTCAGGCTCGCATCGACTCCGGCCGCCAGGCCCTCATCGGTGTGAACAAGTACAACGCTCTGGAGGACGAGGAGATTGAGGTTCTCAAGGTTGAGAACTCCCGCGTTCGCCACGAGCAGCTGGAAAAGCTCAAGAAGCTGCGTGAAGAGCGTGATGAGGCTGAGGTTCAGAAGACCCTCGACGCCCTCACCTACGCTGCGGCACACGAGGACGAGAAGAAGCCGGGCGACCTGTCGCTCAACCTCCTCAAGCTCTCTGTTGACGCTGCACGCGCCAAGGCTACTGTGGGCGAAATCTCCATGGCTCTGGAGAAGGTCTTCGGCCGCCACGAGGCCGAGGTTAAGACCCTCTCCGGCGTGTACAAGGATGAGGTAGGAAAGGAGGGCAAGGTGGATAACGTTCAGCGCGCCATCGCCCTGTCCGACGCTTTTGAGAAGGAAGAGGGTCGTCGTCCCCGTATCTTCATCGCGAAGATGGGCCAGGACGGCCACGACCGTGGTCAGAAGGTTGTCGCTTCCGCCTATGCCGATATGGGCATGGACGTCGACGTGGGACCGCTGTTCCAGACCCCTGCCGAAGCTGCACGTGCAGCCGTGGATGCCGACGTCCACGTTGTCGGTGTGTCCTCCCTCGCTGCTGGTCACCTCACGCTGGTGCCGGCACTGAAGGAAGAGCTGAAGAAGCTCGGCCGCGAGGACATCCTCATTTGCGTCGGCGGTGTCATCCCTCCGGGTGACTACCAGGAGCTCTACGATATGGGCGTCATCGCGATCTACGGTCCTGGCTCTGTCATTGCAGACTCTGCCATTGACCTGATCCAAAAGGTTGCCGCCAACATCGGGATTGAGCTCGACGTTCCTGAGAAGTAAATCAACGGGACGCTCTAGCATCCGGTACGGCCGTGCTTCTCACCTGGGGAGCGCGGCCGTTGCCATATCACCGGCTCTGGAAATGCCCTAATCGGCCACTTTCCGGGCATATTTACGTAGACTTAAATAAAAGGTAATCAAATGTTTCGCTGCGGTACACGCAGCGTGTGTGAGGACTGTAGTTGTGAACGAAGATCTCGAGTTTTTGGAACACCACCTCGGTAGCCTGACCACCACGGCAGGAACCGACCTGGGGGAAATCACTGCTGTTGCCCCAGAAGTGGTGAAAAGAGCCCGCAAACGCATCAACGTCGATGAACTTGTCGAGGGGGTGGAGGCAAATGACCGACGCTTCATCGCGCAGTCGATCACGCTTCTCGAGTCCACCGCACCTGCTCACCACGTCCTCTCACAGGAACTCCTTGTTCGTTTGCTTCCCAAGGCGGGAAACGCGCTTCGCGTAGGCATCACGGGTGTTCCCGGCGTGGGCAAGTCGACCTTCATCGAAGCGCTGGGGCAGAAGCTCATTGCCGACGGCCATAAAGTCGCTGTGCTCGCGATTGACCCGTCATCCACTCGTACGCGTGGCTCTATCTTGGGCGACAAGACGCGCATGGCAAAGCTGTCTGCAGATGACAACGCATACATTCGCCCTTCGCCGTCCGCAGGCACCCTCGGCGGTGTAGCGAAGGCAACCCGCGAGTCAATCGTTGTGCTGGAAGCCGCCGGCTACGACATCATCCTGGTGGAAACCGTGGGTGTCGGCCAGTCTGAGGTCGCTGTTAGCCAGATGGTGGACATCTTTACGTTCCTGGCTTTGGCAGGCGCTGGCGACCAGCTGCAGGGCATTAAGAAGGGTGTCCTGGAGATGGCGGACTTGGTGGCCATCAACAAGGCCGACGGAAAGAACGTGCGTAACGCCAAGCGCGCGGCCCGCGAGCTTTCTGCAGCGATGCGCATGGTTCGCCAGCCCGACGAGGACTGGCAGCCCCCAGTGATGACGATGTCCGCTGTTGAGCACGACGGCGTGGATGAATTCTGGAACAACGTCCTTGAGCATCAGAAGGTGATGCGAGAAAACGGTAAGTTCGAGGAGAATCGACGCGAGCAGCAGGTTAACTGGACCTGGCAGATGGTTCACGAGACCATCCTGCAGCGCCTCAATTCCCACCCGCTGGTGCAGAAGAAGAAGGAAGAAACGGAGCACGAGCTACGTGATGGCACCATCACGCCTACGCTTGCTGCTCAGCAGATCGTTCAGGCTTTCGATACTCCGATTCCGGAAAGCTAAGCAAAGCCCAATCGAATATAGGAGAAATAAAGGTGCCACGGCCACCATCATCGTGACGGGTGCCGCGGCACCTTTGCGTCGAAAGGCTAGCGTACCTGAAACGAGAACGGAGAGCCTTCCTGACCTTTGTGTTTTCCGGTCTCGGGTGAAATGTGAGTAAAACAGAGCCCTGACTAGAGACCCGCGAGTTACCGTAGCCTCAGTCACCCTTGTATCGCTGCACTCGGGGGTGTTACTGTTCACTTAATATTCTGGAAAGGTAATTATGCATGTCCGATCTGCTTAAGGATCATGGCCTGAACCCCTACGTTCTGAACATCGAGGAAGCAACGAAGGAGAACGAGAACTTCCGCGATACCCTGTGGACGGGCAAGTACCTTCAGATGACCGTGATGAGCATTCCCGCTGGCGGCGAAATTGGTGCCGAGATTCACGACGATCACGACCAGTTCCTTCGCTTGGAGGAAGGCAAGGCTCGTGTCATGATTGGCGAGTCCGAGGACAACCTGGACATTGACCAGGAAGTCGAGGACGACTGGGCGATCTTCGTTCCTGCAGGAAAGTGGCACAACGTTGTGAACGAGGGCGATGAGCCGTTCAAGGTTTACTCCATCTACGCAGCTCCGGATCACGTGGCCGGAACCGTGCACAAGACGAAGGAAGACGCCGACAACGACCCGAACGAGCAGCACTAGTCGCCACGTGTAGGGAATACAGCAAGACAAAAGCAGGTAGGAAATTAATAGGTAACCCCAGAAGCACTCCACGGCTATTCAACTCGTACGGCTTCCTGCGGGGGAGAACCCCCCGGGGTGCCCCACGTCCGAAGTGGGGAGCCACGACCTCTCCTGCTACGTCTGAGAGCAAAAGAGCGCCACTCCTAGACAAGATGTCCAAGAGTGGCGCTTAATTCATTCAATTTTTTCTCAAACCTGCAATCTGAGCCCGTGCCTGGACTGTCGTGTTTCGAAAGACACCAGTGCGGGAGGGCTCATGGAGTGAACTATTTAGACGTTCTCAGGGGTTGATCCCGGGTGCCACATGCCGACCTCGGAGGGCATGTCATCATCGTCTGGAATCTCGCCCAGCGGAACGAAGCCGAGACGCTTGTACAACGCGACGGACTGAGGTGTCGATGCCTCAAGGTAAATGGGGGTCTCACCGGCGCGCTCCATACCGTGCTTCAAAAGCGTCGTTCCGAGGCCCTCTCCCTGGTGTCCTGGGCGTACAGCAAGCGTGTACAGGTACCAGTGGGGGAACTTCGGGTGAAGCATCTCCGAACGGCGCTCACGTAGAACTGCACTAATAAAGGACTTGCCAAACACCCGGATGTAATCGGGTACATAGCGAAGCAGAGAGAGGAAGGTAATCGATTTGCCGGGCTTGTTCCAGAGAGCAACACCAAGCATTTCGCCTTCCTCATTGTGCTCTACGTCGACAATTCCATAGGGAAGATACTCGTGGCGGAGCTGGAGATCGAAAATCTTGCGCAGGTTTTTCGTTTCATCAGATAGGGGCTGCATGATGCGGCGAAACGCTGGGTCAGTTTCAAAAGCATCGGTCAGGATGTCAACGATCTGGTTGACATCGCCTTCAGTTGCAGGACGAATCTTTAAAGTCATGGCTCCTATCGTAACGCGTGCAAGATTTAATCGCTGAGCCTCCCCGAGGCAAAAAAATTCCCCCGCATCTCTGCGGGGGAGTCGTGCCCGAGGGGGGACTTGAACCCCCACCTCCGTTAATAGGAGACTAGCACCTCAAGCTAGCGCGTCTGCCAATTCCGCCACCCGGGCTAGGTGATGTTCACACTCTCGTGTGTGGCACGAGGAATACTTTAACCTACACACCGTAAAGCAAACAAATCTGCAGGTGAAAGGGCGATTATGACCGCATTTAAAGTTACAACGGTGTGGTTATGGGAGATTTTTCTGCACGCCTCGTCATTTTCTCCTAAATTTGGAATATGACTGACTACAGAGAAGACCCACGTTTCCCCGGCCCCGACCCATACAAGCCGCTGAAGGATCTTCCGACCTTCACGGTGACATCCGCAGACTTCACATGCGGAGAACAGCTCCCAGAGGCGCAGCGAGGCCATGCTAGCGTCTCCCCGCAACTGTCCTGGAATACCGACGAGCTTCCTGAGGGGACCAAGTCCATCGCGATCACGTGCTTCGACCCCGATGCCCCCACCGCATCTGGCTTCTGGCACTGGGGCGTTTTCAATATCCCTGCGTCGGTCTCGTCCATCCCCACGGGTGCCGGAAAGCCTGACCTCGGGGGAGTCCCGGAGGCGGTATCGCTTAAGGGTGATTCCGGTAACCGCGGTTACTATGGCTCCAACCCGCCAGCAGGACACGCACCGCACCGCTACCTGTTCGCCGTCCACGCAGTGGACATGGAGAAGCTCGATATCGATCCTGATTCGCCGGTGACAGTGCTCGGCTTCAATCTCTACTTCCACTCCCTGGCACGTTCCATTTACTGGGGCTGGGATCAGAACTAGGCCTGATACTGTTTACCGGTACCGGACATCTACATACTGCGGGAAGCATCTTGGCGTTGCTCCCCGCCTGCGTGCAAAAGAAAAGCTCCCCGTAGGGAGCTTTCGTGCGTTTCGCCCTGCTACGTAGTAGGGCTCGTAACTCTACGCCTTGTGGCTCTTATTCGTCCTCTTCGGGGACGTAAGGCTGCTTGCACCCGACGGCATCAGAGAGATTCTGGTAGCCGTGAACATCGAGCTGGCGGAGGAGATCCTTGTGGATATCGCGAATGAGGTCCGGACCCTCGTAGATGAGTGCCGTGTAGATCTGCAAAAGATTTGCGCCGGCGGCGATGCGATCCCACGCATCCTTGGGTGAGGAAATGCCTCCGACTGAGATGATCGCGAGCTTACCTTCGAGCTTGTCGTAGAGCCGCTGCGTCACTTCCAGAGCGCGCTGTGTCAGGCGCGGGCCAGACACGCCACCGGCGCCCATCTTCTCCACCTTGTTCTTCGGAGTGTTCAGACCGTCGCGGGAAATCGTCGTATTGGTGGCGACGATTCCAGCAAGCCCCATCTCCTTGGCGAGTTCGGCGACCGCATCGATGTCATCGTCGGCTAGGTCGGGAGCGATCTTCACCAAAACCGGGGTGTTGGTGGACTGCTGCACGACATCAATAATCGGTCGCAGTTCATCAACAGCCTGGAGGTTACGCAACCCAGGAGTGTTGGGGGAGCTGACATTGATGACGAGGTAATCCGCAAGGTCACCGAGGAGGGTAGCGGAGCGACGGTAGTCATCGGCAGCCTGGTCGACGGGTACAACCTTCGTCTTACCGATGTTGATGCCGATCACGTCATCGGAGGTACGACGCCGCAGGTTATCCGCAACCGCTGCAGCACCGATATTATTGAACCCCATGCGGTTGAGAATGCCGCGGTCTGCTTTCAGCCGAAACAGGCGCGGTGCGGGGTTACCGGGTTGCGGGGAAGCAGTGACGGTGCCGAGCTCCGCATAGCCGAAGCCGACTGCTGTCCACGCATCGGGGGACGTCGCATCCTTATCAAAGCCAGCAGCCAAGCCGAGGGGGCGAGGGAAGGTGACTCCAAAAACATCCTGTTCGAGACGCGGGTCATGAACGGCAATGATCTTCTCCATGATGCGGTTGAGTGGCGTTACCACTTGGAGAATGCCTAACCCGCTGCTGATGATGTCGTGAATGCGCTCAGGCTGGATGGTAAACATTGCCTTCAAAGCTGCGTTGTACAGCGAGGTTCGGACGGGATGAGCCATGCGTGGACTCCTTCACATAAAGCGGGCGTTATCCAAAAAGATCCTGTTTTCGCAGTACCGCCGCCTCACAGCAACGGCGGAACCGCCGACGGGATTTCACGTCCACTAATTTACCCCACGGCCTGGGGCATAAGCCAAGCGTGCCCAGGTTAGCTACGCAGAGGGGATGACTTGGAGCCCCTCACCGGAAGCAGAACCGATAACAAGCGTGCCATCACTGAGCACAGCAAGGGACTGCGCGTCAGCGACAGTGTCCTTTGCATCCTTTTGGATCGGCACGCCGGTGGTTAGAGAGTAGCTGGTTACCTTGTTATCACCAAGAGTGGTCAACCACACTGTCTCCGTGTGCCCATCCCACGCGACCGCCCACGGGTGGGGGCCAACCGGAGTGGACTGGTGGAGCCGGATGACATCCAGGTTGTTGTACACACGCAGTGAATCACCGATGTTATCGGCGACAAGCAGCGTCGTGTTTTCGCCGGGCGCGATACGAGACACACCCACGCCTGCGCGCAAAGAGCCACCCGTTCGGTCTTGCACCAAATCAACACCGGTAACGCGGGTCTGGGTCATGTCAGAGGCAACCACCGCATCGGGAAGTTCGGTATCCCCAACACGTGGCAGAGCGATGACCTGGTGAACGGGGCCACCCGTGTTAACCGTTGTCGACGACGTCGTTTCATCCGGCTTAAAAACAGTGACCTCGTCGGCCTCGGGGCTTCCACCGATAACAGTTCCATCGGTGGTCATGGCAGCGGCGACGAACGGCTGCAGAGCAGACCGAACGTTATCGAGGCTGGGGTTGGCAGAATCGATGAGGAAAATCTCGCCGGAATTGCCACCATCGCGAGCTACGGGGCAGGCAATAACGAAGGTGTCTGCTGTAGCGGTCAGGTCGCCACATTTGGCGCTGATCTGCAACGTCGTAGCAGTGCTTTCGCGGAGTTTATCAAGGGTGCCGATATGCAGGAAGGGGCCGGTACGGACGGCGAGGATCTCGCCTGCTGCCTCTACATCCGTGATATCGAGGAACTTCTCATCTACCTGGAAAGCCTCTCCTGCCGGTGACGTCGATGCCGGGGACTTCTGTGGCGTGGCGTTTCCTACGGGGTTGTTCACATAATCCGTCTGCTCTTCTGTTGTGCCTGCGGATTGTTGCTCGCTGGCACCGCCACAGGCGGTTAGACCGATAAACAGGGCCGTGAGAAGGCCACATGCACTGATAAGTTTCCGGCTCCGAATATTCACCCGTATAACGCTACCAGAGACAAAAATGAACTCCCACCACTACTTTCCTTCAGCTAGCTTGCTCTCATTCCCGCTTATTGCTGCAGTTTTGCGCTGTTTTCGCTGTCGGCGTGACTGTGAAGTTATAAATGGTGGTGAGGATGCCGCTTCAGCTTATACACCACTCGTCGGGGCGCTACCCGCAGTTTTCCTGACGCTGTAATAGTCCATCCGGCCTGTCCTCCATCTCCTGTGTTGGGGTTGCGGTGTATGGTTGCTCCCGTGATTGCTACGGAACTCGCCGCCGATGCTGCGGCCACTACCGCCGACACGATGACGTGGGGGCAGACCATTGTTCTCTCCATCGTGCAGGGTCTCACCGAATTTCTGCCTGTGAGCTCGTCCGGACATCTGCGCATTGTCAGTGAACTGCTCTACGGCCACGATGCTGGGGCTTCCTTTACTGCTGTCGTTCAGCTGGGTACGGAAGCCGCGGTGCTGGTGTACTTTGCCAAGGAGATTTGGACCATCATCCGCTCCTGGTGCGCCGGACTGGTTGATAAGAACAAGCGAGACTTCTACTACCGCATGGGGTGGATGGTCATCTTCGGCACTATCCCCGTCGGCATCCTCGGCTTCCTGGGCAAGGATCTCATCCGCGATAACCTCCGCAACCTTTGGATCACCGCCGGTGTCCTCGTCGCCTTCTCCTTCGTGTTTATTTGGGCAGAAAAGGTGGGGAGCAAGAAACGTGGGTACGGCGAGCTCACCATGAGGGATGCCATCCTCATGGGCTTTGCGCAGTGTCTTGCGCTGATTCCGGGTGTGTCCCGCTCTGGCGGCACGATCTCTGCCGGTCTCTTCCTGGGGCTCGACCGTGAGGTCGCAGCGAAGTTCTCCTTCCTGCTGGCTATCCCGGCCGTTCTGGCCTCCGGTCTGTTTTCGCTTCCCGACGCTTTCTCGCCGGAGGCTGGTCAGGCCGCCTCGGCTGCCCAGCTGCTCGTGGGCACGGGTATCGCCTTTGTCCTGGGTTATGCTTCCATCGCTTGGCTTCTGAAGTTTGTTTCCAATAACTCGTTCTCCTGGTTTGCGGCCTACCGCATCCCCGTCGGCATTCTCGTCATGATCTTGCTGGCAACCGGCGTCCTTACCGCCTAGAAGCAGGAGTTCCTACCCCGCCTGGGATGTCCCAGGCGGGGTTTTGTGTATATGCACCGCTTTTCCTCACTGCTGAGTCTTCCTTGGTGTGGCTGGGGGGCTGCAGATCGCTAGTTGGCAGATGTGACTGAAGCTTTCGACTTTGGCTTCCGACTTCGGCCTCCGAGTTCGGCCAGCCGGTTACTTTGTCGGGCGTGAAAAGCCACTATGAGGTGCGAAGTAGCCGGAATGTTCGGGGCACAACTAAGGTGGGGGACATGCAATCGTGGCCTGTACCTGAACATTCAGCATTTGATTCTCTCGCCGGCACCCCCGTGCCGTTGAAGCTTTACGATTCGGCAGACGACCGAATCAAGCCGGTGAATGCGGGAGATGTTGCCACCATGTACGTGTGCGGTATCACCCCCTACGACGCCACACACCTGGGGCACGCAGCGACCTATCTCGCCTTCGACCTCATTTACCGGCAGCTGAAGGCAAACGGCCACCAGGTTCACTATGTGCAAAACGTGACGGACGTGGATGATCCGCTGTTCGAGCGCGCGGAACGCGACAATGTTGACTGGCGCGAGCTTGGCACGTCCCAGATCGACCTATTCCGTTCCGACATGGAGCAGCTTTCCGTCTTCCCGCCGCAAGACTTCGTTGGTGTGCAGGAAGCCGTGGACGAGGTCATCGACATGGTCACGGAGCTGCAAGAAAAGGGCGTTGTCTACGCAGTGGATGACCCTGAGTACCCCGACCTCTACGTTCGCGTGAACGCCACCGAACAGTTCGGCTACGAATCCCGCTTCACACGGGAGGAGATGCTTGAGGTCTTCGCTGAGCGCGGTGGCGACCCGGATCGTCCCGGCAAGGAGGATCCTCTCGATGCCTTGGTGTGGAAGATGGCCCGTCCGGGTGAACCCTCCTGGGATGCGCCCTTTGGTGCAGGCAGGCCTGGCTGGCACATCGAGTGTTCGGCGATTGCCCGCAACCGGCTGTCCGTGCCCTTCGATATTCAGGGTGGCGGACGCGACCTCGTCTTCCCGCACCACGAGTTCTCGGCAGCGCACGCCGAAGCTGCCACGGGCGAACCACGTATGGCTGGCCACTACGTGCACGGTGGCATGATCGCCCTCGATGGTGTGAAGATGTCTAAGTCGCTGGGCAACCTCGTGTTCGTCTCCAAGCTGTTGGAGGAAGGACATTCTGCCGCAGCTATTCGCCTATCGGTTTTCCGCGGGCACTACCGTGAGGACCGCGACTTTTCTGCCACCTCTCTCGCGGAGTGCGAGACCCTCGTGGAAAGGCTGCGTGCGAGCGTCGACAAGCCAGCTCCGCGAGCAGCAGCCAAGGCCCTCGTGACCGAATTGCGGGAAGCCCTGGCCGACGATCTTGACACCCCGCGCGCCATCGCTGCCCTCGAGACGTGGGCGGATAGCCAGTGGTCAGGGGAACTCGATCCGGAGGCTGGCCACGTGGTCGCCGATGCCCTTGACGCTCTTATGGGCATGAAGCTATAAACCTTTGAAGTATCACGGATTGATAACGCCTAGCGCGTTGGACGTGCGAAACCAACGGACATCATAGACAATGGAGCACATGAGTATTCGCGAGAGCATGCAGGCGAGCGTTGACGAGTTCATCGCCAACCTGGAATCCTACGCAACAGGGTCCTACCTCAGGGAGGACGAAAAAGAGTTCTGGGAGCAGCCCTTTGACCCCGAGGTACTGCCAGAGCTGCGGAGCATCGTAGAAGCATTCCTGGACAGCCTGGATCGCCTGGGCGCAGAACCGTCCATGGAGGCCGTCCACGGTGTCGTCAATGGCTTCATCGATAAGACCGAAGCCTTTGACGAGAAGTGCGCCGGTGCCGTCATTGAGCCGGAGGAGGAAAACGACCTCAACCTGTTCATCCACCGGGCACTCGAAGCGGGGAAGTGCGACGAGGAGACCATCGCCTCCGTCCCCGAGTTCGAATAGTTTTGCAGCAACAGGTTCGAACAAGTTAGTAACGCAGGCAAACCCATCCGCGCAGTGCGTATGTTCGCAGTGCAAGGGTGGGTTTTGGCGTGCGACACGTACCGTCTAGCGTTGACACTATGGCAAAGGAGCAGACATCCATGGCACAGAAATCCGCGGGAGCGGTGGAGCGCAAACCACACGAGAAGCGAAACGGTCGCTCCTACGTCACGGCAATGGGGCTGCAGGGAATCGGTGACCAGCTGGTCAACGCCAAGACGGTCCTCCCGTGGGTCTTTTCTTCCACGGGTGTCCCGGCCTTCTTCACCGCTCTGCTCGTGCCGATTAGGGAATCGGGATCCATGCTGCCACAGGCGGCAATCACGGGCTGGGTGGTGAGCAAGAAGCGGCGCGCCACCGTGTGGTCGATCGGCGCGCTCATTCAGGCGGTGTCGGCGATCCTCATGGGCATGGCTATCGGCTTTACACGCGGGGCGCTCCTCGGTTTTCTCGTCGTCCTCCTCCTGGTCACATTCTCCACGGGACGAGCAATCGGCTCGATTTCCTCCAAGGATGTGCAGGCACGGACCATCTCCAAGGGCCACCGCGGAAGGCTGACGGGCACCTCCACCATGATCTCCGGGCTCATCGCCATTACTGTTGGTTTGGCGATTCGCGCCCGGGGGCACGACCTCTCCATCAGCTTTCTTGCACTCCTTATCGCCACGGGCGGAGCCTGCTGGCTACTTGCCGCGTTCGTGTTCACACGGATTCTCGAACCTGCCCCGTCCAACGACTCGAAGAAGGCAGTGGGGGATAACTGGATCCGCGATTCCTGGATGCTTCTCACCACCGATAAGCCGTTCCGGAGATTCGTCATCGTCCGCGCATTGTTGCTCGCATCGGCGTTGTCACCAGCATTTATTGTGTCCCTTTCTTCTCGCTCCACCGATGTGCTGTCTGGCCTGGGGTCCTTCATCGTTGCCTCCGGTTTGGCGAGCCTCATCGGCGGTCGCGTTTCTGGTGTGCTCGCAGATGTATCCTCCCGCAACACGATGGCTTACGGTGCCCTCGCCACCTCCATCGCGTTGCTCGCCATTGTGGGCTTAAGCTATGTCGACTCTATCGTCGCGTGGACACTGCCCGTAGGGTTCTTCGTGGTCACACTCATCCACACCGGCGTGCGCGTGGGGCGCAAGACGTACGTGGTCGACATGGGCGAGGGTGACCAGACAACCCAGTACGTTGCCGTGGCCAACACAGCGATGGGTGTCATCCTTTTGCTGGTCGGCGCAATTTCGGGCATCATTGCGATGGCTGGTGCACGGGCGGCACTCATCGCACTCGCGATCATCGGAATCGTCGGCTTCCTCCTCGCACGCTCGCTGCCGGAGGTTTCGGCGGGTTCCTAGGCTAGGCGTGGATCGGCGTGCTGAAACAGGTTAGCGTCCTACGTTGTGCATCCGGGGCAGGAGCTCGGATATAGTCAGCTAAGACGAATGTAACGACAAAGCGGAAGTGGTGCTCTAAACGTGGCGATGAAGGCCATCTTTTTTGATATGGACGGAACTCTGGTTGATTCCGAGCCCCTGTGGGGCCAGGTGACAGCAGAGTTTTCCCGTCGCCTCGGGCATGAGATGACCGACGAGGAACTCTACAACACGATGGGTGGTTCCTTCGACCACACCGTCACGTACGTCGGTGAGCTCAACGGTCGAACATTTTCCCCAAAGGAGCGCAAGGAGCTCATGCGCGTCTTCTACGCCGAGGTCATGAACCTGATGCAGGATGTCCTCACCCCCAAGCCTGGGGTGGTCGAACTCCTCCAGTCAGTTGTCGATGCTGGTGTTCCGCAACTGGTCACCACGAACACATATCGGACGCTTGCCGACGTCGAAATCAACGCTGTGGGTTCCCATTTCTTCACGTCCTCCGTTGCCGGGGATGAGGTCACCAATGGAAAGCCGGATCCGGAGATGTACCTGAAGGCCGCAGACATCGTCGGAGCTGATCCCCAGCAGTGCCTTGTGTTTGAAGATTCCATCGCCGGCATGACGGCCGCTCGCGATGCCGGATGCGTAGTTATTGCTCTTCCTCCTTCACACGGCGAGGCGATTGACGGTGTCTCTACCCTTAACGAGCTTCATGGGTCAGCGTCCTTTGAGGACGTCACCTACGACACCTGCGCCCAGTGGTTCACCGAGCTTGGCGGCAAGGCATAGGAGTTGCAATCCCGGTCACCGCGAAGCGATGATTGATCATCCGGGGGTAGGACAAGGAGAAGTCCTCGCCGTACACCCCCGAAACGGCCTGTAGTGTGGCAAGATAGTTTGGTATGAAAACTTTTGACACCTTGTTCGAAGAGCTCACAACCAAGGCAGCAGAAAAGCCGGAGGGTTCTGCCACCGCTCACGCACTGGATCAAGGCGTCCATTTCATTGGCAAGAAGGTCATCGAGGAAGCTGGCGAGGTGTGGCTCGCGGGGGAGTACCAGTCCGATGATGAGCTCGCGGAAGAAATCTCACAGCTCATGTACTGGTCTCAAGTCATGATGCTCAAGCGCGGGCTGAAGCTCGAGGACGTATACAAGTACCTCTAACGTCTATCTGCTCCCATACGCTTCACACGATGACGAGCAGGAAGAATAATGGTGCCCGGTGACGTGTGCAGCCGGTGGAATCCGCATCGTCAGTCGGCCGGGTGCTCCGAAAAGCTTTTTGTGTCTTCAATGGGTCACGGTATGCGAATACACGAGGAAGGATGTGTAGCGACGCCCATGCTACGAATTGCAGTGCCAAACAAGGGGTCACTTAGCGAGGTGGCCATGGAAATTCTCGCGGAGGCTGGGTACGAGCGGCGCCCAGATTCCAAGACTCTCACCGTCCTGGACAAGGACAACGAGGTAGAGTTCTTCTTCCTCCGCCCCAAGGACATCGCCATCTATGTTGCAGGTGGTCAGTTGGACATCGGGATTACGGGGAGGGACCTCGCCCTCGATTCCGGTGCCGCGGTGGATGAACTGCTGCCACTGGGGTTTGGCGATTCCCGATTCTTCTACGCAGCCCCGGCAAACGAGACGTGGTCCGTCGATGATCTGGAGGGCAAACGCATCGCGACAAGCTACCCCAACCTCGTTCGTGCCGACCTCGCCAGCCGGGGAATGAATGCCACCGTCATCAGGCTTGATGGGGCGGTGGAGATTTCCATTCGCTTGGGGGTGGCGGACGTTATCGCTGACGTTGTCTCTACAGGCCGGACGCTACGCCAGCAGGGTTTGGCTACCTTCGGGGAGCCGCTGGTTTCTTCCGAGGCAGCTATCTACGGTCGTCACGGGCGCGATGTCACCGAAGCCATGCAGGTTTTCATCCGCCGCATCGAGGGAATCCTCCGGGCGCGCACGTTCATGATTTTGGACTACAACTGCCCGAAGAAGTTGCTCAGCGAGCTCACCGCCATCACCCCCGGCCTTTCCGGGGCCACGGTGTCCCCGCTTGCCAAGACTGATTGGGTCGCGGTACGGGCCATGGTGCCACGGTCAGAGGCCAACACCATCATGGACGAGCTCTCTGCCGGAGGTGCGGAGGCGATTCTCGCCACAGATATCCGCATCGCCCGCCTGTAGCCAACGAAGAAAAACCGGGTAGGAACGCGTCATGCACGTTCCTACCCGGTTTATTGTGTCTGTAGCGCGTATGCCCCGATGGTGCGGAGAATCCGCGCACCATCGGGGCGCTGGTTACACGTCTACGTAGCTGGCTAGGCTAGGGCTCCCATGGGGTCCCACACTGGCAGGACGATGGGCTTGCCGCCAATGGCCTGCTGGTAGTCGTCGGGAAGCAAATCTCGACGAACAGCGACGGCGAAGACATACTCATCGAACCACGAGTCGTTCATCGTCCAGAACCCCTTGTCGGCCTTGTCCGGACCCCAGGAGTTCTCGACGCGCCAACGGCGGGGTGCCTTGTCCTCGTCCTCATCGATGCCGGTGAACACCATTGCGTGTGTCATCAGGGAGTCACCGGAGACAACGCGTTCCCGTTTGTCCATGCCGAGCTTCACGCCGTAGACACCCTCGTAATCAAGCAGGTGAGCATCCCACACACCGAGAGTGCGGTCGGCCTGTTGCGTGGTATCGCAACCGAACCAGACAGAGGTACCCTCCGCCAGCGTTGCAGCTACTGCCTTCTTCATCACGCTGATGTCGGCGTTGAGGTAGGTGACGGGCTGGGCGCCAGCGACATTACCCAGGTACTCAACGGTCAGCACGTCCTTCGGCGCATGCCGCGGATCATTGACCACGCACACGTAATCATCCAGGTCCGCCTTCACGTACTTGTCCTTGAACTCCAAGGGAGTCATGGTGCCGACTCGGGTAAAGGCATTATCCTTGTCGCGGTACTGCCAGACGAACTCCGTCGGTGGCGTGCCCAGGTGAATAGTGAGAATCCGGTAGGCATCCTCGAGGGCCTGCTTCTTGATGCTCTTTCGTTCCTCCTCAGAACCTGCCTCCCGCAGGAGATACGCCCCTCGACGAAGTACCGTGGACAGGTCGCGGTTCATCGCGCGCGTGTCCGTGGAGGAGTTCGTATCCGGCATGGCGTACTGGGGGACGATGCCGTACTTGTTGATGAGGGCAACGAGCATGTTCCACTGCCCGCCGTCCTCAATCGGTGCCTGGAGCAGGTGCGCCACGGTGCGGTCAAGAATATCGCGCTCGCGGAGCTCGTCCATCGCCTCCAGGAAGTAGTTGGCCTTCTCCAGCTTGTCCCAGAAGTGAACGAAGGTTTGAGACAGCTCGAAGTCCTTTACCTTCGTTTTCTCCATGATCGGGCCACGCAGCATGTTCATGCCAGCAAAAATCCAGCACCGGCCGGATCGCTTCTGGTTCGCCACAGCCCAGTCGTCGACCTTGGTGGACACGCTGGTATCGATGCCGGAAAGAATGTCGCGATTGACAGCGAGCTTATCCACACCGGTGGTCGTCACAGCGTTGCGGGATACGCGGAATGACCGATCTGCTTTCAGCTTTTCGTTTTCGGTGGCAATCGCATCCAGCGACAGCCCCTGTGCGCTCTTGGTAATAGCCATTGTGTTGAAACTCCCTTCTTTCCTAACTCATCGGATCCCAGCAGGGCAGAAGGATGGCTTCGCCGTCCCACGCCTTGAGCAACTCTTCCGGCACATACTTCCTCCGTACAACGACGGAGAAGACGTTTGCGCGGAACCAATCGCTGGTCATCGTCCCGTAGCCGTCGCCGCCGAGCTTTACGCCCTTGTGGTCTTCGGTGCCCCACGAGTTCTCCACTCGGAAGTGACCACTTGGCTCATCAAAGCCGGTGAGCACCATCGCGTGGGTAGGAGCTTCCTCCCACGTCAACATGCGACCTTCCCTGCTGTAGTCCAGGTCGACGCCGTAGATGTCGGGGAGGTTGATGAGGTTGGTGTCCCACATGCCGAGGATGGCATCGAACTGCGTGTTCACGTCGCATCCGAACCACACGGGATCGGATTGGCTGATCGAGTCGATAGCAGCCTGGCGCAGGACGTCGATATCCGCGTTGACGTAGCGGTACACGGGCGTACCCCACACGTTGGTGGCGAGCTTCGTGTCATAGGCCTGATTGACCTTGTGGTCCGCACGGGCATCAAAGGCAATCTCCACGAACTGGTCAAGGTCCGGAAGGTACTTCTGCGCGAACTCCTGAGGGGTGAACTCTCCCTCCCCGTGGAATTCGCCGTCCTTGGTGCGGTACTGCCAAACGAACGAGGTAGGAGGCGTTCCCAGGTGGATGCCAACGATGCGCTGGATATCCTTCATCGCCTCGTCAATGGAACCATTTTCCATCACTGTCTTTCGCACCACAGTGTGGATGGCACGGCTCATAGCTGCGGTATCGCCAGCAGAATCGGAGTCCGGCATGGCGTAGGACGGCACGACACCGTACTTGGCCACAAGATTATTGACGTAGTTGAACAGGCCACCGTCACCAGCGGCGTTGTCGAGAACGAACGCCGTCTCTCGGTCATCCAGGTCAATTGCCCCGTCAGCGGTACGTGCCGCGTGGGGTTCTTCGTCGCCTAGCAAATAGTTGAGGGCAAAATACGCCTTCTCCAGCTTGTCAAAGTACTGCAGGTAGGCCTGAGAAAACTCGAACTGCTCAATGCCGAGTTCTTTCGCCACCTTTTGGCGGTACATGTTGAGCGCTGCGAACATCCAGCACCGACCAGATGTCTTCTGGTTGGTTACCTTGAGGGAGTCGAGCTTGATCTCCACGGTAGGGTCAAGGCTTACCACCTTGTCGCGATCCAGAGCCACCTTGTTCACGCTCACTGCGGTAACAGCGTTGCGTGCGACGGCGACGGTCGGATCCTCGGACACCTTCTTCTGAATCTCCTTGGTGCAGCCTTCAGATAGAGGCTGCATGCACATATCTTGTTCCATACCTCCTTTATACGCCTGACATGGGTGTTTTATCGTATTATCCACTGTGAAAATTAGTCAGGATGGGCGATAGCAAACCACCCGTGTGATGGTAGAAGATTGTTGGAAGATGGTGCACCGACGAGAAGTTGGGGCACCCGGTAGCCGAGTCCGGTCACATGCGCCCAGCACACAGGCGTTACGGGGAGCAAGAAATGCTTCCCGTACCTTGACAGCGTGGCTGAACTATCCCCAGTAAGAAAGCACAGAAGCAGGCACGAGGCGCGGCGACGTCCAAAAACTTTAGCTTCCGCATTTTCGTGCACGAGCCCCCAGATGGGCGAGCTTTTCTGAAAGACGAGACAGAGCCACCGGGCCTGCCGAGAGGAAAAATAGGTGAGCGAATACTTCGCACGCTTTTTCCCGTCACTGCGTTATTCTGCTTTCGTGCTGTTCCGGCTCCAGCGCCTCATCAACTTGCACGCGTCAGTGTGGTTGCATTTCCATCTAAAGGAACACGGTTGGCAGCCAGTTGACAGGCAGAGCCGACCCAGCAATAGAACCCACGCTTTGGCTCGATAGCAGGAACTGCTTGTGCCTGTTGTTCCGAGGGGACAGATACAACGCCGGCATACACGTCCGACGAGACGGGTAGGAGTGGGCAATCATATGACGGAGCAATCCTGCAGTAGAGAAAAGGAGCCACGGGGGTTATTTTTAATTCCTTCCCCCTAAGGGGTGTGCTTTAGAAAATTGTCGAACAATTATTCCTCAGGATAGGGCAGGTACAAAGCAAAATCTTTAGTAACACAAGCAAATCTAAATAGTATCCGGGATACGGAAAGTGGCATACTTAAGAACGTAGGACAAGGCCTGTAAATAGCAGGCAATCTGCTTTTTTCCTGACCTAACGTTTTCCTGGTCAACTGGAAAGCAAACCGAATAGAAAGTATCGAAAAAGTGGTAGACACCAACACGTCCACGCGCACCGAGGTCGACCTCCTCGGCACGATGGAGATCTCCAACGATCATTACTATGGCATCCACACCCAGAGAGCTATAGAGAACTACCAAATCTCCGGCCAAACAGTAAACACCCAGCCGGACTTCATTCGAGGCATGGTGTACACGAAGAAGGCCACCGCTATAGCTAACAACCTGGTGGGGGCGCTGGATAACGAAAAGAAAGACGCCATCAGTTGGGCCTGCGACCAGATCCTCAACGAGGGCGCATGCATGGACCAGTTCCCGATTGACCTGTTCCAGGGAGGGGCTGGAACCTCGCTGAACATGAACACCAACGAGGTTGTTGCCAACCTTGCTTTGGAGCACCTGGGAAAGGAAAAGGGCGACTACGACGTCATCCACCCCAACGATGATGTGAACATGAGTCAGTCCACCAACGATGCCTACCCGACGGGCATGAAGCTGGGCTTCTACGCGGGCGTACAACGAGTCATCGCAGAACTCGAGAAGCTGGTTGCTTCGCTGGCAGCCAAGGGAGACGAGTTCGCAACCGTGTTGAAGATGGGCCGCACGCAGCTCCAGGATGCTGTCCCGATGTCGCTCGGCGAGGAGTTCAACGGCTACGCGCACACCCTTTCTGACGAGGCCGAAAACCTCCAGCGCGAAGCAAAGGAACTCCTCATCGTCAACCTGGGCGCCACGGCAATCGGCACAGAGCTCAACACTCCGGACGGCTTCACCGAGGCTGTCACCAAAGCACTCGCAGATGTGACCGGGCTGGAGATTACCTCGGCTAAGGACCTCGTCGCCGCGACCAGCGACCAGGGCTGCTACATCTCCGTCCACGGAGCTCTGCGTCGCCTCGCACTCAAGCTCTCCAAGGTCTGCAACGATCTCCGTCTGTTGGCTTCGGGTCCGCGCGCCGGTCTGAAGGAAATCAACCTGCCCGAACGCGCTGCTGGCTCCTCAATCATGCCGGCGAAGGTGAACCCGGTTATTCCCGAGGTGGTCAACCAGGTGTGCTTCAAGGTGTTCGGTAACGACGTCACCGTCGGCTATGCCTCCGAGGCAGGCCAGCTTGAGCTCAACGTGATGGAACCGGCAACTGGCCAGGCGACCTTCGAATCTCTCACCATCCTCACTCACGCCCTGAAGACGCTGCGTGAGAAGTGCATTGACGGCATCACCGCCAATCCGGAGATCTGCAAGGCCCACGTCCACAATTCCATCGGCACGATCACTTACCTGAACCCGTTCATTGGCCACGCTGCCGGCGACAAGATCGGTAAGGAGGCGGCGGAAACGGGTAAGTCCGTTCGCGAGCTCGTCCTCGAGCATGGGCTTCTCGACGAAGAGACCCTCGACAAGGTACTCTCCGACGAGAACCTCATCAATCCGTCCATGGATATCGCTCCCACCAAGTCGGAGTAGGTCACAAGCTGCAGGAACAACCGAGCCTGCCAACAGTTTTCGGTAACGGGGCCGTAGCCATCTGGCTACGGCCTTTGCTATCCCTAGGTTCTTTCCCAGGTGATGCTGCGCCGCACGGAAGTAGGGGAGAGGCGCCGTGGAAAAAGGAGAAACTCGGCGACGCACGCATACGAGCTACCCCAGTTAGGGGGTAGCGTGCTGTCACTATCGGTGTAAGAAAAATCACTCAGCAAAACGTTGATTTGTTGCACGGATATCCCTTGGGCGGTGACTGTCTCCGAAGCGCAACGATATTCTTACTGTGGTAACACCATTGTTCCAGCGTATTCGTGGGTGCCCGGGGAAATGACTAAGTTCGATTTTCGTAACATCTTTGCCTATCGACGATGGTCAGCAAGCATGCAGAAGACCCCCTTTCCGTTCCGCAACCAAACATTCCCCGGACGGAAAAGTCTAAATATCGGTATTCTCATATGTATGACAGAAAAAGTTCCATCAGATGTTGAAATTGCACAGGCTCATAAAGCCCTTCCCATCGCTGAGATTGCGAAATCGGCAGGAATCCCCGAAGAAGCACTGATCCCGTTTGGCACCAACAAGGCCAAGGTGGACATCAACTACGTCAAGGACCAGGGTGACAAGGCCAAGGTCATTCTCGTCACCGCTATGTCCCCGACCCCCGCGGGCGAAGGCAAGACCACCACACTGATCGGCCTCGCCGATGCCCTGAAACTCGAGGGCAAGAACAGCTTCGTTGCTCTCCGCGAGCCCTCCCAGGGCCCGGTCATGGGCATCAAGGGTGGCGCAGCCGGCGGTGGCTACGCACAGATCGTCCCCATGGAGGAGATCAACCTTCACTTCACCGGTGACTTCCACGCCCTTGCCGCAGCAAACAACACGCTCGCTGCGCTCATCGATGCACACATTCACAACGGCAACGCCCTGAACATTGATCCCCGTCAGATCACCTGGCGCCGTTGCCTCGACGTCAACGACCGCTCCCTGCGGCACATCGTCACCGGACTCGGTGGCAAGGCACAGGGCACCCCGACGGAGACCGGCTTCGATATCACCGCAGCTTCTGAGATGATGGCCATCCTCTGCCTCGCTTCCGACTACAAGGATCTGAAGGAGCGCATCGGCCGCATCGTCATCGGCTCCACCTACGACGGCAAGCCGGTTCAGGTTTCCGAGCTCGGTGTCGAGGGCGCACTCGCTGCACTCCTGAAGGATGCTATCCACCCGAACCTCGTCCAGACCCTCGGTGGCGTTCCGGCCTTCGTTCACGGCGGCCCCTTCGCCAACATTGCCCACGGCTGCAACACCCTGACGGCAACCAAGACCGCTATGAAGCTCGGCGACTACGTCTGCACGGAGGCCGGCTTCGGTGCTGACCTCGGCGCTGAGAAGTTCTTCGACATGAAGGCTCGCTACGGCGACATCAAGGTCGATGCTGTGGTGCTCGTTGCCACCATCCGCTCCCTCAAGTACAACGGTGGTGTCGCCCGCGAGGATCTCACCAAGGAGAACCTTGAGGCTCTGGAGGCTGGCGTCGTCAACCTCGAGCGCCACGTGGAAAACGTCCGCAAGTTCGGCGTTGAGCCGGTCATCGCCCTCAATGACTTCGTCTCTGATACCGAGGCGGAGAAGGACTTCATGACGGAGTGGGGCAAGAAGAACAACGTCCGCGTTCTCGAGTCCAAGGTCTGGGAGAAGGGTGGCGAAGGCGCTCGCGAGCTCGCCAAGGCAGTCATCGAGGTTGCTGAGAGCGGGAAGAGCGATTCCCACCCGCTGTACGATCTCGAGGACGGCCTCGAGGCCAACATCGAGAAGATTGCCACCGAGCTGTACCACGCGGAAGGCGTGCAGTACTCCGCCAAGGCACAGAAGGATCTCGCGTTCTTCAAGAAGAACGGATGGGACAAGCTTCCCGTCATCATCTCGAAGACCCAGTACTCCTTCACCGATGACGGCTCCAAGCTTGGCGCACCGGAGGGTCATACCCTCCACGTCCGCGAGCTGCTGCCGAAGATCGGCGCAGGCTTCATCGTCGCCCTCACCGGCAACGTGATGACTCTTCCGGGCCTCGGCAAGACCCCGGCAGCTCTGAAGATCGACATCGACGAGAACGGCACTATCTCTGGCCTGTTCTAGTTTGATCTAGTTTGTACGAAAAGGTGGTCTCCGGCCCTTCCTCAGGAGGCCACCTTTTTCGTCGTCCAGGCGCGAAAAACCCGCCCGGGAAAATTTTTCCCTAGGCGGGTCGTTCCAGTCTTGCGGTTAGTCCTTATTCGGCCACCCCGGGTATTCCGGGGGAGTGCCACCGAAGGCCGGGCAGATGGACTGATAGTCACACCACCCGCACAGCTTCGAGGTGCGGGGCTCAAACTCGCCACGAACACCTTTGTGCTTGATCTCATCCCAGGTAAGCGCGAGATCGGCTGCGAATGCTTCCAGCGTCGCCTCATCGGGGCTGAGGGTGAGATCATCGCCGACGGCCAAGTACATGAGTCGCAGCTGCGCAGGAATGACACCATACAGTCGCCACCATACGAGCGCGTAGAACTTCATCTGCGCCATCGCGTCGTCGGCAAAACGAGGGCTCGGCTTCTTCCCGGTTTTGTAGTCGACGATGCGTACCATTCCGTCGTCGTTCACGTCGACGCGGTCGATGAAGCCGCGAAGGGGAACGTCGTCACGGATTGTGGTGGATACAAACTCCTCCATGCGATCGGTACTTAAACCCTGTGGGTTCTCCATCATGAAGTACCCCTTGACCAGCCCGCGTGCCTGGACGAAGAAGTCCATCTCCTTTTCTTCCGGCACGACCTCTGCGTTGGAGGGATCTTTCGCCTTCATCTTCTCCCAGGTGGGAACGATGAGCTTCACCGCTGTGGGGTAGGTCCGCTCTTCAGGAGGCATCCCCATGAGCTGTTCCAACACGGCATGCACGAGCGTGCCCTTGAGCTGATAGTCCTTCGTTTCCGTGGGGATTTTGTCAATCGCACCGAAGCGGAAGGATAGGGGGCACTTCTTGTACTGGCTCACCCGCGAGGGCGACAATGCCACCTTGAAACGCTTAAAGTTCTCGTTCGCTTTTCTACTCACAATGCCTATTAGCTTACTCATACATGGCCTGTGACGTGCGCATAGTGGTGTTCACCCGCGTGTGGACGCAAGCCACCTATTTCACCTTCGTGCGCGCATGTCGACGGTGGGTACCGCCCCTTGCCTCGGCCAGGTCTGGTTCCTTCATCGCGGGACACGCAGTTGGGCAGCCGTTAGGTACGCGCATGCTTCATGCTCGCCACGGTATTCATGCCGGGTACCCTTAACCCCATGAGTGCGTTTACTGACTACGTTGATGCGAGCCCCAGCTCCTTCCATGCCGCTGACGAGGCTGCGGCCATCCTTCTCAACGCCGGTTTTACCGAGCAGTCCCTCACCGGCGCGTGGGATAACACGCCTGGTGGACACGTCATGACGGTGGGCGGGGCAGTCCTCGCGTGGTGGCTCCCCGAGACCATTTCGGTACAGCCCATCCGTATCGTCGGTGCGCACACGGATTCGCCCGGCTTCAAACTCAAGCCCCAGCCGGAATCGGTCACCCGTGGGTTCAGCCAGGCTGGTGTCGAGGTGTACGGAGGAGCCATCCTCTCCAGCTGGTTCGACCGCGAACTCGTTCTTGCCGGTACGGTCACGCTTGCCGACGGCTCGTCCCAGCTCGTCACCACACCTCCCGCGCTGCGCATCCCGCACCTTGCCATCCACCTCGACCGCTCCGCTAACCAGGGATTTGCCCCGGACAAGCAAAACCACGTGCAACCCATCGTCGATGTCGTCGGCGATCCGGCCATCGGCGGCGGCCTGGTAGGCGTACTTGACCTCGTCGCCCAATCCGCTGGTCTCCGCGCCCGGGATATCGTCTCCTACGACCTCATTACCTGTGACGCGCAGCCGCCGGCATTCACCGGGGCAGCTGGAAACCTCATCGCAACGGGCAGGCTGGACAATCTTTCCAGTGTGTGGCCGGCGGTAACGGCGCTGCGCCAAGCCGCGGAGAGCAATCCCGATGCAATCCTCATGTCCTGTTGCTTCGATCACGAGGAGGTGGGAAGCTCCTCCCGCACGGGTGCCGGCGGACCGCTGCTTGAGCAGGTCATCAACCGGATCCTCGATACTGCTGGCCTTACCAGCGACGAGAAATACCGGGTCATCGATTCCTCCATCATGGTCTCTGCCGACGCGGCGCACTCTGTGCACCCCAACTACGCGGAACGCCACGATCCGCATGTCTACCCGGTGTTGGGGGCCGGTCCCGTGGTGAAATACAACGCCAACCAGCGGTACGCGACAACGGCGGAATCCGCAGCAGCGTTTATCCGCGCGTGCGACCGGGCAGATGTTCCCGTCCAAGAGTTCGTCTCCAATAACGACGTTCCGTGTGGCTCCACAATCGGGCCGATTTTCTCCACGCGCACGGGCATCAGCACAGTCGATGTCGGCATTCCGCTCCTGTCCATGCACTCGGCCCGCGAGCTCTGCCACGCAGACGACGTCGACTATCTCACTGCTGCGTTGCAGGCATTCTTCGAGGGAGAGGAGGACTAGTTTCATGCGCGCCCAGGTTGAATTTGTAGAAAACCTCTACCGTGCGTTCGAGGGCACGGAGTCCCACGATAAGGTTCGCTTCGCCGCGTGGTGTCTGCACCGGGCAACGATGCTTCCCGTGACCTCGGGGATCGATACCGACGAGCTTTCCCGGGCCGCCGACGTGCTGTGGGACGGTGACGATCCCGCAGCGGACGGCCAGGTAATCGTCGTCAAGCCCCTGTTCTCTGTCGACGAGGATGCGCAAGCCATAGCCGACGAGCTCACGGAGTCCCTCCAGGATGCGCGCCAGGCCCTTGTTGCCAACGATGCCGAGGCTGCGGCCCGCTGCGCCGAACACAACCTCACAATCTTGACGTTTGCCACCTACCCAGACCACCAGAAGGTCGTGGAAAAGGAAATGGCTGATCAAAAGAAGACCACCGACGCGATCATCGCGGCAGAGGCCGTCACCATCGATTACCTCGCTCCACAGACGGAGGCCTAACCGAACCGTGCTCTACGCCAGTATTCCTGGCAGCGGAGCTAACGGATTTACGCCCGGCACTTGTATACTCCAAGCCTGTCGGGCGTAGCCACGTGTGCGCATTTATCGTCGGAATTATTCAGGGAAGGAACATGTAATGGCTTATTCGGGCCCCTTTGAGGCAGGCGACCGTGTGCAGCTCACGGACCAAAAACGTCGCCACCACACGATCGTGTTGGAGCCGGGGGAGAGCTACTTCACCCACAAGGGCGAGATCCGCCACGATGACATCATCGGCGCGAATGAAGGCAGCGTTGTCGAGTCCACCCTCGGTGAGGAATACCTCTGCTTTAGGCACCTCATGGTGGACCATGTTCTCTCCATGCCCCGCGGGGCCGCGGTGATCTACCCCAAAGACACCGCCCAGATCCTCGTCGAGGGCGATATCTTCCCCGGTGCGCGCGTGTTGGAAGCGGGCGCGGGCTCTGGCGCACTCTCGATGGCTTTGCTCCGCGCTATTGGACCTACCGGCAAACTCATCTCCTACGAAATCCGCGATGACCACCTCGAATTCGCTCGCTCAAACGTGGCAGAGTACTTCGGCCACGAACCCGAGCAGTGGGATCCCCGCTTGGGAGATCTCTCCGAGGTGCACCTGGACGATATCGACGGCCCCGTCGACCGCATCATTTTGGACATGGTGGAGCCGTGGACGTGCATCGACAACG